>OGGQ01000455.1_pt1 | contig 59079 bp, 53 predicted proteins | sample 1571191 | NCBI WGS metagenome assembly OGGQ01 (sample SAMEA2582061, study PRJEB24529) | metagenome | biome: Human gut stool | place: China | collected 2011
CGGCGACCACCGAGATCTACACTCTTTCCCTACACGACTCTCTTCCGATCTGCTTCTTTCTGCCGCATCATCGCAGGTCTTTGAACACCTGCGTGGGGGCTTGGTCGTAATATTTGGAAAAACTGCGGTAAAACGTCGTCATCGAATCGAACCCGTTGGCGAACACGAGTTCGGATAGGTTGGGGTTGTCTCTCTTTTTCGCCTCGTTTACGAGGTTTCGGATGCGCACCATATTGATGTAACTGTTCAGCGTTTCGCCGATATACGAGTTGAACAGGCGCGAAAAGTAATACTTGTTGTAGCCGAACACGCGCGACAGGGTCTCTAAGTCGAGCGGCTCGCGGAAATGATCGTCGATGTAGTTGAGCGCGTTCACGATGATGCCGATGTTCGGCGTGGCGGCGACGGGCACGCGGCGGTAATGGGAAAGAAGGCTCCCCACGATGACGTCGATGTATCCCTTCTTGACCAGTTCGGGGGCGCTTTCGGAACCTTCGAGGGCGCGGAAGTGGGGCAGAAGCGTGCGGTTGAATTTTTCGTCCGCCAACAGCGCCGGCAGCGTTTCCGTCTGAAAGATTCCCGAAAAGTCGTCCGAATACCGCGGCCCGATGATCAGGACGTAATCTTTGTACCGCGGCGCGGGGGTCAGTTCGTGAACGCCGCACTTGTGCACGAAGATGATATGATCCCGCCGCGCGCAGAACGGCTCGCCGTTTACGCGGCAGTCGATGGCTCCCGCCGTAACGTACAGCATCTCGATGCATCGGTGAAAGTGCGGCGGTGTATGCCCGTCCGCGCTGGCGAAAAATTCCACGGTATCCGCCTTGTCGTGCTGCGGTTCGTAAAATGCCGATTGTTTCATAGATGTCAATTTTCGGTAGATATTTCTAAAAAATCGCGATGAAATCCGCAATTTTCAGTGCTATTATATCATCGTACAAAAAAAATGTCAACAGCGGCGGAGGAAATCATGAATCTCGTCATCATCGGCTTCGGCGGAATGGGCAGTTACCATGCCGAATGCCTGCAAAAATTTGCGGAAGAAAAGGCGGAGCATACCCTTACGCTTGCGGGGATCTACGACATCGATCCCGCGCGCGTCGAGTTCGCCCGTCAGAAAGGCATACGCGCGTATGCCTCGCCCGAAGAGATCTGGGCGGATAAGAGCGTGGGCGCCGTGCTCATCGCTACCCCGAACGAACTGCACGCCCCGTATGCGGCGGCGGCAGCGGCGGCGGGCAAAAATATCATCTGCGAAAAGCCGATCGGCCTTTCGAGCGCGCAGGCGGAACAGATGTATGCCGCCGCGGAAAAGGCGGGCGTACTCTTCGAAGTGCACCAAAACCGCCGCTGGGACGACGATTATCTCACCGTGCGCAACATCGTGGCGCGCGGCGACATCGGCGACGTGTATAAAATCGAATCGCGGGTGGTCGGATGCAACGGCATTCCCGGAGACTGGCGCAAGGAAAAGGCGCGCGGCGGCGGCATGATGCTCGACTGGGGCGTTCACCTCATCGACCAGATGCTGCAGGCGGTCGATTCGCGCGTGGTGAGCCTGTACTGCGATTATAGCTATATCTATGGGGAAGAGGTGGACGACGGCTGCGATCTGCTCGTCAACTTCGAAAACGGCGTGCAGTACCGCGTCGTGGTGGCGACGGATTGTTTCCGCCGTCTTCCGCGGTGGATGGTGTACGGCATCGACGGCACCGCGGTCATCGAGGACTGGGATCTTTCCGGCGGCATGACGCGCGTGTTGGAGCGCGAGGATAAAAATCTCGTCGGCATCCGCGCGGGCAACGGGTTTACCCGTACCATGGCGCAGCGCAGCCATTCGTCGGTCGAGCAGCTGCCGCTTCCCGTCGTGCATGCGGAGCCGTTCGCCTTCTATAAAAATTTTGCGGCGGCCTGCGCGGGCGCGGAAAAGCCCGCGATCCGAAAAGAAGAGGTCCTGCGCGTGTACAGACTGATGGAAGCGGCGGAACGTTCCGCCCGCGAAAATATAGTCGTCAAAGGAAATTTTTAAAAATATAAGGGAGAAAGCAACATGAAGATCAGCGTAGTCAGCGGCATTCTCGGCGATTACAGCCTCGACGAAAGCCTGCGGTATCTGTCCTCTCTGGGCGTCGACGAATTTGAACTGGGCGTCGGCGGTTATCCCGGAAAAGCGCATGCGGACGCGCTCGTTTTGAGCAAGAACAAGGCCGAGCGCGAAAAACTTGCGGAAACATTCAAAAAACACGGCATGGGCATTTCGGCGCTCGCCGTGCACGGCAACTGCGTCCATCCCGATAAAGACGCGGCCGCTAAGTTCGAAGCGGATTTTGAAGCGGCCTGCGTTCTGGCGGGGCAGCTGGGCATCGACAGGCTGGTAACCTTTTCGGGATGCCCCGGTTCGGATAAAGACGCGAAGGCGCCCTCTTGGATCACCTGCGCGTGGCCGCCCGATTATCCCAAAGCCCTGGAATGGCAGTGGAACGAGGTGCTCATTCCGTATTGGGAAAAGGCGGTGAAGTTCGCGGCCGAAAACGGCGTAAAGAGGATCGCTTTGGAGATGCACCCCGGGTTCTGCGTCTACAATCCCGCGACCTGCCTGCGCCTCCGCGACGCGGTCGGCGGCCTGATCGGCGCGAACATCGACCCGTCCCACCTCTACTGGCAGGGGATGGATATCCTCGAAGTGATCCGCGAACTGGGCGAAAAGAAGGCGATCTATTATTTCCACGCCAAGGATACGCAGATCATGGAACACAACGTGCGCAAAAACGGCGTGTTGGATACGAAGTCCTTTACGCAGGCCGCGGAACGCGCCTGGATCTTCCGCACGCTGGGGTACGGCCACGATATAGGGGAATGGAAGCAGATCTTCTCGCTCCTGAAAATCATGGGCTATGACGACTCGATCTCCATCGAGCATGAAGACGGGCTGATGTCCCCCAAGGAAGGGCTGGAAAAGGCGATCAAGCTCGTCAAAGAGAGCATCATCACCGAAAGCAATTCCAACATGTGGTGGGCATAGCCGCGAAGGGTGAAAGAACCGAGGAGGGAAATCAGATGAAATTCGGAGTGCAGCTGTACAGCCTGCGCGAGCTTGCGGAGCGCGCGGGGGCGGAAGAAGTTTTGCGGGCGGTATCCGAGGCGGGGTACGACGGCGTGGAATTTGCCGGTTTTTACGGCAAAACGCCCGCCGAAATGAAGGAATTGCTCAAAAAATATAAGTTGGAAGGCGTTTCGGCGCACATTCGCCCGGAAGCGGTGGAGGAGAGCCTTCCCTTTATCGACGGGCTCGGCATCCGCTACGTGTTCGTTCCGTGGGTCGGACCGGAAGAGTTCGCTTCCGCGGAAAAATATGAAAAGGTGGTAAAAGACTGCGCCGCCGCCAAAAAACTGCTCGACGCGCGCGGGGTCGTGTTCGGCTATCACAACCATGCGCACGAATATGCGGGCGGAAACGATTTTATCGCAAAGATCACCGACGAGGCGGATCTGCGGGCGGAACTGGACGTATTTTGGGCGACCGTTGCCGGCAAAGACGCGGTAGCGGAAATGAAAAGGCTTTCGGGCAGACTCGCGCTCGTCCACATTAAAGAAGCGGCCGAAAAAGACGCCGCTACGGCGGCGCAGCCGATCGTCGGCGAAGGCGCCGTAAACATGCGCGGCGTGTTCGCGGAAATGCGCGCGCAGAATATTCCGTGGGCGATACTGGAAGTGGAAAAATATCCCTGCGCGGAGGATGAATATCTGCGCAGGTCGCTCGCGAACATGAAAAAATTGGCGGAATAGTTCCGCGGACAATATCGAAAAATTCGGAGGAATCTATTGTTATGGATACGATCAAAATAGGCGTTATCGGCTGCGGCGGCATCGCAAACGGCAAGCATATGCCCGCGGAAAAGCGCAACCCCGCGTCGGAAATGGTGGCGTTTTGCGACATCATCGAAGAGCGCGCCCTCAAAGCGCGCGAAGAATACGGCACGCCCGAATGCGCGGTTTACACCGATTACAGGGAACTTTTAAAGGATAAGAGCATCGACGCGGTGCTCGTCCTCACGCCCAACTGTTCGCACTGCGAGATCACGGTCGCCGCGCTCAATGCGGGCAAGCACGTCCTGTGCGAAAAGCCGATGGCGATGAACTATGAAGAGGCGAAAAAGATGCTCGCGGCGCGCGATAAATCCGGCAAAGTGCTTACGATCGGGTATCAGAACCGTTTCCGTCCCGACGCGCTGTACATGAAGGCACGCGCGGAAGAGGGCATGTTCGGCGATATTTACTATGCGGAAGCGATCGCGATCCGCCGCCGCGCCGTGCCGACCTGGGGCGTGTTCATCGATCAGGAAAAACAGGGCGGCGGGCCCCTCATCGATATCGGCACGCACGCTCTCGACCTCACGCTGTTCATGATGAACAATTACGAACCCGCGTACTGCGTGGGCAAGACCTTCCATAAGCTCAACAAAGATAAAAATACCGGCAATATCTGGGGAGACTGGGATACCGAGCGGTTTACCGCGGAAGACAGCGCCTTCGGCTTCGTCGTCATGAAGAACGGCGCGGTCATCTACCTCAAATCCAGCTGGGCGCTGAATATGGCGGACCCGAAAGAGGCGATCACCACCATCTGCGGCGATAAGGCGGGCGCCGATATGCTCGACGGCCTGCGCATCAACACGGTCATCGGCGGCAGGCAGGTAATGATCACGCCGGATATGAACAGCGGCGAAGTCGCGTTTTTCGAGGGCTCCGGCAGCGGCAAGCCCGAAGATCTGGAATCGAAGACGTTTACCGACGCGATCCTCGGCAAGGGGAAACTGTACGTTACGGCAGATCAGGCCGCCGTCGTTACCCGCATACTGGAAGGCATCTATAAATCCGAAGAGAGCGGTAAACCCTATTATTTTGATTGAGGAGGCATAAAATCGAATGAACGTTACGGTTGTTTGCGAACATAATGCGTCGATGGATTCGGAAGAGGGCAAAAGGGCATACCCCGAGGGACTGGGGCGCTGCATCGCTTCCATCGCGGAAGAGGCGGGGCATTCGGTAACCCTCGTGCGCGCGGACGAGCAGGGGGTGCACGGCCTTTCCGACGAGATCTTGGAAAAGACGGACGTTCTGTTCTGGTGGGGGCATTGGTACCACGGCGCCGTTGCCGACGAAACGGTCGAAAAAGTCGCGGCCCGCGTTCAGCGGGGCATGGGCATGATATTCCTGCATTCGGCGCACGCCTCCAAACCGTTCATGCGGCTTACGGGCACTTCCTGCACCCTCAAATGGAGGGAAGACGGCGAGTTGGAGCGGCTCTGGTGCGTCGATCCGTCGCACCCGATCGCGCGCGGCCTCGGCGAATTCATCGACGTTCCCGAAGAAGAGATGTACGGCGAGCCGTTTGATATCCCCGAACCCGACGAACTGGTTTACATCGGCTGGTTCCGCGGCGGCGAGGTGTTCCGCGGCGGCTGCGTGTTCAAGCGCGGCAGGGGAAAGATATTCTATTTCAACCCCGGGCACGAAACGTATCCCACGTACAAACTTCCCGCGATCCGCAAGGCGATCGCGCAGGCGTGCGCGTATGTGGCGCCGCAGCAGCCGCTGGCCGAAGAACTGAAATGCCCGCACATCGAGGAATTCAGCATTAAACAGTAAAAGAGTGCGCGGAGACCGCGTGCGGAACAAGATTTTTGCGGGTCGCCCTGAAACGGCGGCCCGCCGATTTTTTTCGGGGTTCTGTTTTGTCCGTGCGGAACATATGCTAAAGCATATGAAATTATCCGAACTTGCGGCGGGCGAATCCGCCGAGATTTTGGCGGTCCCGCCGGAAAGGCCGCTCGCCGAGCGGCTGAAGATGCTGAACGTAGCCGCGGGAAAACAGATCAAAGTCCTGCGCTTTGCGCCCTTCGGGGGCGGCGTCATGCTGGAAGCGGAGGGGGTGCGCCTCGCTCTGTGCGGCTCTTTGGCGGCAAAAATCGCCGTCATAAAGCGGGAGCCGAAAGGGGACGGCGTATGAGGATATTGCTTGCGGGGAACCCGAACAGCGGCAAATCCACCCTCTTCAACGCGCTTACGGGCGGGCACGCGAAAACGGGCAACTGGCACGGCGTTACCGTCGGCGTGAGCACGCGCGCGGCCGACCTTGACGGCCTCCGCGCCGAAATATCCGATCTTCCCGGAATTTATACGCTGGAAGCGTACAGCATGGAAGAAAAGATTTCCAGCCGCGAGATCGAAGAGGGAAAATACGACCTCGCCGTATGCGTCGCCGACGCGCTCACTCTGCCCCGTTCGCTCTCTCTGCTCGAAGAGATCCTCCGCAGGGGCGGCCGCGCGGCGCTCGTCGTTACGATGGCGGACGCACTGCAAAAGCGCGGCGGATTTTTGAACGAAGCGAAACTTTCCGAGCGGCTGGGCGTGCCCGTCGCATGCGTCTGCGCCCGCCGCCGCCGCGACGTCGCCCGCCTGAAAACGTTCTTGCGCCGTGCCGCGGAAGGGGCGGAACGCAGGGCCGAAAGAACTCTTTCTTTGGATGCGGAAAAGCTCCTCTGCGGCGTTTACGGCGCGGGAGAATCGAAAGAGGGGTTGTTCGAAAAGATCCTGTACAGCAAATATTTTGCCCTGCCGCTCTTCGTTTTTACTCTGCTGGCGGTCTTTTTTCTCGCCTTTGCCGATCATATGCCGGGCGTATTTCTCAAAGACCTGTGCGAGCGCCTGATCTCCGAAGAGCTGGGCGGGAGGTGTGCGCTTTGGGCGGAAAATGCCGGCGCGGCCGTCGCGGCGGAATTTTTCCGTTCTCTTTTTTCCGGGGTCGGCATGCTTCTCTCCTTTTTGCCGCAGATCGCGATCCTGTATTTCGCCCTTTTTGTTTTGGAGGAGAGCGGGTTCATGTCCGCTTTGGCCTTCATGACGGACGGCATTTTCCGCCGCGCCGGCCTCACGGGGCGCGCGGCGTTTTCCATCCTGATGGGGTTCGGCTGCAGCGCCGCGGCGATACTCACCACGCGCGGGCTGGAAAACAAGCAGCTGCAAAAGCGCGTCATTCTGATCCTGGCATACGTCTCCTGCAGCGCGAAGATGCCCGTATATCTCGCCGTCGTCTCCTGTTTTTTTGCGCATCGGTTTCTCGCCCTCTGCGCGGTCTATTTTGCCGGCGTGCTCGTTTCGTTCGCCGCTGCTTTCGCCCTCAAAAAGCTCTGCCCGGGCGGCGAAGAATTTGTCATGGAGATCGCCCGTCCGCAAATGCCGTCCTTTCGTCTCGTCTGCAAATCGTTGCTATTTTCCCTGAAACAGTTTATAATAAAGATCGTAACGGTGGTCGCGGCGTTTCTGATCCTCATGTGGGTCCTGCTCTCCTTTTCCTTCTCTTTCCGCTTTGTCGGAACGGGTGCGGAAGCGAGCATGATGGCGGTCCTGTGCCGCGGCCTGAAATACCTGTTTTACCCCATGGGCATCACGCAGTGGCAGGTTGCGCTCTCCGCCGTATCCGGGCTGATCGCCAAAGAGAGCGTTGCGGGCATGCTGGCAATGTTTTACGGCGGCGATCTCTCCGCCGCCATGAGCGCGCCCTCCGCCGTCGCGTTTCTCGTATTCATCATGACCTGCTCCCCCTGTGTTTCCGCCATCGCCGCCACGGCGCGCGAAGTGGGGTGGCGGCGCGCCCTGTTTTATGCCGCCGGGCAGACGGGCGCGGCATTCCTGTTCTCTTACGCGGTGTACGCGCTGCTCTCGTTCGGCGCGCTCCTCGCCGTCTTTCTCTCCGCGGGCCTGTTCCTCGCAGGCGGCGCATACCTTCTCGTTTTACGGTGCAAACGCCATGCAAAAATTCGTCGCACAAACGGCGCAAAGCCTCAAAGATTTCACCGATTCGGCGTACCCGCAGGGTTCGTTCGCCTTTTCGCGCCTTCTTCGCGACCGCGACATCCGCGTCAACGGAGAAAAGACGGGTAAAAACATCGACCTTTCGCCGGGAGACGAGGTCTGTTATTACACGACGGCCAAAGAGGAATCCCGCCCCTTCTATTCGATCGTTTACGAAGACGAAAATATTCTCGTCGCGGATAAATTCGCGGGCGTGAATTCCGAGGCGCTTGCCGCCTCCCTTGCAAAGGAGCGGGGCGCCCGTTTTATCCACCGTTTGGACCGCAACACCGCGGGGCTGATCGTTTTCGCCCTGAACGCCGCGGCGGAAAGAGAACTGCTCGCGGCTTTCCGCGAACGCCGTGCCGAAAAGATATACGAGGCGGTCTGCTTCTTTCCCTTCGAAAAAGAAAGCGGTTCGCTCACCGCGTATCTCGTAAAAGACGAGCGCGCCGCGCGCGTACGCGTATACGGGTCTCCGCGCGCGGGTGCGGACAAGATCGCCACCGATTACCGCGTAAAGACCGCCTGCGGCGAATATTCGCTGGCGGAGATCCGCATCCACGGCGGAAAAACGCACCAGATCCGCGCCCATATGGCTTATATCGGTCATCCGCTGGCGGGAGACGAAAAATACGGCTGCGAACCGCTCAACCGAAAATACCGCGTCAAGCGCCATATTTTGGTCGCAAAGCGCCTGTCGTTTCGCTTCTCGGGCCCGCTTTCCTATCTGAACGGCAAGACGTTCGAGTCTTCTTTTTCGGCGCAAATGCCGCAACTTTCCGATTTTTCAAAAAAAGGGAGCCCAAACGGTTGACAAATTCCGTTGCGCGGCGTATACTGTCATTGAACATTTGAAGAATTGTTCAATTATTTGCAGGCGGAGGGGAGCAATGGAAGAGCGCGGCAGGGAGAAGAATATCGTCGAAACGGTCAAAGCACAGCTCCCGGACGACGACGTGATCTACGATTTGGCCGAAGTTTTTAAAGTGTTCGGCGATTCGACGCGCACGAAGATCCTCGGCTGCCTGCGCGTCAGCGACCTGTATGTGGGGGAGATCGCCGAAATTCTCAATATGAGCGTTTCAGCCGTCTCGCATCAATTGCGCATCCTGCGCGGCGCAAAGCTCGTCAAGGGTGAAAAGCAGGGCAAGGAAGTCAAGTATTCGCTGGACGACGACCACGTTACGCAAATCATGGAATGCGGCCTTACGCACATCAACGAACGGGAGTAGCGTTCGGGCGGCGGCCGCCGATTTTTCGGTATTTAATTGAATAATTGTTCAAACAAATAAGTATTCAAAAGTAGATCTGCATAGTGCAGAGAATCGGAGGATTCGCATGAAAAGAGTCTATCAGCTGGAAGATTTGGACTGCGCGAACTGCGCGGCGAAAATGGAGCGGGCCATTGCAAAGATCGACGGAGTAACGTCGGCGAATGTCAGTTTTATGGCGCAGAGGCTGGCCATCGAGGCGGACGAGAGCCGCTTCGAAGAGATCATGGAGCGCGTCGTAAAGGTGTGCCGCAGGGTCGAACCGGACTGCAGGATCGTTCGCTGAAGGGGACCGCTATGAAGGCATCCGGTCTTTCCGTCAGGGAAAAAAAGCGCCTGGCACGCATCGTTGCCGCGCTGGTATTGTTTGCAGTTCTGTTCGCCGTCGATAAGGCCGTCGTGCTCGGAGACGTATTCGAGGGCCCGGCGGCGTGGGTGTTTCCCTTTGCGCTCTATCTCGCCGTGTATCTGCTTATCGGCTGCGACGTGCTGTGGCGGGCCGTCCGCAATATTTCCCGCGGGCAGGTATTCGACGAAAACTTTCTGATGTGCGTCGCGACGCTCGGCGCGTTTGCTCTGGCGATCTACCGCGGGGCGACCGGTCAGCCCATCGAGGGGTTCGACGAAGCCTGCGCCGTGCTCCTGTTTTACCAGGTCGGGGAGTTTTTTCAGGATTACGCTACGGGCAAATCGCGCAAATCGATTTCCGTACTCATGGATATCCGCCCCGATTACGCGAACGTCGTCCGCGGCGGCAGGGCGGTGAGGGTCGCCCCCGAAGAAGTGCAGGTCGGCGAAACGATTGTCGTCAATCCGGGCGAAAAGATCCCGCTGGACGGAGAAGTGGTGCGCGGCGCCACTTCGCTGGATACGCGCGCCCTGACGGGCGAATCTCTCCCGCGCGAAGCGGCGGAAGGGAGCGAGGTCGTAAGCGGCAGCGTAAACCTTACCGCTCGGATCGAGGTGCGTACGACCCGCGCGTTCTACGATTCCACCGTCGCGAAGATCCTCGACCTGGTCGAGAACGCGTCCGAACAGAAATCCAAGGCGGAAAACTTTATCACGAAGTTCGCCCGTTGGTACACTCCGGCCGTGGTCGCGGTGGCGGTGCTTTTGGCCGTCGTGCCGGGGCTCGTTACCTCCGATTGGTCCACTTGGGTCTACCGGGCCCTCAGTTTTTTGGTCGTATCCTGTCCCTGCGCGCTCGTCATCTCCATCCCGCTCTCCTTCTTTGCGGGGATCGGCGCCGCGTCCCGCTACGGCATCCTGATAAAGGGTTCGAACTATCTCGAAAAATTCAACAAGGCGAATACCTTTGTTTTCGATAAAACGGGCACCCTCACCAAGGGCAATTTCGCGGTAACGAAGATCGTTCCGCGGGAGAGGGCGGAGGAGGTGTTGCGGCTGGCCGCGATCGCCGAACAGGGCTCCGGCCATCCCATCGCGAAGTCGATCGCCGCGCGGTACGGGCAGGAACCGGACGACGGCTATACGATCGCGAACGTCGCGGGGGCCGGCGTCGTCGCCTCCCGCGGGGACGAAACGATTTATTGCGGCAACGAAAAACTGATGGAGCGGAACGGGATCGCGTATGAGAAAGAAAGCGGGCTCGGCACCGTCGTCTACGTGGCGCGCAACGGCGAATTCGTCGGCTCGCTGCTGATCTCCGACGAAATTAAGCCGGAAGCGAAAGAGGTCGTAGATTCGCTCGGCGCGATGGGCTGCAGGACCGTGATGCTCACGGGCGACAACGAGGCGATCGCCCGCAGCGTTGCGGAAGAGATCGGCCTTACCGGATACAGGGCGTCCCTCCTTCCGCAGAACAAAGTCGAAGAAGTGGAGAGGATGCTTGCGGAGAAAAAACCGAAAGAGGCGCTCTGTTTCGTGGGGGACGGGATCAACGACGCGCCCGTACTGATGCGTTCGGATATCGGCATTGCGATGGGAGGAGTCGGCAGCGACGCCGCGATCGAAGCGTCGGACATCGTGCTGATGAAAGACGATCTGCGCGGCATTCCTTTGGCGAAGCGCATCGCCAAAAAGACGATGGCGATCGTCTTGGAAAATATTCTCTTTTCCATCGCGGTCAAAGTCGCCATTCTCATCCTTTCGGCGTGCGGCCTCACGAACATGTGGGTCGCCGTGTTCGGCGACGTGGGTGTGGCGGTCATCGCCATTCTCAACGCCATGCGGGTCAATTCGAAATACGAAAAGGAAAAAAAGCGCACATAGCGCAGCGCGGCGCGCCCCGAGGGGCGCGCTTTCTCTGTTCCGCGGCAATAAAAATCGCCGAAAAAGGCAAAAGGCGCGCTTATCCGTTTGCGTTTGTTAAAAACTTGTGATAAAATAGAAAAAACGGAGTGGACAAGGCGCCTTGTCCTTTTTCCTTTTTGCAAAGGAAAAAGGAGAAAGTCTGTCCGCTGAAAAACCTCATATCGGACGTTTGCGCTCTGTGCGCGAATCAAATAATTTTTACTATTGGAGGTTTTCAGATGGTTGAAAATCAAAACACCGAAGACCCGAAGATGGAAGAGGCGCAGGCCGACGCTGTCGCTTCGGGCGCGGGGGAAGCGGCGGTCGAGTCCAAGTATACGGGCTTCCTCGGCAAGGTCGACAACTACTTCGGCATCACGAAGATGAAGTCGTCCTTCAAAACGGAGATGCTCGCCGGGCTTACGACGTTCATGACGATGGTCTACATCCTCATGGTCAACGCGGGCATGTTCGCCGAACTCGAAGTGGTTTCATACGGCGCGATGTACATCGTAACGGCTCTCTCGGCGATCGTCGGCACGCTCCTCATGGCCTTCCTCGCGAAAATTCCCTTCGCGCAGGCGCCCGGCATGGGGCTCAATGCGTTCTTCGTCTACACGATTTGCATGGGCATGGGGTATTCTTATGCAAACGCGCTGCTCATCGTGCTTTGTTCGGGCATACTCTTTTTGACTCTGACGATCGTCGGCGCACGCAAAGCGATCGTCCGTTCGGTCCCGCAGGCGATCCGCATCGCCATTCCCGCGGGTATCGGCCTGTTCATAGCTTTTGTCGGAATGCAGAACGCGGATATCGTCGTCGTCAATACGAGCACGGCGGTCTCCCTCGTTTCTTTCAACCTGTTGACGTTTACGACGCCCGGCGCCACCATGATCGGCGCGGCGGTCGCATTCCTTTCCCTGCTGCTGATCGCAATCTTTTCCAAGCTCCGCGTCAAGGCGGCGATGGTCCTCGGCATCATCGGGAGCGCTATTCTCTATTATATCTTCTGCGCCATCGGCCTTGCTGCGGGCTCGGAATCCTGCAAAGCCGTATTCGATGCGATCGAATTTTCCAATCCGATCCAGGCGTTTGAAGATTTCGGAACGCAGGCGGTAGGCCAGGTATTTATCAACGGCTTCAAAAACATCGAAGCGAGCCAGATCTTCGACTTTATCGCCGCGCTCGTCGCGTTCGCGATGGTCGACATGTTCGATACGATCGGCACCCTTATGGGGACCTGCCAGGCGGCGGGCAAAGAGAGCGGCCTTCTCGACGAAACGGGCGAAGTGAAAAATATCCAAAAGGCGCTTTTGTGCGATTCCATCGCGACCTGCACGGGCGCGATCCTCGGTACTTCCACGGTTACGACGTTCGTCGAATCGTCGGCGGGCGTTGCCGAAGGCGGCAGGACCGGGCTTACCTCTCTGGTCGTCGCGATCCTCTTTGCGATCGCCATGTTCTTAAGCCCCATCGCGGCGCTCATTCCTTCCTGCGCTACGGCGGGCGCGCTGATGTATGTCGGCGTCCTGATGATGCGCAATGTAACCGATATCGACTGGAAAGATCCTGCGGCCGCGGTTCCCGCATTCCTCACGATCTCCGTCATGTCTTTCACCTATAGCATTTCGTACGGCATTGCGGCGGGATTCCTGTCCTACACGGTCATCAAGCTGTGCACGGGCAAAGTAAAGGATATCAGCCCCGTTACGGCGATCCTTTCTCTCGTATTCCTGTTCACGTTCCTGTTCACGCACTGATCGGAATCCATAAAGAAATCGCGGGCTCGGTTCAACCGAGCCCGTTTTTTTGTGTCGGAAAGCGCGGAAGCCGCGGCAAAACATCAATTGCGGTATTGACAAAACCGGATGTGCGTGGTACAATGCAACCGAAGGTTTCCGTTTTTCTTTATGCCGCGAGCACAAGGCAAACGGAAGGCGAGGAGGGGGAAAGATGAAGGCAAAACGATGGCTTCTTCTGTTGATGTTCTTGGGGGTCTGTTCCTGCGCCGTATGCCTCTGCGCATGCGAGAAGGATCATGTGCACGAACTTGTCCATTTTGAAAGCAGGGAAGCGACATGCGAGAACGCCGGAAATTTAGAGTATTGGGAATGTTCAGTGTGCGGCAGTAGGTTTATCGATGCAGAGGCAGAGCATCGAATCGGCGATGTTTTCCTGCCCGCTTTGGGGCACTGCTGGGGGGAATGGCAGGTGCTGAAAGAACCGACCTGCGAAGCAAAGGGAAGGCAGTGCCGCAGCTGTACCGTATGCGGCGCAGAAGATAGAGAAAGTATTGCGCTTTCTGAACACGAGTTGTGGCCTATAAGCGCGAAGGAAGAAACATGTACCCAAAACGGAGTTAAAGAACATTGGAGATGCAGTGTATGCGAAAAACTTTTTTGGGATGAAGAAGGGGACCGTGAAGTTTTTGCCGAAGAGCTGATCGTTTTGCCGCACCATGCCGACGGCGGCGTTTTGAAAAAGAATGCGGAGTATCATTGGCAGATATGCCCGGTTTGCGGTTTGCCGTTTGATTACCAGCGGCATGTATATGATGGATCAAAATGTGTTGAATGCGGCGTCGGGGACTCATCGGTGTTGAATTACCGGCTGATCGGCGGAGGAACGGAATATGAAGTGTACGACGAAAGGTATCCGTTTGCCGAAACGGTCATTATACCGAGAACGTATAAAGGTTTGCCTGTTACGAGTATCGGAAAAGACGCCTTTAAAAATGATACAATTGTCGAAGAGATCATATTGCCGTCAAGTATTGTAAGTATCGGGGATAATGCGTTTGCGGACTGCTCGCAATTAAAAAATATCGTAATTCCGATCTCGACACATACGTTGGGAACAAGGGTTTTCAGCGGATGCAAAAATTTGGATAGCCTTACGGTTGAAAGCGGCAATCCGATCTATTTCAGTGCGGGAAATTGCATCGTCGAGAAAGAAAGCGGCAAACTTGTGGACGGAAGCAATACGGCCGAGATCCCTGACGACGGCCGAGTAAAAACTATCGGTGAAGAAGCTTTCGTCGGAAGGGATAAATTGGAAGAGATCGTGATCCCCGCAAGTGTGGAGACGATCGAAGAAAGCGCCTTTGTATTATGCAGTAATTTAAAAAGAGTTGTTTTGTCCGAAGGGATCAGCAAAATCGGCTCGTACAGCTTTCAGAATTGCGATCAATTGGCCGAGATTTATATTCCCTCTACTTTAACGGAATTCGGAGAGAATACGTTTTCATATTGCGGCAATTTGGAAATCATCGAAGTGCAGGAAGGAAATCCGATTTTTCACAGCGAGAATAATTGTTTGATCGAAACGCAAACGAAAATATTGATAAAGGGAGGAAAGAACAGCAGTATACCCGATGACGGAAGCGTGCAAATAATTGCTTCCGGCGCTTTTGAAAATTGCGAAGCGCTTGCGTCGATCGATATACCGGAAGGGATAACCACGATACAGAGTAGGGCTTTTCAAAATTGTACAGGATTAAAAAGTATTTTTATACCTGCAAATGTAGGATATATAAGCGACGCTTTTAGCGGGTGCTCGGGGCTGGAAAGCATTCAAGTGCATCCGGACAACGAAAGGTATCGCGGAATCGGCAACTGCCTGATCGAAACGCGGAGCAAGACCCTGTTGCTCGGTTGCAAAAACAGCGTCATACCGGGGGACGGGAGCGTGGAGATTATCGGAGAAGTGGCGTTTTACAAATGCGGCGGATTGACGGACATTGTGATTCCCGAAGGTGTCAAAGAAATACAGTGGAGCGCGTTCGGCAATTGCTCAAATTTGAAGTCTGTCCGCCTTCCCGATAGCCTAGAAACGCTTGCGAGCAATGCTTTTGCCTGCTGCGGCAGTCTTGAACGAATCGTTATTCCGGAAGGAGTTACAAATATAGAACAATTTTGCTTTATTGAATGCACTGCTTTAAAAGATATTGTCATTCCGAAAAGCCTTAAAAGAGTCGGCTCATTAGCTTTTAGGCAGTGCAATTCGCTTACGGATGTTTACTATGGAGGGTCGGAAGAAGACTGGAAAAATATCGAGCTCGAAGCGTCCTCTTGGGACGAAAGTATCCTGCAAGCGCAGATCCATTACAATTGGACGGGGGATCCCGAATAAACGGCCCGAAGGGCCGGGCCTGTCCGCCATCGTTGCCGCCGGGCGCGGATCTTTGCGCTGCGGGCCCGGCAGGCGTATGCCTGTCCGCCGCACGCCGCAAAAATTTACCGTTACAGCCGGCCCTGCCGTGCGAACCGGTTTGCTTTTTTAGGGCGATGTGGTATAATGGATGCAACGAAAGAAAAGGGGATTTAGCCATGCTGGAAAAATACATCGACGCCGCCGTCGGGAACAAAAAGGCGGAAGTCGTTTTGAAGAACGGCAAATTCGTCAATGTCTTTACGGGCGAAATTTGCAGCGGCGATATTGCTTTTGAAGGGGGCAGGATCGTCGGCTTCGGTTCGTACGAAGGGGAAACGGAATACGACATCGCGGGGAAGATCGCCGTCCCCGGCCTGATCGACGCTCACGTCCATATTGAAAGCTCGCAGCTTTCCCCCGAAGAATTTGCCAAACTCGTGCTGCCCCGCGGCACGACGACGGTCATTGCCGACCCGCACGAGATCACCAACGTTTGCGGCATTGCAGGCGCGCAGTATATCGCCGATGCCGTCAAAAATACGCCGCTGGAAGCGAAGGTCATGCTTCCTTCCTGTGTGCCGGCCACTTCGTTCGAAACGAGCGGCGCCGTCCTCACGGGCGCGGATACCGAAAAATACCTCAAAGAGGACTTTATTTACGGCCTCGGCGAATTTATGAACTATCCCGGCGTCGTATTCAAAGATCCCGAAGCGATGCGCAAGCTGGAAGCGGCGCGCATGTTGGGGAAAGTGGTCGACGGCCACGCTCCCGATACGAGCGGCAAGGGCCTGAACGGGTATATCGCGGCGGGCATTTCCACCGATCACGAATGCACCTCTCCCGAAGAGGCGGCCGAAAAGGTCTCCAAGGGCATGTACGTGCACCTTCGCGAGGGTTCGGCCACGCGCAACGTCGCGCAGAACTGCAAAGCGGTCAACGCGGCAAACCTGCGCCGCTTCATTTTCTGTACCGACGACCGCCACGCCGCGGATCTGAAGGCGAACGGCCATCTCGACAATGCGCTGCGCGTTGCGGTGCGGGCGGGCATGGATCCCGTTTGGGCTGTCGCGGCCGCCACCCTCAACTCCGCGGAATGCTACCGCCTGTACGGCAAGGGCGCCATCGCGCCCGGCTACGACGCCGATGTCGCCGTATTCGACGATCTGAAAGATTTCCGCTGCGCCATGACCTTTAAAAAGGGCCGGCTGGTGGCGAAAGAGGGCGAAGCTTTGTTTGAAACGGGCGAAAAATATTTGCCCGCGGCAGTCAAAAACACCGTACACATCGGCGATATCTCCGCCGATTCGTTCAAGCTGCGTTTGCGCGGCGGTCGCGCCAACGTCATCCGCATCCTGAAAGGAGGGGTGGTAACGAAAAAAGTCGTGCGCGAAGTGGAAAGCAAGGACGGCGACGTGGTATTGCAGGGGACCGATCTTTTAAAGCTCGCCGTGGTCGAGCGGCATAAAGGCACGGGCAATATCGGGTTGGGGCTGGTCGAAAAATACGGCCTGAAAGGCGGCGCGCTCGCGCTGACCATCGCGCATGACTCGCACAACGTCATCGTATTGGGGGATAACAACGAAGATATGGCCGCGGCGGTACGCGAACTTCGGCGCATCGGCGGCGGAATGGCGGTCGCCGCGCAGGGAAAGGTGCAGTCTCTTCCGCTCGATATCGCCGGGCTGATGAGTTCCCTTCCCGCGGAAGAGTACGTCGCAAAATCGGAAGCGCTGCTCGAAAAGGCATACGCATTGGGCGTTTCACGCGATTATGAAGCGTTTATGAGCCTGTCCTTTTTGGCTCTGCTGGTCATACCCGAATTAAAGCTTTCCGACCGCGGTCTCTTCGACGTAACAAAATTCGATTTCTGCGGCGTCGACGCATAGCGGCCGCGGGCTCGTTTATACGGCGGCGCGGGCCGCGTCAACCGAATAATGCAAGGTAGAGGGAACTTTTTACAAAGTTCCCTCTTTTTCGTCAAAAAATAGCGTTTACTGTGCGCGCGGAGGCGTTACAATACAGTGTGAAAAAATCTATGCGGAGTAAAGCAATTGGCACGCAAAATCGTAATCACTTCGGGAAAAGGCGGCGTGGGGAAAACGACGGTCGCCGTAAATTTGGGCATGCGCCTTTCCGCGATGGGCGAGCGCGTGATCCTCGCGGATACCGATTTCGGCCTGAACAACATCGACGTCGTCTGCGGAGTGGAAAACCGCATCTCGTACGATATCGTCGACGCGATCGAGGGGCGCTGTCGCCCCAAACAGGCGCTGGCGCAGCACCCGGAATATCCGAACCTGTTCATCCTTGCCTCCAACCATACCGATCCGAACAAATACATATCCCCGCAGGCCGTGCGCCTGATCCTCGACAATCTCGCGCCTCGCTTCGATTATATCCTCATCGATTCGCCCGCCGGCATCGAGGCGGGCTTTCACCGCGCGGCTTCCTCTGCCGAAGAAGCGCTCGTGGTTACGACGCCCCACATTTCCGCCCTGCGCGACGCGGATAAGGCGATCGCGGTATTAAAAAGTTACTGCCTTAAAAAGATCGACCTCATCATCAATATGGTGCGCGGAGATATGATCGTCGACGGCGAGATCCTTTCCCCGCGCGAGATCTCCGATATCCTCAAAATCCCGCTGATCGGTATCGTCCCGCAGGAAGACGGCGTTTTTTTGGGGGAGCGGGGCAGGACGGGCGCGCAAAAGGCGTTCAAACTGCTCGCCGAAAACGTTGCGAAGGGTACGCGCAAGATCTACAACGTTACCTGCAAGTACAACGGTTTTTTCGGCAGTATCCGCCGGAGCCTCAAAAAGAGTCTGTAACGCTCAGAACAGCAGAAAGTGCGTTCCGGTAACGGCGAGGAATGCCGCGTTTACCGCAAGGTCCGCGAGTGCGAGCGCGGTCAGCGTGAATATAAGGATCTTCTTCGCGCGCTGCGGTATTTTGTTTACGGCCGCATACAGCGGATCCCAAGCCGTGCTCATGCCGAGGGTCAGCAGCAGCCCCCACAAAATCGTCTGGCTCAGGCAAACGTAGCCGCACAGATTATAGGGGCGGTAAGAATAGTCCCACAGCTTCACGCCGCATAATTTATCGAAAAAGAGGGCGACGAAAAATTCCGCAGCCGCCGGCAGCAGGGCCGCAAAGATAAAATAGAGCAGATACAGCCCTGCCGTTGCGGCGATTTTGGGCACGATGCGCAGGCGCGCCGTGCGCTCGTACAGGGGCGCCAGCCTGCCGCCTCGCGGCGTTCCGAGGGCGAAATATACCAAAAGCGCACTGCTTCCGTAAATGGTGCAAAGCGGTAAGGTGAGAAATCCGCGGTCGGTAAAATCCTGCCAGCGCGCCAGAAAGTAGAGCGTTTCCGCACACCATCCCGCGAAGGATATCAAAAAAAAGAGGAATATGATGTTGTACAGCCGCTCGCTCCCTGCACTTTCTTTCGCCATAATTATGGTATTTGGATTTTTTCGTTCATTATACCGCCTTGCGGCAGAAGAATGTGAAGGCGAGCAAAATAGGGAGGAAAATATATGCGAAAACTGACCGATAACGCCGCGCGCGCCCGCCGCGTTTTAGAGCGCGCGAACGCGCCGCTCTCCGACGGCTGCGAACAGATCGTCGCGCGCGAAATCGAGCGTACGCTCGCGGCGTATTTCGAACTTTGCGGCGATATTAAGCTGAAGATCGTACGAACCGATAAAATTTATATTACCGTCGAGGCCGCTGCCGAGGGCGTTAAACCCTTTGGCATCATAGAAAATTGAGTAAAGATACGGCCTTTTGCGCCCACAGGAGGAAATTGCGATATTCCCACATTTTGTCGAGCGTTTTGGGCAAAATACACAATATATTGTACTTTTTTAAAATTGTTGCAAAAGCGACAGTTTTTTTTTGCAAACGTGCTATAATAGTAGCAGACTATTTTTACGAAGAGGGGTGGCAGGATGCAGGTCATCAAAAGAGACGGAACCGTCGTTGGGTTCGACAGGGCGAAGATCGCGATCGCGATCGGCAAAGCGAACGCGGAAATGGAGCCGCAGGAACGCGCGTCGGGGGAAGAGATCGAGGCGATCCTTTCCTATATCGAAAGCAAGAAGAAAAAGCGCATGCTCGTGGAAGATATCCAGGATATCATCGAAGAGAAGCTGATGGAGCAGGGGCACTATGCCTTGGCCAAAACGTACATCATCTATCGCTACAACCGCGCGCTCGTGCGCAAGGCGAACACGACGGACGAGGCGATCCTCAGCCTGATCCACAATTCCAACAAGGACGTCATGGAGGAAAACTCCAACAAAAACGCGCTTGCCGCGGCAACGCAGCGCGACCTCATCGCGGGCGAGGTTTCCAAAGACCTCACCAAGCGTATCCTTTTGCCCGAAAAAATATCCAAGGCGCACGAGGAGGGGATCCTTCATTTCCACGACGCGGATTATTTCATCCAGCCCATTTTCAACTGCTGCCTCATCAATATCGGGGATATGCTCGATAACGGCACGGTCATGAACGGCAAGCTCATCGAAAGCCCGAAGAGCTTTCAGGTCGCGTGCACGGTGGTAACGCAGATCATCGCCGCGGTCGCCTGTTCGCAGTACGGCGGTCAGTCGGTGGATATCCGCCATCTCGGCAAATATCTCCGCAAAAGCCGCGAAAAATTCGAAAATCATTTCCGCGCCGCCTGCCCGGAACTTTCCGACGAGGAGGTCAAAAAGCTGGTCGAAGACCGCATTCAGGACGAGCTCAAGAGCGGCGTGCAGACCATACAATACCAGATCAATACGCTGATGACGACCAACGGCCAGTCTCCGTTCGTTACCCTTTTCCTGTATTTGGACAAGGACGACGAATATTTGGAAGAAAATGCGCAGATCGTCATGGAGATTTTGCGCCAGCGCTATGAGGGGATCAAAAACGAAAAGGGCGTCTACGTTACGCCTGCCTTCCCGAAGCTCGTGTACGTTCTCGATGAGATCAACTGCTTAAAGGGCGGCAAGTACGATTACATCACGAAGTTCGCTGTCAAATGCTCTTCCAAACGCCTGTATCCCGATTATATCTCCGCAAAGAAAATGCGCGAAATTTACGAAGGGAACGTGTTCAGCCCCATGGGCTGCCGTTCGTTCCTCTCCCCGTGGAAGGACGAAAACGGGAATTATAAATTCGAAGGCCGCTTCAATCAGGGCGTCGTTTCCATCAACCTGCCGCAGATCGGCATTCTCGCCAAGGGCGACGAGCAAAAATTCTGGAAACTGTTCGACGAGCGGCTGGACCTCTGCCGCGAGGCGCTCATGTGCCGCCACCGCGCGCTTTTGGGCACCAAGTCGGACGTGTCTCCCATTCATTGGCAGTACGGCGCCATCGCCCGTCTCGACAAGGGCGAAACCATCGATAAACTTCTCTTCAACGGGTATTCCACTCTGTCGCTCGGCTACATCGGCCTGTACGAGGTAACCAAACTGATGACCGGCGTGCCGCAGACGGATCCGAAAGGGGAAGAGTTTGCCGTGCGCGTCATGCAGCACATGCGCGATAAGACCGATCAGTGGAAGAAGGAAACGGGCCTCGGCTTCGCGCTGTACGGAACGCCGGCAGAATCGCTGTGCTACCGCTTTGCGCGCATCGACCAAGAGCGGTTCGGCACCATCGAAGACGTTACCGACAAGGGGTATTACACCAACTCTTATCACGTCGACGTGCGCGAAAACATCGATGCGTTCAGCAAATTTTCCTTCGAGGCGCAGTTCCAGAAGATCTCTTCCGGCGGCTGCATCTCGTATGTCGAGATCCCGAACATGCAGAACAATCTCGAAGCGATGGAAGAAGTCGTAAAATTCATTTACGACAATATCCAGTATGCCGAGTTCAACACCAAGAGCGACTATTGCCACGTCTGCGGCTTCGACGGCGAGATCATCATCAACGACGACAATGAATGGGAATGCCCGAACTGCCACAACAAAGATCATAAAAAGATGAACGTAACCCGCCGCACCTGCGGATATCTCGGCGAAAATTTCTGGAACCTCGGCAAAACGAAGGAGATCAAAGCCAGGGTGCTGCACCTGTAAAAGAGGTTCTCGGCATTTCTCGCCGGGTTGCCGGCTGCGAAATGCCGAGATTTAAGGGAAAAACCTGCCGACAAGGCGGTATTTTCCCCTCCGCGCGCGATATTTAGGGGCTTTCCTGCTTATAAAATCGCGCGCGTTCACCCTTTTCCCGCAAGCCGAAGCATCGGCAAACAGCGCAGCGCTGCGGAAAAGTGCGGTTTGCGGACGCGCAAGCCAATTATGTTCACGAATTTTTACGAAAAGAGATCGCAAAAATTCCGCGGTTTTCAGGAAAAACCCAACGTTCGCCAACCTGCGTCGGCTCTGCGTTCGGTTTTCCCTCAGGGTCGCTTTTTAAGTGCGCTCAGATTATAGAACGCGGCGCACTCACATTTTCTGCCGAAGACGCCGGACGAGCAATCGATTATTTAGATAATTGACTTGCGCGAGTAAAAACCACGTTTTTTGCGAGCGATCTCAAATTGCCGAATACATTCGGCTCAGGGGAAGAGGGTGAATTTGCGGCTTTATGCAATCGTTTGAAGCCCTTAAAACAAGCCGCAAAGAGGGAGAAAACGCCGCAGAAAATGCTGAAAGCGTTTGAACGGCGGTGTCGCCCTCAAAATCGGACGAAATATTTTCGTCAGCTCGAAAAGATTTCGCCGAGGAGTTTTATTATGTTCTATGCAAATATAAAAAAACACGACGTCGCCAACGGCGTCGGCGTGCGCGTTTCGCTGTTCGTCAGCGGGTGTACCCATCGCTGCAAGGGCTGTTTTAACGCGGAGGCATGGGATTTCTCTTACGGCAGCCCTTTCACGAAGCAGACGGAAGAGGAGATTTTGCTTGCGCTTGACCACGAATACATTGCAGGGCTCTCTCTCCTCGGGGGCGAACCTTTCGAGCCGTGCAACCAGCGCGCCTTGTTGCCGCTGCTGCGCGAATTCCGTTCCCGGTATCCGCAAAAAGACGTGTGGTGCTATACCGGCTACACGATGGATGCAGATCTCGCGGCGGGCGGAAAGGCGCATTGCGAGGCGACGGACGAAATGCTCTCGCTGATCGACGTTCTGGTCGACGGCGAGTTCGTAGAGGTGCTGAAGGATCTCAAACTGAAATTTCGGGGTTCGTCCAATCAGCGCATCATCGACGTTCCCGCAACGCTGCGCACCGGCGAGATCCGCCTTTGGCGCGGCGGCGAGTACCGATAGGGCGGCGCAAAAAAATAATCGACCGAAAGGGGGTAAAGAATATGCAAAAAATCAAATTGAAGATCAAAAAATTATTGCCCGAAGCCAAACTTCCGACGTACGGCAGCGAATATGCGGCAGGGGCGGACCTGTACGCTCTGTCCGAACATGCCGTGCGCATCGGCGCGAACGAAACGGCGATCGTGCATACGGGCCTGGCGGCGGAAATACCCGAAGGGTATGTCGGGCTCATCTATGCGCGCAGCGGCCTCGCGACGAAGAAGGGCCTCGCCCCCGCAAACAAAGTGGGGGTCATCGATTCCGATTATCGGGGCGAGATCCGCGTGGCGCTCCACAATCATTCCAAGTACGAACAGAGCATCGAGCCGTACGAGCGCATAGCCCAGCTCGTGATCGCGCCCTATATTGCGGCCGAGTACGAAGAGGCGGAAGAGCTGTCGGAAACGGTGCGCGGCGAAGGCGGGTTCGGCTCTACGGGCAAGTAACCGTATTTTCTTGCGGCTTTTGCCGAGAAATTTAAAAAAAGTCTTGTTTTTACAAAAAAATGCGCTATAATATATAGTAACGAAACAAAAAAGGAGAACGGCATTATGGCAAAGTACGTTTGCAGCGTTTGCGGCTACGAGTACGACGAAGCCGTCGGCGACCCCGATAACGGCATCGCTCCCGGCACGAAATGGGAAGATATCCCCGAAGATTTCACCTGTCCTCTGTGCGGCGTAGGGAAAGACCAGTTCAACGAAGAGTAAAAAAATCCGCGGTTTTCGTGAAAAACCGCGGATTTTTGTTTGACAAACGCTCCGCCGCGTGGTATAGTATAGAAAATTTCCAAACAACTTAAACCGTTGAGGCAGAAGAGTACTTCGAAATCGGGAATGCAAAGAGAGCTTTTGGTCGGTGTAAAAAAGCGGTTCCCCTCGAACGAATGGACTGCCGAGGGCATCTTCGAGCTTGCATTTGCAAGGGTAGCGGATGACGCGCCTTTCGCGTTACAGGAAGGGAATATAACTTTTTCAAAAAAGCGTATTCTTCAATGAGGCGGCACCGCTTTCGCGTTGCCGTGAAATCGGGTGGCAACACGGTTCATTCGTCCCGAACGAGTGAACCGTGTTTTTTTGTTCCCGAAAAAAAGAGCGCTCTTTTTCCGCCGCTTGCGGCGGAATCAAACCGTTATTTGTTTTCCGGAAACGAATATAAATTTTCAGCAAAGAGGTATCGTTATGAAAAAAATTTTTGCCGTCCTTCTGTCGGCTGTGTTGTTGGGCGCCTGTGCCTTCGGCCTTTCCGCCTGCGGAGAAGACGGGCGTTTGAAAGTGCGCGTCCTGCAGTATGCGGAACACGGTTCGCTGGACAACTGTTACGAAGGGATCGTGGAGGGCCTTGCCGAGCGCGGCTACACCGAAGACAAGATCGATATCACGCGTACGAACGCAAAGGGTGTGGATACCGATAATTCCACATACGCAAGTTCGATCATCAACCAAAATCCTGCCGTGGCGGTGGGGATAGCCACTCCTTCGGCGTACGCGCTGGCGACCGCGGCAAAAGGGGATATCCCCGTCGTATTTACCGCGGTTTCCGATCCGACCTCTTCGAGCGCGGACTTTTCGCTGTTCGGCAACGTAACCGGCTCGTCGGATAAACTCCCCGTCGAAAGCCAGCTCAAGCTGATCACCGATTTTTTCAAAGCGAAAGATCCTTCCCGAACAGAATCGGTCAAAATAGGCATTCTTTATACGAGGACGGAAGCCAATTCGGTGTCGCAGATCGCTGAATTCCAATCGCTTGCCGCGCAGTACAACGCGGAGATCATAACCGCGCCCGTCGATACGGCTAACGATATCCCCACAGCCATCGAATCGATCATCGGGCAGGTGGACTGTTTCAATAACCTGACGGACAACAACGTCGTGCAGAACCTGGCAACCCTTCTCGACAAGGCGGACGGCGCCGGGAAGCCCGTGTTCGGCAGCGAGATCGAACAGGTCAAAAACGGCTGCATTGCCAGCTGCTCGCTCGATTATGTAGAGCTCGGCAAACAGACGGGGTATATGATCGCAGATATTCTCGACGGCAAGAGCGCGGATGAAATCGACTTTTTGTATCTGACCGACGGCTATACCGTCGACTACAACGCCACGGTCATGAGCGAACTGCAATTCACTCTGCCCGCGGGATATGAAAGCGCGAACAGCGTTACGGAACAATAAAGTTTACTGCCAAAGGAGTGCGCCATGTTTTTTCTGAACCAGACGAGCACGATCCTTCAGATGGGGTTTATTTATGCCATCGTAGGGCTCGGCGTGTATATAACGTATAAGATACTCGATTTCCCCGATCTTTCCGTAGACGGGACTTTCCCGCTCGGAGGCGTGGTATTCGCGGTACTTCTCACGGCGGGCTGTCCGTGGGCCGTCGCCATGATCGCCGCGTTCGTTGCGGGCGCGGCGGCGGGGCTCGTAACGGGGCTTCTGCACGTAAAACTGAAGATCAACGGGCTTCTGTCGGGCATCATTACCATGACGGCGCTCCTCTCGGTCAATTACCTCATCGCAGGCGGGCCGATGGTCTCCTTTTCGCAGGAATCCACGCTTCTCAGCAACGGTTTCCTGAGCGGGCTTCCGCGCACGGCGGCAAACTTTATGCAGGCATTCTTTATCCTGCTGTTTGTCATCCTGTGCAAAGTGCTTCTCGACCTGTTCCTGAAAACGAAATGCGGCTTTTTGCTGCGCGCCACGGGCGACAATCCGCAGCTCGTTACCCAAACGGGCAAAAATACGGATAATTACAAGATGCTCGGCCTTTCGCTTGCAAACGGGCTGGTTGCCCTCGCCGGCAGCCTGTACTGCCAGTACGGCTCGGTGTACAATTCCAGCATGGGTACGGGCACGGTCGTCATTGCGCTCGCATGCGTCATCATCGGCTGCGTCATCGCCAAACATATCCGTATCATGGCGAACACGACCGGCGTCGTGATCGGCGCGCTGCTCTATTATGCGATCCTCTCGATCGCGATGCTGCTTCTCGGAAGCGACTATACGAAACTCATCGTTGCCGTTCTGTTCGTCATCGTCCTGCTGTTCGACAGCGGCCTCATCGGGCGGAAGCTGAAAAATCTCTTCCGTCGGGAAAAAAGGAAAAGTGCGGAGGGAGACAACCATGCTTGAACTGAAAGGGATACGGAAGGTATTCAACAAAGGCACTCCCGACGAATCCGTACTGTTCGACGGCTTTGATTTTTCGGTGCGGGAAGGCGAATTTGTCTCCATTGTCGGCTCGAACGGTTCCGGCAAAACGACTCTTTTAAATCTCGTAAGCGGATCGGTGCTTCCGGACGGCGGAAAAATTTTCCTCAAAGGGGAAGATATCACCGACCAAAAGGAATTTGTGCGCGCGCGCCGCGTCGGCCGCGTGTTTCAGGATCCTTCGCTGGGCGCGGCGAACGGCATGACGATCGCGGAAAATATGGCGATCGCCGAGAATAAGGGCAGGGCGTACGGGCTCTCCGCAGGGCTGAATAAAAAGCGCGTCGCCGCTTACCGCGACATATTGCACCCGCTCGGCCTCGGGCTGGAAGACCGCATGAACGTGCCCGTCGGGGCGCTTTCGGGCGGGCAGAGGCAGGTCCTCGCCCTCACCGTGGCGACCATGACGCCCATCGATCTTCTGCTTTTGGACGAACATACGGCGGCGCTCGATCCGAAAACGGCGGAGCAGACCATGGCGCTTACCGACCGCATCGTCCGCGAGAAAAAGATCACGACGCTGATGGTTACGCACAACCTCCGCTTTGCCGAGCAGTACGGAACGCGGCTGTGCATGTTCGATAAAGGGCATATCGTTTTGGACGCGGCGGGCGAAGAGAAAGCGCAGAAGAAGGTGGAAGACCTCCTCGCGCTGTTCAACGAAATTTCCATCGAATGCGGGAACTGAGCGCACAGGCGTCCGCGTTCGGTCATAAAAATACGGCGGCGGAGGGAGCCTGCATCTGCAGGCTCCCTCCGCCGCTTGTTTATAGAGCTTTGCCGGCCGCGCCCGCGGGCCGGCTTTGAAAACTTGCCGCAGACTCTCTTTTTATCGAAAGAAGTTTTCCGCAGCCGTAAAAGTTTCGGCTTGATTGTTTTTGTTCTCTCCGGATCCTAAGACCGCCGGTTCAGTTTCCGCTCTGCTGTTGCGCGAATCGCGCCGCACCGATCAGTCCCGCATCGTTCCCGAGGGAGGCCGTAAGCAGTTCGACGGGCGCGTATTTCGTGCCGCCGTACAGTTTTCGGCTGACCGCCCTGCGCAGGGGGACGAGCAGGGTATCGCCCTGCGCGCACACGCCGCCTCCCAATACGATCGCGTTGGGGCGGAAGATGTTCGCGAGGTTTGCGACCCCCTCCGCCAGATAGCCGATATAATTTTTTACCACTTTCTGCGCCGTTCTGTCGCCCGCGGCCGCGCCGTCGAAGGCGGTTTTGCCGTTCACGTCGTCGATATTCGGGCATATTCTCCACAGCGCGCTTTCCTTATCCTTTTCCATCGCGCGCTTTGTCTGGCGGATGAGCGCCGTTGCCGACGCGTACGCCTCGAAGCATCCTCTGCGCCCGCAGGTGCATTTTTCGCCTCCCATGCGGATCACCGTATGTCCGATCTCCGCGCCCGCCGAGCGGTTGCCCTCGAACAGCTTGCCGTCGAGCACGATGCCGCCTCCGACGCCCGTGCCGAGGGTTATGAAGACGCTGGAAGGGTATTTTTTCGCCGCGCCGGCAAAACTTTCTCCCACCGCCGCCGCGTTCGCGTCGTTGGTAACGAATACGGGGATGCCCGCGTATTGCCGCACTTCCGCCGCAAGCGGCACTTTGTTCCATCCCAAATTGTTATTGTACATGATCACGCCGCGCGCGCTGTCGATAATGCCGGGCGAGCCGATCCCCGCGGCGCGGATATTTTCAATGCCGATATCCGCGCGGCCGGCAAGGTCGAGCACGAGCTTTGCCATGTCCTTCGCGATTTCGCCGTAAGGGCGTTCGCGGCCGGTGGGAACTTGATCCTTTATCAAAATATTCCCGCTTTCGTCGACGATCCCGGCCTTGATAAAGGTTCCGCCCAGATCGATTCCTGCATAATATTTCATGATTTTCCTCCTGATCTGCGAGATTGAACGCTCTGCGCCGTCGGCAAAGCGTTTTTCTATCGGGGGCATACCGCCGCGCTTTCGGGGCGGTCGGTAAGAATGATCTTTGCGTCGCCGTCGAGGGTGAAGGATTCGCCGCAGGGCACAAAAAAGCTGTCTCCCGCGCCGAAAGCCGTGCCGTCCGCTTTCCCGCTGCCCGAAAGCACGGTGATCGCCGTAAAGGAACCGTCGTTCCTTTCTTCGAATTTTCCCTTTAATACCAGTTCGCGGCAGCGGAAGTAGCGGCACTCGGTCAAAAGCCGTACCGTTCCGCCCGCGCAAGGAAGGGGAGAGCCGCTTCCCGTGCGGTCCTGAAATACGCAAAAATCAATCACGTCCGCCGCTTTTTCAACGTGGAGCTGTCGCGGTTTTCCGTCCGCTCCGAGGCGGTTGTAGTCGTAAACGCGGTAGGTTACGTTGCTGCTCTGCTGGATCTCGCAGATCACGCAGCCTTTTCCGATGGCATGCACCGTTCCGGCGTCGATGCGGTAGCATTCGCCTGCGTGCACGGGGATAAAGTTGAGGCATTCCTCCACCGTTCCGTCCTTCACTTTTTGCAGAAAAGTTTCTTTATCCACCGCTTTGCGAAATCCACAGTAAATGCCCGCGCCCTCGTCCGCCTGTACGATGTACCACATTTCCGTTTTGCCGTTGTCGTTTTCGTATCTGCGGGCGTATTCGTCGTTCGGATGCACCTGCACCGAAAGGTTCTGCGCGGCGTCGATGAATTTTACGAGCACGGGAAGTTCGCCGCCCGCGCGGCACACCGCTTTCGGGTGTTCGCGCAGGTATTGCGCCAGAGTCCCTCCCGTTTTCAATCCGCTTTGTCCGTCGGGATGCACCGAAACTTCCCAGCTTTCGCTGATCTTATTTCCGCCGTTGTCGCGGCCGAAGAGCTTTTTGAGTTTATATCCTCCCCATATGTAATCTTTGAGGACGGGAATCAGTTGGATCATGTCTGCCTCCGCAAGTATGTCGTTTCAAAAATTATAGCATAAAACCGCCGCGCATGCAATGATATTTTAAAAAAAACGTTTTTTCGCAAAAATTTCTGCGCGGCCGTTTCCGAACGGCTTGCTTTTCTTTTCCGAATCATATACAATGATTCGGAAAGAATTTTTGGCGGAAAACAGTTATGCGGAACAAGAGCGGAAGCGCCGCCCTGCGGTTTGCCGAACAGCTTGCCTATGCGGCGCTCGGCGCGGCCGTGGGCGTCGCGGCAGGCGCGCTCGGCGGATTGTTCGGCGCAGGGGTCGAGCATCTGAGCGCGTTCGGGATGAAATATTTTCAGATATATGTATGGTTTTTGCCGGCGGCCGGGCTGTTTACGGCGGCAATCCTGCGCATGAGCGGCAGGAATGCGGCGCTCGGTATGCGGGCGCTGTTCGAGGCAAGCCGCGGCGAACGGGACGTCTTTCCGCTGCGCAATGCGGCGGTCCAGTTTGCGGGTACCTGGTGCGCGCACCTGTTTTGCGCCAGCGTCGGAAGAGAGGGCGCCGGCGTGCAGATCGGCGCGGCGGTAGGGGGCGCCGTAGGGCGGGCGGTCCCGCTGCGCGGGGCAGACCGCATTTTGCTCGTGGCCGGTATGGCCGCGGGATTTTCCGCATTATTCAAAACGCCCGTCGGCGCTTTGTTTTTCGCGTTGGAAGTTACCGTCGTCGGCGGTCTGCGCCTGCGCGCGCTCGTCGCTTCCCTGTTCGCTTCGTTTGCGGCATATTTTACCGTCCTTCTGTTCGGTTTTGCGCCCGCCGCGGTCCCCGTTTCTTTCGATTTTGCCTTAAGCGTCCCCGTATTTTTCCGCCTGTTCGCGTTCGGCGCGCTGTGCGGCATCGCGGGTTTTGTCTTCTGCACGGCGCGCAAATATATGTCGGCCTTTTTTGAGGCCGCAATGCCGAACCGATTCGTGCGCGTCGCCGCGGCGGGGCTGCTTTTGGCGGCGCTGTTATATCTGAGCGGCGGGCGCTATTCGGGGCTCGGCACCAACCTCATCGACGCGGCGTTTGCCGGCGGGTCGGTTTGGTACGATTGTTTGGTCAAACTTCTCTTTACCGCCGCGTTTTTATCCGTCGGTTTTGTCGGCGGCGAAGTAACCACGCTGTTCGCGGCGGGGGCATGCCTCGGCGCGTCGGCAGGCGGTTTGCTGGGGATCCCCGTACAGGCGGCCGTCTGCCTCGGCTACGTCGCCGTGTTCGGCGCGGCTACGAACACACTGCTCGCGCCCGCCATCATCGGCTGCGAACTGTTCGGCGGCGCCTCTCTCCCGTTTATGGCGGTCGTCTGCCTTGCGGCGTATCTGTTCAATTTCGGCCGTTCGGTATACAACCAAAAGGTGCAGGAAACGGTAGGCGAAGCGGTTGCGGCGGGTATCCGCCGCCGCAAAAAAACTCTTTTGCCCCTCCCGCGGCGGCTGTATTGATTGCATTTCTCGCAAAGATATAGTATACTGAAACCATGAGCACTCTGTTCGACTTAAAACCGTTCGCGCATAGGCGCGTATGCGTCGCCCTGTCGGGCGGGGGCGATTCGGCGGCGCTCTTTCATTTTATGGCGGAAAACGCAACGCAATATCGCATCGCCTTGTCCGCGGTCAACGTAGAACACGGCATCCGCGGCGAAAGTTCGCGGGCCGATACCCGTTTCGTGCAGGAACTTTGCGCGCGCCGCGGCGTGCCCCTATATTGTTTTGCGGCGAACGTACCCGCGCGTGCGAAGGAGCGCGGCGAGGGCGTGGAAGAAGCCGCCCGCCGCTGCCGCGGCGAAATTTTTGCCAAACTGTTGGCGGACGATCGGGCGGACTGTATCGTTACCGCCCATCATGCGGGCGACAATGCCGAAAGCGTCCTGTTCAATCTCTTCCGCGGTTCCGCGCTGACGGGCGCGGGCGGCATCCGCGCGTATATCCCTGCGGAAGAATTTATCGCCCGTTTTCTGCCCGAAGGATCGGCCGCCGCGCGGGATCTGCACGGGAAGGGCGTTTTTCGGCCGCTTTTGGCCGTCCCGAAGGACAGGATCCTGCAATATCTGCGCGAAAATCATCTGGAATGGCGGGAGGACGAAACCAACGCCGATACCGCCTATACCCGCAATTTTCTGCGAAGAGAGGTTTTGGCCGAGGCGGAAAAGGTTTTTCCCGAAGCGGAAAGCCGCCTGTATGATTTTTCGCGCGCCGCGCGCGAAGACGACGATTTTTTATATTCTCTGACCGACGCATACTATGAAGAGGGGGAGGAATGCCGCATCGGCGATGCGCCCAAGCCCGTGTTTCTGCGCGCCTGCATCCGGGCCCTGAAGCATTTCGGGGTACACAGCGACTATACGCGCACAAATCTGGAAGATATCTTTGCCCTTACGCAGGGCGAAAACGGGAAAACGATCGATCTCCCGCAGGGGCTGTGCGCCGCCCGCGATTACGGCAGAGTGGCGATCTATCGGCCGCAGGGGGCGCCTCTGCGCGAATACCCGTTCGCCGCGGGAGATTTCGATTTCGGGTGCCGCAGGGTAAAGGTTCGCCGCGGAGAGCAGGGAGAGCCGAACGGCTCCGTAATCGGGCGCACGCTGTTTTTGGACGGGAACAAACTTCCCGCGGGGAGCGTTCTGCGCCTGCGCCTTCCGGGCGACGTGTTCGAAAAGTTCGGCGGCGGTACGAAAAAGCTCAAAGAATATCTCATCGATAAAAAAATACCGCGGCGCGAAAGAGATCTTTTGCCCGTCTTGGCATGCGGAAGAGAGATTTATGCGATTTGCGGCGTCGAGATCTCCGAAAAAGTCCGCGTTGACGGCTTCGGAGCGCCGGGAGAGAAAACAACGGATCCAACGGTCTATACCGTTTCATTATTTACCAAAGGAGAAGAATAACATGCATCAGGATGTACAGAGCATCATGTTTTCCAAAGAACAGATCGAGCGGCGCATCGGCGAATTGGCGGCGCAGCTCAGCCGGGAATATGAAGGGAAAACGCCCCTCATGGTGGGGATACTGAAGGGCAGCATCATGTTTTACGCCGATCTTTTGCGCGCGATGACCATTCCGGTCGAGATGGATTTCATGGCGATATCGTCGTACGGCGCGGGCGCGAAGTCTTCCGGCGAGGTCAAACTGATCAAAGACCTCGACCGCAAGATCGAGGGCCGCCACGTGATCATCGTGGAAGATATCATCGATTCGGGCTATACCCTTTCCTATTTAAAGCGCATGCTCTACTCGCGCCGCCCCGAATCGGTCAAGATCTGCGCGCTTTTGGATAAATACAGCCGCCGCGTCGTGCCCATCGAAGCGGACTATAAGGGCTTCGACTGCGAAGACGAGTTCGTCGTCGGCTTCGGGCTGGACTATGCGGAACGGTACCGCAATCTGCCGTACATAGGCATTTTAAAGCGGAGCGTATACGAAAAATAAGAAAGTGCGTCAAAGCAGGGCCCTGCAAAAAACAGTCAGAACATCCGAAAACAGAAAAGGCCACCGGCAAAGCCGGTGGCCTTTATTGTATTTAGTTCCGTTTTGAATTACTGTTTTTCGGGGTTCATCATCGCGTCGGTATAGCGGCGGAAGATCTCTTCGGAATCGCCGTCGGCGATCATGCGCCCGCGTTCGATCCAAATCGCGCGTTCGCACAGGTCGCGCACCGAATCGCTGTGCGATACGATGAGGAAGGTCAGTCCCTTTTTTTTGAGTTCGGTCAGTTTATCGTAACATTTTTTCTGGAACGCCATGTCGCCCACGGCGAGGATCTCGTCGATGAGCATGATCTCCGCTTCCATGTTGATGGCGATGGAAAAGCCGAGCCTTGCCAGCATGCCCGAAGAATAGGTCTTCACGGGCGAATAGATAAAGTCGCCCAGCTCCGCGAAGTCGAGGATGTCCTGCAGCTTCGCGTCGATCTCTTTTTTGGTGTATCCCATGATCGCCGCATTCAGGTAGATGTTTTCCATCCCCGTCGCGTTGCCGTCGAATCCGGCGCCGAGTTGCAAGAGGGGAGATATGCGCCCGTAACTGCGCGCCCGCCCCGCCGTCGGCTTTAAGATACCCGAAACGATCTTTAAAAGGGTGCTTTTCCCCACGCCGTTGCGGCCGATCACCGCCACGGCCTCGCCGCGGTAAATTTTGAAGCTGATATTTTTCAGGCAGACGAATTTTTCGCGCTTGAGGTCCCCCTTGAACGCGCGGACGACCAATTCTTTCAGCGAATCGACGCCCACCTCATACTTGGTGAACTTCATCGTAACGTTTTCCACGTCGAGCAGGCACCCGTCCGCAGGCTGTTTTTCTCTCTTCATACGTCCCTCACAATTTGGCCGCGATCTTGTTCCGCACGATCGTCATGAACAGATAACCGATCAAAAACGCGCCGATGCCGAACGCATAACATACCAAATGCTCCCATGCCGTAGGCATGATGCCCGACAATATGTCGCGGAAATAATTTACGTAATGGTACATAGGGTTCAGATTCATGAACCGCTTTACCGTTTCGTTCCCCAAACGGTCGATGGTATAAAAGAGCGGGGTCAGGTAGGTCCAAAGGGTCAGGATCACCGAATAGATATGTTCGAGGTCGCGGAAAAATACGTACAGAGCGCTCAGAAAATAGGAAAGCCCCAAAGAAAAGAGCATCACCGCGGGCAGCAGTACGATCGTCATCACGATGTGCCAGGTAAACACGTATTTTCCGACCGCTAAGCGGAACAGCGCCACGATCAGGAGCGCGATAAACGAAAATCCGAACGTAACCATCGAAGAGAGCACGTTCGCCGTCGGGAACAATCCGATGGACACCTTCGTTTTCTGCAGCATATCCTGCTGCTGAACGAGGCAGGGGAGCGACCCCGAAGTAGAGGCGCGCATGATGTTGAAAATGATATTGCCCGACAGGATATACAGAGGATAGTCAAGGGTAATGCTCGGGTCGCTGCCGAACAGGGAAGAAAAGACGAAGGCCATAACCGCCATATTCAAAAGCGGGTTCAGAATCGTCCACAATACGCCGATAAACGAGCGGTAATATTGATTTTTGATATTTCTCCGGACGAGCAGGGTCAGAAGATACCCTTGCTGTGCCAGCCTTTTCGTCTTTTTTTCTCTCTCCATTCCGCTTCTCCGTTTTACTCTCACTGCGGGCAAGGCCGTCCCGCTATAGCAGTATGCCCGATTTCATTCTCCCCGATACTGAAGGGCGATTCCCGCCTTTTTTAAGGCGCGGTCATAAAAAGCAGTCAGTCTGTCCGCTTCGCGCCCGATGTCGAATCCGGCCGAACGCAGCTTCTCTGCCGCATTCCCGGCGCGCGCATGCGCCTGAAGGAGCGCTTCCGCCCAAACGTCGGCGTCGAGCGGCAGGAACGAACCGTTTCCGCACACGTCCGCTTCCCGCGCGATTTTATCCGAAAACAGGCAAAAAAGCCCCGAAGCCTGCGCCTCCACGCCCACGACGGGGAATCCCTCGTACAGAGACGGCAAACAAAACGCGTCTGCGGCGCTGTACCAAAGGGCAGGGTCGCCCGGCGGCACCCAAAGCACGTCTTCGGAAATTTGCAGCGCTTCGGCGCGGGCGGCCAGTCCCTCTCTCTGCGGACCGTCGCCCATCAGGGCGAGTTTTATGGGAACATGATTGCTCTTCGCGCGTGCGCGCGCGAAAGCTTCCAATAAAAAGAAAAGGTTTTTCTGCGGCACGAACCTGCCGACAAACAGGAAAATTTTTCCCTTCAAACCGAGTTTGCGCTTCGCGTCCGCATCGTAAGAAAATCGATTCAGTTCAATCGCGTTGCGGAGGATAAAAGCGCCGTCTGCGCGCTTTCCGTACAAATTCTCCGCGGCATATTCCCCGCACGCCGCGATATCCGTTGCGCATTTCGCGGCAAACGGCCGCAGGATTTTTTTGACGATGTAATGATCGGACTGCCGGTCGAAGGTGCTGTGCGCATGGCATATGCGCACGGGGACTCCCGCGCTTTTTGCCGCGCGGAGCGCAAAGGCCGACAAAGTCGTCAAATGCGAATGCGCGATCGCGTATCCGCCCGCCTGCAAAAGTTTTTTCAGCGCCGGCACCGCTTTCCAAAAAGCGCCGTCGAAAGGCGGAATGGTAAATACGCGCGCCGCAGGGTCGAGCTCTTTCAGCCTTTCATCCAAAGCGGAGGGCCCGTACGTGAAGAAATCGAAGCGATACCTGCTGCGGTCCATGTGCGAATAATAATTCATCACACAGGAGACCACGCCACCCATTCGCGCGTTGCCGACGATCTGCGCGGCCTTGATGCGGCCGTCTTCGGCCGGCGATAAAGCAAACCGCCCCATGACCGTTTACGAAAGCGTCGAGGGGCGGAGATGCGCCGCCGTTTCCGGCTGTACGGTGTAGCGGCGTTTCACTTCGCGTTTCAAGTGCCTGTATTCCTGTTCGGTTACCGGCCGCAGGAAGCGTTTTTCTCCCAAAAATACGACGCCGACCGTCTTTACGATGATCTTAATGTCCATCCAGGGGGATGCGTGCATCGCGTAATATACGTCATAATATTTGCGGTCTTTCATGTCGAGGTGGCCGTTCCCGTATACTTGTCCGAGTCCCGTAAGGCCCGGCCGAACCTCAAATTTAACCGTTTCCCACTCCTCGTAATCGCTGTCGTATACCGGCAGCAGGGGGCGGGGTGCGATAAAGCACATGTCGCCGCGCAGTATGTTGAACAGCTGCGGCAGTTCGTCGATCTTAAATTTGCGGATAAATTTCCCCACTTTCGTGAGGTTTCCGTTGTTGTCCTTGATGACGGGATGGTTTTTATCGAACGATACTTGCGTGCTCTTCATGGAGCGGAACTTATAGCAGTTGAATTTTTTGCCGCCGGCTCCCGTCCTTCTCTGTTTGAAAATGATCTTGCCGCCGTCCTCCGCCTTGATGGCGATGGCTACCCCGATAAATACGGGGGAGAGTATTACGACCCCGATCAGCGCGAGGAAAAAATCCGCGGCATATTTAAATTTTATATAAGCGTTGTTCATGATCTGTGTTCACCTTCCGCACCCATTGCGAAACGGGGCTTCCGACTGCCCCTATTAAGATTCTCAAATTTTTTCTGTAAGATGCATTATAGCATATTCAAAATAAACATGCAAATAAAATTGTCGATATTTTCGAATTTATGCAAAAAAACATATTGCCGTTCTCTCTAATTTTATATGCGCGTACGGGCGTGCGCTCGTTACAGCGGCGGAAATCGTTGTCCGGCGCCGTGTTTTGGGCCGCCGCAGCGAAATAAAAATTACAAATCGTTATAATGCGGCGCTTTTTTCTTAAACTTCCGTGCCATTATGCACCCAAAGGTTGATACGTTCGTAAGCTTTCTGTGAAATCCGCGCAAAAAATCCGAGAAAAAAGGTAGGCGCGCGTTTTTTTTCGCAGTTTCTTTACAATCGCCGCTTTCGGTGCTATAATTATACCGCAAAACGCCCGTGCGGGCGCGGCGAAAAGGCGGACCGTTGCAGGCAAAATGTTTGTTCGGCCGCCGTAAGCGCCTTGTGCAGGCAAAAAAATTCAACGTACACGGAGAAAACAAGGTATGCGTTATGCAATTTACGGCGCGGGGGCAATGGGCACGGTGCTCGGGGCTTTCATCGCGCGTTCGGGCATCGATATCGATCTGATAACCCGAAACGAAGAGCACGTAGCCGCGCTGAAAGAACACGGCGCCAAAATCACGGGAACGGTAGAATTTACGCAGAAGGTAAACGCTCTTCTTCCCTCCGAAATGCAGGGGCGATACGATGTGATTGTTTTAATGACAAAGCAGCGCCAGAACGCGGAAATCGTCTCTTTTTTAAAGGACTATCTGGCGGAGGACGGCGCGCTCTGCACCTGCCAGAACGGCCTTCCCGAACCGAAGATCGCCGGGATCATCGGCGCCGACCGAACGCTCGGCTGCGCGGTTGCCTGGGGCGCGACCTTCCACGGCAGAGGGGTATCCGAACTCACGTCCGAGCCTTCCGCGCTCACGTTTTCTCTCGGCGCTTTCGGGAAGGGAAATCGCCTGCAGGAAACGAAGCGCCTGCTCGAATGTATGGGCAGCGTAACCGTCGAAGAGAATTTTATCGGCGCGCGCTGGTCAAAACTTCTCATCAACAGCGCCTTTTCCGGCCTTTCGACGGTTACCGGCGCTACATTCGGCGAAATCGCGAAGAACAAACCCATGCGCAGGGTAGCTCAGCGCATCATCAAGGAATGCATCGACGTCGCGAAAGCGGCGGGGATCCGTGTAGAACCCGTGCAGGGGCACCGAATCGACCGCCTGTTCGACTACAAGGGGCCGATCAAACGCGCCGTATCGTTTGCGCTCATTCCCGTCGCAATGAAAAAGCATGCCCGCCTGATATCGAGCATGCTGCAGGATCTGCGGCACGGGAAGCCGTGCGAGATCGATTTTATCAACGGCGTCGTCTGCGAATACGGCGAAAAATACGGCGTGCCGGCGCCCTTCAATATGTGCACCGTCCGCCTCGTCCATGAGATCGAAAAGGGGATCCGCACCATCTCGCCGGAAAATATCCGCGAATACGACCCGATGTTGCGCTGACCGCCTCTCAAACAAGCCGAAAGGGCGCCGCTTTCTGCGGCGCCCTTTCGTAATCTTCGGGCTGCGTCAGGTTTTCGGCGGGACGTCGGCCCCGTTTTGTTGCGAAACCTCTTCGGTTTCCGCCTCCGCAGCTGTTGCGGGGCGTGCGTCGCGCACGCGCGTGCGGTTGATTTCGCGGACCCGTTCCGTGAAGGGGAGAGGAGAAGGGCGCCGCCGCAGGTTTTCGGTAACGCGCGCCGTAACCAGCGCGTAGATGCAGAAGATGGGCACGGCGCCGAGGTTTGTTTCCAAAAGGGAATTGACGGCGAGCGTCATAAGTTTGTCGTACGCGGAAAGCAGCTCCGAACTCCGTATTCCGCCGAGCAGCAGGGCGCATTCCCATGCGAACTGCACGAGGATCCCGATCGCGAGGATCCATGGCAGGGGCAGGCGCTTTTCGCGGGCGTTCTGCCGCAGGTTGTACACGATCGCCGCCCCGTAGGAAACGGCGAGGATCAGCGCCATATATCCGTGGTAAGCTCCCGTCGTACGGCGGATGGTGATGACGGGGAAATTCCCGCCGAACGTCTGCGCGATCATGGGCGCGGCCAGCCACCAGACGCAGATGAGCAGCGACCATTCGAACAGCCGCCTGTCTTTGCGCATCCAAAGCCAAAGCCAGGCAAAATTCGTTATGCCGTAGCTCATCGACATCCACAAAAGCACCCAGAAAAGGCTCCCTCCCTCGATCGAGCGCGTACCGAGCAGCAGGTGAAAGATTCCGTAATCCACCAACATATACAATATGCCGCCCGCCAAAGCGAACAGCAGCGTCAGGTATCTTTTGTTCCAAAAAAGAAGCGCGCAAAAAAATACCAAAAAGGCGATATCGAGGTAAATATAGAGGGTGTTGAACGACCTCTGCGCAATGATTTCCATGGGCATCCCCCTGCACGACGATCCATTGTTTTGTCATGTATTTTCATTACAACAGTTTACAGAAAAGCGCGCGTTTTGTCAACCGTATGAGGGCAAAAAATAAAACCCGCGCAAACGGGCTCAGCCGTTTCCGCGGGTTTCCGTTCCGCTGTTCCGCCTTTCTTTTACCGTTTGGCGGCGTTTTAATGCGTGCAGCCCGTCTGTCCGGGCGATCGTCTGCGTCAGATCGATCTCGTTTCCCTCTTCGTCGAGGGGAGGGCAGGGCACGAAAACTTTTTTCCCGAACCCCTTTGCGATCTTCCTCTCAAAAAACTCGACGATGAGATTCACGAAGATGCTCCACAGCAGGAAGGGGATGGAAATGCAGGCCATTACCAGCGAGAATACGTCCGCCGTATGAACGGCGGAGAGCACGAAGCCGAGCGAGATCGCCGAACAAACCAACTGTATGGAATACTTCGCTACCTTGATAAAGCGGTGCAACTTCGGGCGGGGCGCGTCTTTGAGGTTGATCCGGTAACTCAAAAAGGTTACCGTAGCCGACAGAACGAGCGCGATCCCGATCAGGCACAGCAGGACGATGCCGAGCGCCGTACCGAAGGTCAGGTAATAATACAGCGCGTACACGGTGTAGGCGGCGTAGCCTGTCAAAAATATGCAGCTGAGGATAAACCTCGATTTTTTGATTTTCGTCTTAAATCCCATAGCTATATAATCATACACCCAAAAGCGGAATTTGGCAAACGTTTTTGCGGTGCACCCGCCCGAAGCGCCGAACGGCCCTCATAAAACATCCGCAAAACGGTAAAATGTGCCGCCGTTTCGCACGGCAATCGATTTGCCTTTTCGTTCGGATTGTGATATAATAATGAAATCAACGCCGAAATCGACAAAAATACCTTTTTTTCGCGCGAGGGGATTTGCTTTGAAGACGTCTGTATATCCGAGCGAATATTTCGACCCCGCGTCCACTCTCGGGTGCGGTCAGGTATTCCGCTTTGCGGCGTCGCCGGAAGGGACGCTCGTATTTTCCGGCGCCAGGGCGTGCCTGCTGCGCAGGGACGAGCGGGGCACGTCGGTAACCGCGGAAGAAGGGGATGCGGATTACTTTTTCCGCTATTTCGATCTCGCGCGCGATTACGGCGCGGTCCGGGCGCGCATCTGCGCGCTGGGTATCCCCCGTCTCAGCCGTGCGGCGGCGTTCGGCAGGGGGATACGCATCCTCAACCAGGAACCTTTCGAGACGGCCGTCTCGTTCATCCTTTCGCAAAACAACAACATTCCCCGCATACGAGCGACTCTTTTCCGTCTCTGCGAGGCATTGGGAGAAAAGCGCGTTTTCCGCGGATGCGAATATTACGCGTTCCCCTCTCCGCAGAAGATGGCGGAACGGGACGAGGCGTTTTACGCATCCATCGGGTGCGGCTACCGCGCCCGCTATCTGACCGCCGTATCGAAGTACGCCGAGCGCGGAGAGGACCTTTCGGATCTGTCGACGGCGCGGCTCAGGGAGCGGCTCCTTTCGCTGCCCGGCGTGGGGAGAAAGGTGGCGGACTGTATTTTGCTGTTCGCATATCACCGCACGGATGCTTTCCCCGTCGATACTTGGGTCGAAAAGGCGTACCGGGAACTGGGCGGAAGGGTCCGCGGGCGAGAAAAGATCGCCGCCGAACTTGAAAACAGGTTTCAGGATCTGAGCGGCTATATACAGCAATATCTCTTTTACTATGAACGGGAAGGAGGAAATTAAAATGGCTTCCATAACCATCGACGAAACGCTATGCAAGGGCTGCGGCCTGTGTGCGAACGCCTGTCCCAAGAAGGTCATTTCTCTGAGCGAGCACCGCATGAATGCGAACGGGTATTTCGTTGCCGAAAAAGTCAATCCGCAGAATTGTATCGGCTGCGCGTTCTGCGCCATCATGTGCCCGGACTGCGCGATCGAAGTGGAGAAATAGGCGGCTCGGCGAAATCTTTTCGGGCGGACGAAAATATTTCGTCCGGTTTAGAGGGCGACACCGCCGAGCGCCGCTTGAAAAGCGGCTGTGCGGCGTTTGTTCCCTCTTTGCGGCTTATATCAGGGGCTCCAAACTATTAAATTAAGCCGCAAATTCACCCTCTTTCCGTAAGCCAAAGCGTCGGCAAATAAGGGTGCGCTGCGGAAAAGCGCGGTTTCCCTTGCGCGAGGGAATTATCGAAAATAATTTGCAGCGCGTCCGGAAACGACGCTTTTCGGAAAGCGCCCTCAATTTACGCGCCAAGCGCCTCTGGCGGAAAAGGTGAATGCCGCGTTTTCTATAATGGAGAGCGCCTAAAAATAACGCGGCAGAGGAAAAACCGAACGCCGAGCTATCCGCTTTTTCAAAGCGGCGGCTACGCCAAAGTTTTTCCTGAAAATCACGGAAAATTCGTGAACTCTTTTCACGAATTTTCGTGAACAAGGTTTTGGGAGGTTTTTATGTCTAAAATTTTATTGCACGGAACAGAGGCGATCTGCGAAGGCGCGCTGCGCAACGGCTGCCGCGCGTTCTTCGGGTATCCGATCACGCCGCAGAACGAAGTTCCCGAATACATGTCGGTAAAAATGCCGCAGGTAGGCGGCGCGTTCGTGCAGGCGGAGTCGGAAGTCGCCGCCATCAACATGGTATACGGGGCGGCCGGCGCGGGTATCCGCGCCATGACGAGTTCTTCCAGCCCCGGCGTCAGCCTCAAGCAGGAGGGGATCTCCTATATCGCGTGCGCGCGCATTCCCTGCGTAGTCGTAAATATCATGCGTGCAGGCCCCGGCCTGGGCGGCATACTTCCCGCGCAGGGCGATTATTTTCAGGCGACGAAGGGCGGCGGGCACGGCGATTATCACCTGATCGTTCTGGCGCCTTCCTCCGTGCAGGAAGCGTGCGATTTCACCTATCGGGCGTTTGACCTTTCCGACCGTTATCGCGTTCCCGCAATGATCCTTGCCGACGGGATGATCGGCCAGCTCATGGAGCCGGTCGAATTGCCTCCCATGCGGAATCTGCGCGAGATCCCCGAAAAGGATTGGGCTACCAGCGGCCATTACGGAAAAGACAGGCGCATCCTCAATTCGCTGATCATCAAACCGGAAGATCTCGAACCGCATGTCAACGAATTGCAGAAGACGTACGACGAAATTTATGCCAACGAACGGCGTGCGGAAACGTACCGCACGGAGGACGCCGAGATCATTCTCACCGCATACGGCACGGTGGCGCGCATCTGCAAGAGCGCGGTCGATAAGCTGCGTGCGCAGGGGATCAAAGCGGGCTGCATCCGCCCGATCACCCTGTATCCGTTCCCGGACGACACGTATTCCGCCTGCGCGGCGAGAGACTGCACGAAGGCGTTTTTGTCCGTCGAGCTCTCTCTCGGCCAGATGGTCGAAGACGTAAAACTCGCGGTCAACGGAAAGAAGCCGGTCTATTTTTACGGCAGAACGGGCGGCAATGTTCCCGAAGAAGAGGAGATCGAACGGGCGGCGAAAGAGGCCCTCGGCAAAGCGGAGGCGGAGAGATGAAAGTATTTCAGAAAACGAAAATGCTGACCGATGCGCATTTGCATTATTGCCCCGGCTGTACGCACGGTATCGTGCACAGGCTGGTAGCCGAAAGCATCGAAGAGCTCGGCCTGCAGGAAAAGTGCATCGGCATCGCGCCCGTGGGCTGCGCGGTGTTCGCATACGATTATTTTAACTGCGACATGCAGGAAGCGGCGCACGGCCGCGCACCCGCCGTTGCGACGGGCATCAAGCGCTGCCTGCCCGACCGCACGGTATTCGTCTACCAAGGGGACGGCGATCTCGCCTCCATCGGTATGGCGGAAACGGTCCATGCGGCGGCGCGCGGCGAAAAGATCACCATCATCTTCATCAACAACAGCATTTACGGCATGACGGGCGGACAGATGGCGCCCACCACCCTGATCGGGCAAAAGGCGACCACCTGCCAAAGCGGCCGCGACCCCGCGGTGAACGGATATCCCATCCGCGTATGCGAGCTTTTGGCCACGCTCGACGCCCCGTATTACATAGAACGCGTTTCCACGCACGACGTAAAGCATGTTCTCGCGGCCAAACGGGCGATCAAAAAAGCGCTGCAGTTCCAGGCCGAAGGCAGGGGATATACCTTTGTGGAAGTCCTCGTTTCCTGCCCCACCAATTGGCACATGCAGCCCGTCGAAGCGCTGCGCTTCATGGGGGAGGAGTGCGTAAAGACTTTCCCTCTCGGCGTTTACCGCGATAAATCGGAGGGCAGGTCGTAAGCGAAGCCGCATTCGGGCGGCGGTTTTCCGCGGGCGGCAATCTCCGCGGCGAAATTTCGGCAATACAGGAGAAAAGCGTATGATTCGTATTTTATTGGCGGGCCAGGGCGGCCAGGGCGTATTGAGCGCGGGCAGATTTTTGGCGGAAAGCGGCCTGCACGAGGGGAAAGAAGTATCCTATCTTCCGGCGTACGGGCCGGAAATGCGCGGCGGTACGGCAAACTGCTCGGTCATCGTGGCGGAAGATCCGATCGCGTCGCCGCTGTGCACCGTGCCGGACGTTCTGATCGCGCTGAACGCGCCCAGCTTTCATAAATTTGCGCCGCGGGTCAAAAGCGGCGGCATCATCATCGTCAACGGTTCCGTGTCCGACGCGTACGCCGGGCGCGACGACGTGCGCGTCATCGACCTCCCCGCAAACGACCTCGCGATGGAAGCGGGGGATATCCGTTCGGCGAACATGGCGGCGCTCGGCGCGTTGGTCGCCGCAACGGGTCTCGTGCGCGAGCAGAGTATCGTCAATTGCCTGCAGGAAAAATTCGTCGCCAAGCCGCGCGTGCTCGACTGCAACCGCCGCGCCTTCGAAGCGGGCCTCGCCGCAGTAAAAAAATAACGGTCGCGGCAGAAACGGGCAGATCGGCTCTCTTTGCGTGAAGCAAAAGGAGAAAACGGGCAAAAGAAAGACGAAAAGAGACTCTCGGCTCTGCGTATCGCAGAGAAAGTGTGGTTGTATCGCGGCTTTCGAAAGCGGAACGTCCGAGGCTATCTGCGCAGATAAACATGCGGGCAGAAAGTTCAGTCCGGAAAAATGGACTGAACGGGCAAAAAAAACGAATCGGGCGCACAACCTTACGGTTCTGCGCCCGATCCTTTTATAATGATAAGGGGGAAAATGATGGTGACCCAAACATATGCCTGCGCCCGGTAAGCAAGGCGGCAGGGAGGGGAGCCGGGCTCCCGCTCAAAAAGATAACCTGCCCGCGGAACCGAAGGCGCCGCGGGCGAATACACATATTCAGTTTTCAGGAACATTGTAAGACGTCGTTTCGTAAAAAACCTATAATCAGCGCAGATGCCTCCTGCCTGCAGCGCTCTCGGCCGTCTGCCAAAACCGAAACCTTATCTTATTTTACCGTTCCTCTCGTAAATTTGTACATTGGACCGCCCTCCGTTCAAGCAAGTTTTCTCAAATCGGATTTGTACATACAGTACCTCCCTCTTCTTCCGGGTGCGAAGCGGCTTCCGCTCTTGAAAATCGTCAGGCATTCTTTTCCGACAGCCGTAGTGTGAGAAGAGAAGAACCCGTTTCCGCTCTGCCGCCCTCGATCGAAATTTCCTTTCCGCCTTTCTCTTTACCCTTGCATCGATATTCCCGTGCGCACATTTCCGGTGGAAACCGACGCAAATTATTTTGTGTTGGGAGAGGACGGGGTCGCGTACCCTTCGAAATTGAGTTGTACCGAGGGAAAATGTTTTGGATTTTTTCCCTTTGGTCGCTTTTATTATACCACAATTTTTCCGTTTGTCAATAGGTTTTTTGAAAAAAATTAAAAAAATTTGTGAAAGGCAAATAAAAATTTGCAAAAAATGCTCAAAGTTGCCTTATCGCAGGGTATCGAAGCGGATATCGTACAATACGCGCGCGTTTGTAAGCAGGCCGTCTTTATAGGTTTCGAAGTCCTTCGGGCGGCTGCGGTACAGTTTCTGTTTCATACGGAACAGGTCGCACCCGCTGCTGCGCGTTTTTTCCATGATTCCGTCGAGCTCTGCTTTAAATTTTTCTTCCGCAGCCCGCAGCACGCGTTCGGGCACGATCGCCGTCTTGGCGATTTCCACGATGTCGGCAGATCTGTCGGCGTCGGTGATCTGTGCCTTTGCCCGTATCTGAAAGGTGAATACGGGTACGCCGTCCTCGATCTTGAGTTTTTGCGCTTTTTTGCCGATTTTAATTTTCAGGTTATAGGTAACCTTGTTTCCGTTTTCATAAACGGAAACGTCGCCGTAAGCGAGGTCCGTGTCCGTGTCTGCAAGATTAAATGCCAGCGTTTCGTCCGCGTCCAGCGTTTCCGTCCGCTTCCCGCGGTAAAATAGAACGGTCTGCGAGGCGTCGAACACGTCCGAACTTCCCTGTCCGCCGCCTCCGCTCTGCGAAGAAGAACCGCCGCTTTGACTATCCGATCCGGACTGCGACGAGTCTTTGCCGGAATTTGCCTCTTCCGCCTCTTTCTTTATGGAAACGAGGGGCAGAAAGCCGCTTTCGCTTACAGAAAAGTATCCTTTGGCAAAATCGCGCAGGTTGCAAACGCTCACCTGACCCGTTTTCTGCGCCTGCGACGAGAGAACTTTGGCTATTGCGGTAGAGGTGAGTTCGCCGATCGGCGAATCGGCCTGCAGCGTTTCGGCCGCAGTCTTTTCGCATACGGCCACCAGGCAGGAATCCTCCACGAATTCGCTGCGCAAAAAGTAATCGAGCGAGGAGAAAACGTCTTCCCCGGTCGCCTCCGCGCCGATCAACACAAGTTTGCAGTGCACCAGCGTCGGATACCAGCCCGTCTTGGCGTTGAACTCGGCGATCGCTTCCCCGACCGTTTCCGCGCCCTGTACGAGCACGCTGCTCGCTTTTTTCCCTTCCGGCATGGCGATCTGCGCCGAAACGTCGATCTTTCCTTCCTCTTCGGATCGGTCGATGCCGATCGCGGTTACGACGGTGGTCTGCTGAATATTGATCAGCCCGAAGTCGTTCGAAAAGAACAGCAGAAGAAGGATCGCCGCGGCGATGAGAAAGATACGTGTCCAGAATTTATTCATCGCGTTTCACCCCCTCGAAGCGTCCGCTCTCTTTCCGCCGAAGAAAAAGGCACAGGAAGGGCGCCGCATAGGCAAAAAATGCGAATACCCACCAAAGTTTCTGGGTAAAGAGGATCTGTACTTCAAAAAAAGAATACTTTAAAAAGACTCCCGCCGTCAGCAGCATTGCGTTGGCGATCGCCGCCGGAATGATCGGTTTGCATTTTTCGAATACCTTTTTTACGCAGTGCACGCACATTTGTACGGGCACGCAAAGATAAAACACCAGGGGCAGCGCCGCAGCAAAAATGAACAGCAGGTCGATCCTTCCCAGCGACGTAAACGAGGTCGTGTACTTGGATATCTGCGCCAAAGCATTGATCTGCCGCAGTGCGATATCGCCGAATATCCCGTAAAAGACGGCGAGGAACAAGAGCACGGCCGCCGCGCCCGCCGCATACGAAAGCAGCACTTTTTTTGCGGCGTGCTTTTCGTATTCGAAATGGCCGAGAAAAAACAGAGGATACAGGCAATCGGTAAACCAGTTCAGCCCGTAAAGGCTTCCCGTAAAAATATTTTTTACGCCCGCTCCGCCGACGGGTAAAAGCTCTGAAAATTCCGCTTCCGGGAAAGCCAAAAGCAGAATTACGGCAAGGCTCACGGCCGTAACGGGCAGCGCGATGTCCGCCGCCCGTCCGATCCCTTTAAACCCCTTCACGCACGCGAAAACGCATACCGCGAAAAAGGGCGCGAAAGACAGAAACGAGGGTACGTTTTCATAAAAAACCTGCAAAACAAACCCTTTTTGTTCGAGCAGCGGCAGAAGTGCGGAAAACAGAAAGAACAGTGCGAACGCGCCGTACACGATTTTCGCGGCGATCTTTCCGAAGGTGTTTTGCAGCAGGTCGTAAAAGGTCAGGCGTGTTCGGCTCGCCAAAAACATCACGGCGGCGATCACCGTTCCCTCGAGCAGAAAATTCGCCGATGCGGAAAACAAGAGATCGTTTTTCGCATGGTACGCGAGCATTGCGGGGTATACGATCAGTTTTGTCAGCGGCATCATCGCGGCGAACAAAAAGCAGATCTGCCGCAGTTTGATTTTATCCATAGTCCTCCTTCATACAGCCGGCACGGCGGAAAAGCGCCGCGGCGGTTCATCCTTGCTTCGTTTCCTCCGCCCCCTCGTTTTCGGGGCGGTTTTTTACTTTCAGCCTCGTCTTGTTTTTCGGGCGGAACACCGCGGGTCGGGTATTCAGCGCGTAAATATCCGTTTTAAACACCGAATCGCGCAGATCCTTCTTTATCAGCGGCGAAAAGGGTGCAAGCAGCGGCGTGCCGTAACTGTCGGAGGTGATCAGATAGTACAGGATCAGTGCCGTAAGCAGAACGATGCCGTAAGTTCCGATGCTTCCCGCCGCGATCAGGTAGGCGATCCGCATCACGGAAAGCGTGCCCGTCAGGTCGGGCACGGTATACGCGGAGATCCCCGAAAGGGCGACGATGATGATCGCCGAAGAGGAAACGAGCCCCGCCTTTACGGCGGTATCACCGAGTACGAGCGCGCCGATCACCGAAAGCGCCAGCGCAACATATTTCGGCATGCGCACGCTCGCCTCGATGAGTATTTCCAGAATGATCAGCAAAAACAGCATTTCCAGGCTCGGAGAAAGCGCCAGATCTTTGATCCCGCCGGAAACGGTCAAGAGCAGTCCGAAAGGGAGGATCTGCAGTTTAAACAGCTGCGCGGCGACATAAAACGCCGGCAAAAACAGGGCGATCAGCACGGCCAGCCAGCGCAGTATGCGGCTGACGGTCGCTCGGTACGGCGAAACGAAATAGTCCTGCGAGCTTTGGAAATCTTCGCTCAGCATGTACGGCAGGGTCAGCGCGATGGGCGAGCCGTCGCACAGGATGCCGATCCTGCCTTCCAGCATCTTTGCGCATAGAATATCCGGCTTTTCGGTCGTTCCCACCTGTTTGAACAGGGAGTAGGGCTTCTTCGCCAAAAATTTCGCGATGTAGGAAGAATCGGGCACGCCGTCGATATCCACCGCGCGGATGCGCCGCTTGACCTCTTCCACCGCCTCTGCATCGGCGATCCCTTCGAGATAGGCGATGCATACGGCCGTCTTGCTCTTTCGCCCCGCTTCTTCCGTATCGAACTGCAAAGAAGGGGTCTTCAGCCGCTTGCGGATGAGGCTCATATTCGTCTTCACGTCCTCGATGAATCCTTCGCGCGGCCCCTTTACGGTGATTGCCGTCTGCGGCTCGGAGATCGCGCGCAGGGCTACCTTTTTCGTGCCCAGGATCAGCGCTTTTTCGATGGTATCGATAAGCAGCGCCGGGTTCCCCGCGAGGATCTCCGCGACTGCCGTATCGACGTCTTCCGCCTGCTTTGATTCGGGGAACAGCAGCAGCCGTTCCGCTTCTTCCGCCGTTTTCGGGGCGGGGGAAAGGGATAACGGTTTTGCGGCTAGCTGCCCCAAAAGCTCTTTGTCGGTGATCCCGTCCGCATAGATCGCCGCACAGCCCACGCCGTCCTGCGTCTGAAACTCGTAAACGAGTATGTCCTGCGCGGTGAGGATGTTTTTTATTGCTTTTATGTTCTTTTTCAACGATTTCGAAAGCTTTTTTCCGCTCTCGTTTTTTGCCTGTTCCTTGTCCACAACGCAAGTTTGTGCAATATTTCCCCGTTCATGCCGATTTGCGAAAAAAAGGGGCCGCGGAATTACCGCGGCCCCTCCTCCCTCTGCGGGTTACGGCGCGCTACAGCGTGCGCAAAGTCTCTTCGAGCAGTGCATACAATGCCGGGGCGGAATCCTCTCCCGCGATCGCCGCGATGCGCCGCAATGCCTCTTCCCGGTCGCTCCCGACCGCCGCGGCGATCGCTTCCGCTTCCGCGTCGTCGATCGCGCCGCTGTCGGCGAGCAAAGTTTTAACGCATTGCGCCGCGGCCGAGCCGCCCTTGCCGTTTCGGAAAAATTGTTCGTATACGACGTGTATCACCGTGGCGATCGCGCCGCAGGTGATCCCTCTCCCGATGATTGCCGCGGCGCCCGCCGAAAATCCGCCCGTAACCGCGGCATATGCCGCGCAGAGCAGGATGCCGAGCACAAACGGCACGAACGTCAGATACTTTTTCGGCATCTTTTTCAGCAAAGTGCGCCTGAGCAGAAAAGTAAGCCCCCAAACCGCGGCGCCGATGAGCACCGCGTCCGCATTGAATTGCCTGAGGTAAGAGATAAATTGAAACAGTTCCATGTTCACCGCCTTTTCGGAAAAAAGGCGTCCGCCGCTGTTTGCGGCGGACGCTCGATTTCCGCACCGTATTTTTCCCGCCGCAGGAATATTATACCGCGTTCGTTCGGTAATTTCCAAGGTAACTGACGTTTTTTTGCGGCGGGGGGTTCAGGCGGCTCTTTCCCCCGCCTTTTCGAACAGCCGTACGGCCACGGCGGTCATATCGTCTTCCGCACGGCCCGCCGTATGCTCGAGCGCCGCGGCGAGGAGCGCGTCGGCGAGCGCCTGCGGGTTAGCCGTGTTCTGGGTGCGCAAAAATTCGGCGATATCGGCGCTCGAACCGAACGCCGCCGTGATCCCGTCGCTCAGAAACAGCAGGGTATCTCCGTCCGCCAGCGTCCTCGTCATGGCCGAAGGCTGTACGCCGTCCAAAAGCCCCAGCGGCAGGGAATCGCTTTCGAGTATCTCCAGTTTGCTCTCCGAAAGCAAAAATCCGAGGGGGGAGCCCACTTTTACGATGTCCGCCCGTCCGGTATCGAGATTCACGGTCGCCGCGTCGATGCAGGCGAAGCTCTCCTCGCGGTTGAAGGAGAGCAGCCTGTTCACGGTGGAAAGCACGATATCTCCCGCCATCCCGGCGCGGTAAAAGCTCTCGATCAGGGAGAGCGCGCAGTCGGAAATGCGCCGCGCATATTCGCCGCTCCCCATCCCGTCCGAGAGCGCGCACAGAAAGGTCCGCTCGTCGATGCGCGTTACCGAACAGGTGTCGCCGCAGGCGGTTTCCCCCTCTTTGGTCGCGCTCGCCACGCCGAAGGCGGCGTCGTAGCGCGGTTTTTTCCGCAACAGCCAGCAATAGCGGTTGGCAGCCACCGCCTGTTTGGAAGAAACGGCCAAAGGCACTGCAAACACGCTCTCCGCCGCGCGGCATATTTTATCGCCCGTGCCTCCCGCGGTGGTGATGTAGATCTCCTCTCCGCAGATCATCGCCTCGCAGCAGACGATGCCCGCCCGCGCCAGCGCGTTTTTCAGCGCCCGTTCCGTCTCTTCGAACGCGCCGACGGGCGCGCTCTGTTCGACGGCAAGATTTTTCAGCATTTCCGCAAGGCCGCGCGCATGCTCCGCAAGAAGCCTGCGCCCCTGGGCGGCGTTTTCCGTTTCCACGGCGCGCCGGCGGTATTCCGCAAGCAGTTTATTGAGTGAGAACAGGAGGGAAGAGGGGTTGCGGCACTGCGCCGTTACGGAGGAAGGGAGGTCGATCAGATTCGCCTTTCCTTTGGCGCAGCCCACGGCAACCAATTTCGCGAGCCCTCCGTCCGCATCCGCCCCGCAGGACCCGCGGCGGTCGCATTCCGCGCACACTTCGCTCTGCACGGCGTTCAGAATAAATGCCTGCGTCTCGTTTTCGTTCTGAACGTCGCTGTCTAAAGCGGCAAAGGCGTTTTCGATCTCCCGGAACGCCGCGGAGATCTCGAAAAGTTTTTCGCCCACGACCGCGCGGTTTCGGTTGATGCTCTCGCGCGTAAGCTGCCGTTCGCCGTACTTTCGCACCTTGGCGGAAGCTCTTGCCAGCACCTTTTCGGGTATCAGGGCGAACAAAAGGCAGGGGATCAGCGGCACGAGCATGCTCAGATAGAATGCCGAAGCGGTAAAGGGCGCCGCAAGGTCTTCCGCCGAAAAAAAGTCGGTCAGGTACCGCGCGGCGACGTTTGCCAGAAACAGGGCGAGCGCGCCCGGCACTTTCCCGGCCCGCAAAAAGGCGAGCGCGACGGCGGCGTACAGCGCGTACAGCCCGCAGGGGGCAAGCACGGGCGCCGCGGCCGCAACGCTTTGGCAGACGGCGGCAGGCAGCGACAGGACGAGCGCGCAGAATACGGCGTTGCCGTTTTTCAGCAGCGCGCAGCAAACGAGCAGCGCGAGGATGGCTATGCTCTCGTATGCGTATGCGCCGATGAGATTGTACAGCCCGATCCCCGCCGCGGCGATCGCCGTGCCGCACAGAATGGGCTCTTCGGGCGAAAGTTTTCTTCGTCCCGCGCGGAACAGGATGCAGCGCAGGGCGCCGGCGAACACAAAGCAGAGCAAAAAGATCGCCGCCGCGACCAGCAGTGCCCGGATCGTATTTCCGTATACGAACGTTCCGAACAGCCATACGAACGGAACGAGCGCAACGGCGGCAAACAGTGCGAATTCCGCCCGCATAGTCCGTTTTGTTCTCTCGTACAACAGGAAGACCGCGCCGAACAGCACGCCCTGGATGGTGAACACGAGGAAGGGGTAGGCTCCCGCCGTAAAGGCCAGTCCTCCGGCAAGTATGTATAGCCCCGCGGTGGCGAGGGGGTTGGTTCCGCATAAAAGCGCGGCGGCGAGCAGCGCCAGCGAAAAGGGTTCGAAACTCTGCATGGTAAAATTCATGGAGAGCATGCAAAGGAACAGGGCCGCGTAGAACAGGACCCGCCCGTATCCGTATCTGATTTTGATTTTCTGCGCCATACAGCTCCGCGCGGCAACGTGCGCCGCAAGATTTTTTGTTTATACTATCACACGCGTGCGCGGATATTTTCACACCTTTTGCCGAATATTGGCGCAAAATACAAAAAATTAAAACAGCGAAGCGATAAATCAAAACAAGCAAGCGGTTTAGCGCTTATTATGCAGGGACGAAAACGGATAAACGGCGGGGGCTGCAATTTCGCCGCTGCCTCCTGTTAAATATTAAAATAATTTTTTGCGCGTTTGAGAACCGCGTTTCTCAAAAAGTTGCACCCGAGTTACCGTATGCTTACAGCTTCGGGAAGAGGGTGAATTTTTTGCCGTTTATAATATGAGTGCCCTTAAAAAGGCAAAAAAGAGGGGAAACCGCCGCCTTGTCGGCAGGTTTCCCCTCAAATTCACGACAAATAATTTTGTCAGCTCAAAATTATTTGCGGGACAAAGAAAGATATACCATCAATACCGCGATATCCGCGGGGTTTACGCCGGAAATGCGTCCCGCCTGGCCGAGATTTTCGGGGCGGATCTTGTTCAGCTTTTGCCGCGCCTCCAGCCGAAGCCCGTCGATCTTTTCGTAATCGATATCGGCGGGCAGTTTTTTATCTTCCAGCTTCTTCGCCTTTTCGATCTGTTCGAGCCCGCGTTTCAGGTACCCCTCGTATTTGATGTCGATCACGGCCGTATCCGTATCGTCCGGCCGCTCTCCTTCGAGTATGCCGAACTCTTCGCACAGTTCCTTTACGGAAATCCCGCGCCGCAGCATATCCGCGTACGAAACGCCGCCCGCAGGGGCGGGGAACCCGTGCTTTTGCAAAAAATCTCCGCAGCGCTTGGGCGAAACGCGCTCGTTCAGCGATGTGGCGATGCGCTCCACCGCGCGTTTCCGTTCGAGGAACCGCGCATACCGTTCCTCCGTAACCAGACCCGTTTCCCGCCCGCGTTCGGTCAGGCGCAGGTCCGCGTTGTCCTGCCGCAGGTGAATGCGGTGCTCCGCGCGCGAGGTCATCATGCGGTAGGGCTCGTTGGTCCCCTTGGTAACGAGGTCGTCGATGAGAACGCCGATGTACGCTTCATCCCTTCGCAGAATAAACGGGGGCATGCCGCGCAGTTTCAGCGAAGCGTTCAGCCCGGCGATCAGGCCCTGCGCCGCCGCCTCTTCATAGCCGCTCGTGCCGTTGATCTGTCCCGCCGTGTACAGCCCTTCGATCTTTTTGAATTCGAGGGTAGGGTATACGTCGAGGGTGTCGATGCAGTCGTACTCGATGGCATAGGCATAGCGCATGATCTTTACGTTTTCCAAACCGGGAACGGTGCGGTACATGTCCCGCTGAACGTCGTGCGGAAGAGAAGAAGACATTCCCTGCACATACACTTCGTTCGAATCGGCGCATTCCGGTTCCAAAAAGATCTGGTGCCGCTCCTTGTCCGCAAAGCGCACTACCTTGTCCTCGATGGAAGGGCAGTATCGCGGCCCCGTTCCCTTGATCATGCCCGAAAAGAGGGGCGAGCGGTGCAGATTGGCGCGGATGATCTCGTGCGTCCTTTCGTTGGTGTAAGTCAGGTAACAGGGCCGCTGCTTCTGCGGCACCCCGTCCGAAAGGTAGGAAAAGGGATAGATGTCCCTCTCGCCTTCCTGTATCTCGCATTTGGAATAGTCGATGGTCCTTCCGTCCACGCGCGCGGGGGTCCCCGTTTTGAACCGCCGCACGGAAAAGCCGAGCCGGATCAGGTTCTCGGTCAGTTCCGTGGCGGGCGCAAACCCGTTCGGCCCCGAATTTTGGCGGAATTCTCCCGCGATCACCGAGCCCTGCAGGTATACGCCCGTGGCGAGGATCACCGCTTTCGCCGGGATGATCTCGCCGAAAGTCGTCTTCACGCCGCATGCCTTTCCGCCCTGTACGAGCACTTCGGCCGCTTCGCCCTGCAGGATGCAGAGGTTGTCGGTGTTTTCCAGCGTCTTCTTCATTTGGGCGTGATAGGCGTGTTTGTCCGACTGCGCGCGCAGGCTCTGCACGGCGGCGCCCTTGCCCACGTTGAGCATGCGCATCTGCAGCGCGGTCTTGTCGGCGTTTATGCCCATTTCCCCGCCCAGCGCGTCGATCTCTCGCACGAGCTGCCCTTTGGCCGTGCCTCCGATCGAAGGGTTGCACGCCATAAACGCGATGCTGTCGAGGTTCAGAGAGAGCATCAGCGTGCGGATGCCCGTGCGGGCGAGGGCGAGGGCGGCTTCACAGCCCGCGTGCCCGGCGCCGACGACCACCGCCTCGAATCCTTCGGTGGTAAATTTGTTCGTAATGTTCATGTGCGATACCTCCTCCGCCCTCTGCGGGAAAGGAAACCGTAGAATGCGGCACATTCTACGGTCGGAAAAATTTCTATTTCGGATCAATTGCCCGTGCTGCGGCTGAAATGCGGGCCGGCTTACTGTTTCAGGATCATGTTGCGGATATCTTCCACGTCTTTGGCGACGCGGTCGTTGATCTTGATGAGGTTGACGATTTTGTCGCGGGAATGGATTACCGTGGTGTGGTCGCGTCCGCCGAGCGCCTCGCCGATGGAAACGAGGGGAATGTTCATGATCTCGCACATCAAAAACGCGCAGATCTGCCGCGGCTGTACCAGTTCCTTTTTCTTGCTCTTGCCCAGCAGCTTTTCCCGCGTGATCTTATAAAACGAACAGATGCTGCCGATGATCTTTTCGGAAGTAACCGTCTCGTGCTCCTCGCTCACCGCTTCGTTCAGGGCCGTGGCGGCAAGTTCGAGGGTGATGGGCTTTTCGTGCAGTTTGCTCGCAAAGATGACCTTCGTAAGCCTTCCTTCGAGGGTACGCACGTCCGTGCCCGAATCCCGCGCCAAAAATTCCAGCACGTCGGCGGGCAGTATGGCCTTGCGCTCGTACGCTTTCTGTTTTAAGATCGCGATCTTCGTTTCCGTGTCCGGCGGCTGGATATCCGCGATCAGCCCGCCTTCGAAGCGCGTGCGCAGCCTCTCTTCCAGCGTCGCGATCTCTTTGGGCGGCACGTCCGAAGTGAGCACGATCTGCTTGTTTTCCGCCTGCAGCGCGTTGAAGGTGTGGAACAGCTCTTCCTGCACCGCCTGTTTTTTCGCCAAAAACTGTACGTCGTCGATGAGCAGCACGTCCACATTGCGGTAGCGGCTGCGGAATTTCGCCTGCAGATTGCGGTTGTTCCCTCGGTTCAGGTATATCGAGTCGATCAGTTCGTTGATAAACTTTTCGCAGGTCGTGTACAGCACGCGCAGCGCGGGCTTGTGCAAATTGAGATAATTGGCGATGGACTGCAAGAGGTGCGTTTTGCCCAGCCCCGAAGCGCCGTAAATATACAGAGGGTTAAAATTCGCCCCGGGGTTTTTGGCAACGGCCTTTGCCGCGGCAAACACGAATTCGTTGCTCTTGCCCGCCACGAACGATTCGAAGGTAAAGCGCGGGTCTACCTGTGCGGGGGAGTAATCCTCTCCGTCCTCGTCCTCGGCGCTCGTATAAACGATGTCGTCGTTGCCTTCCACCACGAGCTCGAAGTCGGTGATGCCCGTATCCGCCTTGCGGAAGGCGTCTTTCATCTTCTCGGTCAGGTTTTTGCCGATATAGTTGGCAAAAAATTCCGTATCCGTTTTCAGCACGATCTTCGTGCCGTCGATGTCCACGGGAACGAGCTTGGAAAGGTAAGTCTTATAAGTTACGGTCGAAATGGTCGATTCCAGAACTTCCCGGATTTTTTTCCATAATATTTCATACTGATTGTTTTCGGCCATAAATCCACCCCGCAACGCTTTGTCTTTTTTCGTAAAATATGGTATAATAAACCCGCGTTTCCCCGCCGCGGGTTGTTTTCTATTATAATATAATTTTTTCAGAAAAACAAGCAAATGCTTACCGTCGCGGAAAATTTCGGGGCGCGGTAATTTTCATGCGCATTCAATCTCTCCGTCTCCAAAATTTCAGAAATTACGCCGACGAGGAATTCACCTTCGGCGACGGCCTCAACGTCCTGTACGGCAAAAACGCGCAGGGCAAGACCAACTGTGCCGAAGCGGTCTTTTACCTCTGTACGGGCGTTTCGCCGCGCACCTCGCACGACAGGCAGCTCATACGCAGGGGCGAACAGCGCGCCCTGATCTCCGCGCGCGGGCAGACGCGGTTCGGCAGCGTAACCATCGAGGCGGAGATCTTCGAAAGCGGGCGCGAGATCCGCGTCAACGGCGCCAGGATCGCGCGGAACGCCGATCTGCTCGGCAACATCAACGGCGTGTTTTTCAGCCCCGGCGAACTCCGCATGATCCAGGACGGCCCCGAAGAGCGCCGCCGCTTTTTAAACGTATCCATCTCGCAGATGTACCGCAGCTATTATACGGCGCTCATCCGCTACAATAAAATACTCGAACAGCGCAACGCGCTCTTAAAAGAGAGGGACGTATCGCTCGTTTTCGAAACATTGCCCGTCTGGGACGCGCAGCTTTGCCGCTATGCGGCGGAGATCGTCGAGCGGCGCGCGGAGTATGTCTCTCTTCTTTCGCCCATCGCGGCGGAAAAGCACGCCCGCCTCACCGACGGCGCCGAACATTTGGAGATCCGTTCGGATAAACATTACGGAACGACGCGCGAAGAGATCGAAAAGCGCCTTGCCGAAGAGTTTGCCAACAACTACGAAAAGGACGTCAAGCTCGGCTTTACGACGGTCGGCCCGCACCGAGACGATTTAAAAATATATATCGGCGGCGCGGAAGCGCGGGTATACGGCTCGCAGGGTCAGACGCGCACCGCCGCTCTCTCCCTGAAATTGGCGGAAACGGAAATATTTTCCAAACTTTCGGGGGAAAGCCCCGTCCTCATTTTGGACGACGTGATGAGCGAGCTCGACCTGCCCCGCCGCCGCAAGCTCCTTGGCGAGATCGAAGGGATCCAGACCGTTTTGACCTGCACCCATACCGAAAAAGTCCTGTTCGGCAGAACCGTCCGCAAGATCCGCATCGCGAACGGAAAGATCAAAAATTAACCCGCATTCCCCATAATTTTACAGGATCCGCCGCCGCATGATCGGCGTTTCCCCGCCCATACTATGAGAAAACGGGAGGGGAGGCGCATGCGGAAAGATCTGCGCGGTTTTGTAAAAGCTTTCGTGCTCTCGGCGCTTGCCGCGGGCATTTTTCTTTTTTCCTGCGGGTTTGCGCCGGCACGCCTGCCGCGCCCCTGTTTCGTCGACGGCGCAGACGTTTCGGGCATGACCGTTGCGGCGGCGCGCGCGTCGCTGCTGCAGAAATATGACGAAGAACTTTCGCAAAAGTCCCTCACCGTGCGCGTCGCGGGGAGGGCTTTCGTGTTTCGTCCGCCCGAATTGTATTGGAAGACCAACCTTTCCGCCGTTTTGGAACGCGCCCGCCGGGCACGCGGCTCTTACTCGGTCGAAAAGAGGCTCTGTTTGACCGAAACGGACGAAACGCTTCGGGGAATTTGCGACAATTTTTATCAGAAGAGCGTTTCGGCGGCCATACGTTTCGATCCCGAAAATACCGAACCTTTCTCCTACGAGAGCGAGACGCGCGGGACGTACGTCAACGGCGCGCGGCTGAAAGAGGCGGTGGAGGAGGCGCTCGCCTCGGGCGCGCGCGAGGTGTGTGCCGCCGTGGAGGAAGAAGCGCCGCGGCTGACGCTGGCGCAGGCGAAGGAGCGCACCTCCCTCCTTTCCTCCTTTACGACCTGTTTCAATGCGGAAAATTCCAACCGTGCGCACAATATCGCCCTTGCGGCAAAGAAGATCAGCGGCACCGTTCTCGAACCGGGCCAAACCTTTTCGTTCAACGCAGCGGCGGGCGCGCGCACGGCGGAAAACGGCTACCTCGAAGCGCCGACGATCCTGGAAGGGGAATTTGTTCCGGGCGTGGGCGGCGGCGTCTGCCAGGCGAGCACGACCGTCTACAATGCGGCGATCCTGGCGGGGCTGAAGGCGGTGGAGTACCATCCGCACAGCCTCTCCGTCGGCTACGTAGAGCCGTCGTTCGACGCGATGGTCAGCGGCACGGGCTGCGACCTGAAAATCAAAAACGAACTCGGCTACCCCGTATATTTTGTCTGCCGTACGGGGAAGGGCTCGGTTACCGTCCGCATATACGGGATGCGTTCGGATATCACGTATCTGCGCGAGAGCGTCGTTACCGAGCGCGTGGCGCCGCCCGACCCCGAAATTCGCGAAGGGGATGCCGATAAGGAGATCCGGGCGGCAAAAGAGGGGCTCAAAAGCGAGGGCTACCTGATCCGCCGCGAACCCGGCCGCCCGGACGTGCGCGTCCGCCTGCGGCGGGACAGCTACGCCTGCGTGCAGGGCATCCTGCAGGTAGCGCCGCGGCCGGAAGAAAATCCCGAAGGGGAAACCGAAGGATCGCCGCAGTCGGGCGGCAGCGGCGGCATTGCGGCATACCTTCCGCCCTTTCTGCGCGGCAGGCGGCGCAGCCGTTCCTGAAAACGAAGCAGAAAAATCCCTTCGTATCCTTGCGTAATTTTGTTAAGTGTGCTAAAATAAGTTTGTTAATTTCACTAAACTATGAGGATAAAGAGAGAGATGATTCGGATCATAGAGGTAAAAACTCCCCGAAGGATGCGGGAATTTGCGCGCTTTCCGCTGCGCCTTTACAAAAATTGCCCGCACTACGTGCCTGCCCTGTACGCCGACGAGCGCGGCATTTTAAACCCGGCAAAGAACCCGTCTCTGTCCGCGTGCGAAGTTAAATGCTGGCTGGCGGAAAAGGACGGCAAGGTCGTCGGCCGCGTCGCCGCCATCCTGCAAAAGAAATACAACGAGATCGCGGGCCGCCGCTGCATGCGGTTTTCCCGCTTCGACTGCATTGACGACGAAGAGGTCGCCGCTTCGCTCCTGGGGGCTGTCGAGGCATTCGCGCGCGCAAGCGGCATGGACACGGTGCACGGCCCCTGGGGATTCAACGATCAGGACCGCGAAGGGTTGCTCACCGTCGGTTTCGACCGCCGCGCGACGTATGCTACGAACTATAACTATCCTTATTATGAAAGGCTCGTCCGCGCCTGCGGTTATACGGACGAAAGCGAGTGGGTGGAATACGACTTCAAGGTGCCGGAAGAGGTAGACGGGCGCATCGCCACCGTGGCGGAATTCGTCCGCCGCAAGCTCGGCCTTCAGGAGATCGCCGAAACCGCTCCCATGCGCAAGCTGATCCCCGTATACGGCCCGAAGGCGCTGGCAATGGTCAATGAGGCGTACGCCGGGCTCGACTGTTACGTTCCCGTCGAGGGGAAGGTGGTCGATCAGATCCTGCGGCAGTTCGCAACCGTCATCAATCCCCGCTATTTTTCTATGCTCGCCGATAAAAACGGCGAAGTCGCGGCGATGGCTGTCATGCTTCCCTCCATCTGCGGACCTTTGCAAAAGAGCGGCGGGCGGATGACGCCGCTCACGCTGCTCCGTCTCATGAAGGCGATCTCTTCTCCGAAAGAACTGGAGATGGTGCTCATCGCCGTCCGCCCCGATTATCAGAAAAGAGGTGTGAACTCGGTCATGATGGCGCGCATCCTCCGCAACATTATCGACGACAAGATCGAAAAAGTCGAATCCAACCCCGAACTGGTTACGAACATCGCCGTACAGGAACAGTGGAACGTTCTGGAACGCGAAATCGTCAAACGCCGCAAAACGTTCGTCAAAACGCTCGCATGACGGCGGCCGCCCGCAAGGACGGCCAGGGTTTGCGGAACTGTTCTTGCAAATAAAAGTTCGCATCCTTTACGGGCGGAGCGCTCGGCGGAATGGCCGCAGAGATCCGGCTGAATTCGGATAATATTATAAAATGTAAGCGCGCCATACCGCGTAACCGCGGTA
>OGGQ01000456.1_pt1 | contig 59076 bp, 42 predicted proteins | sample 1571191 | NCBI WGS metagenome assembly OGGQ01 (sample SAMEA2582061, study PRJEB24529) | metagenome | biome: Human gut stool | place: China | collected 2011
TTCGTACTGTCTTGGCATTACCGACATCTACCCGATAAAATACAGCCTGATTTTTGAACGTTTCTTAAATCCGGAACGAGTGTCCATGCCCGATATCGATGTCGATTTCTGTTATGAAAGACGGCAGGAGGTCATTGATTATGTTGTGGATAAATACGGAAAAGACCGTGTGGTGCAGATTGTTACATTCGGTACGATGGCAGCGCGTGCCGTTATCAAGGATGTAGGCCGTGTACTGGACCTGCCGTATGCCATGGTAGATTCCATTGCTAAAATGGTGCCACGCGAAATTGGGATTACGATTGATAAAGCGTTAAAAATGAATCCGGATTTGCGGGCAGCGTACGAGTCCGATGAACAGGTGCGCGATTTAATTGATAAGAGTAAACGTCTGGAAGGACTGCCACGCCATGCCTCCATGCACGCGGCGGGTGTTTTAATCAGCCAGAAAGCGGTTGATGAATATGTACCGCTGTCAGTCGGCTCGGATGGTTCGGTGGTTGCCCAGTTTGTTATGACAACACTGGAAGAACTGGGACTGCTCAAGATGGATTTTCTGGGACTGCGTACCCTTACGGTAATCCATGATGCGGAGGAGCTTATCCGCAAGCACACACCGGAATTTTCGATTGAAGCGATTGATTACAGCGATAAGGCAGTTTACGATTTAATCGGTACGGGAAAATGTGACGGCATTTTCCAGCTTGAAAGTGCGGGGATGAAGTCGTTCATGAAGGAATTAAAACCGCAGAATATCGAAGATTTAATTGCCGGAATTTCACTGTACCGGCCGGGTCCGATGGACTTTATTCCGCAGTATATAAAAGGAAAGAACAGCCCGGATGCGGTTACCTATGACTGTCCGCAGTTAGAGGCAATATTAAAGCCGACTTACGGTTGTATCGTGTATCAGGAACAGGTTATGCAGATTGTACGTGACCTTGCGGGCTACTCCTGGGGACGAAGCGATTTAGTGCGCCGTGCCATGTCAAAAAAGAAAGCTTCCGTTATGGAAAAAGAGCGGAAAAATTTTATTTACGGCAATCCGGATGAAAATGTGCCGGGCTGTGTCAACAACGGCATTGATGAAAAGATCGCCGGCAAAATTTACGATGAAATGATTGATTTTGCAAAATACGCCTTTAACAAATCCCACGCGGCAGCTTACGCCGTGGTATCCTACCAGACCGCTTATCTGAAATACTATTATCCGGTGGAATTTATGGCTGCGCTGATGACCTCGGTCATCGACAACAGCGCCAAGGTTTCGGAGTATATACTGACCTGCAAGCAGATGGGCATCGATATCCTGCCTCCGGACATCAACGATGGAGAATGGGATTTCTCCGTTTCCGGCGGTAAAATCCGCTATGGGCTGTCGGCGATTAAAAGCGTGCGCCGCAACATCATAGATACTGTGGTGGAAGAGCGGAATCAGGGAGGGCCTTTTACCAGCCTGCGGGATTTCATATACCGCCTGACAGCCAGAGAGGTGAACAAGAGGACGGTGGAAAGCTTCATCAAATCAGGCGCGCTGGACAGTCTGCCGGGCACCAGACAGCAGAAGCTGCTCATATATGCGGATCTTCTGGAGCAGAAGACCCAGGAAAAGAAATCCTCTGTGGAGGGCCAAATGAGCCTGTTCGACCTCATGGGCGAAGAGTCCAAAGAGTACGATATCAAATTCCCGGATGTGGGCGAGTTTCCCAGGGAGGTGCTGCTGGCCTTTGAAAAAGAGGTGCTGGGCATCTACATCAGCGGACATCCGCTGGAGGATGACGCGGCGCTGTGGAAGAAAAATATTACGGCCAAAACCTCTGATTTCTATGTAAACGAGGAGGAGGGCATTGCTTCCGGCCTGACGGACGGCAGAAAATATGTGGTGGGCGGCATGATCAATGCGATCAGTGTCAAGACTACCAAACAGAACCGAATGATGGCATTTCTCACGCTGGAGGATCTGGTGGGCAATATGGAGGTCATGCTCTTTCCGAGAGAGTATGAGACATACAGGCCTTTGCTTATAGAGGACAGCAAGGTGTTCATTTCCGGCAGAGCGGATTTCAGCAACGAAGAGGCGGGCAAGCTGATCTGTGAAAAAATCATACCGTTTGCCGATGCCCCGAAGGAGCTGTGGATTCAGTTCGACGACAAAGAAGCCTTTGACAGAAACCAGAACAGATTAAGCCGGCTGATACAGGATTCCGACGGACGGGATCCCGTTGTGATCTACCTTAGCAGAGAACATGCGGTCAAACGGATGCCGCCTTCTTACAGCGTACTGATACAGCCGCAGCTGCTTGAAATGTTGAATAAAAACTTTGGTGAAAAAAATGTCAAAGTTGTAGCAAAGAGTATTGAAAACTTTTAGGATATCGATTAGAATAGGGAATGTGGCTTGAATCAGTTGGAGGAGTGACGAATATGGCAAAAGAGGTAAAAACCATCGGTGTGCTGACAAGCGGCGGAGATGCGCCGGGCATGAATGCGGCGATCCGTGCGGTTGTGAGAACAGCACTTTTTAACGGTCTGAAGGTAAAGGGAATTATGCGCGGCTATGCCGGTTTGCTCAATGAAGAAATTATTGATATGTGTTCCACCAGCGTATCAGATATCATCAACCGCGGCGGTACCATCCTGTACACGGCCAGATGCCAGGAATTTACCACGGCAGAAGGGCAGAAGCTGGGCGCGGAAATCTGTAAAAAGCATAATATAGACGGGCTGGTGGTGATCGGCGGTGATGGCTCTTTCAGAGGGGCGCAGAAGCTGGCCGCACTGGGTATCAATACCATCGGACTTCCCGGCACCATCGATCTGGATATCGCATGTACGGACTATACGATCGGTTTTGATACGGCTGTGAACACGGCCATGGAGGCCATCGATAAGGTGCGCGATACCTCCACTTCCCATGAGAGATGCAGCATTATTGAGGTGATGGGCAGAAACGCCGGCTACATCGCGCTCTGGTGCGGCATTGCCAACGGTGCGGAAGATGTGCTGCTTCCCGAGCGGTATGACAATGATGAGCAGGCGCTGATCAATAAGATCATAGAAAACCGCAAGCGCGGCAAGAAGCACCATATCATCATCAATGCCGAGGGCATAGGCCATTCGGCCAGTATGGCCAGAAGGATTGAAGCCGCCACAGGAATTGAAACCAGAGCAACAATTTTGGGCCACATGCAGAGAGGCGGTACACCTACCTGCAAAGACCGCGTATACGCATCCATCATGGGCGCCAAGGCGGTGGAGCTTTTGCTGGCAGGCAAGAGCAAACGCGTGGTCGGTTATAAACACGGGGAATATGTGGATTTTGATATCGATGAAGCGCTGGCTATGGTGAAGGACATACCGGAAGACCAGTACGAAATTTGCAGACACCTTGTGAGATAAACAGCGAATCAGAGCGAATACTTTATATGTGGGGACAGACTCCATGGGGCATAAAACGGCAGTACGTTTTGTCCGCCCGCGGAGGACTGTCCCCGCGTCGGATTATATATTGATTTTTTTGTAATAACTCACTATAATGTTAATTACATACATTGTGAAGAGAACCGTAATCAGAGAACAGGTGGGAAAAGCATGCCGGACAGCAAATATGATTTTAGTAAAGAAGAATTAAATATCGGCGAGACATCACCGGATAAACCGGCGGATTTTTCTGACCCGGACGATCTGTTTGATTTACTGATAGAAAAAATCAGGAAGTATCATCCGTCCGACGACACCACGATGATCAGCAAAGCCTACGAGGTGGCCAGAAACGCGCATGCAGGCCAACTGCGAAAGTCAGGCGAGCCCTATATCATCCATCCGCTGTGCGTGGCGATCATACTGGCGGATCTGGAGCTGGATAAGGAGAGCATCATCGCCGCTATCCTCCATGATGTGGTGGAGGACACCGTGATGACCAATGAGGAAATCACCGCGGAGTTCGGCGAAGAGGTGGCCAACCTCGTGGACGGCGTTACCAAGCTGACGAGGCTGTCCTGGTCGGCGGATAAGGTGGAGATCCAGGCGGAAAATCTTCGGAAGATGTTTCTGGCCATGGCCAAGGATATCCGTGTGATCATCATCAAACTGGCGGACCGGCTTCACAATATGCGCACCCTGCAGTATATGAGGCCCGAGAAGCAGAAGGAAATCGCCAAGGAAACGATGGAGATTTACGCCCCCATCGCCCAGCGCCTGGGCATTTCCAAGATCAAGATCGAGCTGGATGACCTTTCCCTGAAATATTTAAAGCCGGACGTATACTACGACCTCAAGCAGAATATCGCGCTGCGAAAAACTGCCAGGGAAGCTTTTGTCCAGCAGATTGTGGACGAGGTGTCCTCCCATATCAGCGAAGCTGGTATCAAGGCGGAAGTGAGCGGAAGGGTGAAGCACTTCTTCAGCATCTATAAGAAGATGGTCAACCAGGATAAGACCCTGGATCAAATTTATGATCTGTTTGCGATCCGCATCATTGTGGACACGGTGAAGGACTGCTACGCGGCCCTGGGGGTGATCCATGAGATGTATAAGCCGATTCCGGGGCGGTTTAAAGACTATATCGCGATGCCCAAACCCAATATGTATCAGTCCCTGCATACAACGCTGATCGGCAGCAACGGCCAGCCTTTCGAGGTGCAGATCCGTACCTATGACATGCACCGCACGGCGGAATACGGCATCGCAGCCCACTGGAAATACAAAGAGGGCGCCAACGGACAGAAGGTCCCGGAAAGCGAAGCGGAAAAGATGAGCTGGCTGCGCCAGATCTTGGAATGGCAGCGGGATATGGATAACAAGGAATTCATGAATTCCCTGAAGAACGACCTGGACCTGTTTTCGGACAGCGTTTACTGCTTCACTCCTACAGGTGATGTGAAGAACCTGCCGAGAGGTTCAACACCGGTGGACTTCGCCTACAGCATTCACAGCGCGGTGGGCAACAAGATGGTGGGCGCCCGTGTGAACGGCAAACTGGTTCCCATCGATTACGTGATACAAAACGGTGACCGGGTGGAGATCATCACCTCCCAGAATTCCAAGGGCCCCAGCCGCGACTGGCTGATGACGGTGAAGAGCTCCCAGGCGAGAAATAAAATCAATCAGTGGTTTAAGAGCCAGTCCAAAGAGGACAATATCTTAAAGGGCAAAGAGCTGATCGATAAGTACTGCAAAACAAAGGGGATCGTATTCAGCGATCTCTCCAAACCGGAGTTTATGGATAAGGTACTGCGCAAATACGGCTTCAGGGACTGGGATGCGGTGCTGGCGGCCATCGGCCACGGCGGCATGAAGGAAGGCCAGGTCATCAACAAGCTCCTTGAGGAGTATGAAAAGAAGCACAAGAAGGAGATCACCGATGAGGCAGTGCTGGAAGCTGCTTCCGACGGCAAAGAAAAGGTGACCGTACAGAAATCCAACGGCGGCATTGTGGTCAAAGGCATACACGATCTGGCCGTGCGATTTTCCAAATGCTGCAGCCCTGTGCCCGGCGATGAGATCGTGGGATTTGTCACCCGGGGAAGAGGCATTTCCATTCACCGTACGGACTGCGTGAATGTGATGAACCTGCCTGAGATAGAGCGGGCCAGGCTGATTGACGCCGAGTGGCAGGTGCCGGAAAATAAAGTGGCGGATGAAAAATACTCCACTGAAATTAAGATATATGCCAATAACCGCATCGGTATCTTCGTGGATATTTCCAAGATATTTACCGAGCGGCAGATCGATATCACTTCCATGAATGTCAGGACCAGCAAACAGGGGTTAGCCACCATCACCATGACCTTTGATATCAGAGATAAAGAGGAGCTGGGGCGTCTGGTTGAAAAGCTGCGCCAGGTGGAGAGCGTGCTGGACATTGAAAGGACCAGGGGCTGACGGCCGGGAGTGTGAACGCTGCAGGAGGGATTCCGGATGATGAAGATGGAGATAACGGGTTGTACCGTTGGAGAGATTGGAACGAATTGCTACCTGGCCGTCAACAGGGACACGAAAGAAGCTCTGATTGTGGATCCCGGGGACAATGCCATGCTGATCATGACCAGATGCGGGGAGCTGGGGATTAAGCCATCAGCGATCCTGCTGACCCATGGGCATTTTGACCATGTGCTGGCCGTACCCGAGCTGCGTCAGGCGCTGAAGCTTCCGGTCTACATGATGGAAGAGGAACAGAATGTGCTGGGGGATGCCAGTATGAATCTGTCTGCGATCATGGCCTCGTCGCCCATACGTCTGAAAGCTGATCATCTGCTGAAGGACGGGGATCAGATTGAACTCGCGGGCTTTTGCTTCCGGGTGATTCATACGCCCGGCCATACGGTGGGGAGCTGCTGTTATTACGAAGAGGAAGAGCAGGTGCTGTTTTCCGGCGATACGCTGTTTGAAGGTTCCTATGGAAGAACCGATTTCCCTACAGGAAGCATATCTGAGCTGATCCGTTCCATCCAGGACAAGCTTCTGATCCTGCCGGATGAGGTGAAGGTATATCCCGGTCATATGGGGGATACCACGATCGCTGTGGAAAAACGTTATAATCCGGCGGCGGCCCGTTTTTGATGAGGTATATGTATGAGGGTGCTTGAAGCACCCTTATTTATATCATAGAAAATTATATAATAGGAAATCACAGCCTATGAAATAAAAAACGTTCCGGATGAATACTGCGTATCCGGCCGTTAAGATGGCGCATTAACGCAGGCGCAGACAGGTTTAGAGCATGATACGGTTAATATTAAATGACACCAGTTTTGAATATGATATCCGGGGGCTTTTGATGGCATTTTATCCCGGAGAGGAGATCACGGTTAAAGAAGAGCCGGCGGATCGGATTGTGGAGGCGGATCTGACAGAAAGCGGCCAGCGCATCACTGTCTCTTATTCCGACAACAGCCGGGATAAGACGGAGCAGTATGCCTCCGGCGTGCCGGCAGAGCGCCAGCAGCAGAAAAATCAGCTGAAGAGGCTGCTATATGAGGCGCTGTCCAAGGATACCGGCCGGCAGCTTCCCTGGGGCACTCTGACCGGCATAAGGCCCACCAAGATCCCCATGGGTCTTCTGGAACAGGGCGCGAGAGAAGAGGAGACCGCACGGTATATGCAGGAAACCTATCTGACCGGGCCGGAGAAAACAGCGTTAAGCATTGAGATCGCAAAGCGGGAAATGGGGCTGCTGAAACAGCTGGATTATGAAAACGGCTACAGCCTGTATGTGGGAATTCCGTTCTGCCCTACCACCTGCCTGTACTGTTCTTTCACCTCCAACCCGGCGGGCGCCTGGATGCCGCGGATGGAGGAATATCTGGAGGCGGTATTTCAGGAAATCGACTATGTGAAAGAGGCTTTCCGCGATAAGAAACTGAATACGGTCTATATCGGCGGGGGCACGCCGACCACGCTGACCGCCGGACAGCTGGACAGGCTGCTGGGCAGAATTGAAGAGAGCTTTTCCCTGGAACATCTGCTGGAGTTTACGGTGGAAGCGGGGAGACCCGACAGCATAACCGCAGAAAAGCTGGAGGCGGTCCGCCGGCACAGAGTCAGCAGGATATCCATCAATCCGCAGACCATGAAGCAGGAGACGCTTAAGATCATCGGCCGGCACCATACCGTAGAGGATATCGTCGATGTATTCCATATGGCCAGAGCCATGGGCTTTGACAATATCAACATGGATCTGATCCTGGGGCTGCCCGGCGAGGGGACGGAGGATGTCCGGCGCACCATGGAGGAGCTGAAGAAGCTGAAGCCGGACAACATCACGGTTCATTCTCTGGCCATCAAGAGGGCATCGCGGCTGAATCTGCTCTGGGAACAGTATGAACATATGGATATGGTCAATAATCAGGAACAAATGAAGATTACCGAGAATGCGGCCAGAGAGCTGGGCATGTCCCCGTACTACCTGTACCGGCAGAAAAATATGGCCGGCAATCTTGAAAATGTGGGCTACGCGCTGCCGGGAAAGGCGGGCATATACAATATCCTGATCATGGAGGAGAAACAGTCCATAGTCGCTTTGGGCGCGGGCTCCATCACAAAGGCGGTTTATCCGGGCGGCCGTATCGAGCGCGCGGACAATGTGAAGGATGTGAATCAGTATCTGCAGAGGATTGACGAGATGATTGAGAGGAAGAGACGGCTGTTTGATGGAGAAAGGGCGCTCTGACACCGGCAAAAGAGTATAAAATAAAAAATGCACTTGCAAAATCTGTGCGGTCTATTAAAATGTATATAGAATGTCACCGGCTGGGTGGCTGATCGCATTAAACTCTGGAGGAAATAAGAATGGCATTAACGAAAAAGCCGGTTACCGGCATGAAGGATATCCTGCCTGCGGAAATGCAGATCAGGGATTATGTCACCGGACTGATTAAGGAAACTTATAAGGGCTTCGGTTTTTCACCGATTGAGACCCCCTGTGTGGAGCATATTGGCAATCTGTGCAGCAAGCAGGGCGGAGATAATGAAAAGCTGATCTTTAAGATATTAAAGCGCGGCGAGAAGCTGAATCTGGATGCGGCGCAGGCGGAGGCCGATCTGGTGGACAGCGGATTGAGATATGATTTGACCGTGCCGCTGTCCCGCTTTTATGCAAACCATGCCAATGAGCTGCCGTCCCCTTTTAAGGCACTGCAGATCGGCAGTGTGTGGCGCGCGGACAGGCCACAGAAGGGGAGGTTCCGCCAGTTCGTGCAGTGCGATATCGATATATTGGGGGATCCGACTTATCTGGCGGAAATCGAGCTGATCCAGGCTACGACCACGCTGCTTGGCAGGCTGGATTTTAAAAATTTTAAGATCAGGATCAACGAGCGCCGCATCTTAAAGGCGATGGCGGCCTACAGCGGTTTTGCGGAGGAGAACTTTGATCAGGTATTTATTATCCTGGATAAGATGGACAAGATCGGCCTGGACGGTGTGGAAAATGAACTGGTGGAATCCGGATTTGCCAGGGAAAGTGTGGATAAATACCTGGATCTGTTCAGAAAACTGGAAAAGCAGGAAGACGGCATCGGCTTCTTAGGCGAAAAGCTGGCGGACTGTCTGCCGAAGGAGGTTTCCGACAGCCTGAAAAACATTATCCGGAGTGTGGAGGCCACAAAGGCGGCGGAATTTGAGATCTGCTTTGACCCGACCCTTGTCAGGGGAATGTCTTACTATACCGGCACGATCTTTGAGATAGAGATGGCGGAATTTAACAGCAGTGTGGGCGGCGGCGGCCGTTATGATGAGATGATCGGGAAATTCACCGGCCTGAATACGCCGGCCTGCGGTTTTTCCATCGGTTTTGAGCGCATCATCACGATTCTCCTGGACCGGGGATTTGAGGTTCCGAAAAGCGCGCAGAAGAAAGCATATTTGATCGAGAAGGGAACCTCCGATGAAAAGCTCTGTGAGATATTGAAGGAGGCCCGCGCGGAGCGCGAAAACGGCAGCCAGGTGCTGATCGCGTGGATGAATAAAAATAAGAAGTTTCAGAAAGATAAGCTGACCCAGGAGGGCTGCACCGAGTTTAAGGAATTTTTTAACCGGGATTAAAGCGGCAGATGGGATAGACGGAACAAAAAATTACCAGGAGGAACAGATTATGGCAGAGTCCATGAAGGGGCTTCACAGAACACATAGATGTACGGAGGTATCCAGCAGAAATATCGGAGAGACGGTTACCGTCATGGGCTGGGTGCAGAAAAGAAGAAATCTGGGGAGCTTGATTTTTATCGATTTGAGAGACCGCTCCGGTCTTTTGCAGCTGATTTTTGATGAGAATGATGTGGGAAGCGAAGGCTTCGCAAAGGCGGAGCAGCTGCGCAGCGAGTACGTGATCGCAGCGGTCGGCCGTGTGGAGGCCCGCTCCGGAGCGGTGAATGAGAATCTGGCCACCGGAGATATTGAGATCCGCGTAAAGAGTGTGCGGATTCTGTCCGAATCACAGACACCTCCGTTCCCGATTGAGGAGAACAGCCAGACGAAGGAAGAGCTGCGGCTGAAATACCGTTATCTGGACCTTCGCAGGCCCGATATACAGAGGAAGCTCATGGTGAAGAGCCGTGTGGCCGTGATGGCCAGGAATTTCATGGCCAATGAGGGATTTCTGGAAATCGAGACGCCGATGCTGACGAAGAGCACTCCGGAGGGTGCCAGGGACTATCTGGTGCCCAGCCGCGTGCATCCCGGCTCTTTTTATGCGCTGCCCCAATCCCCGCAGCTGTTTAAGCAGCTGTTGATGTGTTCCGGCTATGACCGCTACTTCCAGATCGCAAGATGTTTCCGCGATGAGGATCTGCGCGCGGACAGACAGCCCGAATTCACTCAGATGGATATGGAGCTGTCCTTTGTGGATATAGACGATGTGATCGATGTGAATGAAAGGCTGCTTAAGGCGCTGTTTAAGGAGATCTGCGATGTGGATGTCAAGCTGCCGATCCGCCGTATGCCTTATGCGGAGGCCATGGACCGTTTCGGTTCGGATAAGCCGGACCTTCGTTTTGGCATGGAGCTGAAGAATGTGACGGATGCGGTGCGCGGCTGCGAATTCGCGGTCTTTAAAAATGCGGTGGACAACGGCGGCTCCGTCAGAGGCATCAATGCCAAGGGACAGGGCGCGATGCCGCGCAAGAAGATCGATGCGCTGGTGGAATTTGCTAAGGGATATGGTGCAAAGGGACTGGCCTACCTAGCGGTCAACGAGGATGGCACCTATAAATCCTCCTTTGCGAAATTCATGAAGCCGGAAGAGCTGGACGCAATTGTGGCCGCTATGGAAGGCGAGCCGGGAGATCTGCTGCTGTTTGCGGCGGACAGAAATAAAGTGGTATTTGACGTGCTGGGCAGCCTGCGCCTGGAACTGGCTAAAAATATGGGGCTGCTGGATAAAGAACGTTTTGAATTTGTATGGATCACGGAATTCCCTCTGCTGGAGTACTCGGAGGAAGAGGGCAGATATATGGCCATGCACCATCCTTTTACAATGCCCATGGAAGAGGACCTGCCTATGATCGACACCGATCCCGGAGCGGTGCGCGCCAAGGCATACGATATTGTGCTGAACGGCTGTGAAATCGGCGGAGGGTCCGTCAGAATCCACCAGGAAGAGATACAGGAAAAGATGTTTGAGGTGCTTGGATTTACGAAGGAGAGGGCACACGAACAGTTTGGATTTCTGCTGGATGCCTTCCAGTATGGAGTGCCGCCCCATGCAGGGCTGGCCTACGGCCTGGACCGCCTGGTAATGCTGATGACCGGCGCAGAGAGCATCCGTGAAGTGATCGCCTTCCCGAAGGTAAAGGATGCCTCCTGCCTGATGACGGAGGCGCCCGGCCGGGTGGATGAAAAGCAGCTGGAGGAACTGGAAATCTCTGTAGCGGAACAGGGCGTATGAGAAATAGAACAAGACCCATTGCATGGGTGAACTGGGCGATCGTAGTTTTAAACGTGGCTTACTTTATCGTGCTGGAATTGGGCGGTTCCAGCCTGAATGCGGACTATATGGTGCAGATGGGGGCGGTCTATCCGCCCGCCATCCTGGAAGGACATGAATATTACCGGCTTCTGACCAGCGTGTTTATGCATTTTGGCATATCCCATCTGTTTAATAACATGCTGGTGCTGGTATTTTTGGGAGACAATCTGGAACGCGCGCTGGGACATATCAACTATCTGCTGTTTTATTTGCTGGCAGGGATCGGTTCCAGCCTGGTTTCTGTGTTTTATTATGCTGAAGTGGGGCGCAATGTGGTTTCTGCCGGCGCTTCCGGCGCCATATTTGGCGTTGTGGGAGGCTTGATCTGCATTGTGGCGATGAACCGCGGCAGGCTGGAGGATCTGACCAGCCGGCAGCTGATTTTCCTGGCAGCGCTTTCCTTATACCACGGTTTTACGAGTATCGGCGTCAGCAATGTGGCCCATGTCAGCGGACTTGTTCTGGGACTGATTCTGGGATTTATCCTGTATCCCCGCAGCCATATGCGGGAAAATCTGCGGCGCAGGGAGGAAGAGCGGGCGCTGAAGGAGCGGGTTGCACAGGAGGGCGCCGGTTATCTAAGCCCCCGGGCCAGGGAAATCCTCGCAGAGGAGCAGCGGACCGTATCCAGAATGCGGATTTTCCAGGGAGCAGCCCTGGTGCTGATGGCCGCTTCCTTTCTGACCGGCTGGCTGGTTTTTCTGGTCATGTCGGCCGCCATTTACATGCTGATGCGGAAAAATATTGAGAAATACCGGGGCGAGCGTATCGTGAAACTGCTGACAGATGAGTGCGACCCGGCTGCCTTCCGCGAGCTGATGGTATTTGCCGGCCGCAGCGGGTTTCGCACACCGCAGGAGATGCAGGCGAATCTGCTTAACATCTGCGCAGCCGATATTGAACTGGGAGATTTTCGGGAAGCGGAGACCATACTGGAAAAGATCAGAGAAGACTCTCTTTCTCCGGCGCTTAAGATCTCCTATTGGTACCGCGTGCTCCAGATCGACTTTGAAAAGGGCGGTACGAACGCCTATGATTTCCATTTAAAGACCTTTATGGAGCTTCCGGACAGGGTGGTGCTCACAGGCAAGACAAAGGCGGCCTATGAGGTACAGAAGGCGTATGCCCTCTATTACCGGGCATATATGGAGGGCGATCTGAAGCTTCAGAAAGTGCAGCTGGCGAAGATACAGCTGGCGGTCAAATGTCCCAGGGATCAGGTGGCCTATCAGTACTGGCTGGGATGCACCAGAAAGCAGGAGGGCGATCTGGCGGGAGCCAGACAGTGTTTCTCCTATGTTGCTTCCAGCGGAAACCGGACGCGCTTTGCACAGCTGGCGCAGAGGAAGTTATAGAGGGCAGGGATATTATTTTTGAAAGAATATGGCGTAACCTTAAAATGAGGTTACGCCGTTTTAGTTAATAGAAATATTCCCATATTGGAATAACTAATGCGTATTGAATTAATATATGCTATAATGGGAATAATTGTACAGGAGGTGTTGCCATGATTCAGAGAAAAGAATATCTAAGCCAGCTTGCTGCCTGGAGAGATGAGCAGGTTATAAAAGTTATTACTGGTATCCGGAGGTGTGGAAAATCTACGCTCATGCTGCAATTTCAGGATTACCTGAAGGCGGACGGTGTAGAGGAAAGTCAGATTATCGCTGTGAACTTTGAAGAATTGGAATATGAAGAACTGCTGGATTATAAAAAGCTATACGCCTATTTGAAAGAACGGATTGACCCGGAGAAGAAAAATTATATTTTTCTGGATGAAATCCAGCGGGTTTTGTCCTATGAAAAGGTTGTGGACAGTCTTTATATAAAAGATTATGCAGACATTTACCTCACTGGTTCAAACTCTTATATGCTTTCGGGAGACTTGGCAACTCTGCTGACCGGCAGATATGTTGAGATTAAGATGCTGCCTTTATCATTCCGGGAATTCTGTGAATTTACAGGCATGTCCTCTGACTCCGCTTTTGCTGAATATATAAAAGTAGGCGGTCTGCCTTATGTGGCAGCGATGGACAGACGGATAGAAAAGGCAGATACCTATTTGGAAGGAATCTATAATACCGTTATTGTCCGTGATATCGAAGAACGGCAGAGCAGAAAAGATTCGGATGCCGGGAAACGCAAAATCAATGATATCGCACTCCTGAAATCCATTGCAAAATACCTGGCAAGTGTGATTGGAAGTCCTGTGTCGATCAAAAGTGTTACGGATTATCTGATTTCAAGCGGCAGAAAAGTTTCTCCTAATACCGTTGATGACTATATTGATGCATTGACGGAAGCATTTGTTTTTTATGAGGCAGAACGGTTCGACATCGTCGGCAAAGAACTTCTCCGGACAAACCGTAAATACTACATGGTAGATTTAGGGTTACGCAATCATGTATTTGCAAAGCGGAGATACGATCTTGGCTTCACAGTGGAAAATGTTGTGTATTTTGAATTGCTTCGGAGAGGCTATAAGGTCAATATCGGCAAGGTGGGAACTACGGAGGTGGATTTTGTGGCAAGTAAGAATGGGGAATTTCAGTATATTCAGGTAACTGCTGATATGACCGCAGAAGAAACCTTTGAGCGTGAAATGCGTTCACTTCGGCTGATTAAAGATAACTATGAAAAGATGATTCTTACACTGGATCGGTATTCCGTCGGAAATTACGAGGGAATACGGGTGGTAAATATTATTGATTGGCTGATGGGATAGACGATGACGGCGGCCCTGTGCTGTGAACTTCACCGACCTCGGCCGTTGGTGGGGTACGAATCCTAAAACGAAAACGCAGGAAGAAATTGATATCATGGGAACAGACAAGGACACTGCCTTGTTTGCTGAATGCAAGTGGATAAACGAAAAAGTTGACCTCGGTGTGCTTGAAACTCTTGCGGAGCGCAGCAGAGCTGGGCAATGTAACGCTTGTACCCTATGAGGATATTTTGAAGGAAGCATCTGTGAATGAAATTGGCATACCAGAATTCGTGTTTATTTTTTTTGTTTGTTTTCGGTCAGTTCACGGATTTCCTCTACTGTCAGGGCTCGGTACTCTCCTGGCGCAAGGGTGGGGTCAAGTTTCAGGCTGCCCATAGAAATTCGTTTCAGATACAGCACTTTTTTACCTTTCGCTTCGAACATCCTTTTTACCTGGTGGAAACGTCCCTCGGTGATGGTGAGTTCAATTTCCGATTCCGGACCGGAGGAGAGAATCCGCAGGTCGGCCGGGAGCGTGGGCTTTGGATCTCCGATATCCACGCCTTCCCTGAACGCGGCAGCGTCCTCTTCGGTGACGGTGCCGTCGATTCTGGCATAGTAGGTTTTGGATACATGTTTTCCGGGAGCCAGAAGATTATGCGCAAGAGGACCATCATTGGTGATCAGAATCAGCCCTTCTGTATCCTTATCCAAACGGCCTGTGGGAAAAAGATCCTTCCGCTTTTTGGAACGGATCAGATCCAGAACGGTTCTTTCACGGCTGTCTTCAGTGGCCGTGATGACTCCGGCCGGTTTATTTAAGAGATAGTACTCGTATTCCGTATAGGAGATCTCCTCATTGCGGCACACCACATGGTCCGTTTCCGGATTCACTTTATAATCCGGGCTTTTTACAATCACGCCGTTGACCGCAGTCCGGCCTTTTCGGATGAACTGCTTTACCTCTGCCCTCGAGCCGCATCCCATGTCTGCAAGAAATTTATCAAGTCGGATCATATTCATATCAGCCTCATTTTTTCAGGATTGTATCCACAATACCGCACAGTATTCCGCCTATGGGAAAAACAACCCATGCCGGATGCCAGGCGCTCAGGAGAGAACCGCTTAAGAAAAAGACCAGCGTTGCGATACACATGATCAGGCTGCAGATCTTGTCGGATGTTTTTTTGCGCCGTTTGGCAATAGCCTTTGGATCCGTCTCTATGCGCATGGATGCCTTCACATCGGCGAATTTGCTGTTCGAGATATTTGCCACGATGATGATGGCGACGCCCAGCATCATAAACAGCAGCATTGCGATGACGGGCATATTGGAATCCGCACCGAAGAAGGTTTCTAAAAAGAGCAGCGAGATGATTCCCAGAAAAAACATGCACACTCCGGCCGCGATTGCCAGCGCATATTTGGTTTTAAAGGCCCGGTATTCCTCTAACGGCGTGGGTGCCAGAGGGTCCTGATACCAGATTGCCGGGTCCACGCCCAGGCTGGCTTTCAGCTCTTCCACGTTGCCGAACTGTGAGACCACCAGCCCGAATGCTTCATCTTCATTTTTTCCTTCGGACAAAAGCCTCTCATAGTGCGTTTTCATAAGGGACTGGAGGTTGGATTTTGTTTTAGTTACGACCTCCGCTTCCGGCCATCCGGAAAATACATTTTGAATATAAGTTTCTATCTTATCCATAATCAGCTCTTAAAGTCCTTTCTGCTGTCACCAGCCTTAAGCGGATGACCTGCGCACACATCAGTGTGCTTCCTCTTTCGTCTTTTAGCTCGGCTGTCCGAAGGCAAGATAAATCAGCACGGCGGCCCCAAGCTCAAGTAACAGGATGCAGGGGATCCCCGCGGTAAATTTTTTATGCTTTGTTTTGTGACGGAAATAGTACATGCCCATGAGACTTCCTGCGCTCCCTCCGGCTGCGGCGATCAGGAGCAGTGTTTTCTCCGGAATCCGCCACTTCCCGCGGCGGGCCCGTGATTTATCAATGCCCATACTTATAAAACCGGCCAGGTTTGCGGCAAGAAGCCATAATATCAGCCATTCCATTGGCACACCTTTTCAAGCAGCCCGGCGATCTTTTCCAGACCGCGCCGGTCCGTTCCGTCGAACCGGCTTTTTACAGGACTGTCGATATCCAGAACCCCTATGGGCATTCCGCCGCCGTCATGCAGCGGTATTACTATCTCAGAGCGGGACGCGCTGTCACAGGCGATGTGTCCGGGAAACGCCAGGACATCCTCCACCAGTTCCGTCCGGTTCCCGACAAATGCGGTGCCGCAGACGCCCTTGCCCAAAGGGATATGTACGCAGGCCGTCTTCCCCTGAAAAGGCCCTAAGACCAGTTCTCCATTTTTAAACCGATAAAATCCTGCCCAGTTGATATCAGGCAAAGCTTCCATCAGCAGTGCGCTGATATTCGCCATATTGGCGACCGCATCCTGTTCGCCCTCGGTCAGTGAGACCGCCTGCCTGTAAAGAAGCGAATACAGCTCTTCTTTATCTGTCATATCTTAGCTCACTTTCATCTTAACATTGTCGCGAGACGCTGTCTCAATCATTAGTTTATCACATACCTGCTGCCCGGGCAAGAAAATTGTAACAATTAAGACGGTGCCTCCCGTGTTGCGTTACTGTTCACACGCGGGAAGTTTACGGCAACTGTGAACTGTTACCATTTGTGAAGCCCGTGATATAAATAATCATTGATTTTATGATAGTATTCGTTTAAAATATTTTATGATCGCTATTAAAATCAGGCGGGTGCAGGTTATCCGCCGTTTTTATGCATCGCGCGCAAAGCGGCCGGTTCGGCCAGACGGTGCCGGATACGCATGTATCAGCACACTGCGCGCTCATAGGTAAAAAAATCACGGAGGTAGGGAAATGTACTCATTTGAAGAAGTCTCCGGCTTTGATCCGGAACTGGCGGAAGCGATTACGCTGGAAATTGGCCGTCAGAACAGCCATATTGAGCTGATAGCGTCCGAGAACTTTGTAAGCAAGGCCGTTATGGCAGCTATGGGAAGCCCGTTAACGAACAAATACGCGGAAGGCTATCCGGGAAAGCGCTATTATGGCGGATGTGAGTTTGTGGATATTGCTGAAAATCTTGCGATTGCCCGTGCGAAAGAGCTGTTTGGCTGTGAATATGCCAATGTGCAGCCTCATTCCGGCGCTCAGGCCAATATGGCTATATTTTTTGCCATGCTGACACCCGGAGATACGGTGATGGGTATGAATCTAAACCATGGCGGACATCTGACACACGGAAGCCCGGTGAATATGTCCGGCAAGTATTTCAATATCGTGCCCTACGGCGTGAATGATGAAGGTTTTATAGATTACGATGAAGTGAGGAGGCTCGCTCTGGAATGCCGTCCGAAACTGATCGTGGCGGGGGCCAGCGCATATGCCCGTGAGATCGATTTTAAGAAATTCCGCGAAATTGCCGATGAGGCGGGAGCTTATCTGATGGTGGATATGGCGCATATCGCCGGACTGGTGGCCGCGGGGCTTCACATGAGCCCGATTCCCTACGCCCATGTCACCACCACCACGACCCACAAGACTTTAAGAGGTCCCAGAGGCGGTATGATCCTCTCCAGCAATGAAGTGAATGAGAAATTCAACTTTAATAAGGCGGTATTCCCGGGCATTCAGGGAGGCCCTCTGATGCATGTGATCGCGGCCAAGGCTGTCTGCTTTAAAGAGGCGTTAGACCCCAGCTTTAAGACGTATCAGGGTCAGATCGTGAAAAACGCAAAGGCTCTGGCAGAAAGCCTGATGAAACGCGGATTCAGGCTGGTATCCGGCGGTACTGACAACCACCTGATGCTGGTGGATTTAAGGAACATGGGCGTGACCGGCAAAGCGGCTGAGAAACTGCTGGATGCAGCCAATATCACCTGCAATAAGAATACGATCCCTAACGATCCGGAGAAGCCCTTTGTTACCAGCGGCATTCGTCTGGGAACGCCAGCCGTTACCACAAGGGGCATGAAAGAAGCCGATATGGACACCATTGCCGAAGCAATTTATCTGGTTGTAAAGGACGTGGAAGGAAACAAAGATAAGGCTCTCGCCCTGGTGAAGGAGCTGACGGACAAATATCCGCTGTACTAGGATACTGATGGATCTGTGCGCCCCGTAAGCATTGTGACGTTCTGCTTTCGGCCGGCAGATGCTTATGGGGCAGGAAAGGACAAACGCATGGGTTTCTTTGATATATGGAAAAGCAAAGAGAAAGGCAAGTTTCAGTTTCAAATTGAAGACACCTTCGCATTAAAGGACGGCAGCGCTGTCATAGCCGGACTTGTTTTGAGCGGAACGGTAGCGGTAGGCGACAGAGTGAGCTATGTGGACAGAGATCTTCAGCCAGTATTTGAATGTCGGATCTCAGGAATCGAGCAGCCTGGGGCCGGCCGCATGAATCAGGCGTCCAGCAGCGCTGCCGGCAGGTACGGCGCTCATTTCGCGTTCCTGATAAAGGAGCACAGCAAGTCGGAGTTCGAAAAAGAAAATTATTTGATTCAATCGGATAATATGACCGGGATTGTTTTATAGCAGTACAAAAGCAGGGAAAGCCTCCGTGGACCGGGGGCTTTCCTTTTTCTTCTTATTTATCACTTCGGAATCTTATTCAGTATATCGTTGAGGATCAGCAGCATATCCTGACCGCCCTGCGGCGCTGCGGAATCGGACATGCCGCTCATCATGCCTGCAATCTGTTCCAGCGGCATATCTTTCATCATGCCCATCATGGAGCGCTTCAGCTTCATGCCGGAGACGGCGCTCATTACCTGGATCAGCGCGCTTCCGGCCTCTTCATGTTCAAGAATATCCCCAACCGTATCCTTAATTGAAAAATACCCGGGGCGGATCTCCAGCGGTTTCACATCCTGGTAATCCTCCAATTTAAACCAGTTGGCCGCGCCGTCACCGTCATCGTCATCTTCCGGAGGGAGCGTGTAGACCGCGGGAAGCACGCTGGTCTTTTCCAGCGTGATGGAATCGCTTTGGCTGCCCGCAACGGCGCAGATCATGGTGAAACGGCCGGTGAGAGGGACACACTTAAAGCAGAATACATGGCTGCCGCTTATGGTTGCGAAAAGTTCCCCGTCGATATACAGCGAGATACATGGCTGGTTGCTGTAAACTTTAACGTCCGTGTATTCGCCCGTCCTCTGCGAGTATCCGGAGCCGGCCAGGTGTACGAAGGGATCACTGCTCCAGTACGCTTTGTAGACATAGAAGGAGTCCTTGCAGATCTTCCTGTCCATGGTCACCAGCCCTTTGTTGTTGCGGCCCTTTATGCCGCCCTCATCCCTGGCGTCGCATCCGAAATCAAACATATTCCAGACGTGGGTGGCCCACAGCCAGGGGCGTTCATCAATGATCTTTGCCATGTGTTCATGATAGAGCGCCTGGTAGTCTTCGGAATAATCCTTGACTTTCGGATCGTCACTGTGATAGGTGAGGATGCCTTCTGCGCCGTATTCGGAGAGACCCAGCGGTATCTGCGGGTGCATTTCATGAAATGCGTCCAGCCAGACCTCATTCTGTTCCATGGCCCCGCCGTACCATCCGAAATAATGGTTATAGCTGACCAGATCCGTGATCTCATTTAAAGGGCTTTCTTTGGGCACCAGGGACATCTGTGCGATGGTGGTGGGCCTTGTGGGATCCAGCTCGTGGGTCAGATCGTTCAGGGCGCGGAGGTTTTCTGCCAGCCCGGGACGTTCTCCGCCGATCGTGATCTCGTTGGCGATCCCCCAGAAGCAGATAGAGGGATGGTTGTAATTCTGTATGATGAGTTCTTTCATCTGCAGGATACAGTTTTCATGTGCGGCGGGGTCCTCATTCATCACTGAGATGAAGGGGATTTCCGCCCAAACCACCATGCCGGCTTCGTCACAGGCGTCGTAGAACTCCTGGCTGTGCTGATAATGGGCCAGACGGACTGTGTTCGCGCCGATCTCCCGGATCAGCTCCATGTCGGCCAGATGCTGCGCAGGCGTCAAGGCATTGCCCGCGCCCAGGATATCCTGATGGCGGGAGACCCCGCGCAGGGGCATGGGCTTACCGTTCAGGATAAAGCCCTTCTGCGGATCGACCTTAAAGCTGCGGACTCCGAAACGTGTGCTGACCTCATCGATGACCTCATTACGGCGGACCAGGTGTGCCTTTAATTCATACAGATAGGGATCCTCCACACCCTGCCACAGATGGGGATTCATGAGCATCAGTTTCGTCTTCACAGCGGGGTTTGCGGGACATACCGCGCGGCCGGCCATGCGGCCTTCACGGTCCCGGATTTCAAAACATACGGACAGATCCTCGGCGGGGTTTGTAAGAAACGCCTCCAGAGTAAGAACCGCGTGCCCGCCGTCTATTTCTGACGAGACTGTAATCCCTCTGCTGCCCAGATAATCCAGGTCAAAATGGCTGTCCGCAACGCCGATCAGATTCACCCCGCGGTATAGGCCGCCGTAAAAAGTGAAATCCGCAACCTGCGGATAGACATGATCCATCGGGCTATTATCCACGAGGATGGCCAGCAGATTATTTTCTTCTTTCAAGAGATCGGTGATATCCATGCGGAAGATGGAATAGCCGCCCTCATGTCTCCCCGCCTTCATACCGTTAATATAGACTTCTGCGGTGTTTGCTGCGGCCTCTGTCTCCAGATAGATGCGGTCACCCAAGGGGCGGTCGAAGCTGCGGACATAACAGCAGCTGCCCCGGTAATAATCGTTTCCGCCATCCTGCCCGTCCGAAGCATTCCAGGTATGGGGCAGGTCTACAAATTCCCATTCGCCTGGCAGCGATGCGGGCGGCTGTGTGACATCTTTTTTAAACATCCAGAATTTGTTCAAATTTTTTACTGTACGCATAGAACTTCCTTCCTTATCAATTATTTTCTTTTGCGGCATTTTCTTCGCGCCGCCTGTTCAGCACGGCGGTATTTTCCTCCACCGCTTTTTTGGACAGCGGATAGCCGAAGAACATGATTAAAAACACTCCCAGATAGCAGACCGCCGGCACCAGTGTGGAAACGCTGTAGATATTGTCGGCCACCTGCTGCGTCTGGGACGGCGCTTCCGAGATGTAGCCGATGGCCGTCAGAGCGAAGCCGCCCACACCGCCTGCCAGGGCCTGGCCGAGCTTTCGTGAAAACGAGTAGACGGCGTAGACGGTTCCGTCCTCTCTCTGTCCGGTCCGGATCTCCTGATAATCGATCACATCCGTGATATAGGCCCAGACGATCATGTTAAAGAATCCGATACCGATGGAGCCGATGAACATGAGAGCAATAAAAACACCCAGGCTCCTGGTGCGGATAAAAAACAGCACAAAATAAGCGATGGCAGCGATCAGTGCGCCGATGCTTCCCGCTTCCTTTTTGCCGATCCGTTTGGAGATGCTCACCGCGAAGGGAGCCACCAGCAATACGCCGCCCATGCTGATCACGCTGACTACGGCGAGGATTTTGGCGTTGCGGAAATAATCCATAAACAGAAAGTTATTCATATTCTGTGAAAGCAGCGTAGCCAGAAGAAGCAGCAGTGCGGAACCTATGATGGCTAAAAGGGCACGGTTGGTGAAAAGGCCGGACAGCATGGTGCCCACCGGCATGGTGTGCCCGGAGGATTTTGGCGGGATATGCACCCGCTCCCTGCACAGCCTGTAACACAGGACATAACAGATCACAGCCAGCGCTGAAAAAACCAGCGCGATGTAGGTGAAGTTTTCCGGTATTACGATCTGGTTGCCGCCGGCGTCTTCCGTATACAGATACAATGGAACTAAAATGCCGATGGCAAGTCCGGCAAGGGATGCGCCGATGCTTCGGAAGGTGGAAAGCGAAGCACGTTCGGCCGGATCGGAACTGATGACGGAAGCCATGGAGCCATAGGGGATATTGATGCTGGTATAAAAGATGCTTCCCCACAGAATATAAGTGATGATCATATAGGCCATCTTGCCGGCATAGGGCCAGTCGCGGACAAAATAGAGGTACATCAGGGAGCTGGCTATGGCTACCGGTATGCACATCCTACGGATCCAGGGACGGAACCGGCCGTCTTTTGCGGGCCTGGCGGTATCCACGATGCGCCCCATGGTCACATCTGTAAACGCATCTACCAGCCGCGCCGCGAGAAACAGAAAGCCGACAGCCGCACCGTTGATTCCGAGAACTTTCGTATAAAATACCATCAGGTAGCTGCTGGCAAAAATAAATGTAAAGTCGTTGCCGAAATCCCCGAACATATAACCCAATTTATCCTTTATGCCGAAGGGGCTGACCTTTTTTTCACTATTATCAGACATAATAGAATCTCCTTCCTGGAATAAATTCTGATAAGTAACAAAAACTTGACTATAACAGCATTCCCCATCTTCGCGTTTTTCAATCCGATAACAAAGGAGTAATTATGAAAGTTAAGGAACTGAATCATATCCGAATCTGGAAGCTGTCCATAGGATGCATACTTGCCTATCTGGCGGCCTCAAATCTGGAACTTAATTACGCCACCGCGGTGATCACGATCACACTGCTTAGCATACAGCATACGAGAAGAGATACCGTAAGCCTGGCATTCAAAAGAGTCTGTTCCTTCGGACTCGGTTCGGTGATCGCGGCAGCATGTTTCACCCTGCTTAAGTTTTCCGTATTTTCTCTGTTTTTATACCTGGTTTTGATGATCGCGGCCTGTATGCTTTTAAAAGTGGAAGAAGGGCTGACGATGACGACGGTCCTCATGCTGCACCTGTGGAATACGGGTGCCATCACAGCGAGGGGGCTGCTTAATGAGGCGGCTCTTATGACGATCGGCATACTGCTGGGGTTTCTGATGAACAGCTATATGCCTGGACAGATCCGGCAGATACGAAAGGACCAGTTAAAGATCGACGATATGATGCAGCAGATACTGTTTCAGGCGGCAGGTGCGATTCAGGAAAAGCTTGCATGGCAGCCTGATTGGGAGCGCTTGGAGCAGCTGTTGGAGGAAGCCAAAAAAAGGGCGGAAGTTTATCGGAAAAATTCGTTTCGCATGGAGGATGACTATTTCCTGCGTTATGTGGAAATGAGGGAAAAGCAGGCAATTCTGCTAAGGAAAATATTTGGAAATACTTCAAGGCTTCTGACCGTCCCTAAGGAAGGAGAGATCGTGGCCGGCTTCATCCGCGCCGTTTCAGATTCCTTTCATGAGCTGAACAATGCGAAGGCTCTGTTATCTGCACTGGCCGTCATGCGCAGCCAGTTTCGGCAGGGGAAGCTTCCCGGCACCAGAAAAGAATTTGAATCCAGGGCTGTTCTGTATGAGATGGTGCATGATCTGCAGGAGTTTTTAAGGATTAAGAGGAGATTTGCGGAGGAAGTGACGGAAGGGCAGAAAAAGCTTTACTGGCAGGAGCATATAGAAAAGGTCCCCACAGAAGATAAGGGACCTTCGGAATCATAATCACAGCGGATAAAAGACCGGCCGGCGTTTCTCAAAGACAGCATATTCTGTGAATCCGCAGGCCTTTATGATCTTAGCGGCCTCCGCGAATCCGTAACCTAAGTGCTCCGGTTTATGGGCATCCGAACCCAGCGTGATCAGTTCTCCGCCAAGCTGGCGGTAGCGTGTCAAAATGGTGGGAAGGGGGTGTATGGTGCCCAGGCCGTATTTCAATCCGGCGGTATTGCATTCCAGCGCGATCTGCTTTTGGATCAGCAGTTCCAGTATCGGATCAATCAGATCGCGGTATTGCTCATAGGAATAATTTTGATTTTTGTGCGGACCGTATCTGACCACATAGTCCAGATGCCCCAGCGCATCAAAACAGCTGTGTACTTTTAAATTGTCATATACACATTGAAAGTATTCGCGGTAAGCCTCTGTTTCCGTGCGGCCTTCATAGAAGTTACTGTAATAGGGATCCATATCGCGCACGATATGGACGGAACCGATTACATAATCGAAAGGATAGCTCTCCGTGTAATCCTCCAGCCTTTCTTTCAGATGGGGCATCAGCCCCAGTTCCACACCGATCCGTATGGGGATACGGCCGCTGTATGCCGATTTGAGGCGCAGCATATCGTCAAAATATCTGTCCGTATCAAACGTAAAGGAATGCTCATATTGAGGCGGAAAGTCGAAATCCTGATGATCGGTTATGCAAAGAAGCGGCATATCCAGGGAAACAGCTCTGTCCGCCTGGCTGCCGGCGGGTGTCTGCGAGTCACTGGAGAATTGGGAATGAACATGGGTATCAGCAAGCATGCGGGGCCCTCCTAAGTAAACTTATGCTTTGAATATAAAATAACTGCTGGGAAATGTCAACGGGAACCCTTTACAAATACCTGTAAATCACGTAAAATGTTATGAAAGAAACCGGAAAGGATATGAGACTATGGATGAAAGAATCAAAACACTTGCGTATAACCTTGTAAACTATTCCTGCAGAGTGCAGGAGGGTGAAAAGGTGTTGATACATTATACGGGAGAGGATACCGTTTCTCTGGCCAGACAGCTGGTAAAAGAGGTATATAAAGCGAAGGGGATTCCTTTTACCACCTATACCGAGCCCTCAGTACAGAGGGAGCTGCTGCTTGGCTGCGGCGAAAAACAGCTGAACCTGATGGCGGAAGTGGATGCCCTTTTGATGTCCCGGATGGACTGCTACATCGGCGTACGCGGGGGAAATAACGCAGCGGAACTGGCTGATGTGCCTTCCGACCGCATGTCCCTGTATTCCAAGCTCTATGGCACGCCTGTGCATCATGAGATCCGGGTGCCCAAGACCAAATGGGTGGTGCTTCGTTATCCGAATCCTGCTATGGCCCAGAGCGCTAATACGAGCCTGGAGGCGTTTGAGGATTTTTACTTTAATGTCTGCAATCTGGATTACTCCAAGATGGGGGAGGCGATGCAGCCGCTTAAGGAGCTGATGGAACGGACCGACCGCGTGCGCATTACGGGCAGGGGAACGGATCTTTCATTTTCCATTAAGGGTATTCCGGCGATTCCCTGCGCAGGGGAGATGAATATTCCGGACGGCGAGATCTTTACGGCACCGGTGAAGGATTCCGTAAACGGCGTGCTTTCCTATAATACTCCCAGCGTTTATCAGGGCTTTACCTTTGAGGATATCCGGCTGACCTTCGAAAACGGAAAGATTGTTAAGGCGGAAGCGAACAATACCGAGCTGATCAACGGGGTATTTGATACCGATGAAGGCGCCAGATATGTGGGTGAGTTCGCCATCGGCGTGAATCCCTATGTATTGACGCCCATGAAGGACACGTTGTTTGATGAAAAGATCATGGGTTCCTTCCATTTCACACCGGGCAACTGCTATGATGAGGCGCCCAACGGCAACCGTTCCGCCATCCACTGGGATCTGGTCTGCATCCAGACACCGGAATACGGCGGCGGAGAGATTTATTTTGATGACGTACTGGTGCGCAAGGACGGCAGATTTATGCTTCCCGAGCTTCAGGCATTGAACCCCGAAAACCTGAAGTAAAGCTGAAGCACGCTGAAGCGTGAGCAGGTCATCAACCTGCAGTTGGTGACATGAAAGAGGAGGCACGGATTGATGAATTGGAAAAAAAGCCTGGCGGCTGTGTTGATTTTGGCAATGACGGTATCGGTATCGGCCTGCAGGAAGGAGGAGACTCCCACAGGAACCGAATCAGTTCCCTCATCGGACTTTGCGGAAGGGACGGCCGGCTCTAATGAAAGCAGTCAGGGAGAAAGCGGCGGCACAGGCGGATCGGCGGGCCAGGGAAAGACCATGATTGTGGGAAGCTCGGTCTTGGGCGGGGTATTTTCACCCTTTTACTATGCCAATGAAGCGGACCGTCAGCTGCTGGAGCTGGTTTTTGAAACGCCCTGTGCGATCAACAGCAGCAATGAGCTGACAGACCGGGCGGGGCACGTGGAGGAGGAAACAGTCACTTCGGATTCCGGCTCGGCGCAGACGAAATATACGGTAAGCCTTCAGCCGAACATGACATTTTCTGACGGTGAACCGGTGACGATAGACGATTATCTGTTTACACTGTATGTCCTTTCGGATCCCTTCTATGACGGATCGCTGGAGAACCTTAGGGAACTTGGCATCGCAGGACTGGAAAGCTACTATTATGATAATAAAGATCCTGGCGCTGCCGCGGCGAATTTACAGAAAAATATAGACCGCGCGGTAAAGGATATCACGGACGACAGCCTGAAGCAGTGGATGAAGGACAGCAGCCTGGCGGGCTGGTGGGACGGCAGTATGCCGGGCAATGCGGACGGCCGCGGCATGACATGGACGGATTACATGGCGGGACTGGGCGCGGATCTAAGCGGCCTGGACGCCGGAAACGCGGATGGGGTGTTTGAAAAGCTGGTGGAATGTGAATTCACCTATTATCGCGATGATTATTACAGGCGCTATGTAAAAGAGATTACAAAAAATAAGACCGTGGAATATATGCAGGCAGCACTGGCCGAAGGGGCAGAAGTTACGGAGATATCCGGGATTGAGCGGGTGGATGATTATACCTGCACCATAGTTACGGACGGCTATCATGCCGGCGCTCTGCGCCGCCTGGCGCTTCTTCCCATCGTCCCTTCCCATTATTACGGGGACGGGGCTGTGGTGAAAGGAAATCTGGAAACGGTGCAGGCCAGAAACGCGGAACCGATGGGCATGGGGCCTTATGTGTTTCAGGGCTATGAAAACTATGTGGTGACCATGACGGCTAACAGCGGCTATTATCGCGGCGCGCCCAAAGCATCCGAGCTTAAGGTGCAGGAATTAAACGAGAATCAGAAACTGGAGGCCGTGCTTTCCGGCGCGGTGGATATCACGCAGCTGACGGCCACTCCGGAAGCATTTTCCCGATGTGAGGGCGCGGGCGTCAGCTATCTGCTGTCGGATGATACCGGTTTTCAGTATATCGGCATCAATGCGGACAGAGTCAGTTCCTCGGATCTGCGAAAAGGCCTGATGAGCCTCATAGACAGAGAATCCGCGGTGTCTTCCTATTACGGGGGCCTGGCCGATATCGTGGAGCGCCCCATGTCGCCTGCCGCCCCGGAGTATCCGGCCGGTGCGGGCAGCTATTACAGCTACGATATTGAGCAGGCAAAAGCGTTCTTTAAGGAAGCCGGCTACACCTCCAAAGACGGCCAGCTCTCCCACAAGAAGGACGGACAGCTGACGGTGAATATCGGCGTGGTGCGTCCGGTGGAAAACCCCATGATGCAGCTGGTAAACCAGCTTAAATCTGCGCTGGAGAGCCTGGGGGCGGCCTGTAACATTATCGAGTACCAGTACGATATCATGTGGGACAAGGCTGACCGGGAAACGCTGGATATGTGGGTCGGAACGATGGAAGGACTGACCGACAGCGATCTGTCCAGATCCTATGATATATCCGACAATCATTTCGGACTGAAGGATGAGAAGCTTAAAAGCGCAATCGATGAGGGAATCGGTCTTTCGGATCTGGAGCAGCGCAGGGCGAAGGTAGCGGAGACCCTGGACCTTCTGATGCAGAAGGCTGTGGTGCTGCCGGTCTGCCAGACTGTGAACATGACGGTTTATAACACCGATATGCTGAAGTCAGAGACGCTGCCAGGCCAGATTTCCCCTTATGAAGGTTATGAGGAGGGAATATATGGGATTGAAATGAAGTAACACTGGGCGTTGATTGAAACAATATAATGAAGAATTGATATAAAGCAGGCAAACTATACATATTTGTATGATTTGCCTGCTTTATTATTATAAAAACGATATATCCTCTGATTTTTAAAGAAAAATGTATAGTTTTCTAAAGAATAGCAGCCTTTTTTAATAGATTTTGACCGGAATGTAATGATATGATTTTGATGGGCTCACAAACGTTTGGAGTTTACGAATAAGCACACCGATGTGTGCGTAGATCATCAACCTTTCAGTTGTCGACAGAAAGGAGGGAGGTAATGGCAGATCGCGGCTTGAAACTTGCATTCAGCACACTTTGCTGTATGGGATGGACGGTAGATCGTGTGATTGCTTACTGCCAGGAATATGGATTTGAAGGGATCGAGCTTCGGTTAGGAGAGAACGCCATCATGTCAGCCGGCATGACGGAGGCAGAGAGAATCCGTGCGGCAGTGAAACTTCGAAGTGCTGGAATTGATGTCACGGATATCGCTTCCAGCGTATGCATTAAGGGAATATCGACAGAGGAACTGAATCTGGCGGGTCAGGAACTTAGAAGCGCATTTGAGGTAGCTGAAAATTTTGAAGCCAGGGGTATCCGTATCTTCTTGGGAAATTTTATGAGAAGATATGATGATCCGACAGAGGGGATAGATTCCGGCAATCTTGAGGAGTTTCTGAAAAAGTACTGCGTTGAGGCGCGAAACAGGGGGCTTCAGCTCTGGATTGAAACTCATAATGAGTATGCAAAGGGAGAGGATCTTCGCAAGCTTTTGGATCAGGTATGTCAGGAAAACTGCAAAGTGATATGGGATGTGCTGCATCCGTTGGAGGATGGAGAAGATCCGGAGGAAACTTGGAAGTGGCTGAAAAAGGACTGCGTACATGTACATATTAAAGATGGAAAACCTTTTGGAGATGCCATCCATCATGATTGGAAATATACGTTTATTGGAGAGGGGCTTGTACCGTTGAGCAGGATTGTCGATATACTGCGGCGAGGTGGGTATAAGGGATACTATTCGCTGGAATGGGAATCGGCCTGGAGAGAAGAGTTAAATGTCCCGGAAGCAGGAGCGGAAGCAGTGCTGCCGGCCTATGCGGAGTATATGAGACATCTCATATACTAACAGTTTCAGTTGCCGCGGCGGACTGATCCGGGCGGAAAGGGGAAATTATATATGACTAGAAAGATACAGATATCTGACAGTAAAACCAGAAATAACCTCAGTCTGTTCCTGATGTGTGTGCCGGCACTGGTATTTTTACTGTTGTTTAATTATCTGCCAATGTTCGGGGCTGTTGTGGCTTTCAAAAGGTATAGCATCGCAGAGGGAATCTGGGGAAGTCCCTGGTGCGGGCTGCAGAATTTCCGTTTTTTGTTCAGTACGGTGGATGCGTGGAGGATAACGAGGAATACCATTCTCTATAATCTAACGTTTATTATTCTGAATACGATGATTTCCCTGGCGCTCGCCTTTGCACTGGACGGGCTGAAAAAGAAATCCGGTTTGAAATTTTTTCAGACAGTAAATTTTTTTCCGCACTTTCTGTCTTGGGTCGTGGCGGGATTCATGCTCTATGCATTTTTGCAGCCGCAATATGGGCTGCTCAATCGTCTGCTGGGTCTGTTCGGAATGGAAGGGGTAAAATGGTATATGGATGCATCCTGCTGGATTGTGATTCTGCCGGTAATGTATGTATGGAAAAATGCAGGATATACTTCATTGATCTATTATTCCGGACTTCTGGGCATAGACAGCAGCATTGTGGAAGCGGCGCGTATGGACGGGGCAAATCCCCGACAGGTGCTGTTTTGGGTGAAGCTGCCGGAGCTAAGGCCGTTGATCATTACCATGTTGCTGCTGGCGGTCGGTAAAATATTTTATGCGGATTTCGGGCTCTTTTACAACCTCCCTCGTAATATAGGCATTCTTTATGAGACAACGGATGTAATTGATACATATGTATACCGGTCTCTTAAAATTACAGGGGATATTGGCATGGGGGCGGCGGCTGGCCTGTATCAGTCACTCCTTGGCTTTTTACTCGTAATGGTGACTAATACAATCGTTAAAAAGACTGAACCGGACAGTGCACTGTTTTAAGGGGGTGAAAATTTGAGATCAGCGAGGAATAGAAAAAAGAAATGGAGTTTCGAACATGTTTTAGGTTTATTGATTCTGTGTTTGTTCTCGTTGCTGTGCATAGTGCCCATATGGTCTGTCATAAGCATTGCCCTTTCGGATGAGGCAATGATCTCACAATACGGATATTCTTTGATACCAAGGGGAATTACTTTGGATGCATTCCGTTATGTGATGGATTCTGCAGGATGGCAGCTGGCGAAAGCATATGGCGTTACGATAACCACAACCGCAGCCGGAACTGTATTGAGCCTGGTGTTTATGTCAATGATGGCATATGCACTGGCCAGACCCGACTTTAGGTGGGCCAGAATTTTTGGGTTTCTTGTATATTTTACACTGCTGTTTAACGGGGGGATGGTTCCTGGGTATATGGTGGTGACACGGGTGCTGCATCTAAAGGATACATTGGGTGCGCTGATATTTCCTTATGTGATTGGTGCCTGGAACCTTCTGCTCATGCGCACATTCTTCAAAGGCATTCCCTACGAGCTGATTGAGGCGGCTAAAATAGATGGAGCTGGTAATTTCAGTATTTATCTTAAGGTAACGGTGCCGCTGTGCAAAGCGGCGTTTGCAACGATCGGTGTGCTGGTTGCACTGCAATACTGGAATGACTGGTGGCTGCCGCTTTTATACATTGACAGCAATAAACTCGCCAACCTGCAGTATCTGCTATACCGGATTATGGCCAATATACAGGCAATTTCGGAAATGGCAGCTTCTGGTGCGGTGGATGTTGACTTTTCCAATATACCGTCCGAAACAGTACGTATGGCAATGTGTATTCTGGCGGCAGGGCCGATGCTGGTGGTGTTTCCGTTCTTCCAGAAGTTTTTTGCAAAGGGGATCATGGCGGGAAGCATAAAAGGATAGATTAAGTGATACAAAAAAATACTGAAAACAAGAGAAGAAAGGTGGATCTCATTATGAAGAGAGGAACAATTAAAAACTGGATGGCGGCTTTGCTGTGCGTATTCCTTATCACAGGCATACTATCGGGGTGCAGGAACAGCGCGGAAAAGCCCTCGAACGATGATTCGACTGCACTGCTTACAACAGAAGAAACAGAAGGCACCGACTCGAATAACGATTCGGAGGAAACTGGGCTGGATTATGTGGAGCTTGTATGGCATGGGAGTCAGATGGTATCTAAAGACAATGAAAAGGTTCAGGAGAAAATCAACGAGTACCTGAGGGAAAAGTTAAATTGCACATTTAAATTTGTTACCGGCGATGACAGTAATATTGATCAAAAATTCTCAGTTATTCTGGCCAGCGGAGAACAGAGCGATATCATGTGGACCAGCAACCATCGCAACGATACCTTCGCAAATATCTCCAAGGGGGCGTTTCTTCCACTGAATGATTTGCTGAAGCAATATGCTCCGACCATGTATGAGGCGATCCCGGAATATGTGTGGAACTCGGTTACAGTCAATGGCAGTATTTATGCTGTGCCTGGCTATTTGCCCTACACGATGCAGCCCACGTTGCTTTTGAATAAAGATATCGTTGATTCTGTAGGGTATGATATGAGCCAGGTGGATACAATCATGGACCTGGAACCGCTGTTTGATAAGATATTGGAAAAATATCCTGACAAGATCTGTGTGGATGCCTCGCAGGGCTGGCTGGTAAGCTATGCCACTGCAGGCGTATTTGATCGGATTGAAAAATATTCAACCGTCGGCATCAATGTGGATGACCCTAATGCAAAGGTCACCACACAGTACTTAAGTGAATTTGGACAGGAGATCTTTAAGCTGGCCGAAAGATGGTATGAAGCAGGTTATTTTGATCCTAATGTCAATGCGGTTCAGGACAGTTCCGGAGACCGTAAAAATCAGAAGGTCGTGGGCTGGTTTCAACATATCGCCTATGACGGTTATGGATCAGATTTGGTAAAAGGAAATATGGGATTTGAGATGTATGAAGTACCATGTACAAACGAGCCTCCTTTGGTTGCAACCACCACAGTTTGCGGAAGCATGCATGCGATTCCTATCTCCAGTAAGAATCCAGAGCGGGCCATGATGGTTATGGAACTGATTTTTACGGATAAATATCTGCAGGACCTGTTTGCATATGGCATAGAGGGTGAACATTTTAACTATACGGATGACGGAAAAGTGGTTAAGACGGAAAGCGGAATGAACGGCTATAAGGAATTGGCAGCCGTAAAAAATATTAAGGTACAGTCAGTACTGGACAATTATCCGGATAACTATGTAGAGCTGGTTGAAGCCTATAATGACAGCGCACGGCCGTCACCGCTGATCGGATTCACTTATGATTCGGCGGATACGTCACCTCTGCTGGCCTCGGTCAAGTCTGTATGGGATGAATATTTTGTGACGCTGGCCTGCGGAATGGTGGATTATGATACGGTATATCCGCAGTTTGCAGCGAAGATGGAGCAGGCTGGGATCGATGAGTTGATTGCTGATGTACAAAGGCAGGTAGATGAATTCCTGAAAACAAAGCGATAGAAAAGAGGCTGGAGAAATAGAAATGACAGACAAGTATATGATTCTGGTCGAGGGACAGGCAGGCCGCCATTATGACATAGTAGAGTTGGAATGGCACAGTGACAGAAACAAGAACATTTCAAGATATTGGGATATAGGGGAAAATGACCCGGATTATGAAATAGTGATGAAAGAACGGGAAAATTCGGCATGTGATGTGTTCTTTCCTGTAGTGGATATTGAAGTTGGTGCGGATATGTATGGAAAGATAGAATTTGGATCCGAACCTGTCCGGTATACATTTAATTATCATACGGATAATACGGTTTACGCAGGAAAACGCAGTATTGCGGTCAAGGGAGAGCAGCTGGAACCGTGGGAAAATATGTTATACGTAACACCTCGAACGGCCGGTCCTGCTTCCTTCTGTATTGTTAAAAGGATGAGGGTGCGCCCGGCTTCACAGTGTATGATTCGCGCTTCTATAAAGTGCTTGTCGGACAATACGGCAGGAATGGTGAGATGTTATGGGCTGGATAGTGCGGGAAACAGAGAATGGATATTTGATCAGCGGGTTAATTCGCGGCGCCCGGCAGAGGTACAGGAACCTCTTAAGGGCACCTTATCAAAAGATGAGCTGAAAGAGGCAATTATTAGAACTTCTTCTTATCTGCAGAGAGCGGTAATACGATCGGAACACAGTCTCTTCAATGAAGGAATCTTTAGTTTTTATGACAGGGAAGCTGGGACTTACCGGTTAAGTCCCTGGATGTGGCATTGGGGAACTTCCATCTATGCTCTTCTTAGCGCTGCCTGTCAGGATTTCTTTAATCAAAACCAACAAGAGAGACTGCTAAGGGATGCGTGGGGAATCGGAAATACATCTTTGAGATTTCAGGTTTATAATAAAGAGCATGTGACAGATGGATTTGGAACCTTCCGTGACGATGTGCGTGCTGCAGAGCCTGGAATGCTGGAATACATTACCTGCGGCAGTGACAGCAACTATCTGAGCGGATGGGGATGGATGCCGCTGTATCAGGCTACCGGGGACGGACGCTATCTAAGCGGAGCACAGAAGCTGGCTGCGGCTACAGGGCGGATGCTGGATACATTTGACCTGCCGCCACAGGATTATGCTTCCCTTGAAGCGGACTGGACCGCACATACACTGGATGAATCAGGATTCGGAACAGAAGGCCTTGCAGAATTATATGCGGAAGAACCCACAGAAGAATTAAAGGCGTTGATAAAGACGTATATCGATGCACACATAGCCAAGCTGGAACGCAGTGACGGTATGTGGGACAGGGCATGGCTTAGGAGAGAACAGCGAGCCGAGAAACTGATCTACCATACCCGTGCGGCCGCCTGGGCCATGGAAGGACTGCTCTCCAGCGCTAAGGTGTTACCGGAAGGTGCCTATCTATCCAAGGCGGTCCGGCTTGCGGAACATATGCTTAAAAATCAACAACCGGACGGACACTGGAATTACAGGTATAACGAGAAAGACGCGACTGTAGCCGGCGTCAGCGATAAAGGAACGGCGGTTTGGAGCATTCTGATGTCCAGACTCTATGATTTTACAGGAGAGACAAGGTATCTGGAAGCATCGAGGAAGGCTCTGGCCTGGTGCCTTAAAAATTTGTATACAGGGGAGGATGAACTGGAAAGAGGCGCGGTGGAGGCGACCAGCCCGCAATCCGCAGTCATCTACCGCAGATGGTTTCCGATCACCTGTGTCTATGCCACAGCATTTATCTGCACAGCGGCTTGTATGGAGTATGAACGGATGAGCGGAACCTATAAGCCGTGGAATAAATTGGAGAGCTCAAAACAGTTTAACCGGTTTAGAAAATAGAGTATACTGGAATCGGGCAGGGAAATAACCGGAATATAAGGGGGATGGTAGAATGAGAATTATGTCTAAAAGAGAGCACCTGGCGGATTATCAAAAAAGCGTCAGATTTCTGGTTGTTTCTCTGTCCCTGCTGGCCTGTTCCATACTCATTGTGATTTTATTGATGATATACTTTGCCAAAGCACAGAAGGAAACTGTTGAAAAATCCATGATAAACCAGTTAAACCAGACTCATCACAATTTGCTTATGACCACCCGGAATATGGAGTATCTGGCCAGACAGATTTATTTTGATCCGGCTCTGACAGCCTACAGCGTCGGCACAGACCGGGCGGATTTCGCACAGAGTGTGGCTGCGGCTAATCAGCTTAGCATGTATCTGGCAAATTATAATTATCTGCATTCGATTTATTATTATAATGCGAGGCTTAATGAATTTTACACTTCACATACCGGGAATGTGTTTAAACGGGAGGTGTTCTTTGATGTAGGAGCAGCGGATCTGGTATCTGATTTTTTGGATTATGACGGATTACTGATCAGGCGCACTATACCGGTGCCATATCAGCAAGTCGAAAAGGAAGTATATACGGTGTTTTGCTATGACAAGTCAGCGGCCAATCAGGAACAGCGCAATATTGTAATGATCAATATGAATGCGGAGTATATACTGCAGTATCTTCAGGCAAATAATCAGGAAAATGGACAGGAAAGCAGCGGCTGTACCGTATTGCTGAATAAGGAAGGGGAGCTTTTAGGAATTACTCCCCATGATTATATGGGCGGTGGTGATATACAGGCTATTCGGGAACAGGTGCTTGACCGTGAGGATGTCCGACGTAATTTTACTGTCAGTATAGAAGGCAAAAAAATGTTTGTGGTATTTATGCCTTCGGAAAGCGTGAACTGGATACTTGTCGGCATACAACCCTACGACCGATTGTTTCATCAGGCGAACCGGATGTTTATAACTGTTCTCATTGTGAGCTTCATTGTTGTGGGAGTACTTACCGTATTCATTGCACTTTTGCCCGGAAAGGTGATAACACCTATGGCCGCGATGGAGAGCCTTGTAGAAATTGAAAAAAGCAATCGCCAGAGCATGGCCTGGATTATGCAGCAACAATATCTTAAAATGCTTCTGCACACTGATATGCGTAATAACAGGGACGAGGTTAAAACTAAGCTGTCATGGCTGGAGTGCAGGATAAATATGGATGCGGAATATCTGCTGTTTTTGTTCGTATTTGATTTCGAACGCATGATGATGGAGGACAAACCGGCAGAACAGATCAAACGACAGGTGATGCAAAGGATAACAGAGGTTTACTGTTCGCAGGAACTGGAACTGGATAATTTTTTCGTGGATATGGATTTTAATCAGATTGTCTGGGCGGTGAGCCGGGAACATGCTGGGCTGATCAGTGAAGATAACTATTATATTCTGCGCCATATGATCGAAGAGGTACATCAGAAGACACAGGTTTGGTTTTCTGTGATAGTGAGTGAAAACAGTGCAGATCTGTTTGGTCTGGAACGGATTTATGCTAAAACTGGATCGTGTCAGGAACAGCTCTTTATCACAGGTCCTGGCAGTATCATAGAGGCTGTAAACCAAGCGAAGATTCAACAGGCGGATTATATTTATCCGTCCTTATTGGAAGAACATATGCTCAATGCTATCCGCCAGGGAGACGGGATGGAAGGCATGAACTGTTTCGATAAACTGATTGACAAAGCGGTGGCAGCAGGACAGAGCAATGTAGTGATGTTTACTCTAAGGCATGCCGCTATGAGTCTGAAAACTTTGCTGTCCTCGTATAAAAGCGCAGAGCCATTGCCAGAAGGTATACATGATGTGATACCTGGCCTGGATCTTTATAACTGCAAAACAGTGAAAGAGGCGAGAGAACTGTTTTGCCAGGCGATTTTAGAATTGTCAGAGCTGTATCAGAAGCCGCAGGATTCCAGGCACAATCAGATCGTCAGTGATGCCGTTCAGATCATTAAGGACAGCTATGGAGATCCGGACCTGGATCTGAACCGTCTCGCCGGGGAGGCGAAGCTTTCCGCAGTATATTTCGGAAGGATGTTTAAAAAGATAACAGGTAAAACTGCCGGCAACTACATACAGGAGTACCGGATAGAGATGGCGAAGGAACTGTTGGATAAGACGCAGGACAGTGTCCAGAAGATTGCGGAGAAGACAGGATTTTCGAGTACCAGTTATTTCAGCACGGTGTTCCGCAAACTGTGCCGGATGTCTCCCAATGAATACCGCCACAGACCGGAGAATGAACAGAAAATGTAATAAGAAGGAGTAGAGCAATGAATATATTGGTATTGTTACCGGAGGGCCCTGTCCGCGATCGTTTTTTTACAGAGGAAAACAGAATGGAACTGGAATGTCTCGGAACCGTAACATGGAATTGCTTAGGCAGGCATTACAGCCAGGAGGAACTAAGAGAGTTGCTTGGCGGGACGGATGTGGTTGTGACGGGATGGGGAACGCCCGGTGTAAAGGGAAGCATGATCAAACAGGTACGAAGGCAGCTTCTAGCTCATATGGGCGGAAGCGTTGCGCCATATACGGATCAGTCTGCATTCGATAAAGGGCTGGAAGTGACCTGTGCTAATGAGATATTTGCAAAAAGCGTGGCGGAGGGCACAATGGCTTACATCCTGGCGGGATTAAGGCAAATTCCGTTCTGGGACAGGAATTTAAAGGCAGGAGAATGGAGGAACGACACCTTTTCCAACCATTCGCTGATGAAAAAACGTGTAGGAATTACCGGATACGGAGCGGTAGCGAGAAATCTGCTGCCGCTGCTTAAGGCGTTTGATGCTGAGATTCTGCTTAACAGCAGCCACCTGTCTGAAGAGGACTGCAGCAGGCTGAAGGTGAAGCAGGCATCTTTGGATGAAATCTTTGAAACTTGTGATGTGATTTCCCTGCACAATGGCTTGAATGAGGAAACAGGCGGCATGATTACCCGAAGGCTTTTGGAGAAGATAAAGAAAGATGCACTGTTTGTAAATACGGCCAGAGGAGGACTCGTGGATGAGGAGGCGCTGGCAGATTTGCTGCAGGCGGAACGTTTCTATGCGGTGCTTGATGTCTATCAAACGGAACCTCTGCCTGTAAATTCAAGGTTTTGTAAGCTGTCACGAGCTATTTTAATGCCGCATATGGCGGGCCCTGCGAGTGACCTGTACGGTTTGTGCGGAAAAACAGTGGTGGAAGAAATCGCAAGATTCGTACGGGGAGAGGCGCTTAAGTACGAAGTGAAGGCGGAGTCCCTTTCCTATATGACAGCGAAAGGGTAAAGCGACCATCACGGGCTAATCCGTACGGTAAATGTGCGGAGTCAGAAAATCACCTCTTAATATCAATAATTTATTCTTTTATGTAATGGTCTGCATGGGCTGGGGCTGAAATTCGTCATCCATATCATGCGCGGGATCCCCCGCCTGGCTGCCCATATGCATTGTCCTGTGTCCGGCACGGATGTGACGGCGGATATGGTGGCCGACCGGGTTCCATCTGCGGATGGAACCCGGATATTTTTTTGCGCCTGTCAGCACACATTTCACAAAGTAGAGACTGCTTAATAAGTATAGTGCAGCACTTCCGGAAGAACTTCATCCGTGCCGAAAGACCGTCTGTGTATCGCTGCGTACGGCAGGAGGATACGAAGAGAGTATAAATGTCATAAAACATCACTGGAACGCATGCGGATATATTTTTATAATAAAGGCAGAATGCCAGGAATGCGCCTGTTTAAAATGCGCGCCGGCAATTGAAATCCGGAAGGAGCAAATATGATGGATACAGTAAAAAGCAGCCGGAGGGACTGCTTATGCCTGAACGGCGAGTGGGACTTTATGCCGTATCTGGACCGGGAGGCCGCGGATGAGCTGCCGGATCCCATTGTCTATGAAGAGGAAAAGGTATGCGTGCCTTCTTCCTGGAGAGGATTTGACGATAAATTTCATATCCCGGAGTATGATTTCGCTCCGATGGATGTCTTTGCCTATCCTAAGCATTGGGCAAAAGCGGAGGCCGGACTGCTGCATCGGACGTTTCGTGTACCGGAAGAATGGAAGGGGAAAAAGATCGTCCTGCGATGCGACGGCGTGTTTCAGAAATCGGTCATATGGCTGGATCGGATAAAGGCCGGCACCTTTTCAGAGGCGTTTCTTCCGATCTGTCTGGATATCACTCCCCTGGTCAGATACGGAGAAGAACAGGAACTCTATGTCCAATGCGGCCCGTTTGATACGGTGGAGATCCCCTCCGGCGCGAGGAAGACAACCGGGCTCGGCGGAAACTGGTTCGGGCGCTTTGCCAGGGGGATCTGGCAGGATATTTACCTAAGCGCGCTGCCTTTTGCGCGGGTGGAAGACGTGGAAATCACGACGTCTGTGAGAAACGGCATAATCGAGGGCAGGATACTGGTGGAAAATGAAGCGGATACTCCTCTGTGCGGAACACTGGCTATCCGCGTATCGGAATGGAAGTCCGGACGGGTCATGTGGGAGGCAGAACAGAGCATCGTTCTAAATCCGCTGTCTGAAAAGGAAATATACTATAAAAGGCCATGGAAGGATGCCGTTTACTGGGATACGGAGAATCCGTTTCTTTACTGCTGGGAGACAAAACTGACCGCAGCAGACGGTCGCTACGATGTGCATACCGTGCGTTTTGGCTTCAGGGAGTTTTGGACGGAGGGAGATCTGTTTTATCTCAACGGCATTCCGATAAAGCTTCGGGGGGATTCCTGGCATTTCCAGGGAGCTGTGCAGCAGACGAAGGCATATGCAGAAAACTGGTTTAGCATCTGCAGGGAGAGCGGCGTGAACAGCGTCCGTCTTCATGCGGAGCCGCATCCGGCATATTATCTGGATGCCGCGGATGAGATGGGCATGCTGATCGTGGATGAAACGGCCATTTACGGATCGGGAAAAGCCATGGACGCTTCCTGTCCGGTTTTTCTGGATAACTGCAGGAGACATGTACAGGAACTGGTAAAACGGGATCGAAACCATCCGAGCGTGGTGATCTGGAGCCTGGAAAATGAAATGCGCTGGGTGGAAGGGCGGGATGTATATAAAAAACATATTCCCGGCCTGATGGCGCTGATGCATGCTGCGGATCATGCAGGCAGGCCGATCTCCCTGGACGGGGATAACCGCCTCATATCCGGTGAACATACGGAAATTGCCAGCCTTCACTATAATATTGACGGCACCATCAGCCAGTGGGATCACAGCACGCCGCTGACAATCGGGGAGCACGGAGGCCATTGGTATCTATGCCCTCAGAACGCTTCGATGTATGAGGGGATGGGAGTCTATACGGATTCGGAAGTCTGCTGCCATGCGGTGGCCCTGAAGGAAAAGCTGTTTCTGGAATATGCGAGGCGCATGGATGTGACCGGCATCTCCAGCTTTAATATCGCGCATTATTTTGCTGTCAGCATGCCGGACCGGGATATCCCGCTTCCGCCTGTGGACCGCGAGGGCAGATGGGGAGTATATCCGAAACTGATCCGCAAGTATTCTATGACCATAGGAAACGGGATTCTGGAGAAATACGGATACCCTCGGTATAAGCCAAACCCTGCCTATCCGCTGATCGCGGAGGCGATGCGCCCCGTAACGGCCATCTTAAGAGAGTATGATCAGGCCTTTTACGAGGGCAGGGCATTTATCCGAACCTTTGATATATATCATGATGTGCAAAGCAGAGTATCACTCCGCCTGGAGGTGGAGTGCGTGCAGGAAAAAAGAAGCGTCTGCCGGACCGCCTTTTGCCTGGACATGGATCCGGCCGGCCATGAGGTCAGAACCGTGGAAGTGCTGCCCTGTCTCTGCGGCGGGGATGAACCGGAGACCATGATACTTAGCTGGCGGCTTTTTGCCGGCGAGAAGATGGTAGAAAAAAAGGAAAAAAGCTATAAGATCTTTCCGGCATTCCGAGGGACGGATAAGCGGATGAGTACGGCTTTCCTCTATGTGGGAATAAACGGATCCGAGTACAGGCTGCTTGAACGGCAGTTTGGAAATGTGACCCTGTGGGAAGAACAGGAGCAGATGCCGGATGGAGCGCTTATCATTATCGGAAGCCACCAGACCGACCGATTCGAGTGGCTGGAAGAGCGGATGGACGGATGGATCCGGGACGGACATCCCATCCTGTGCCTGGCACAGCACGCGTTTGCGTATGGGGACCTGGAATTGGAATGCAGGATGTATCTGGGAGCCTATGAGGGCTGCCGGAGCCATCCGCTGCTTATGGGGATGGACCGGAATGCGTTTTTCTATTGGAACGGGGAGATCAGTGAGGCTGGGCCGGTTCCGGACTTTTTATGGGCGTACCGCAAAGCAGAGGCCGGCAATATACGCTACCCTCTGGAATGCGGCTGCGGGGATTTCGGAGACGGCGGCGATCTGTGGTCGGCTCTGGTGGAATACCGCTTTGATGAATCCTCTATGCTGCTCTGTCAGCTGGAACTGGAACAGTATTATGAGAAAGTTCCCTATGCCGCACAGCTTTTGGAGCGGATGGCTGCTTACCTGCTCATGAGACAGGAAGAGATACGGCAGAAGGAAAGAAAGGTGTTATATATCGGCTGTGAGGAAGGCAGCAGCCTGCCCGGTCTGCTGGATGAGACAAAAGCGGCCTGGAAGATGCTTTTTGAAGACGGTATCCAGACGGAGAAGCTGCCGGAGCGGGGCTGCCTGTTAGCAGATGCGGCCTGGATAAAAGGGAGGGAAACCTGGCTTTCCCAATGGGCTGCGGGCGGAGGGCATCTGCTGATTCAGGGGTTAAGGCCCGGCATGGAGGAGAGCATTGCGCTGCTTGCCGGCGCGGATATAGAGATTCTTCCGGAAACGGTCTGGCAGTTTGAAACACTTGACGGTGACTTTTTAAGGGATATCTCCATTGCGGACTGCTATGGCATGGATCTGGTGCATATGTGTCCAAGAAGAGTAGAAAACAGAAAACTGTGTGAGTATACCGTACAAAGCGGTGAGGGCAGCATGCTCGCCCGCAGAACCGCAAAAACGGTGTGGGAAGATACCTTCGTTAAGAAACATTCCGCGGAGTACTGCCGCCGCTCTCTGGTGGAGATCAACCGGCGGAAGGAGGAAACGCGCGGCGGCTGTGCCTGGCAGTTCGATTTGGGCAGGGGACGGATACTGATCAGCCAGATTGCGGCGGACGGCGGTTACGGTAAATCCGTGCGGCTGTATACGGGGATACTGGATCGGGAACATATTTCGTTTGCCAGAAAGAGCTTCCGGACCGAAGCGGCGTTTCGCGCCAGGGAAGAGATGAGGCAGGCAGTTAACGAATGGATGGTTCTTCCCTGTGAACCGTGGCAGGACTTGGAGGCGATGCGCAGGTATTATACCGATCCTGAATATTCCCTTAATAATTTAGGTGAGGGGCTGTACGGATGGATGAAAAAGGCGGAAAAGTGCAGAAGCGACGGAGGCTGGGTCTTAGTGGACCAATGGAATGGATGTCCCCTGTTTATGACATGTTTTGTCTGTACGGAAGTAAAGACCGAAGTCCGGCTCTGCCTTAATGCCAGCCGAAGCGCACGTGTTTACTGTAACGGTGAACCGGCAGGGGATACTGTCTGGCTGAAACCCGGGAGCAATGTGTTCTGTGTGGAAGCTAAGCCGGGTAAAGAGCCGTTTCGGATGCGGCTGCGCCTGACGGATGGCGGCGGACATGCACTGGCAGGCAGGCTGTGGTACCGTCTGACTGTGGATGAGATTGATCCCAAATAGAGGACAAAAAGGAGAATAGCATGTTAGAAAGAATAAAGAAAAAGCTGACGGATGAAAAAGATCTGTGTGTGGTTTATCTGGGAGGGTCCATTACGGAAGGAGCTGGCGCATCGGCGCAGGACAGGAGATGGGCATCCCGTATACAGGCGTGGCTTGAGGAAAACTGGCCGGATACGCGCTGGAGGAGCCATAACGCGGGAATCGGCGGGACGAACTCAGAGTTTGGCGTATTCCGCCTCCAGCACGATGTCCTGTCCCAAAAGCCGGATCTGGTATTTGTGGAGTTCGCCGTGAATGATTATAAGACGGATGGGAACCAGTGCAGAAATGCAATGGAAGGTATTGTCCGGGGAATATGGACAAAACTGCCTGAGACGGAGATCGTGTTTGTATTGACGGCGACCGTAAAGATGGAAGAGGAGTGTTATCGTATAGGACAGGTTCCCGAGTCGGTCATCATCCATGAGCAGGTAGCCTCTTATTATCATATCCCTGTGATCCATGTGGGAGAAGAACTGCTTGAGCAGATCCGCAGGGAAGGGGCTGCTCCTGAAACCTATCTGCCGGATGGGGTGCATCCCAATGACAGGGGGCACGCCGTTTACTACGAAACGATAAAAGAATACCTGCTGAAGGGAATCTACGGTTTGGCCCGCCGTCCACTGCCTCCGCCCATGGGAGATTTGAGGTACGGCAATGTGCGGATGCTTGATGCGGTGAAAACTGCAGAGACGGATTTTTGCAGAGAGGCCATCTCCCTCTGCGGCCGGTATACCGGGTATATCAGCAGCAATGTGCCGGGACAGGCCGGCAGAGTAGAATTTGACGGCACAGGAATCGGCGTCTACTGGATGATCGGTGCGGATTCCGGCATCATGGAATACCGGATCGACGGGGGGAAGATGCAGGCCAAGTCATCCTGGGATACCTATGCGCTACGGTTTGACCGGTGCAATCACTGTATGCTCGCATCGGGGCTTGAGGAAGGAAGACACGTCCTTGAATTTAAGGTGTCGGGGGATAAAGACGAAGGTTCTCTCGGGCATTTCCTGCGGATTGCCGCGTTTTTGGTGATGTAGATTGCCTGCATCGGGAAATTCCTATTGAATAAAAAATAAGGAGGAACTGTATGGATCAGTTGTTAAATCCGGAAAATGCATTTTTTAGCATTGTACGGAAGATTGTGGATCTCGTGTGGCTTAGTGTTCTGTGGGCGGTCTGCTCCGTATTTGTGGTTACGGCCGGAGCGGCCACCAGCGGTCTGTATTATGCGGTGGTGAAGAATATCCGGAGGGGGCGCAGTTATCCTTCCCGGGAATTCTTTTATGGAATGAAAGAAAACTTTTGGAAAGCTACCGCAGTGTGGATGGTGATCCTTATGTTTCTCGCCATGATGCTGGTGGGCGATGTACCGCTCTTTGCCGCATTTTTTAAGCTGGAGACGGCCGGAGACGCCGCTTTTTCCGCGCTGTTTTTCCTGAAGCTGCTCATCCCGGCACTTGTATTTCTGTACGCATTTCCTATGATGAGCCGCTTTGAGATGAACGTAGTTGCCATATTCGAAAAATCACTGATCCTGTCCTTACGTCACATCATCCGTACGGTCTCGCTGGTGCTGCTCTTATTTGCGACAATCGTTCTGGCAGCCGCGGAACCGCTGTTTTTGCTGTTCTTTTTGCCCGGTCTATACTGCCTGGCAGCTTCTTATCTGCTGGAGCCTGTGTGGAAACGCTATACAAAAGCCCTTAATGACGGTGAAGAACCGGAAACGGATGCGTGGTATATGGAGTAAACCGGATGTCAGATCTTATAGGGAAAATACAGATAGAAGACAGTCCCCTCATTTTCTGCGCTCTCGATCTGCATTGAAAATTCATCCCCATAGAGAAGGTGCATGCGCAGCGCCACGTTGTGCAGCCCTATGTGCTCTTTGGGGTCGGGATCGAAGTCTGTTACCGCTTCCCGCAGCGTTTCCAGGGTTTTTGCCGGCATGCCTGCGCCGTTGTCGCGTATGGAAAGGCAGCATTTCCCGTCCTCACATGTAAACGAAATCCAGATGTGGCTGTCCGGCGTGATCTGCTTGGACAGTCCGTGGAAGACCGCGTTTTCCACGATGGGCTGAATGAACAGCTTGGGCACCAGCGTGTTCTGGCTGTCTTCCTGAACGGAGATGGAGATGCCGAGTTGATTTCCATAACGCAGGGTTAGGATATCCAGATAACTTCTCGTAAAGTCCAGCTCCGTTTCCAGCGGAACCAGATCCGTGGATTCAATGGCATAGCGCAGCAGACGGCTTAGGGCCAGCGTCAGCTTCGGCACCTGATGCCGGTAGCCCAGGGCTTCCGATTCCAGCATATGGATCATATTGAGCGTATTGAACAGAAAATGAGGGTTGATCTGGGCCTGAAGCGCCATCATCCTGGTCTGGTTCAGCAGACTGACACGGGCGTTTAGCTCGTCAGAGAGCTGTTTATTGCTCTGCATATAGAAAGTGATCTGCTGTGCGATGTATTTGATATCCCGGTCGTTGACCAGTTCCACAGGGGAGGTCTTGGGGGACTGGAGCATGGTGATCAGGGAACGGATCGGTTTGGTAGCGCGGAAGGTGAAGAACAGGGACATCAGGATGCTTGCAAAAAGGATGACAAAAAGCAGGGACGCGGTGAGGGCTCTGGCATAGGAGAGACGCTGCGAATAGTCCGAGAGCTCAGAAACAATCACGTAGCTGAAAGGGTATTCCTTAGAATGCATCTGGTTATAGGTATAGGTTTTATTTCCGTTTTCAAAGAGGTGAAACGCTTCCTCGCTGCTGCCGTCAAACTGTGAGAGGGCGGGTACCGCCGTAAGAGGTTCTAACAGTTCCTTCTGACCGTCCCGGTACATGATCTCTCCATCGTCCGTTACGATATAGATGGACTGTGTTTTGCTGGAGGTCGGCATGAGCTCCGGCAGTTTGGAGAGGTTCAAATTGATGACAATGGCAGAATTTCCCTCTTTGCCGGGAATCTGCTTCATGAGACAAAGCAGGTAGGGAAAGATCCCGTTCTTACAGCGTGGGTATAAAATATAACCGTCCGGATTGTCGGAGAGATGATCCATCCAGTTATCGTCGGACAGATAGGAGACGGGAATGTGCTGCGTGGAAGTCAGGACCGTCTGCTGGATCCCTGAGTAAAGATAGATGGAATCGATGGTGTTCTGGCGGCTGCTGTAGGATTTCAGCTGCTCCTGAAGGCGGGAATACATTCCGTCTAAAAAAGCTTCAGGATTGCTGGAATGGAAATAAATGCTGCACAGATCCTCCGTATCCAGGATGGCCATGATATACCGGGCGTCCTTTATGAAATCATCCACCGAATTTTTCAGCGTCTCCACCTGATTTCTGCCGCTTGTCAGGGATTCCTGTTCGATAATCGTCCTGGAATTATGATAGATGTAGAAGGCGAATATGGAGAATAGGAATAAAATACAGAAAAACAGCAGCAGGAAATTGCGGAAAAAGTAGCGGCTTGAGAAAAAACGGCGCGCGCTTAGCGCCTTAAGCATTTTCATCATTAAAATCCCCCATCTTCAGTATAATGCGGCGGTATTCAGTCGGGCTGTAGGACGTATACTGCCGGAAATTTATGAAAAAGCGGTTCCGGCTCTGATAACCGACCGCTTTGGCGATATCGCCGACCTTCATACGCGTACCGAGGAGTTCTACTGCTTTTTTCATGCGCACGGTGGTCAGATAATTCAGAAAACTCATGCCGGTCTTCTGTTTAAAATACCTGCTGAAGTAAGCGGAAGACAGATAAACTGTGTCGGCCACGTCCTCTCTGGTCAGGTCCATAGAATAGTGCGTCTCAATGAAATCGATGGCCTTTTGGATCACACTGCTGTCCTGAACCGTATCCGTATTCGCATCGTTACTTCCCGCTTTGAGTCCTGAACCCGGAAGGGGGAGACTGCTCCCGGCGCTTCCTCTGCGGGTATCCAGCAGTTTTTTCAGTGATGAAAAACAGTAGACCGAGTCGATGGAACAGATGAGATGGAGATTCTGCTCAATCTGATCCAGCAGCAGGCCCGTGTCAAGGCGCCCCGGCTCCTCTCCGGTGATCAGTATGAAGTCGTAGTGGAAGCGCGTTTTCATGACCAGATAGGCATGGGTGTCGGGAAAGGTCATTTTGACCATATTCAGAAGCGCTGTGGGCAGCGTCTCCAGCCCATAACTCCATTGAAAGTCCCGGTCGGATTCCCTGGTGCAGGAGATTCTTAACAGGACTCCCGCGCTTTTCTCCAGAGTAAACGGAAAATTCATCTTATGAAAATGCTGTTCTAACATTTCAGGGGTGGAATAGGCCTTAGTCAGCAGATCAATGAAAAACAGTTCGTATTCTTCGGAGGAATAATCCATATCCCTGCGCATGGAATAGAGCTGCTGCAGGGCATTTCTGCAGGAGTCCATGCTCGCGGTAAGCTCTTCGAAATCGATGGGTTTTAACAGATAGTTGCTGACATTATAACGGAGCGCCTGCTTGGCATACTCAAATTCACTGTATCCGCTGATGATGATCACCATTGTGTTTGGACAGGACTCCTGAATGAAGCGGGCCAGCTCCAGGCCGTCCATCTTCGGCATGCGTATATCGGTGATGACGATGTCCGCAGTATGGGTCTTCAGCCAGTCCGCCGCCTCCCTCCCGTTGGAAAATGTCCCCTCTATTTCATAGCCGTTTAATTCTGTCAGTATGAAATTTTTTAAAGATACTCTTGTAATCATTTCATCATCCACAATGATAATGCGCATATCCCGTATCCCCCGTTTCGTTTGTATCGTTTTTCATTATTATATGATAAATGTATCGTTTTCACAATCAGATGCCGTAACTTGGAAATGAAACGATACCGGATGTAACAAAACATCACTGGAAGAGACCTGAAATATTCCGTTATAATTGTTTCATCAATACGGAAGGGGCTTTTAAGAAATGGAGAAAGTCAGAAAGAAAAAAACGATGAACAGCGCCGTTTTCCGTGAAAACTTTTGGCTGACAATGATGGTTCTGCCAGGCGCGCTGCTGCTGTTGATTTTTAATTACGTTCCCATGGTGGGAGTGGTGATGGCATTTAAGAAATATAATCCGATTCTGGGAATCTGGGGAAGTCCGTGGTGCGGATTGGATAACTTTGAGTTCTTCTTCACATCACAGGATGCGGTCAGAGTGATCCGCAATACGCTGGGCTACAGCGTTACCTTTCTGGTGCTGGATCTGATCGCCGGGGTCGGGCTGGCGATTATGTTTTACAATCTAAGGTCCCGCAGAGCTCTTAAGTTTTACAATACGGTGGTGATCCTTCCGCGATTTATGTCCATGGTAATTATTGCGTTTATTGTATACACGCTGCTGAATCCTTCCTACGGAATATTTAATACCATAATAAAAAGCCTGGGCGGAAACGGAGTGCAGTGGTATATGCAGCCAGTCTACTGGCCGGTTATACTGACCGCGGTACATATCTGGCAGACGGTGGGAATGAACAGCATCATCTATTACGCGTCCTTAATGGGGCTGGATGAATCGCTGATCGAGGCGGCACAGCTGGACGGAGCCAACAAATGGAAACAGACCCTGCATGTTGTGATTCCTCATCTGGTACCGGTCATGGTGATCACCACGATCCTCGGCATCGGACATCTCTTTTCCGGAGATTTCGGACTTTTCTACCAGGTGACAAAGGATGTGGGGCTCCTTTATCCGACGACGGACATTATCAACACCTATACATTCCGTGCCCTGCAGAACGGGGCTCTGGAAAAGTCTACGGCTGTGGGCCTGTTCCAGTCGCTGACCGGACTGATACTGGTTGTAACCACAAACGGTATCGTGCGCAAGATCAGCCCGGACAACAGTATGTTTTAAAAGCGAGGTTAATGTGATGAAAAATGAAATGCTTCCCGCCGGCAGGCGGAAAAAGAAAATATCCTGGGGACAGGCCGTTCTTCATCTGATTTTTATCGTTATGGTGCTGATGTATCTGATCCCGTTTTTACTGGTGATATCAATTTCCTTTTCAGATGAGGCCTCGGTGATCAAAGAAGGCTATTCGCTGATTCCGCACCAGTTTTCCCTGGCAGCCTATAAGCTGGCGTTCCGAAACCCGGAACAGATGCTTCAGTCCTATAAAGTCACGATTATATTCACGCTGGCTGCCACCGCACTGTCGGTGCTGGTTATGGGAGTAATGGCATATCCACTGGCCAGACCGAATTTTAAATTGAGAAAGCCCTTCACATTTTTTGTGGTGTTCACCATGCTGTTTTCAGGCGGACTGGTGCCCAGCTACATATTGAATGTACAGTATCTTCACTTGAACGATACGATGTGGATCTATATCCTGCCCGGTTTGATCTCGGCCTACAATCTGATCATTATCCGGACAAATTATAAGAGCCTCCCGAATGAACTGATTGAAGCTGCCAAAGTGGATGGAGCAAAGGAGCTCTACATCTGTTTTAAGATTGTAATGCCGCTCTGCAAACCGGTTTTAGCATCCGTCGGGTTCCTCTTCTTAGTGGCAAAGTGGAATGACTGGATGACCTCACTTCTCTATATACATGACGCGAAACTGTATTCCCTGCAGTATTTGCTGCAGAAGATCTTAAAGGAATCAGAGTATTTGAAACAGCTGGCGGAGACCGGCCAGCTCATGGGCGGAGAGGTATTCCCTTCGGAAAGCTTCCGGTATGCGATGGCGCTGCTGGCGGCAGGTCCGGTGCTGGTAGTTTTCCCGTTTTTCCAGAAATACTTTGCCAAGGGCATGACATTGGGCGGAGTAAAAGGCTGATAGACAGGCTTAATCGCCGGTTTTATACAACAGGCGCAGCAAATATTTAATGAAAAGGAGAGTAAGACAATGAAACTTACAAGAAAGGTATTGGCACTTGCAATGGCGTTTATCATGACGCTTGCACTTGCCGGCTGTGGAAATAAATCCACAGGAGAAACTACGACTGCAGCTGAAAAGGAAACAACAACTGCAGCGGCTTCAACCGCGGCACAGGCCGGGGAGGGCGGCGACGAATCCAAAGAGCCCGTCAAGCTGGTATGGTGGTACCGCGGCAACGGAGAGCAGAAGGACACCAAGATGGTGCAGGAAGCGCTGAATGAAAAACTGAAAACATATCCGGGGCTGGAACATGTGACGGTGGAACTGAAATGCTATACGGCCTCTGAATATAAGCAGGCGGTTACGCTGGCACAGTCTTCCCGCGAGCAGATCGATATTTTAAATACGGTGAATCTGGACTTCTCGGAAGAGGTGGAAAAAGGCAGCCTGGTTCCGCTGGATGATCTGATTGCATCTGTGGACGGACTGAAGGATATACTGCCTGACTGGTTATGGGAACTTGGCAGCGTGGACGGACAGATTTACATGGTGCCGAATTACCAGAGAGCGTCGAACATGAATTATCTGGTAACGCCTACAGAATGGCTGGAGAAATACGGTGATGCCGAAAAGATTGAGGAAACATTGAAAATGGATGACAGCCACCTGGCTGAGAAAGCCGCTGTACTGGAAGAGTATGTAAGAAATGTACAGGCAGGCGAAGGCGCAACCCATTACATGCCTCCGATGGGATCCATGGTTTACAGCGGATTCGGCATCAACGATTTTACGGATACCATTTACGGAGATTATATTAAAGATGCGAACGGCAATACCGTATTTAATAAGTATGTTACGGAAAAGATGAAGCAGGCTTTTGAGCTTTCTGCAAAAGAATATGAAGAGGGCCTGATTCATCCCGATATCCTCACAATTAATTCTAAGGATTTTGACGGAGCCAACATGTTAAATGACGTTTCCTACGTATTCTGCATCAATAACCAGTTTGGCGATTCGGAACGTGTTTCACAGATTTACAGCACCATGTACGGCATGGATATCACAGCGATCCCTACAAAAGAGCAGTACTATATCATCAACACATGGGGAGCGGGCGGCAACGGTATTTCCTCCAGCTGCGAGCATCCGGAAGAAGCGATACGCTTTATTAACGCTATGACTTCTGAAGAAGGAAAAGAACTGTATAATCTTATGGTTTATGGAATTGAAGATGTTCATTACAAAAAAATCGATGACAACCATATAGAGACCCTGGAGTATTCAGGAACTCAGGGCGGTGTGGATACCTCCTATGCCGCTATGAAATGGATCATCGGCAATACGTTTAACGCTTATCTGAACCAGGCATGCACGGACGATGAAGTGGAACTGTCCTTACAGCTGAATGAGTCCGATTCCAATATTAAATCAGATCTGATCGGCTGTACATTTAAGACAGACGCAATCAAGACGGAACTGGAGCAGACCACCGCTGTGGTAACAGAGTACAGCAAACCTCTGATGTACGGCGTAATGGGAAGCGGATGGGAAAGTACATACAGTGATTTCATTGATAAGATGAAGAATGCCGGAGTAGAGAAGGCTGCCGCAGAACTGCAGTCTCAAGTAGACGCGTTCTTGGCAAAATAATGACCGGAGAACCGCGGCTGGCTGTTTGGAAGAACGGCCGCCGCGGTTTTATGTAAATCAGGAGCAAAGGCGGGAATGGAGCGATTTATGGAAAATAAGGATTGGATGCAGCGGCTGCTGCATAGAAAAATTGACAATGAGAGCGAACGGTACGACGAGGCGGAGGCCATGCTCACAGTGCGCCAGGAGAACTGGAAGGGCGGTTACCACACCAGAAAGACCGGTATCCTGCACCCTCTTAGGGATGCGGCTGAGTATGCGGACGCGATTTTCCAGGCTGGGCGGACAGATTTATTTGAGCGGGGGGAGCAGGTGATACAAAAGGTCTGCCATCTGCAGGATGACCGGCCGGACAGCCGGACCTTTGGCCTATGGTCCTACTATATGGAGGAACCCTTAGACAGCATGATTGCGCCGGATTATAACTGGGCGGACTTTATATCAAAATGCCTTCTGGGCATCCGGATTCTGGCCGGGGAACGCGTGTCGGAAGAAACAAAAGAGATGATGGATCAGTCCATAAGGCGGGCGGCCCTTTGCAGCATTAAGAGAAATGTGGGGCTGGATTATACCAATATAGCCCTGATGAGCAGCATGACGATCCTGTCGGCGGGAGAGCTGTTGAAAGACTGTGCAATCCTTCAGGCAGGAAAAGACCGTCTGGAGAAGCTTTACAGATACACGGAATTTAACGGCTCGTTTTCCGAGTACAACAGCTCCGCATATATCCTTGTGGCGCTGAATGAAATCGCCAGAATGAGGAGATTTTTCCATGATCCTGAATGTCTTGCCATGGCTGAAGCGTTTAACAGCTATGCCTGGGACTGCCTCTCCAACCATTACAACCCGTGGATCAACCAACTTGCGCCTCCCCAGGCAAGAGCGTATTCGGATCTGGATAAGGGCGCTCTGGCCTGGAATGTTTTTCTGGGAACCGGAGGAAGGTTTGGCCGTATTCCGGGAGGAGCTGCGGATGTTTCTGATCCGGACTGGCCGGATCAGGTTTCTTTGGACCAGATATCTGTGGAATCCCTGCTTTACCCGCCGGAATGCCCTGATGTATATCTCTGCCGCTTTACAGAGAAAGAAAGATTTCTGGCCCATACATACTATAAAAAGAACGGATTGAGAGAGGCTGGGACCGATACCACGATTATAAGGGATTTGGATCATCCTGATCTTAAAGCGTATTCGTTTTTGACGGAGAAATACTCCATGGGCATCTTTGAAGCATCGGACTGCTGGAATCAGAGACGCAACGGCATGGTGGTCTGGGGTGAGGGAAATCCGGCCTATATGCGCATCCGGGGGTTGATCGGGGATTACGATTTCTGTTCCGCCATGGTGTACGGTGTGCAGGAGAATAACCGGATGGCCGGACATCTGGGATTTGTATCGGACCGCGGAAGCTTCCATTATATCCTGGACAAGCAAAAAGACGGCGTCTATGAAACCGACAGACTCTGTTTTTGTTTTGAACTGGGAGGACGGGAAGACCTTGCCTTTGAAAAGGACGGCGATGCCTATGTGATACGTGACAAAGAACTGACCGTAAAGGTGAAGATCTATCAGTTCGTTTTTGACGGGAAACCGGTGGACGCCCATATAGGCGATGATGGGAAAAGGCTTTATCTCACAGGTTATGAAGGAGAGAAGAAGCTGCTTGATATAAAACAGCTTGAGAAGACCTACGGTGTCTTTTCGATTGAAGTCCTGGAAAATTGCAGCAAAGAGGACGGGAGCTGCGGGGGAACGTCAGAGGTTCAGGTTGAAACCAGGCTGGACAATGAAATACTGCACTCAGAAGGAAGGTTCGGCCAAAGCGCCTGGACGCTGGAATCACCGGTTTTTGCCGTGCCGTTTTTGGAAGCGTCCCGCATATGCAGCGCCGGAAGCGGCCTGAAAGGTAAAAGAAAGCTATGATCAAAGGAAATGGTAAAGATATGTGTATAAACGAACATCATAATCTGGATCCGCTGATCCGTAAAATTATGGATAAAATGCAGCACATGGAAAATGAGGGAGGGGTGGAGGAAACCTGCCCCATCAGCATCATCTCGATGGATGCCTGGGAATGGCCCCAGGGTGTGGCGCTGTTTGCGATGTATCAGTATTACCGGGACACGAAAGACCCGCAAATCCTGACGTTTTTAACCGGATGGTTTGACCGGCAGATTCAAAAAGGCCTTCCGGAACAAAATGTGAATACGACCTGCCCGATGCTCACCCTCTCCTGTCTCTATGAAGAGACGGGTAAGGAGAGCTACCTGCCCCTGCTGCGGCAATGGGCCGATGGGGTATATCATGGGATGCCGAGAGCCGGTGAGGGCGCCATCCAGCATGTGGTCAGCGGCGGGCAGAACGAGGGGCAGGTGTGGGACGATACGCTCTATATGACCGTTTTATTTCTGGCCCGGATGGGACAGCTGCTCGGCCGGGAAGACTATGTCCAGGAGAGCATCCGCCAGTTCCTGGTGCACATCAAATACCTGACCGACCGGAAGACCGGGCTGTTATTTCACGGCTGGACATTCTTAGGCAGACATCATTTCGGAGAGGCGTTGTGGGGAAGAGGAAATTCCTGGTATACAGCGGGACTGGTGGATTATCTGGAACTGCTGGAAGGAAATGACGGAGTCCGTCAGTTTCTGCTGACGACGCTGGAAGAGCAGGTAAAAGCGCTGAAAGCCTGCCAGGATGATTCCGGACTGTGGCATACGCTGCTGGATGATGCCACCTCTTATCTGGAAACCAGCGCCACCAGCGCTTTCGCCTACGGCATTTTAAAAGCGGTGCGGATGGGATATCTGGATCAAAAATACGAGGAAACCGGTTTGAAGGCAGTAAACGGGGTCATAAAGCAGATCACTTGTGACGGCTGTGTACAGGGGGTTTCCTATGGCACCCCGGTATTTGCCAACAGGGAAGATTACAGGAATATTCCTGTCTGCCCCATGCCTTACGGCCAGTCCATGGCACTGATGATGCTTGTGGAGGCCGGTAAGCATTTCAGAGAATAGAAAAGGAAGCATATGGATCAGAGAATTGAAAAATCGGAAAAAATTATGACGGAAATCATACAGCAGGCGGTGGATCTGTGTGAAAAGACCGGCGGGGGGAAGGTGATTCTCCCCCCGGGGATGTATGTATGCGGCACTCTGTGTCTGAAAGACCATGTAACACTGTGGCTGGAAGAGGGGGCCGTGCTGCTGGGGAGCGGGCGGATTGAGGATTATCCGGATAATGAGACCTGCTTTACGGATGCGGTGGGACATGTGAGGGGAAAAGCGCTGATCTATGCCTGTAACAAAACCGATACAGGAATTGGCGGCCCAGGGATGATCAACGGCCGGGGCTATCTGTATCCGGAGGGACACCCTTCCCATCTGGTGCGGCCGTTTCTGATCCGGCTGGTCGGCTGCCGTCAGGTACATATAGAGGGGATACAGCTGGTTCAGGCGGCGGCCTGGTGCCTCCATCTGCAGGACTGCGAGGAGGTAACGGTACGCCGGGTCAGGATTTCCTCCCGCTGCAACGGCAATAATGACGGAATCGATATCGACGGCTGCCGTCAGGTTGAGGTGACCGGATGTGAGATCGACAGCGGGGATGATGCCATCTGCCTGAAATCCACCTCCAGCAGGTGCTGTAGGTCCGTCCGGATATCGGACTGTACCGTGACCTCCAGATGGGCCGGATTTAAAATCGGGACCGAGTCGGTGGGGGATTTTTCCGATATCACGGTGGAAAACTGCCGTTTCTACGATGTGGAAGGCTGCGGAATCAAGATTGTTCCGGTGGACGGAGGATGTGTGGACGGCGTAACGGTCCGGAATGTACATATGATCCGGTGCACCGGCCCGATCTTTATCAGCGGAGGAAACCGTCTGCGCCGGTATTATGAGGTTTCAAAGGCGCGGCCGGGGACGATAAAAAATATCCTGATGGAGGATATCAGGGCGGATGTAAAACAGGCCGGAGGCGGACTCTATCAGGGCAGGCCCTGGGGAAATGCCGAAGGAGGCGTGGTGATCTCCGGACTGTGGGACTATCCGGCAGAAAACATTACCCTGCGTAACTGTGACTTTGCAATGCCGGGCGGCAGGGAAGCTTATCAAAAGCAGGCTGTGCCGGAAATGGGTGAACAGTATCCGGAATTTCATCTGTTTGACCCGCTTCCCTCGTGGGGAGCATATCTGCGCCACGGCAGGAATATAAAACTGGAGGACTGCAGATTTACGGCGTCAAAGAAGGATGTGCGCCCTGCAGTCGTCAGAGAGGATATCATACCATGATTCAATGCGGCAAACCGAGTGAGTATTACAGATTTTTGGATTCTGATAAAGAAATAGAATTTATGCGTTACGACATGCCCACGCCGTGGATGAACTACCTTTCCAACGGCATGCTGCATGCCATGATTTCCCATGCCGGAGGCGGGGTGGCATTTTATAAATCCCCGCAGATCTGGCGGATCAACCATTACCGTTTTTTCCATCTGCCCACGGACAGGAGCGGATTTTATACCTATATCAAGGATGGAGGGGAGGTCTGGTGCCCCACCGGCATGCCGGTAAAGACGCAGCCCGAACGCTGGAAAAGCATACACGGACTGGGCTATACCAGATTTGAGGCCGAGAGAAAGGGACTGAAGGCGCAGGCTCTTTATTTTATCGGCAGCAGGGAGAACTCCATGATATGGAATCTGAAGCTCACATCCGACTGTGACCGCGAAATAGCAGTCTATCCCTTTGTGGAGCTTGGCATGATGGAGTTTATGCGTGAGCTGCAGTGGCAGTGCTACAATAAGCATCAGCTGAAGGTCAGCTATATGGAAGAGGAACAGGCCTTGGTGTACCGCTATGGCGTAGAAAACCAGCCCAGGCCGGATGAGACTCCTCTGATCTATTTCGCTGCCACAGAGCCGGTATTGAGCTTTGAAGGGGATCGGGATGAGTTTATCGGACCTTACCGGAGTGAGGAGGAGCCGGCCGGAGTTTTGGAGGATACGTTAGGTAATTCCGTCCTTTGGGGCGGGGATCCCTGCTTTGCCTTTCAGATTCCGGTTAAGCTGAAAGCCGGAGAGGAGAAAGAAATCTCAATTTTTCTAGGCACCGGCATGACGGAAGAGGAGATCCGCGCTTCTCTGTCTAATCAGAGGGAGCCAGGTTTTGTGGAGGAATCCTTTCGGGAGTTGAATGCATCCTGGAAAGAGCATCTGGAGCATTTTACATGCTGCGTGCCGGATGAGGATACGGAGCGGATGATCAATGTATGGAACCCGTATCAGGCCCAGAGAAACTTCATGTTCTCCAGAAACCTGTCCTATTATGCAACAGGAACTTTCCGCGGCGTGGGATACCGGGATACGGCGCAGGACATACTGGCCATGATTCCGTTTGATCTTACGGCCTCGAAGGAAAAGGTCCGTCTGCTGCTTTCCCAGCAGTACGCGGACGGCCATGTCAATCATTATTTTTTCCCGACGGAAGGATATGAGCCGGTGACCACCGTCCATTCCGACGACCATCTATGGACCGTCCTCGCGGTGCATAACATCCTCTGCGAGGAGGGAAGCTATGATTTCCTTTATGAGACGGTCCGTTTTTATGATGGCGGAGAGGGAACCGTCTATCAGCATCTGAAAAGAGCCATGGAATTTACGGCAGCACATCTGGGCAGAGAGGGCTTTCCGCTGATGCTCCGTTCCGACTGGAACGATGCGCTTTTCCGTGTATGCAGGGAGGGAAAGGGCGAGAGCATCTGGACTTCCATGCAGTATGGCATGATGCTCAAAAAGATGGAAATGATGGCTCTTGCCATGGGGGATGCGCCTCTTGCCAAAGAGTATGAGACAAGCTATCAAAGCCAGAAAAAACTGGTCAATACCAAAGCCTGGGACGGTGCATGGTACCGCAGGGCCATCATGGATAACGGCGAATATGTGGGCTGCGCCGACAGTGAAGAGGCGAGGATATGGCTGAATGCACAGAGCTGGGCCGTCCTTTCAGGGATGGGGGACAGAGAAAAGTGTGAAAGAGCCATGGACAGCGTTTATGAATTGCTCAACACACCTCTGGGGATCAAGAAGATCGATCCGCCGATCGTGAACTTCCCGGATCCTAAGGATCCTCTGACCAATTACAACCCGGGTACGGGGGAAAACGGTTCGGTGTTCTGCCATGCCAATACCTGGGCGGTGATCGCCGAATGCATGCTGGGCCATGGTGACCGGGCGTATGAGTATTACCGTAAACTGATTCCGGCGGTGGCCATGGAACATGCGGGCGTCTGGAGATATAAGGCGGAACCCTACGCATACGCTTCCAACATATTCGGGCCGGACAGCCTGCGTTTCGGTCTGGCCAATGTATCATGGCTGACAGGCACGGCCGCATGGATGTATGTGGCCGTCACCCAGTATCTGCTGGGCATCCGCCCGGTCATGGAGGGACTTCTCATCGATCCCTGCCTGCCTTCGGGCTGGAACAGCATTGAGATCACCCGCCGGTTCAGAGGCTCGCTCTACCATATCAGAATTGTCAGAAATCCGGAGTGTAAAGGTCAGAAAAGGCTTTTTGTGGATGGAATACAGATGCGGGATAATCTGATCATCCCGACTCCGGCAAAAGGAGTACATGAGGCGGTGCTGGAGTTATAATATTAAATCGCTTTAAATTCCATTCAGCGCCTCCAATATGCGGCGTACACGGGCAGCTTCCAGCTGCCCCGGCGCAGAAGCGTTTAAAGCCGTGGCAAAGGTTAAGGCAGAGCCGAAGAATTCACCGCATACCCGGCTGAAAGCGCCGTATTCCCCCATGGCCATGGTGATAAAAGGCCGGTCTGCAAACTTCTCCCGCATCTCCAGCGTGGCGGACAAGAGCGTGAGCGTGTCCAGCCTGGATTTCGGCATAACCGCGATTTTAGGCATGTCGGCGCCCAGCCGCTGCATGTGCGTGAGCTTTTCGATCAGCGCTTCTTTGGGAGGAGTTGTAGTAAAATCGTGGCTGGATACCACCACCCGCACTCCGCAGGCATGCGCGTTGAGCAACAGGCTGTTCACCGGAGCGTCTCCCTGGGAAAGCTCTGCATCCAGCAGATCGATACAGCCGGATTTACAAGCCGTCCGGCACAGCAGGTGATAGTCTTCCGGAGAAATGCGCTTCTGTCCGCCTTCATCATTGGTACGGAAGGTAAAGAGCAGAGGGATATCCTTTAGGATGTCTCTTAAGGCGGATAGCATCATCCTGACTTCGATCAGGCTGTCCGACTGTTCAAAATAATCCACGCGCCATTCCACCAAATCGGGGGAAGCGGATAACAGAGCGCGGGCCTCGTCGGCCAGATCTCTTTTGCCTGAGGAAGTCAGCGGGATACATATTTTAGGCATTCCGGTGCCGAATACGGCGGATCTGATCTGTAACGGTTTTATCATAGGACTCATCCTCCTGATAGGATAATTTACAGGGTATCTTCTATGAGACAGGTGACCTTCTCGATAACGCTGTCATCCATCCTGCGGTCCAGGAAATACTCGCATGCGTACTTGGCCTGGGCGGTGAGCATACAAAGCCCGGTGACCCCTTTCATTCCAAGCGTTTTGGCCTGGGCGGTGAGACGGGTCTCCTTAGGATTATAAATGATATCCAGCACCGCTTCACAGGCAGTAAAAGGGGTAAGGTCGATGGGGGATGCGTCAGCATTGGGATACATGCCCACCGGGGTAGTGTTGACGATGACGGCGGCATCCGTATGTGCCCGGCGGCATTCCTCATACGTCAGGGCTCCGTCCTTGCCGCTGCGGCTCACAGACAGAAGGGGGGATGCGTTCAGCGCTTTTACGACGGCACAGACGGCAGCGCTGGCCCCGCCGGTGCCGAGCACCAGCACCTTTTTTCCTTCCATATCGATCTGATTGCGGCGGACCATGTACAGAAAGCCGTCGTAATCCGTGTTGTGGCCGATGAGACGCCCCTCTTTATTAACGATTGTGTTGACAGCGCCGATCTGCGCGGCATGGCTGTCCAGCTCGTCCAGATAGGGGATCACATCCTTTTTGTAAGGGATGGTGACATTGATCGCCTTAAACTCTTTCTTTTTCATAAAAAGCGGAAATTCTTCCCTGGTTAAAGGCACCAGATCATATGTATAATCTGCCAGCTGCTCATGTATCAGCTTGGAATAGCTGTGTCCCAGCTTCTCTCCAATCAGCCCGTATTCCATGGCGGGACCTCCTTAATATTACGATTTGGCGGGGATGCGCATGATTTCCTGTGGAAACTGTCTGCTTTGCAGACAAAAATCAGGCGCAGGTATAATGTTTTACATTAAGTAACAGTTCAGACGGCTCATCTTCTTGACCGAAAAAACCGGTCAAGAAGCATCG
>OGGQ01000461.1_pt1 | contig 58724 bp, 52 predicted proteins | sample 1571191 | NCBI WGS metagenome assembly OGGQ01 (sample SAMEA2582061, study PRJEB24529) | metagenome | biome: Human gut stool | place: China | collected 2011
AAGTACCGGCGGGCTTCAAGGGATCCCTATGAGGACCATACCCTGCCCTCTCATATGCTGCTTTATCGGCAGTGTGTAAACAGTAACTATTCAGTGCTGCCTTTATCAGCAGCCATAAATACTGCATATTACCTATTCATAAAAATCTCCGCGATCGGGGAATCTGACGGCAGGATCAGCGTGTTGCCGCCATTTTTAAGGGAGGATTTCGCCGCTTCCAGAGAACGGACAAACGTATAGAATTCCGCTTTCTGGGGATCGGAATAGGCCTCCGCCATGATCCTCATGTATTCAGCCTCAGCCTCGGCTTCGATATTGGCAGCTTCCGCCCTGGCGTTTGATATGCTGATGGCGACCTCCTTATCGGTGCTGTTGCGGATCATCTTCGCCTGGGCCTCGCCATCCGCCTGATAGGTCTTCGCAATCTTCTGACGCTCGGAAATCATCCTCTCGTAAACGGAGGTTTTATTGTCTTCTGGCAGATCCAGACGCTTGGTCTCCACCGTCAGAAGCCGTATGCCGTACTGGTCCATATTGTTTCCGATATTCTCCATCACCATATCGGTCAGTTCCCCATCACGGCTGTCAATCACCTCATTCTGTTCCATGTTGCTGATCACATTCTTTATCGCATTGTAGACAGAGGTGCCGATGCGGACCCCCGCCGCTTCCATGGAGAAATTCATGGTCTGCGCAAATTTTAATGGATCGGAGATCTGCCAGAGCACATAGCTGTCTGTGATCATCGTCTTTTTATCCTTCGTGATCACGTCCGATGCATCCAGGTCATAAATCAGTATTTTGTCCGGAAGGGAATCCACCTGCTCAATAAACGGCACTTTAAAGGTCAGTCCGGCATCTGTAATTACGCGGTCCACCTTGCCGAAACGGCGGATCAGGCTGTATTCATTTTCTTTCGTCACAACGACAGATGATACCACGGTGAGCAGCGCAAACAGCGCGACCGCTCCGATTATAACTCTTTTTAATATCTTCATATTTTATTCCTCCGCTCCCGTCCCGTTCTGTGCCACCGCTCCTGTTTCAGCGCCTGACATGCCGCCGTTGTTCAGCTGGTCGATGATCAGCGTATCCGCCTGATTAGTACCGTCAATAATTACCTTTAAGTTCGGCAGAACCTCTTCCATCGTCTCATAGAACATCCGCTGTTTGGTAACGATGGGATTTTTGATAAACTCATCATACATCGCATTAAACACGGCCACTTCCGCCTTAGCCTCATTAATCCTCTGAGTCTTCTTGGACTGCGCTTCCTGCAGGATCTGATCGACAGTGGCTTCCGCTGAAAGCATCTGTTCACTCTGGTACTGTTTCGCATTGTTTAACAAGGTGTCCATATTCTGCTTCGCATTTTCCACATCCTTAAACGCCGACAAAACTTCCTGTGTGGGCGGCTGTGAATCCTGAATCGATATAGTTTCCAGGAACAGCCCCACATCATGCTGCTGCAGCTTGGCTTCGATCATCTCTTTAATCTGATTCTGTATCTCATTTTTGCCGGTGGTCAATACGCTGTCCACATCGTAATTTCCGATCACCGTGCGGATACAGCTCTGCGATATGTTCTTTAATATCGTTACCGGCTGCTGTGAGGCATACACATACTTGATCGGATCCACTACTTTGTAGCCCACATAGAAATCCACATTGACAAAATTGTAATCCGAGGTGATCATCACACCCTCTTCTTCAATCGTTTCCTTATTGTCGTTATAGCCGACCGTAAATCCCTGGCTCGTGGTGCTCACCTTCTGGACACTCTGTACAAAAGGGACCTTAAAGTGAAGCCCCGGTTCCCCCTCGGCTCTGGCAACTCCAAATGTGGTGATCACCGCCTTTTCCTGCTCGGTTATTGTGTAAAATGAATTTAAACCCACAATCAATAATCCGAGCACCACGATTACAGTAATGATAATCGCCTTTGCATTTTTCACTGCATTGCTCATTTCTTTTCCTCCTGATATAAATGCCTTTTTGTGGCAGCAGCTTCTTAAGTCTGATGTACTTCCTATAAAAAAAAGACTTTTAACACCATCTGTGTTAAAAGTCTTGCTCTTAAGCTATTTGCGGATTAGTCTCCTAATCGTACTGACGCAATATAGAACATCTCTGAAATATGCGATGTAAGCTACTCCCTTTTAGTGATTTAAAGTTTAGCGTCTTTGGGGCCAAAAGTCAATATCCGGACCTCATTGTTTATAGTTATTTAATAATTGATAAATTTTTATCATTTAAAAGAACTTCTTATTATACCTGCGTTCACCAAACTGGCTGTGGCAGTCCTGACAAATCCAGATTTTATCATCCCCGGTCCGGCCGCTTTCATCCGACGGCGCCGATCCCTTCACTTCTTCCGATTCCTGCTTCATTCTTAAGCTGCCGCAGTAAGGACAGCGTTTCCGTACGTTCACCCAATCCTGATTCATCATAGCAAGCGCCTCCTTACAAATTTTGGTATCAGTTCAGACGGCTCATCTTCTTGACCGAAGGAACCGGTCAAGAAGCATCGGATGTCCATCCGATGTGAAAAATAGTACAAATTTTATGATCGTTTACTTAAATTTTACCTCAATCCCTATCTTTCTATACATTACGTTGTTATAATGTTTACATACAACATCTATTAAGGAAAGAAGAAAAAGCGTATGATAACATTTCAGGATGTAAAAGAGAACCCGGCCATTCAAACCTATATTCAGAAAGCGGATGAGTCTCTGACCGCATTGGGCTATACGGAGCACAGCTTTGCCCATGTCAGCCATGTGGCGGCGGTATCCCGCTATATCCTGCTGACTATGGGCTACAGCGAGCGGGAGGCGGAACTGGCGCAGATCGCCGGCTACATGCATGACATCGGCAATGTGGTCAACCGCATCGACCATGCGCAGAGCGGAGCCGTCATGGCGTTCCGTATTCTGGATAAAATGGGGGCGGATGACTGCGATATCGCCACCATCATCACTGCGATCGGCAACCATGACGAACATACCGCCGAGGCGGTCAATCCTGTGGCCGCCGCACTCATACTGGCCGACAAAACAGATGTGCGCCATACACGGGTCCGCAACAGCGATGTCTCAACCTTTGACATCCACGACCGGGTCAACTACTCCGTAAAGGAATCTTCCACGATCATCGACAGCACACATACCAATATTGAACTGAAGCTGAAAATCGATACCAGCTTCTGCTCCGTTATGGATTACTTTGAAATCTTTCTGGACCGCATGATCCTATGCCGTAAAGCTGCAGAAAAGCTGGGCCTGCACTTCCGCCTCAATATCAACGGGCAGACGCTGCTCTGACGGGATTTATTCTCCAGCAATTCCCAGTTCACAACTGCCTCTTTTTATGTTAAGATATCAAACGTAACAATTATGTAACATTTACATAATTAATTTGTAACATATGAAGGAGGTTTTTTATGACTCGATTACCTATACTGACGCTTGCCGCTGTAGCTGCAATCTCATTCACCCCGTTTTCAGCAAATGGAAACGGCGCACAGCAGACTGCTTCACAGCTGCGCGATGATAACTGCAAAGTGACTGTCTGGCAGAATAAGGCAGAACTGACCAAAGCTGTGAAAGAAAAACTGGAAGCTCTCGGTCTGGAAGTCGAAAACGATAAGAATTGTGCGATCATTATCAAACCCGGCAACAAGCCTTCTGTGCCGAAACCGCCGAGCAGCAATACACCGGAAACGCCTGAACAGAATCAGCCGGAAACAGAAGCCCCCGATTCCGATAAGCCTGTGATCCCGGAAGAAAAGCCAACGAATCCTTCCGTGCCTGATCTCCCGACGCTTCCGGATATACCGACCGTTCCGGACCAGAATCAGCCGGAAACACCTGAGCAGGAAACCACTCCGGCGCCGGATCAGAATGAAAACCTTTCTTATGCGGAGCAGGTCGTGAGCCTTGTGAATGAACAGCGTAAAAACGCCGGGCTCTCTGAACTCGCCTTTAACAAAGAGGTCTCTTCTGCTGCCATGGTGCGCGCGCAGGAAATCCAGACGAGCTTCTCTCATACCCGTCCTAACGGCACCAGCTTCAGCACCGTTCTGAAGGATAATGGCATCTCTTTCAGAAGCGCCGGTGAAAACATCGCCTGGGGACAGAGAACGCCTAAGCAGGTTATGAATGCCTGGATGAACAGCCAGGGACACCGCGCAAATATCTTAAACAGCAATTTCAGTTCCATCGGTGTGGCCTATGTGCAGAGCCCTTCAGGCACTCCCTACTGGGTTCAGTTATTTATCCGATAAACTTGTTATATCTCTCACCAGAAAAGACACGCGTACTGCCGGTTCAACCGGAGGTACGGCGTGTCTTTTTTACATCTTTTCACCGGCGCAGTTACAAAATACGCACATCCTGCAGCACGCCAGTCTTACCGAATTCTGTCCATTCACAGATGTTCACGGCGTGATCGCCGATTCTTTCCATATATTTTGCGATCATCAGCACATCCACGCATTCATCCGCATGCTCACTGCTATCCTGCAGCAGATGAACCACTTCCAGTTTCACATTATTAAACAGTTCATCCACCACATCATCCCTGGGGATGATATCCTTCGCAGCATCTATATCACCCGTTACAAACGCCTCCAAAGCCTCCTTTACCATCTGCTTTGCCACCCTGGCCATCTCCGGGATATGCTGCACCAGGCGGTAAACAGGCGGTTTTCCCTTCATCCTCTGGATCAGGTCGGCAATATCCGCCGCATGGTCACCGATTCTCTCCATATCCGTAACCACCTTCAGCGCCGTGGAAACGGCCCTCAGGTCCCTGGCCACCGGCTGCTGCTTTAAAATCAGGGACAGGCATTCGGTTTCGATCGTCTTTTCCATGTCGTTGATCATGCGGTCACCTGCTATCACTTCTCTTGCCAGAACCTCATCCTGGTTTTCAAAGGCCTCCATGCAGCAGTCTATGGCGCCTTCGATCATGATTCCCATCTTCTTAAGATCATTATGCAGGACTTGAAGCTCATGCTCAAACGTAATTCTCGCTGTCATCATTTCCTCATTTCTGCGCCGCAAAATTAGATTATTATGCTTTGGGCCGCGGCGCCGGCCGCAGTACTCATCCGAATCTTCCCGTGATATAATCCTCAGTCCGCTTATCCTTAGGATCGGAAAACATCTGATTGGCAGGCGCGAATTCCACCACCTCCCCCACCAGGAAAAATGCGGTATAATCCGATATTCTGGCAGCCTGCTGCATATTGTGCGTAACAATGACCACCGTATATTTTTTCTTAAGTTCCTCCATCAGATCCTCAATCTTGAGAGTGGAGATCGGATCCAGCGCAGAAGTGGGCTCATCCATCAGAAGCACTTCCGGTTCCACGGCCAGCGCCCTTGCGATACAGAGCCTCTGCTGCTGGCCGCCGGACAGGCTCAAGCCTGATTTTTTCAGGCGGTCTCCCACCTCATCCCACAGCGCCGCGCCTTTCAGGCTCGTTTCCACGATTTCGTCCAGCCTGGCCTTATTCCTGATCCCGTGGATCCTCGGACCGTAGGCCACATTGTCATAAATGCTCATCGGAAACGGGTTGGGCTGCTGGAATACCATGCCCACTTTCTTTCTAAGCAGCGTGGTATCCACCTTCGGATCGTATATGTTTTCGCCGTCCAGCAATACGGTTCCCTTTATGCTCACATTCTCAACCAGGTCATTCATCCGGTTCAGTGTTTTAAGGAATGTGGACTTGCCGCATCCCGACGGACCGATAAACGCTGTGATCGCATTTTCCTTCATGCTCATGGTCACCTTTTTTAAGGCATGGTTGTTTCCGTAATACAGATCCAGATCCTTTGTCACTATTTTATCTCTTAACATGTGTTCACCTCTTCTCCCTGTTAACATCAAATTTATGCGACAGGTATTTGGTCAAAAAATTAATGCTCAGTACGATAACAAGCAGCACCAGCGCGATAGCAAAGGCATAATCATACTGTGCCTTGGACATGCACAGATACATCTGTATCGTCAGCGTTCCGCCCGGTTCCATGATCTTGCTTATCAGCGCTCCGGCTCCGTTTGACAGATTGGGAAGCAGGTATCCGCTGCCAGCGGTAAATAAAAGTGCTGCCGACTCGCCGACGATCCGCCCCACAGCCAGTATGATTCCGGTGATGATGCCGGGCATGGCGCTGGGAAGCAGAATTGTACGTATCATGTACCACTTGGTCGCCCCGATGCTAAGCGCACCGCTCCGGTAACTTAAGGGCACGGTTTTCAGAGCTTCCTGCGTATTTCTGGTGATCAGCGGAAGCACCATGAGTGAAAGCGTCAGCGCACCGGTCAGAATGGAATATCCCAGCTTCAGTGTCGTGCCGAAGAATACATAGCCGAACAGGCCGAATATGATGGATGGGATGCCCGCTAACGTCTCGGTCGTAAATTCAATCAGCCGGACGATCCGTCCCGGTTTTGCATATTCATTGAGGTAAATCGCTGACCCGACTCCGATGGGCGTAGCGATGAGCAGCGTAATCACCACGATATACAGTGTATTGATAATGTTGCCTAAAATGCCGAAGGTATTGTTCAGCGCGCTGGGAGCAGTGGTAAGGAAGGATATGCTGATGGAGGTAATCCCCCGGTAAAATACATAGATCATGATGCCCGCCAGAATAAAGATGGAAAAAGCCGCCGCCAGATAGATCAATGCCTTCTGCAGGTCGTCTGCCGGCCTTCTCTTCTTCTGGCAGATACTGTATGTACAAGTGTCAGTCATTTGCGGCATCCTCCTTTTTCAGCACCTTGGTCAGCACCAGGTTGATCACGATGATAAACACAAACAGCACCAGTCCGATCGTAAACAGCACTTTCTTATGGGTTCCCGAGGAATAAGCCATCTCGCTCACAAGCGCGGTGGTCAGGAAACGCACGGAATTAAACGGCAGCGGCAGATTCACGGAACTTCCGGCTACCAGGCTGATTGCCATAGCTTCTCCGATGGCCCTGCCCACTCCCAAAACGATCGCCGTGACGATCCCCGATTTGGCGGCCGGCAGAATCACCTTAAAAATAGTCTGCATATGGGTGGCTCCCATGGCCAGCGATGTCTGTTTATAATGCTGCGGAACCGCTCTGATAGCGGATTCACTGATATTGATCACGGTGGGCAGTATCATGACCGCCAGCACCAGCACGGCGGAAATCAGATTTGCGCCTCCTGTAAACTGATGGGTGGCGGAGTCTTTAAAGACTGCCAGTTCCAGTTTATACATAAACGGATTTAAGATCAGCAGGCCCAGAAGGCCATATATCACCGAGGGAATTCCCGCCAGCAGTTCCACCGCGGGCTTCACGATCCTAACAAGCATCTTGGGGCCGGTTTCCGCCAGAAATATAGCCGTTCCCACGCCGATGGGCACGCCGATCAGTAAGGCGAGTGAAGTGCCCACAATGGATGTGAGTATTACATAAAGTATGCCATAGCTCGGGTCGGCCGCCGCAGGTTTCCAGACATGGCCGAACAGAATCTCAAGCGGGCCCACCTCAAACAGTGCCGGCGCACCACTGATAATCATATACAGTGTGATAGAAGCCACAGCCAGTACGGCGGCAAAGCCGCAGACCACAAACACAGCCTGTGCGGTCTTCTCCACCGCCGATTTTGTTTTGTGGCTTCCTGCGATGGAAAAACTCTTATTTTCTTCCATGCGTTCTCCTCTCCTTCATATCGTCATCATTCTCTCATCTCTACGAAATGAAAATAACATGAATCAGAGTATGAAAACAGCATGGTAATGTCAAAACTTTGTAAAATCCGGGTAAAAAAGCCGCCGGGCTGTGAATTTCAAAATCACAGCCCGGCGGCACCATTTCTACTGCAGTCAGTTTTTATTCCATTATTATTCTTTGTCCATTTCCTTGGCGCGTTCCTCGGCGGTATAACCAACCACGCCGACCACCACAATATCCGTGTCCTCCGTTGTGGTATTGGCAAACGCTACCTGAAGGCTGGAATACATATCGTTTCCGATGGGCAGTTCCCATTTATAAGTGGTGGAATGCATCTCCACCGTCGGCAGCTGCGAAGTCTCCGAAGCTACCGTATATTCTCCGTAAAGCTTCTCAAACTCCGCTACCAGCTCCGTAACAAACGCATCCAGGCCAGCGGAATCCATATCGTGCCCGGCGCTGTACTGAAAGCTGACATTATAGAGCTTGTCCTCTTCATTAAACGCCAGCTCCACAACCGAACAGACCCGTCCTAAAATCAGCTCCGCCGCTGCTTCCGGGCGGTAGCAGGTGATGCTGGAATTTTTCAGGTCAACCGGCTCTCCCATGGGATATCCCAGCTGTTTCTCCACCTCATCCGGTGTGCTGTGCCATTTCACCCCATGAAAAGAATAGCCGTTTTCCTCTGAATAGAACGCATTCAGATCCATCTCCTGCAGCGCGTTTTTATCCAAAGCCAGAGATTCAGGTTCTTTGTTGTTCTGCATCCCCATCATGTTGGGCATACATGCGGTAAGAGTAACTGCAATGGCAGCGGCTGATAAGACCGCAGCCCATTTTTTCCATCTGTTTTTTTTCACTATGTTCATCCTTTCAAATCTCTGCCGCTTGTGCGGCTTAATCTTATTGGCTAAGAGCTTATAAGCCCGCTGCATCTAATTATACACAAACGTGGGAAAAGGGACAAGCATATTTTAAAGCAATTGCCGGAACAGATGGTAAAAATTCGAATATCTCCTTAAGGAGGCGGTTCCCTCCATGATAAAATGCCAGGTTTCCTCATAAGTGCCCGGCACATTCAGCTCGTCCGATCCAAGCAGACTTAAAAACCCCTGCTCATTTCCGTCATAACGGTCGGCAAAAGAGAAGGCATAGGCTTCCTTCTCCTGCTTGGTGAGGCGGTCGGATGCATCTTTTTGCAGCACATGTTCCATATTTCTGGAAAAATAATATACTTCATAGGGTATGGTGCTCTTTAGCGCCTGCGTGTGCACCAGCTTGTAGACGATCGTGCGTTTGCGCATATTTCTAAGGAGCAGGCGTTCCTTATCCTTAGCCAGAATCTCCTCTTCCGAATAGGCAGTTCTCCTGTCACCGGCCTGTTTGATATACTGCGGCCCGACAAATGCGCCGTCCGTATCTATGAGCTGGATGATCCGCCCGATGTCCCCCTTGCGGACAAACGGGTATTCAGCCAGGAATCTGTCCACCCGTCCCGTCAGTTCTTTTTCAATTGTCTTGGGCGTCACGCTCTCATCGCTGGTCACATCCGTCCGAATCACCTGGAATCGCACATTGTAGTCTCTGAAAATATGGGAAACCGGCAGGCTTAACGCCTGCATATCCGTCAGCCCCTCCACCAGAAACAGAAGTATCTTCTTTTCAGCTTTCCGTTCCATCAAAGGCCCTCCGGATCCTGCGCAGCGCAGCGCTGATATCATACAGGCTGGTCTCCTCATACAGATTTTCCTGCTTGCCGCCAAGCACCACCGCTCTCAAATAACAGAGCCTGGTATTTCTGGTATTTTTCACGGAAAAAGGGCGCAGATAACGGTTCTTTGGATTGGCGGTGGTAAAAGTGAGGGAATCGTTTTCCAGCACCTCCAACGGGCGCAGATTGTGGGAGGTGAAAAACAGCTGACCTTTCGCGTCGTTTTTCATGAGCACCAGAAGTTCTCCAAGCAGATATTCGTAAATGCCGCAGTCCAGCTCATCGATCACCGCACAGCAGGACGGATCGTGATAACAGGCCGCAAACATCAGGATCAGGGTGATCATCTTACAAATCCCCGCCGATTCCTGGGCCATCGGTATGGGACTTCCTTCTCTCACAGTCTCCAGCCGGCACTCTCTCATCCCTTCGCTTTCTTTCCCGCCGCTAGATACCGTATGCAGTCTAAGGCCGATGCCCGGAACCAGCGACTGCATCACGGTATCCAAAGCCTTCACCGCCTCTGTTAGAGCCTTCGCCTGTGCCTGCGGGAGCATGTTTACACCATAAAGGTCCAATGAAACATTCGAGTCCGAAAACGGTACTGTCATGGCAAAACCGCATCCACTTTTTTGTACCGTAAACTTCTCCGCCGCGTAGTTTTTCAGCGTCTCTGTCAGCTGTGCGAGCTCCTCATCCGCTTCCGTGCCAAGCAGCTTCTGCATGCTGCCGGAAAACAGGCAGCTGCCGGTTTCACAGCCCGTCCCGTTCCATCCCAGAGCTCTGCCGGCCGCGCGCTCAAGCAGGTCCCCTGCGCCCGGCCGCTTCGCATATTGTTCAAAACGGTATTTGGGCGCGAAGGAGAGACCGCCCTCAGCCCGTTCACAGTAAAACAGATCCCGCCGGGGCTTCCATTGGCCGTCCTTTCCTACAGAGGCGGATAAACGTTCACTCTTTAAAGCGGTCTTCTCTTCTCCGTCCCTCTCCCACACGAACTGATAGTCCGCCAGGCACTGCACGCCAGGCTCTTCTATATAAAAACACACTTTTATGGAAGCGCAGCTCTCCCCGTTACGGATGCATCGGGCAAAATTTTTAGGCAGCGCTTCACCCAAAAGCATTGTCCGCACAATAGAAAAAGCCTCTATGGCCACAGTCTTTCCCGATCCGTTCTGGCCATAGAGCCCGATGACACTGCTTTCACCGTCATAAAAGCGGCGTTTCCCGTATTTTGACATGTTGATCCTGCCCCAGGAAACATTTTTCAGGTTTTCAATCTCAATTTGCTGAATCCGTATAATGGGAGCTTCCATCGACCCGCCCTCCTACAGAAATTTACTGCTCACTGTTACTAATATCTGTAGTTTTGTTATAACTATTCAGTTCCTTGAGAAAAAGCGGAGCTTTCGCTACTTCAGCTTCAGTCCCAGCAGCGCTATAAAATCCAGCGCCTGCTCCGTGGTCACCGTCAGACCTTTCAGCTTATCCATGGACACAGACATCCTATCCAGCTTGCAGCTGCTAAGATCCAGCCCATTCATCGGCGTTTCCGCGAAACTGGCACCGGTGAAGTCGATCCCTTCAAATTCCAGGTTCTGTAATTTCACGTATTGGAAAAAGCTGTGATCCAGCTTGCAGTTTTGAAATATGGCATTTTTAAGCATGGCATAAGAAGCATTCAGGTAAGAACCGCTGCAGCCGTCCATCCTCACATAGTGCATGGACGATTCGCTGAAATTCGTTCCGATCATGCGGCAGTCTTTAAATTCCACCCGGGCAAAATAGCTCCCTGTAAAATTGCTGTTAGACAGATCGCATTTTTCAAAAATCACATCGGTAAAGGATGCTTTCTCAAACCGGCAGTCCGCAAACGTCATATTGGTAAAGCGGCAGGCGCCCGCAAGCAGGGAAGGGATGCTGCATTCCTCCACATATTCGCCGCAAAAATGGTATTCTTCCATCTTTTCTGTCGCCGCGGCCTCCTCAAACGGCATGCCTTCCAGCAGCCCATCCGGTATGGCCGGTTTTAACATTTTCTTCATCATATGCTCCCCCTAACGTCATCCTGCACACAGTTAACGACGAAGCGCCGGTATCATGACCGTGGTGCCAACCTCATTTGCTCTAGTGGAAAACAGATAAACAGGCTGGTAATACCCCTTGGTATCCCTGCGGTAATCCAGCCGGACACGGTTTACCTCCAGAGACGATATGCGGTCGCCTTCCTGATAGATTCTGAAATATCCCCCGGCCATCCGTTCAAAAGCCTCTTTTTCACTGATGATCGGGACCTCTGCGGCCGGACGGTAGACTGTGATCCCGTTTGCCAGCGTTCTTATCGTTCCGTCCGCGTTAAGCCACACCTCCAGATCTCCTTTACGGAACTCATCCCCTCCGGGCTCATCCTCAGCCTTATAGCTGTATCCCCCATCCGCGCGCTGTTCCGGATCCGGTATGCGGCTTCCAAATATCCCGAGCTTCCTTAAGAGATCCTGAAGGTACTCCCCATCTCCATTTCCCGTCCCAGCCTGTGTTTTACTGGAATTCCTATATATAAAGGTTCCGTCCGACAAACAAAATTCCAGGGACTCATCCGTCGAAGCTGACCTTACGATCACGTTTCCGTCCTGGCGCTTCACCGATGCCGGGTTCTCCTTGGGCGCTCCCAAAAGGGCAAACAACCGCAATGCCTCCTCTGTCCCTTCCTGCTCTGACCGTTCTTTTGGGCCGTACACGAAAACCTCCGCTTCCTGCTCGTTTAAATCCGTATTGAGAAATATCCTCGCGCCGTCCACCTCCATGCGGTAGATATAATCGCCGGGAAGATTTCCGAACGGCTGTCTCCTGTATTTGATAAAAATCCCCGCAAACAACGCCAGCACCGACAGCGGCAGCATGAGATACAACGCCGATCTAAGAATCCTGCGCCGTTTCCCGGCAGGAGGCATAAATGCCATAACCAGCCCATATCCTGCAACAGTTCCGATGAGATTGTTCAGAATGTCATCGTATTCAAATACCCCATAGCCCGTCATCAACTGTGTACACTCAATGCCGACGGTAAACAGTGCTCCGGCCAGCACGGTCATATAACCTTTTCTGAAATTCTTATGACAGACCGGAAGCAGCATGCCCAGAGGTACAAACATGACGATATTGAGCGTGACATACTGCCAGTTTTTCAGCGTAAAGCTGTTCCAGGCATTCCGGTAGGAGCTGAACAGATGCAGGTTTGTCCCACCTCCGCTCTCACCGTCCCGGTTAAAAAAAGTCACCCCGAGGACCATTATAAAATAAATGCACAGAATCATCCAGGCTGCCGCCTGCTTCCTGCCAATCCGTTTTTTCCCGCCAAACAGCCTGCGGTAAACAAAAAAATATCCGATCAAAAAGAAGGGAATTAACAACAGGGTCACAGCCGCACCGGTAGCAAAACAGCGCAGCACCAGACCGTTTATCTCAGTCAGGCTCATCCCGCTCCTCCTCTATATTCATACCTATATCTAATGTGGGCTAAATAGGATAGATCTATTCAGCGCAGCAATGTCTAACGACATTGCCGCATGTCAGCAAGCTGACATGCCCCTCCGGGGGATGCGCATGATTTTCAAGAGTAGTTGTCTGCTTTGCAGACGAAAATCAGCGCAACAATGTCTAACGACATTGTAACATAAATCCCTGTCGCTGTTGGAGGTAAAAATATTAATTTATTCTTACGGGAATGAGCACATGTTAAATTGGAGCAATAAGTTTACTGCTGCATATTAGCCCGGAACAGGAGCACAGCATTTTGAATATCCGATTCGCCAAGCAGGCCGGCGGATACCGCCACGCCGTCCGCGCCCATCGCTATGGGTTCCCTGCAGTTTTCCGCGGTGATTCCGCCCACCGCAAGACTCGGGATAACAAGGCTTCGCCGTATTTTCCCGTAGGTCTCTCTGGAGAGAAATACAGCATCCGATTTTGTCCGGGTGCTGAACCAGGCTCCGCTTCCAATATAATCCGCACCGTCTGCCTGTGCTTTCTGTGCCTCTTTCGGAGTGCGGGCCGTGGCTCCGATCAGGCGGTGTTCCCCCATCAGTTTACGGGCTTCGCTTACCGGAAGATCGGACCGTCCCAGGTGCACGCCGTCCGCATCGGAAAGGACAGCGATATCCACCCTGTCGTTTATAATGAAGGTCACATCATACAGGGATGCCATCCTGCGGATCAGTCGGGCCCGTTTAAGATATTCTGCAGAACTGATGCCTTTTTCACGAAGCTGGATCACATCCACTCCCGCCTTCAGCGCCTCATTTATGCGGTCTTCGCCAGCCTCCAGGCTGGCAATCAGATATAGAATGTCATGGTCTCTTTTCAATAGGTTCATCTTAACTCCTGTTCCGGTTCTTTTGTTTTATAGGACAAACACCGGCTCGTAAAGGCTGCCAGCTCCTCCGGTCCCGTATCTGACAGCATATCCAAAAGACGGATCCGATAACTGCCATATCCTGCAGCGCCATCCGCTTTTTCCATGGCGAGGCCTAACAGCGACAGTGCGGCCGCCGCCGCAAATTCAGGCTCGTTCAGCACTGCCAGAAAGGCTCCGCAGAGTGCGCCGGCCGCACAGCCGGTGCCGGTCAGATCATAGGGAAGGTCTCCTGTATGAAGCAGCGTGAGTTCCATACGGTCGGAAAGCACCGTATCTTCCCTGCCGGTGAAGACTAGAGTCCGGCCCCCGGCCTCTTTTGCGGCGGGCCTCCAGGGTTTTATCCTATCTGCGGCTCTATCAGGAGCGTCCATACAATCCACGCCATCATCCACGCAATCCACTCCGGTATAGCTTAGGCGGTTTTCCTCCAGGGCCAGGTGCTCCGTCCGGTTCCCCTTGATGATCCCTTTCCAGGGAATCTCCTTAAGTGCAAGGGCCATAAACAGCCGGTACGAGGAAGCGCCAGCTCCCACAGGATCCAGTACCGCCGGAGTGTCCGTCAAGGCCGCAGCCCACAGGGCTTTCTTACAGGCCTCAAACTTTTCAGGCACCGGCTGTCCCAGATTGACCGCCAGCGCATCGGCGCCCGACACGATCTCCTCCATTTCATCCGGCGCAACTGCCATCAGCGGCCTGGCCCGCACCGCACACAGCACATCCGCCATGAATGCGGCTGATACATTGTTGGGAATCACATGGATGAGCGGCCGCCGCATCCGGATTGCCGCAAGCCCTTTTGCTGCCGCAGAAACGGCCCTTTCTCCGATCCCGCTCATAGCTTCATCCTCCATCCGTGATTCAGCGGACCGCAGCCTCTTCCAAGGTTTAAACCGCTTTCAATCGCTCCCGTGATATAACGCTTGGCTTCCTCTGCCGCTTCCCGGACATACAATCCTTTTGCCATTCCTGCGGCGGCCGCTGCGGACAGCGTGCATCCGCTGCCATGGGTATTTGGATTTTCATAGCGCACGCCGGCAAGCCACAGCATATTCTCCCCGTCAAACAGCAGATCGTCCGCACAGTCCGGCAGATGCCCGCCTTTTACCAGCACCGCACCCTTCACCAGCTTCTTTAGCTCTTCGGCCGCTCTTACCATATCCGCCTTCTTCTCCACGGGCCGGCCGGTAAACAGCCCGGCCTCCGAGAGGTTGGGTGTGATCAGATCCGCCAGCGGAAACAGATATTCCCTGACCGCCAAAACAGCGGACGGCTCTGCGAGAATCCGCCCGGTGCTGGCGCAGACCGGCGTATCCACCACCACATTGCACGCACGGTATAGGTTAAGCTTTTCGCTGATGGCACGGACGGTCCCGGCCGTTCCCGGCATTCCAATCTTAACACAGTCCGCTCCGATATCCTGAAACACAGCGTCCAGCTGCTCGGCAACCAGCTCTGCCGGTACCAACAGTATACTGCCCGCATGCACAGTGTTCTGCGCAGTCACGGCGGTCAGAACGCTCATGCCGTAGACTCCGCAGGACAGAAACGTCTTTAAATCCGCCTGTATGCCGGCTCCTCCGCTGCAGTCGGAACCGGCTATGCTAAGCGCCCGTTTCATACGGCGTGCACCTCAAGCGCACGTTTCATATAGTCCATGGCGCCGGATCTGTTCAGCGCTCCTGTCAGCACTGCCGCTATGCAGGTCCCAGCGGCCGTGCTCATCAAAAACGGAATCACATAGGCGAATACCGCGGTTTCCTTCCCCATAAAGAACACGGCGACAGGATAACACAGAAGGGCCCCGAGCACTCCTGTGCCGAGTATTTCTCCCAGATACGCCAGGCTTAAGTGCCCCGTCTTTTTATACAGCATGCCGCACAGAAAAGCGCCCACCATGCTTCCTGGAAAAGCCAGCAGGCTGCCGGTGCCCATCAGGTTTCGGATCAGCGAGGTACAAAATGCCATGGAAACTCCGTAGAGCGGTCCCAGAAATACCCCTGCCATCACATTGATCAGATGCTGGACCGGATAGCATCTGGAAGCTCCCACAGGAATGGAAATCGAAGATAATACCACCGCAATGGCGGTAAGCATCCCGGCGGCCGCCAGTTTTTTCAGATTCAGTCTGTTCATATCTTTTTCTCCTTTTCCTGTCACCAGCTGAAGGCTGATGACATATGCACACTTCAGTGTGCTGCCTATTTTTTCACTCATCAAAGATGCTGACGGTTTCGCCGTCCAGTATTCTGTTCATATTCTTTAATGCGCACATGTTTCCGCACATGGTGCAGGTATCCTCTTTCTCCGGACGGGATGACGCCCGATATGCTTTCGCTTTGTCCGGATCAATGCACAGCCGGAACATGCCGTCCCAGTCCAGATTCTTTCTGGCCAGGCTCATCTCATGATCCCAATCCGCCGCGCCCTTCACTCCTTTAGCGATATCCGCCGCATGGGCGGCGATGCGTGACGCGATGATCCCCTCCTTCATATCGTTTAAATCCGGCAGCCTAAGATGCTCGGCCGGCGTTACATAGCATAAAAATGCTGCCCCGCTGGCTGCGGCCATGGCTCCGCCGATCGCCGCTGTGATATGATCGTATCCGGGCGCCACATCGGTTACCAGCGGCCCCAGCACATAAAAGGGAGCCCCGTGGCAGACTGACTGCTGCAGCTTCATATTGGCTTCAATCTGATCTAAAGGCATGTGTCCCGGCCCTTCAATGATCACCTGTACATCCTTCTCCCATGCCCTTTTCGTGAGTTTACCCAAAGTGATCAGTTCTTCCACCTGGACCGCATCGGTGGCATCCGCGATGCATCCCGGCCGGCAGGCATCCCCCAGGCTTAATGTCACGTCATATTCCCGGCAGATGGCAAGCAGTTCATCATAATACTCATAAAAGGGATTTTCATTTCCGGTCATTTCCATCCAGGCAAACAGCATGGAGCCGCCTCTGGATACAATGTTGGTCAGCCTCCGGTTCTCCTTAAAGCGCTGGGCAAGCGACCGGTTCAAACCGCAGTGGATCGTCATGAAATCCACCCCGTCCTCCGCATGCATCCGCGCAGCATCCAGCCACTCCCTGGCGGTGATTTCTTTCAGCGCCTTGTGATAATAGACCACGGCGTCATAGACCGGCACCGTTCCGATGATCGCCGGGCATTCTTTTATGAGCTTAGTTCGAAAATCCCTGGTTCTCCCAAAATTGCTTAAGTCCATGATGGATTCCGCGCCCATCGCTACCGCGGCCTCCACTTTCTCATATTCCGCATCCAAATCCCTGCAGTCCCGCGATATGCCCAGATTTACATTGATCTTTGTCTTTAGCATGGAGCCGATTCCGTTGGGACTTAAGCATTTGTGGCGTATGTTGCAGGGAATTGCCACCTTACCACAAGCTACCAGCTTACGAAGCTCTTCCGGCTCATAAGCCTCCTTTAAAGCAACCTTTTTCATCTGCGCTGTCAGAATACCCTTTCTGGCAGCTTCCATCTGTGTCTTATATTCCATACCCTTCCTTTCTCCTGTGCGGCCGTACCTGCGCTAGAGCGTGTTTGAAAATTGCTTTCCGTAATATACCGCAATGTGGGGCGTGCAGATTGCGGAAATGAATTTCAAAACACGCTCTACCATGTCCCGGCCGTCTGTCGAAAAAAAAACGGCGGATAGAGGACGGCGGATCTGCGGATACGGAGCATGCACGGCTAAAGAGAAGGGCCGCAGTATTCTTCGTGGAGCGTTTGTTCAGAAAGACATCCTTATCTGCCAAACAAAAAAAGAGCATACATCCGGCCGGATATATCCTCTCACAAGATTTCACAAAAAATAAGCTTCTGCTGCAATCTTCCTACGTCGGCATTATCCGCATCAGGTTATGGGTCGAAACGGCTAACGTTTCCTCTCAGCCTGCTTAAATGGCAAGCTCCCCAGATTTTTACGTGATCAGTATAGTTTATTTCTGCCTTTCTGTCAAGTGCGCATGTTCCCGATTATTTTCTGTGATTTCACCAAATTCCAATGACAAATCTTGTCGATTTTCTAGTTTACTTGCTGTATCGTCAATGCTATAATAGGATGATGTGTGTGCCTGGGGGATCTCCCATGCACAACAGGAATGACGAATGAATGAGAAGCGGGGAAAGAGAGATGGAATTAGGATTCGACTCTGAAAAGTATTTGACTGACCAGTCCAAGTATATCCTGGAACGGGTCAATAACTGCCAGAAGCTGTATCTGGAATTCGGCGGAAAGCTCATGAATGATCTGCATGCCAAGCGTGTTCTGCCCGGTTATGATGAAAATGTAAAGCTGAAGCTTCTGCAGAAGCTGAAAGATCAGGCAGAGATCATCATCTGTGTTTACGCCGGGGATATTGAACGCAACAAGATGAGGGACGATTATGGGATCACCTATGATCTGGAAGTGTTCCGCCTCATCGATAATTTCCGTGAATACAATCTGGATGTCAACAGCGTGGTGATCACCCGCTATGAAGAACAGCCGGCCACCAAAGTATTTATCAATAAGCTGAACCGCCGCGGTATCCGCACCTATACCCATAAGGCCACCAAGGGGTACCCCACCGATGTGGAGACCATCGTAAGTGACGAAGGATACGGCGCCAATCCATATATTGTAACCACCAAGCCAATCGTGGTCGTAACAGGCCCCGGCCCGGGCAGCGGAAAGCTCGCTACCTGTCTAAGCCAGCTGTATCATGAACAAAAAATGGGCAATGAAGCATGGTATTCCAAGTTTGAAACCTTCCCGGTGTGGGACGTGCCCCTGAAGCATCCGCTGAATATTGCATATGAAGCCGCCACCGCCGATTTAAAGGATGTCAACATGATCGACTCCTTTCATTTTGATGCCTACGGCATTATGGCGGTAAACTATAACCGCGATATGGAAATGTTTCCGGTCATCAAACGGATCATTGAAAAGATTACCGGCAGAGAATCCATGTACCAGTCTCCTACGGATATGGGTGTTAACCGCATCAGCTGCGGCATCATCAACGATGACGTGGTGAAAGAAGCTTCCCGACAGGAGATCATCCGCCGCTATTTCAAAACGGCCTGCGAATATAAAAAAGGGTATGTCGATAAGGAAACATTTGAACGCGTAAGCCTTTTGATGGACGAACTGGGGCTGAAGGTGACCGACCGCCGCACGGTAATGCCCGCAAGAATGCGCGCAGAGACCCTGGCGGAAGAAAACGGTGAGCTGACACCGGTTGTGGCTTTAGAACTGCATGATCACACCATTGTCACCGGCAAAAAATCCGGCCTGATGACGGCCAGCGCGGCCTGTATCCTCAATGCGATCAAGTATTTAAGCAATATAGCCGATGAAATCCATATGATCTCTCCGGTTGTAATAAAGCCGATTGTAACATTAAAAATCGAGGTCCTGGAAGGCAAGGACGGCATTCTCACCGCGCAGGAGATCTTAAACGCCCTGTGTGTCTGCTGTGCGACCAACCCCGTGGCAAAGCTGGCTGTGGACAATCTGAAGGGCTTAAGAGGGTGTCAGGCCCATTCCAGCGCCATGCTGGGACAGCCTGAAGAGCAGCTGTTTCGAAAGCTGGGCGTGGATATCACCTGTGATCCGGAGTATCAGTCATCCAACCTGTATTATGTATAATAAAACGTTATAGCGATGTGCGCCGCCAGGCGTACGTATAAAGGAAGATCCGCTGCGGATCTTCCTTTTACATTTACTGACAAGAGTAATCCTGCGTTCTACAGAATGAGAAGTATGCTCTCAAGCCGTTCAAACTCATAGGCTGCATCGGAAATTCTTCCGGAACCGAATTTTCTGTGCACCAGCACGGAGGGTATGCCCGCGCGGGCGGCTCCCAGTATATCCGCCGCCGGATTATCTCCGATCATATAGCAGACCTCCGGCATCCCGGCCAGCCTTCTTGCATAGTCAAAGATCTCTCTGCGGGGCTTGTCATACCCCACCCTGGCTGAAACCACCACCTCTTCAAAATAGGACATCAACCCTAACTGCTCCATGACCTGCACAAGCTCGGGATAATTATTGGACAGCACATAATTGTGATACCCTTTCTGCATGCAGCGTGTAAGCGTCTCCAGAGTATCCTCATACAGCAGATAATTTTCGGGATTTAAGATCTCCTCTCTGACCTGTCGGGCAAACTGCTGCGCCTGTGTTTGTTCAACGCCCATGCCCACATAATCCGCCTCCAGCTTCGCATACATATATTCCCACCACAGCCCGTCCAGACATCGGGTAAAATCACAGTCAGGGGTATGCCACGGAAAGCCCGTGCGCATAAATGCCCTCACCCGGTCGAACGAGGTTTGATTCTCCGGCATATTGTGTTTTAATACCCGGTAAACGGATCCGCTCCACAGATGATTGGAATAAACCAGGGTGCCGTCAAAATCCCAGAACAATACTTTCTTCATGCCGTATAGCCCTCCGTATATTCATCTTCGGATGATGACATTATATCAGAAATCTTTCTCACGCACAATCGCTGTCGGCAGCAACTCCCGCCGCGTTACTGCTCACGGCTGCCCCACTATGCGTGGGGCGTTTGCGGCAGCGTGAACAGTAACCTCGCCCTGAACAGCGCTTGACAAGGATTTGCGCGGAGGATAAACTAATAAGTACCACTTAGAGTGGAAGCGGTCATCGGCCTTCGGTTGGTGACAGGAAAGTTAGGAGGAATCATCTATGAGTATTATATTGGGCATTGATGTGGGCGGCTCCACAACTAAGATTGTGGGCTTCCAATCCGATAAGTCACTGGTGGACACAGTTCAGGTCAAAGCGGGGGATCAGATCACCTCCATGTATGGGGCCATCGGCAGCTTTTTACGCAAGGCACGTCTGTCGCTGAAGGAGGTCTCCAAAATTGTGCTGACCGGGGTGGGTGCCTCCTATTTTCAGGAGGATATCTATGATATCCCCACGGTGAAAATGGAAGAATTCCAGGCAATCGGCTATGGCGGCCTGAAGCTGTCCGGCCTTACAGATGCGCTGGTGGTCAGCATGGGAACCGGAACCGCCTATGTCAGGGCCGGAAAAGACGGCATGAAGCATATCGGCGGCAGCGGCGTGGGAGGCGGCACGCTGATGGGCCTCGCCTCCCGTCTGGTTAAGGAGAACGACTTCTCCGTCATCACCGATCTGGCCTCTAAGGGCAACCTGCAGAAGGTGGATCTCTCCATACAGGATATCAGCAATGCGATCATTCCGTCGCTGCCCCCTCACGCGACGGCATCCAACTTCGGCAAGATAGAAAACACCGCCGACAGCGCAGACTTTGCCCTGGGACTTCTCAACATGCTGTACCAGACCGTCGGTATGCTGGCTGTTTTCGCGTGCCTGGATACTCCTGTAAAGGACATCGTTCTGACCGGCTCCCTGGCCCATGTCCCACAGGCCAAAACGGTATTTAACGAATTAAGCCATATGCACAGCGTGAATTTCATCATACCCCACAATGCCGTCTTTGCCACCGCAATCGGCGCCACCGTTCCCTACCTATAGAGGCCGGAACTTTAAGATAGAAAACACTCCGCAGAACAAAGGCATATCGCCTTCACTTTGCGGAGTGTTTTGGAACATCCTGTTATAAGCCTTACGCGTCTTCCTTTCCGGTCACTCTCTTAAATTCCTCCCAAAGCTGCCTGTTTAACTGTCTCACGGTATCGGCATCCATCTTCATCACCTCCCGGTCATAGGTGATAAGTCCGTTCACCTCTTCTTCTATGTCGGACAGCTGAGTATACACCAGCGCGGAGAGCCCCTTCTTGAGCGCGGGCAGTATCTGGTCACGCATCAGGCCGGCATACCCATGCGTCAGCGCTTCGCCGCTCTCATAACAGCGGTAACCGTATACCTTTTCTTTGCTGCTGTGCCCCTTCACCAGCCACGAATAGCCGCCGTATTCCGTCAGGGCTACCGCTCGCTTTCCGGGCTTAACCTTAAGCTTTCTGAAATAGTTATGGATGCTCTTTACATCGCCTCCGCCCTGGTCAAACCAGCCGCTGGCCTGATCCACCAGACGGCCCGGATCCAGATGCACGAGAAGCTCCGTTATCTTCTCTGCATCAAACTGCCCCCACCCTTCATTAAAGGGCACCCATGCTATGATGCAGGGATGATTTCCCAGGCGCTCTGTCATATCCGCCAGCTCTCTCCTGTACTCGTCCCTTCCTTCCACATCTTTTCTGGACAGAAGCCCGCGGAAGCGGTCGGAAACACGGATGGGCGTCCAGGACAGCACCGTGCCCAGATAGGTGACAAACCAGTCCTTATAGGGGCTCCCGCCATTCACCATATCCTGCCATACCAGCATGCCCAGGCGGTCACAGTGGTAGTACCAGCGCTCCGGCTCCACCTTTGCATGTTTTCTAAGCAGATTAAAGCCCAGTTGTCTGGCCATGAGGATATCCTGAACCATCGCCTGATCTGAAGGCGGCGTGTACAGGCTTTCCGGCCAGTATCCCTGATCCAGCAGTCCGATAAATAAATAGGGGCGGTTGTTGAGGTAAAACCGCAGGATTCCCCGTTTATCCGGCAGAACGGAACATTTGCGCATGGCAAAATAGCTCTCCACCCGATCCTTTCCCGCACACAGCACAACCCGGTACAGGTAGGGATCTTTTGGACTCCACAGCTTCGGAGACGGTATGGCAAGGCACATCCCTTCGCTGCCCGACAGAAATTCAGCCTTCCCCACCGCAAGATCGCCCTCATAAACGACAGCTTTTACCTGCATGCGCTCACTGCATTCTGCACTTATGCGGATTTCCTGTCTGTCCAGGTCGGGAACGATCCGCAGTTTATGTATATAGCCTGCCGGGACATTTTCCATCCAGACAGTCTGCCAGATGCCGCTTTGGGCGCTGTAGTACATTCCTCCGGGCTTAAGCTTCTGTTTTCCTCTGCTGTGATAGGAAGCGTCCGTCTCATCTTCCGCCATCACCAATAGATCATTCTTTCCCTCATGCAGGTAAGAAGTGATATCGATATCAAAGGGCAGATAGCCGCCCATATGACTTCCTGCCAGACTCCCGTTGAGAAAGATCTCACAGTACTGGTCCACCGCGCCGAAATGCAGCAGCACCCGCTCTTTTGACAGGTCGGCGTCACAGTCCACCGTGCGGTGATACCACAGGCATTCTCCGGGCTGCAGCTGTCTTTGCACACCGGACAGCTCCGTTTCCGGGGAGAACGGCACACGGATCCGTCCGTCAAAACGCTCCGGACATGACCGGGCTTTTGTAAAACAGTAGTCCCAATATCCGTTCAGGTTCTTCCAGCCGGACCGGACCATGGCTGGGCGCGGATACTCATCCAGGGCCTGCTCTTCCGGCTCTTCTGACAGCTGCCGCCCCCATCTTGTCATCAATCCCATCCTGTTATACCCCCATCCCTTTTAAAACGCCTTAAAACATCTTTTTCTTTTTAAAATACCAGATGCATATGAGCGCCACCGCTATGCTGATCACCGCTACGGCCGGATATCCGTACTTCCACTCCAGTTCCGGCATGTTGACAAAATTCATCCCGTACCAGCCCGCAATCAGCGACAGAGGCAGAAAGATCGTGGATACCACGGTCAGAAGCTTCATGGTCTGATTCTGCCTGACATCGATCTGAGCCTGATAGATCTCACGGATTTGCACCGAATATTCCCGAAGCAGCTCCGCATACTGGCAAAGCCTCTCCACCCGTTTGGATAGATGGTCAAAATACCTGCCGGATTCAAAATAGTCATATTCATTTGCCTCCAGCCCTTCCGCCAGATCCAGAAGCTGGGCATAGAAGCTGTGGAGATACATCAGTTCCTTGCGTACCTTAACGATCTTACGGTTGAAATTGTCCAGCATATTATTCAGAGTGCGCTCTTCCAGCCGTGTAATCTGATTTTCAAGTTCACCCAGAAATGCAAGATCGCTTTCCAGCAGGCTGCCCAAGTACTCGTATAAAAACCGCTCCGGCGTCATCCCCTTAGCAGGGCGGGACGGCGTAAATGTCTCCAGAAGTTCCTCCGCTTCCCGGTTGTAAAGCGCAAAAATCATCTGATCTTTACGGATCAGTATGGTAAACTTCGCATGGCTCTTCAATATATCGCTTTTTATGGGCACACAGAGTGCGCAAAGAACGGACTCTTCGTACTCCTCCAGTTTCGTAATCCGCAGATTTTTCCCCTCATTAAACAATTGTTGCGGATACCTTCCCTGCAGGCAGAGTTTCTCAAGTTCTTCCATATCATAAAAGGCGGCAGTGAAACCGTCCTCTGCCGCCTCTAAAGTATCTGTCTTTAGTATCTGCTGTCCATTCAACAGATAGATGTGATTTTTCTGCATGACAGCCATCGCTTATACCTTCTCATACCGGTCCACATCCAGAACGAATATGGTAGCTCCGCCCGCATCCACATTGACCGGGATTGCCTGGCTGGTGTTCATCGGAACTCCCTCCGCGGTATAAGGCATATTATATACGATCTGCTGCCGCTTGCCGCACTCTTTCCGTATGATGTCGATCGCCTCGTCAACCTTTTCGTCTTCCGTTCCAATTAACAGGGTGCTGTTGCCTTTACGCAGGAAACCGCCGGTGGTTGAAAGCCTTGTAACGCTAAACCCCTGCCTGTTCAGTTCTTCAATTACAATACTGCCGTCTTCAGCGCGTACAATCGCATAAATCATCTTCATAACAAAATCCCTGCCTTTCCGTTCATCTGCCGCGGCATGCCATCCTTATATCCGTGACTGATCTGCATCTCATGCTCCGGCCTCCGATTACTGTCATCTTATTTATGTAACTATACCTTATTATAATATAAATTATCGAAATTTTCCAGCAAATTCTGTTTTTGATTCGCTATTTCAGTAACAGTTTGTTACTGTTCACACGCGGGAATTTTTCAGTAACTGTGAACAGCAGCTCTATTAGTTAACCGTTACGGCATCGCGTCCGGCCAGCAGTTCGAACAGTTCATGGTAATCCTCTGCGAATATGCTGTTCTTTCTCCAGATAAATGTGAAATCATGCGTTATATGAAAATCCTCCAATGAGATCTCTGCAAGCAGTCCTTCTTCCAGCTCTTTCTGCACTGCGGCCTGGTACAGGAAGGTGATTCCAAGCCCGTCTCCCACCAGCTGCTTGATCGCATTGATATTGCCGATCTCCACCACATTCCGAAAATCGTGAACACCGAGGTTCTTGCTCTCCAGCACGTTCTCCCAAATCTCCCTTGTGCCCGATCCGGGTTCCCGTATGATCACCCGTTCCGGCAGCAGATCCTCAATCCTGCGTACCTTTTTATGAAAAGGATAGTCCTTCCTGCATACGCCGATATAGCGCTCTCTGGAATAAACCAATGAATCATACTCCTCCTTTGGAAAATATCCCTCGACCAGAGCAAAATCAATTTCACTGGAATTCATCCGCTTTAAAAGCTCGGATGTATTCGCCGTCAGCATCCGTATGGCGGTATCCGGATATTTCTGCAGATAGGAAGCGATGGGCCCAGGCATTACATATTCTCCGATGGTCAGCGTCACTCCGAAATTCAGCCGGTTTTTCTTGCGGCTCACCTCGGCAAGCTTTTCCCTAAGGCGCAGATCATCGTGCTTCATCGTGATGGCGGAACTTAGGAACAGGCGTCCGGCAGCTGTCAGTTCGATCTTCTTTCCCCTGTGCTGAAACAGCCTTGTCCGGTATGTTTCCTCCAGATACCGTATGTGCTGTGAAACGGCGGGCTGTGTGATGTTTAATTCCTCTGCCGCTTTTGTATAATTCATATGGGCGCACACCGCCAGAAAAGTGTCGATCCGAAAATCCAGCATATTTTTCTTCCTCCGTAAACATTTCCTATGGAAATAAACTAAAATATAGCAGCAGTCAGCTTAGCCGCCCAGCAACCCGCCTGCGTTCAACACGCCGCTTAGGATCGTATAATATAATAACATAATCTTATTTATAAATAAATAATTATAATTTCATTTTATCTTTAGAAAATGATATAATTGTCCACGCTGTCTGTGCTGAAAATGGGCGGCAATAATGTACGCATCGGTGAAAGGAGTTTATTATGAACTTTATCAAGAAAAACTGGAAGGGTCTTCTTCTGTGTCTCTGCATCGCTGTTCCTTCCTGGTATCTGGGGCATCTGCTCCCGGTGGTGGGCGGTCCGGTTTTCGCCATTCTTCTCGGTATGGTTATCACGCTGTTTCTGAAATCCAGGGATACGCTGCAGCCCGGCATCACCTTTACTTCCAAAAAGATCCTCCAGTATGCGGTGATACTGCTGGGTTTTGACATGAATCTGACCGATATACTCTCCAAAGGCAGGCAGTCTCTGCCGATCATTTTATCCACGATCTCCACGTCACTGATTATCGCGTTTGTGGTCTGCCGACTGATGAAAATACCCTCACGGATCTCCACGCTGATCGGCGTAGGCTCCTCTATCTGCGGCGGCTCCGCTATCGCCGCGACCGCTCCTGTCATCGGAGCGGACGATGAGGAAATCGCTCAGGCCATATCCGTAATCTTCCTGTTCAATGTGGCGGCAGCGCTGATCTTTCCGACGCTTGGCAGCATGCTGGGCCTGTCCAATGAAGGATTCGGCCTTTTTGCAGGCACGGCTATCAATGACACCTCCTCCGTCACTGCTGCAGCTACCGCCTGGGACGGCATCCATGGGAGCAATACGCTGGATTCAGCCGCTATCGTCAAGTTGACCCGCACGCTGGCCATCATACCGATCACGCTGGTTCTGGCTTTTATCCGCACCCAAAAAGAAGCCGGCCAGACCGCGAATCATGTGAGCCTTAAAAAAATATTTCCTTATTTTGTACTGTTCTTTCTGCTGGCATCCGTTGTGACCACAGTGTTCTCTCTGCCCGCTTCCGTAACCGGCCCGTTAAAGGATTTGAGCAAGTTCTTTATCATCATGGCCATGGCGGCCATCGGCCTGAACACCAATCTTGTCAAGCTGGTAAAGACCGGCGGCAAGCCCATCTTCATGGGCATGTGCTGCTGGATCGGAATCGCGCTGGTCAGCCTGGGGATGCAGCATGTCCTCGGTATATGGTAAACAGCAAATACATAGATATGTAAAAATCTTCTTTCGGGACTTTCCGCCTGCGGCGGGCCGCTTTAACGACATGCTTAAATAATCTGGGAGCTGACGCGCGAATCACTCCGTGCGCCAGCTCCCAGATTATTTATTTTCATACATTATAAAAACTTATAGACTGTCACAGTGTCATACTCTTCTCCCGCCTTAACGACCGGTGAAGGAAATTCCGGCTTGTTCACACTGTCCGGATAGTACTGTGTTTCAAAGCAGACTCCACTTCTGGCATCGTATTTCGCACCGTTCTTTCCGACGGTATCCACGAAATTGCCGGTATAGATCTGTACGCCCGGAAGATCCGTATATACCTCCATGACGCGGCCGGATACAGGGACTGTCAGCCTGGCCACCAGCTTCTGTTCCCCGTCTGTTTTCAGCACCCAGTTATGATCATAACCCTTGCCGAAAATCAGCGCGTCATACTCAGCACCGATATCTCTGCCGATCGGCTTAGGAACCGTGAAATCCATCGGCGTACCCTTAACAGGGCGGATCTCTCCTGTAGGAATGGACGCCTCGTCAACCGCCGTAAAATAATCCGAATCCAGCCATATCTCCTGATCCAGCACGGTTCCGGAATCATGTCCCGCCAGATTGAAATAGCTGTGGTTTGTCATATTCATGACCGTGTCCTGATCGCAGACGCCATGATAGGAAATCATAAGCGCATTATCTGCCGTCAGCGTATAGACGACCGTAATGTCCGCATTGCCAGGAAAACCTTGATCCCCATCCGGACTGAAAAGAGAAAATTCCACGGAAGAACCAAGACTTCCTTCCTCCGCCTGCGCCTCCCAGAAGCGCTTGCCGTAATAGTCCGGACCGCTGTGCAGATTATTTATACCGCCGGCTGTGGAAAGCTGAATCCGTCTGCCGCCGAGTAAGAACGCCGCGCCCGCGATGCGGTTGGCATTTCTTCCCACCGTAGCGCCAAAATGCCCGGCTTTCTCCTCATATTCAGCCACATCGTCATAACCCAAAACTACATCCGCCATCTGTCCAGCCTTATCCGGAACCAATACGGATACCAGCGTAGCGCCATAATCGCTGACACTGACACGCATGCCGTTTTCATTTGTCATCGTGTAAAGGGATGCCTTTTCCCCGCTTTTTGTAACCCCGAACTCCCTGACTGTAATCGCCATACCATCCTCCGCCTGTCTTATTTTGCTTTTATATATCCTTTTGCTGTCAGCAGCTCCGCTACCAGAACGGCCCCGCCTGCCGCGCCTCTCAAGGTATTGTGGGACAGACCCACGAATTTATAATCGTATACCGTGTCCTCTCTCAAACGGCCCAGGCAGACGCCCATGCCCTTTTCGTAATCGCGATCCAGTTTTGCCTGTGGGCGGTTGTCTTCCTCAAAATATTTGATGAACTGCTTCGGAGCGCTGGGAAGTCCCAGTTCCTGCGGTTCCCCCTTATACTCGGCCCAGCATTTCAGGATTTCTTCTTTTGTTGGTTTTTTTTCAAAAGATACGAACACGGCGGCCGTATGTCCGTCAGAAACCGGCACACGGATGCACTGTGTGGTGATTAAAGGCGCATCCGCCTTCTTAATCACGCCGTCTTCCACCTTGCCCCAGATTCTTAAAGGCTCCTGCTCGCTCTTTTCCTCTTCTCCGCCGATGAAGGGAATAACATTGTCCACCATCTCCGGCCAGTCTTTAAAGGTCTTACCCGCGCCTGAGATCGCCTGATAGGTGGTAGCAACCACCACCTTGGGTCCGAACTGTTTTAACGCGTGGAGGGCGGGCGTATAGCTCTGTATGGAGCAGTTGGGTTTAACGGCAATAAATCCGCGCAAAGTTCCCAGACGCTTTTTCTGGAACGGGATTACCTCCAGATGTTCCGGATTGATCTCCGGGATCACCATCGGCACATCGGGCGTCCATCTGTGGGCGCTGTTGTTGGAGACTACGGGGATTTCCGCTTTCGCATAAGCTTCCTCAATGGCCTTTATCTCATCTTTGGTCATGTCCACCGCGCTGAATACGAAATCCACGCAGGAAGCTACCTCTTCCACTTCGTTTACATTTTTAACGATGATATGTTTCACAGCTTCCGGCATCGGAGTGCTCATTTTCCAACGTCCACCGACAGCCTCCTCATATGTCTTACCCGCGCTTCTGGGGCTGGCAGCAATCGCCGCGACCTCAAACCAGGGATGATTCTCCAATAAGGACACGAATCTCTGTCCCACCATTCCGGTACCGCCAAGGATACCTACCTTAAGCTTTTCACTCATAACGTACTCTCCTTTTTCTTACTCATTCGGTATTACCGCAGGAAATCCGCCGCGGAAAAAAGCTGCCATTTTCGGCACCGCCTCCGCAGTGCGTATGCGCTTTGCGCACACTTGTCTTTTGCGATCATACTTTATTGGAAAGTATCGTACCCCATTTTGACGAAAAATGCAACCGATTAACGGTGTTTTTTTGAAAGTTTATGCGATATGAATAAGATCAGGCCAAAAGATGAGCAAAAAATAGCAATCCAGACGAGAGCCGCGAAAGCGTCTCCGGTATCGGCGGAAGGACTCGGCACCAATGACGCATCCGAAGGTGCCGGCGTTGTCTGAACCGGAGCCTGTGTTGTGGGAGCCGGCACCGTTTCCGGGGCAGGTGTTGTCTCCACCGGAGTTTCTGGCACGCTTTCTGTAACCGTCCTGTTATAAACAATGAGCTTCTGCCTGTCGACGGTTTCCATTATCTCAAAATGCATGGGCTTTGCTTTTTGATATCCGTCCGGAGCTTTTGTCTCTTCCATTATATAAAAACCTGGAGGGATGTGGGTGAACTCGACCGGCGTCCCGTCTGTAACAAATTCTTCATACAGCTCTCCTCTGCCGCCGGATTTATCTGAGCAGTAAATGGCAAAAGAGGCTCCGGAGAGCGGTTTTGCGTTCTCTGCATCCAGTTTGTGTACCTCCAGGGTGGTATAGCTGTCTTCAAAATACACATTAAGTTCTTCTTCAAGCGCCGGAACATAAATTCCCATGGGCAAAGAAGCCACATATCCGAGATGGCACGGTGCCTGAAGCTCCTCCAGTATATAATGGCCGCAAGGGATTCTCATCAGGCTGCGGCCGGCATCCTCCGTAGTCCAGGCCGCGCCTGGCACGGCTTCCTTTGCTCCTGTTTCATCGGTAAGATAGGCCAGCAGATCCCCTTCATCCGTTTCGATGAGCGTCGGTTCCTTTAACTTTGTATCACAATAGAGGCGGACGGTTTCCGTGACATTTTCTTTTTCCACATAGCGCACCACCGTCTGATCAGCTAACGTTCTCTCCTTCCAGACAAAACGTTCCCGCACGGCCGGATACAGTGCTGCCATTTCGCCATCCGTTTCACTTATCTCAATCAGCTCCGGATCGACCTTTTCCGCTTTGTACAGGCATAATCTGGCGTCCGGGACATGGATTTCTCCCTCTGAACCGGTTTCCACTTTATGGACACACACCCGTATCGGCTGATCCAATACCTCCACAACAGCTGTATCCCCTCCGCTTCCCGAAATCACCTCCGCTTCCTGCACGCGCTCTCCCTCCTCCGTAAAGCTCACCTGGTCGGAATAGATTTCAATGAGGATATCCTTTGCCGGCAGGTATCCTTCCGGAGGCTGTATTTCTTTCAACAGGTATACTCCCGCTCTAAGCGGTTCATAGGTGCGCAGGCTGCCGTCTGCGGATGTCTCGTAAACCTCATATCCGATGCGCCTGCTGCCGGTCTCCTGATACTGGATCACCTTATGATTATCGCTGTCGTAAAGCTCAAACAGAACGCCTGCTTTCAAAAGCGGCTCTTTATTCTCTTTATCCTTTTTCACCAGCTTCAGCCTGCAGCGGTAAACTTTATTCATGACATTTACATGCTGATACCCTTCCGATTTATCCGGGTCAGCCAGGTTCCCCGGCTCCGGCAGCATGCTCCACTCGATATCTTCCATCCTATGGACACCGTCAAAGGGTATCTCAATCTCTATGGGCGCCGCAGTTTCATATTCCTTGTTGGGAAGCTCCGTGGGCTGCTGTTCCGCCACAGTATAAACACCATAAGGAAGCAGCCCGGTCCTCACAATGCTCTGATTTAAATGATCGGTGTTTGTATAGATCACCGTCTCCCCATTTTCTCCCGCTTTCAGAGGCTCTGCCAGCGAAAAGTCAAAATGTCTGTAATCATAGCTGCCGTCCGGGTTCTGCCCTAGCCCCTGCTTCACCAGATCACTGCGCAGATAAAAGCAGAATCCCGAATGATCCAGCAGTGTTCCCTCATCGGTAGTTTTATGCAGCTCCACCGCCTGGCGGATCACCTGTTCCTCCACAGAGGCCTCTACGGTCACTACCGGCGTGTCCTGGCCCGGATCCGCGATCGTTACCGGATAAGTTTTGGCGCAGAGCTCATATCCCGTGCTTCTGTGTAACTCACGGATATAGTAGCTGCCAAGATACAGATCCTCCAATACCGCTCTTGCCTGACCGTCGGTGGTCATCTCGGCAACCAGCCGGTCCTTTTCATAGAGCTGCCCCGTCTTCTGATCCGGATGCAGGATCGGCTCTGCCGCATACAGGCCGTATACTGCACCGGACAATGCCGCGTCCCCCTGCGGTACCGGCTGTCCCGTCTCCAGATCTCTCTTTACAAGCTCGATCCTGCCCTTTATGCGGTCATTTTTCAAGGTGATCTCTGCCGTTTCACCGCTCTTCACCTCGATCTGAATCACCGAACGTCCGTTATAATAGCCGGGCGGTGCTGTAATCTCTCTTACATAATAAATACCCGGTTCCAGCTGTACCTCCTGGCCGCCTGCCGATTGTGCGGCCAATTCGCTGCAGCCTTTATCCCGATAAAATCCCAGCAGCGCGCCGTCAAGCTCCCGACCGGTTTCCGAGCATACCTTCTTTATCTTGCCAAAGCCGTAAACCTGCACATTTTCCTGTCCGGATGCGTTTGTCTGTCCTGTGCCAAATGTAAGGCTGCGAAGTTCCAGCATATCCTGGGTGGTGGATTTCCCGCTCTCAAACCACACCAGCTCCGCGTTGTATTCCCCATAATACCCGGTCAGATCCAGCTGTACCGAGGCAGACTTTTTAAGCTGTACGGTAAGCCTGTCTGTTCCGTTACCGGTTTCCGAGTGAAACTGTCCGTTCGTCAGGGTAATCGGTTCCCCATTGAGCCACAGGCTGTCACCGCCGTCTATTCCAGTTATGATCCCGTCATAACCGCTTAGATTTTCTGCCTGAATCACGAAAGTCAGCCGGTCCCCCTCCACACTCTTTTCCTGTACCCCCACGCTGTGAGGAATTTTTACAGACGCATCTCCGTAATGGGCAATACGGTAAAGGGTATCCGCCATCCCGGCCGCGTCTTCACCGGTCAGATTCCCATAGCGAGTATGGTGGTTGGCATTGTAGTTCTTGCCATGGTAGGAGGAATCGTTAATCTGCACATACATCCAGATCGCAAGCTGTGTAGCCTGCCACTGTGCCTCCTCACTAAGCCCCCGCGCCGACCAATAGGCGCTGTTGTACGGAAAGCCGTTTTCCAGTATGGTCCGGATCCCCCCGCTTGAATGAATCTGCCCTGAGTCCACCGGAGCATAGGCATCGGATGCCTTCGGATCGTCCAGCCCCCCGTTTAAGCAGAAGCAGCGGACTCCGTTATGATAATACGCGTTGTATACCCCATAGGCCATGCCATGGCTGTAGACAGGATCGCTGTCCGATATGTAATGCGTCCCCACCTTTGAAGAGTAAAATGAATCCTCCGCCTCCGCGGTCAGAGGATGTGCCCAAAACATGCCGAATGCGGCAATCAAGGCACAGACATAAGCCAGCGCTCTTATCCAAAATGAGCGCGCAGAAAAATAAGGTCTTCTCATGGATTGATCTCCTTAATTGTACAAACTATCATCAGGTGTCTCCTGACTGCCTGCTGTTGTTATTTCAGTTCTCTTATTGGGGATTGGGAGGGGCAGAAATGCCCGATCTGATTGGTTGTTACTCTAAAATAGCATAGGTTTGGAAATAATTCAACAGTTTTTTTGCTGTTGCCGTAAACTGTTGCCGTTAACTTCCCGCATATGACAGAAGAGAGCATGGTCCTCATTGGGACACGCTCTCGCGCCGTGAAATGCGGGAATCGGATGAAGCTACCGTCAGAGAATACTATACAGAACTCGGTGTGAAAAAGGGTGTGAAAAAGGGCGAAGACTATTTCGCCCAATTGACCTCACGTCTGCTGCAAGACTCCCGTTCAGATGATCTTCTTCGTGCAGCCGGTGATGAGATATTTCGAAATCGTCTATATCATGAGTACGGAATAAAAATAGAGAAGGACCTTTGATCTTTTTTAATAACAGCAAGTGCCAATCTCTCTGCTTGGCACTTGCTGCTTTATCGGTCCTCCGGACAAGCCATCCGCTAGAAACAGCCCTGTACCCGAAAACGTCCAAACATGAATTATTTTATGATATCGCTTTGCCCGTCCTCTTCCACTTCCCGGTACGGTATTCCAGATAAGATATGACGAAGTTCGCAAGCCAGCCGATCGGAACCGCAAACCATACCATCTGTATACCAAAGGCAGGTGCCAGCGTAACAGCGATAATGACGCGGATCGCCAGGTTTACCAGATTAGCCACAGTGAACATCTTCATATCACCCGCTCCGCGCAGCAGCCCGTCCGTCAGCATCTTACATCCGATCAGAGCGAAAAACCAGCCCATAAACTTAAGGTAGCCTATGCCCGTCTGCATAGCGAGCTGTGTGCCGTCCGCCCCCAGAAACATGGTGATGATCGGCCTGTAAAAGAGCTCCAGTGCCGCGCAGATCACCATGGCAAATCCCCCAATCAGACATAAACCGGAGTGATATCCTTTTGGAACACGCTCCATCTCTCCGGCTCCGATATTCTGCGAAGTGTAGGAGGAAATTGCATTGCCCATGGCCGCCATCGGCACAACGCAAATGCTTTCCACCCGCATAGCGGCCGAAAAGCCTGCCAGCATCTCCGCGCCAAAGCTGTTTACCACTGACTGCACCAGCATCATGCCGATGGACACCGTGGACTGCTGCAGTATAGACGGAAGCGCAATGCGGACCATGCTGCCCAATTCTGCAGCGTCAAAGAGAGGTTGCCGGTCGGCCGGATAAGTGGACATTTCCTTCAGGAAGAGCAGGAAAGCCGCCACTGCGGAAATTCCCTGTGCGATCAGCGTAGCCCATGCCACCCCTGCCACTCCCATATGCAGAGAGCACACCATATAAATATCCAGAAGGATATTAAATATAGAAGAAAAGATCAACAGATACAGCGGTATGCGTGAACGCCCCAGCGCATTAAACATCGCCGACAGCACATTATACATGAACAAAAAGGGCAGGCCCAGAAAATAAATATTCAAGTATTCCGACGCCATATCCAGCACTTGTGCCGGCGTATTTAAAGCCCGCATGATCGACTTTCCGCACAGCGCTCCTACGATCCCCAGAATAATGCTCAGAACCAGAAACGACAGCAGAGCGGTGGAAACAGACCGTTTCATCTTTCCGTACTCCCTGGCGCCAAAATACCTGCTGGTGATCACGGAAGCGCCCATGCCGCCTCCGATGGCGACAGATATGAATACTGTTGTCAGCGAGTAAGATGCGCCTACCGCCGCCAGGGCATTTTCATTTACAAAACGGCCCACCACCACTGAATCCGCCATGGTATAGAACTGCTGGAACAGATTGCCGATGATCATCGGCAGCGCAAACAGAAAGAGCGCTTTTATCGGTTTTTTATGTATCAGATATTCCTTTTCCATTTCTATTTACTTCTCCTTATTGCCGGTAAGGTGCGGCCGCACCCTATGCGGCCCAAATCAGCTCTGTTTAGTATAGATGTTTCCCTGCCGGCTGTCAAGCAGCGGGCAGCCACGAACCTCGCATGAACTACAGGCAGCCACTGACCACGCGCGAACTACGGACGTAAACGGTGGGATCTGATCTGCTGGAAACAAACTTTCTGTACAGTAAATTTTTGCCGGAGATTCTTGAATGCTGCTCCATTGTATGCGCAGACCGTATCTGGTATGATAAATATGTAGCAGTTTCGGAGGGCGGGGCTTTCTCGGTCAAGAAGATGCGCCGTCTAAGCAGCTACATGAATACATCGATCGATGATATTAGAGCGCGCGGAAAGGATAGAAATGAAACTAAACGAAATCATACGAATAAAACGTAAAGAACAAAACCTGACACAGGAGGAGGCCGCCAAACGGCTCGGCGTATCCGCTTCAGCTTTTAACAAATGGGAAAAGGGAAACGCCTGTCCGGATATTGCCGTACTTCCGGCGCTGGCCCGCCTCCTGAAAACCGATCTGAATACGCTGTTCTCCTTCAGAGAAGAACTGACCGAACAGGAAATCGGCCTGTTCTGCGAAGAGCTTAGCAGCATCATAAAACAGGACGGTTTTGAAAAAGGTTATGCTGTGGCAATGGAAAAGCTGCAGGAGTACCCGGACTGCGGTCCGCTGATTGGCATGACCGCATCTACGCTGGACGGCGCGCTGTTCATGTTCGCTCCTGCCTCCAGGGAAAGCTATTCCGAACAGCTTGAACAGCTTTATGAGCGGGCCGCGCTGTGTGACGATATGGCGACCAGGGACTTTGCCAATTATATGCTGGCTGCCCGCTGCATGCAGCACGGCGACTATGACAGAGCCGAGGAACTGTTAGATCAGCTGACCGATAAGCCGGCCGTGGACAAGAACCACATGAAGGCCAATCTGTTCGTCAAGCTGGGGCGGCTGGATGAGGCCGCGCAGATACTGGAACGCAAGCTGATGGCGGCGGCAAGCGATGTTCAGTCTGCCCTGCTGGCGCTCATGACGCTGGCATTAAATGAAAATGATATGGAAACCGCCGGTTATCTCGCGGAGGTTTCACAAAAATCCTCACGTTTGCTGGAGAGCTGGGAATACAACTCCTATGTGGCAGCATTCGAACTGGCCGCCGCCAAAAAAGACGGCGATACCTGTATGGAGATGCTGACAGGGATGGCTGATGCATTAAAGAAGCCATGGTTGTTTTCCCAATCCAGGCTCTACCGCCATGTCCCGCAGAAGATCCCGCAGAATAAATCTGATCTTTCAGAAATACTGCCAGGTCTTTTAGCTTCCATTAAGAGCGATGAGGATATGGAATTTCTAAAAAACCGGACGGATTTTGACAGCTTATTGGAGCAGCATCCGCTTACATGATCCTGCTTTTCGTTTCTGCGGCTCTGATCGGTTCGGTTATTTTCCTGCCACGGACAAATGCGAAATCAAAACAGAGGGGGATCCGACCACGGATGCCCCTTTGGGCATGCCGAAATGCAGATCGGAACCCACCGCCAGAATATCTTTCAGCAGGTCAAAGAAATTGCCGGCTACCGTAAAAGACTTGATCGGGTGTGATACTTTGCCGTCTCTGATAAAAAATCCCGCGCTTTCAATAGAGAAATCTCCGGTCACCTCATTGGTTCCCGCATGCAGCCCCTTAATTTCATTCACAAGTACGCCCTCTTTGATTCCTGCACACAGCAGCTCACGGCTTTTCACTCCCGGTTTCAGATACAGACAGAAATATCCCGGCGAGACGGTCTGGTCATATCTTCCCTTTATTCCGTTTCCTGTGCTCACCGTGCCTGCCACCCCGGCTGTCTTTCGGTCATACAAAAGTGTGGTCAGTATTCCTCCGTCTATGATCTTCTTTTCCCGAACCGCTGTTCCCTCATCATCAAAAGGCGTCTGCACCGGACTATAACGGCACAGCGGGTCCTCTATGAGGGTAACGCACTTTGCTGCTGTCTGCTGTCCTTCCAGTCCCGAAAGCAGCGATAAGCCCTTCTGCGCATTCTCTGCCGAAAACACTGCGCTAAACGCCTCTAAAAATGTAATCATCTGTCGGCTGTCAAAGATCACAGGATAGCTTCCGGATGGCACCAAAACTGCGCCCAGCTTAGCGCATCCGTCACCGGCCGCTTCCTTTGCCATCCCATCCGGATCAAACTGCGCCATATCACCGACTGCCAAAGACCGGCCCACATTGGTCTCATCCCCTTGCCTTACCAGCGCCTCAATAAACGCCACGGAATAGCCGGTGCTATTTTCCAGATCCAGTCCGAGGGGATTATACAGCCTGACTGTACGCCTGCGGCTGATCACGCAGCTCTCTGTGCCGTCCGATACCCGCGCATCCGCGGCATAGGCCGCTTTCTGGAGCGCAAGGACTTCTTCCGTAAGGCTTGCAACATCGGGAATGTCATATGCTTCCACCGTTTTCTCTCCATATATTTCTTCATCGGCACGCAGCCCTTCCGCCGATGCCGTCTCAAAGAGCGATGCATTTTCCAGCGCCCGGTCGAACAGCATTCCGATCTGACTCTCATCCGGCAGCTCTGTGGACGCATAGCCGGTCCGACCGTCCGCAGTCAGCCTTAAACAGATTCCTCCCTGCTTCTGGCTGGAAAACCCCTTCACATCCTCCCGAAAGGCGCTGATCTTTGCCATTTCTTCTTCCACATAATATAGTTCGTAATCTGTAAGGTTTCGCCTTTTCGCTTCCTTAACTGCCAGCTCTTTCCATCTATTAAAATCCATATTGACCCCTCCTATCTTCCGCCCACGGTTATAGAAGACACACGGATCAGCGGCTGCCCCACATCTGTCGGGATACTTCCGCTGGATGACCCGCACATTCCCTGTGCCGTTGCCAGATTCTGCCCCACCATATCGATTGCGGACAGCACCTCTGCCCCATTGCCGATCAGGCTCGCTCCACGGACAGGTTCGCATACTTTTCCGTTTCTGATCAGATACCCTTCCCTGACGCTGAAATTAAACGCTCCTGTCACAGGGTTCACAGATCCTCCGCCCATACTTTTTGCGTAAAGACCGTATTCTATAGAAGCTATAATATCCTCATTGCGATCCGGCCCATTTAGGAGAAATGTGTTTGTCATGCGTGAAGTCGGCTCAAACAAATAACTCTGGCGCCTTGCGCTGCCGGTAGACGGCATGCCCATACGCCGGCCGTTAAAGCGATCCACCAGGTAGGATTTTAAGATGCCGTTTTCAATCAGTACATTGCGCCGGGAGGGAGTGCCTTCATCATCGATATTGACCGAGCCCCATGCCCCTGGGATCGTGCCGTCATCTACCGCTGTCACCTTGGGACAGGCCACCCGTAAGCCCAGTTTCCCGGCAAATTCAGACTGGCCGTAGGCCACCGACGAGGCTTCCAGCGAATGCCCGCATGCCTCATGAAAGATAACACCGCCAAAACCGTTTTCAATGGCCACCGCCATCCTGCCAGCCGGGCAGTATCCGGCCTTAAGCATGGTCATTGCCTGCGCCGACGCGGCCCTTCCAACCTCAGAAGGCAATATGGTTTCAAACATCTCCAGACCCATGCGCCGGCCCGGTGAACTAAAGCCCTGCTGGTTGGACATGCCGTCGCTGGCCGTGGAGACCACCATGAGTCTGGTCCGTATCTGCCGGTCAGCCGTATAAAGCCCCTCGCTGTTGGCAATCAGTATATTGTGGTCAAAATCCATCAGTCTGGTCTTAACCTGTGCGATGGCGCTGTCATACCCCCGGGCCGCCGCATCAGCCTCCTTTACAATCTCCAGTTTTACCGCATTTGACACGCTGGACGGCACTGTTTTAATCGGATGCCGGTCGCCGTTTAAGCGTTCCGTCAAGCGAATCATCCTCTCTGAACGGCTCTGTCCGATCACATCCGCTGCTTTCGCCGCACATGCCATGAGACCGCTTTGCGTGATATCCGTGGTGGAAACATGGACAGAACGCAGGCCATTGAATACACGGATACCGGCTCCGGACAACAGTCCGTCATGTATGGAATCCAGTTTTCCTCCGGTCATCACGATTTCGTTTTCTTTTGTCCGTTCCACAAACACTTCTGCGAAATCCGCACCGGTGGCCATAGCCCTGGCAAGCACTTTTTCTAATATATTTTTTTCAATCATAGCTCTCCTTCCTTCACCGTCTGTATCTGATCTAAATTATAGCGAAATAAAAACGTTCCGGCAACCATAATTTATTGTATATAACAGTTTCGGCAGCGGGAAAACCGATGCAAAGGCAGGTAAGTAACCGTTCACAGTTACCGTAAAGTTCCCGCGCAAGACAGGGTAAGTTATCGTTTTTCGATAAATAGATGTTGACTTTCAGTTTTTCTTCTTATATAATTCAAGTAACAAATATCCGGCAGAACGGACGGAGCGGGAGGAGCAGAAAACACATTATGCAGCAGTTAAAATTATCACAATGGCTAAAGGGCGTTACCATATTTGTAGGAATCATCGGAGGGCTGTTCTTCTTTTTATTCGTTCCCACCTATGGCAGGAATATGCTGACGCTCTATCCGGAATTTTCTTCACTGTTCTATCTATACCTGATCATGATCTGGATCGGCGCCATCCCCTGCTATCTGGCGCTCTACCAGTTCTGGAAGGTCTGCGTCCAGATCGGAAAGGACAATTCCTTCAGCCATGAAAATGCAAAATCGCTGCAGAACATCGGCCGCCTTGCCCTGATCGATACCGCATATTGTTTGATCGGTATACTGGTGCTGCTTTTGGCCAACTCGCTGCATATCTTTCTCTTTATCGCAGCCCTGTTCATCATAGCCGCAGGTATCGCTATTGCAGTCATTGCCGCCGTCCTGTCCCATCTGATCGAAAAGGCCTGGCAGATGAAGCAGGAAAACGACCTCACGATATAACCGCCCTGTTAAATAAAAGCTGCAAACAGGATTCTTTGCTGCTGCGGATCGCTTTAGCGGCATAATGCCCTGTCTGAAATAAAAAGCTCCGGCGTCAATGCGTATACAGCACATTGGCGCCGGAGCTTTTTTCAGATCAAATATCGGAACAGCTGGAACACCCATGAGGTGATACCGAAGAGGAACTTCTTCGGCCCGGGCAGCTGTACCGCAGGCACATCCGGATTCTCTTCATAATTTCCGTCCTGTCCCACCTTTAACGCCTGCGCATGCATGGCGGCAATCTTTCCATTCAAATCCCGGTTAATCTCTTCGCTGTGAATGACAAACATCACTTCCGTATCAATATAAACACTGCGCATATCCAGGTTGAAGGATCCGATCACCGCGATATCATCGTCCACGAGTATGGATTTGCCGTGGGAGGAATGGTCTCCCTGAAATTCATACAGATCCACACCCGTATCCAATATCTTACCGCGGTTGTGGACATAGTCCGATGATGCCATGAAATTATCTCCCACGGCAACGGAATTGACCTGCATGGAAAATTGTCCCACCGCTCGGTCTATGTCCTTCATCCCCTGATACATATCCTTGCTGAAAACCGCATAGGGGGTCTGTATGTAGACACCGCTCTTTGCCTGCTTCATCAGCTGCTCCAGTTCATACCATACATAGGGTTCCTTCGCCATAATATGCGTGGGGTTATGGATAAAGGAGATCTTATGCGTTTCCATTGTCACGGCCTCATAGTCAAAGGACTCGGCAAACAGCTCCGGCTGTTGATCCGCCATCTCCTGATAATGGCTGCGCAGCCACTCGGCGGAGGATTCTGTTTTCGCCTTAAGGCGGCCGGGAACGCTGTCAAACACATATTGACAGGAATCTTCCTCCCAGAGCGCGTCAAAATAATCCTTTACCTCAAACAGGACGCTTTCGCGGTTCGCGGCATCCTCATAGGCGGTATTGTAGATCAGCACTTCCCTGTCGTAGCTGGGGTTTGATGTCTGATTTTCCCCCAGAAAGTAATCGAAAGTATTTCTCCCGCCTGCCAGCAGAAGTTTATCGTCCACGATTACATACTTGTCGTGCATGCGGCCGTTCGCTGTCCAGGGCATCAGAAGATTCGGCACATTATAAAACTTGATTTCAAAATTCGGGTGGCTGCCGGCGGCATAAAACAGCGGATCGCCCGACATATGCACTGTGCCGTACAATCCGTCCACCATCACCTGTACCTTCACCCCGCGGTCGGCTGCCGCCAGAAGCGCCGCAAATACGTCGTTGCAGCTGTCCCCAGGACGTATATCGAATGTGGTCAGGATAATGCGCTCCTTCGCTTCCTGTATCATCTGTATCCGAACATCCAGGGCTTCCTTATTGGTCTCCACGATCGCCGCCCGATCCACACCGGTTCCCGTCCCGTAAAAGGCGGAGGGATCCACCTTGCTGCTGTAGTCCTCGCTTACCTTTTTAGGGAAAGCGAAGGGGAGCAGCGCTCCTGCAATCACATATAACAGAAAGACCAGCAGGATACGGACAATCCATTTCATAACAGACATTTTCTTTCCTCTTTTCATACAAGAAATTCTAGCATGATTACATCGGTTCGTCAATCCGGCTCTCCGCTTTCTTTCTTAAAAAACTCTATCAAAATTATTGTAACAGTTCAGACGGCTCATCTTCTTGACCGAAAAAACCGGTCAAGAAGCATCGGATGTCCATCCGATGTGAAAAATAGCACAAAAACAGTCTTATGAGCAAGCTCAACGCCTGCTTTTGCACTATTTTTCCCGCCGTCTGAACTGTTACAAATTATTAAAACAAATTTCCGAAAAAAGTGCTTGCATATTTTTATTTTTTTAGTATAATTATATTTGCTGTGAGTCAGCAAGCTTCCTTGGCTCAGCTGGTAGAGCGACGCATTCGTAATGCGTAGGTCGCCGGTTCGAATCCGGCAGGGAGCTTTTGAAAAAGCCTTGAGATTTCAGGGCTTTTTTTCGTGTGAAAGTAAGTACTGTGAATTAAAGAGCATCCTGTTCGCGGGATTCTTTTTCATTTCACAGGCGGTTCAGCATCGGATTGTACTGCGCTGCCGAAAGCCTCTGATTCGGCAGTATTTTTTCATCACCACCGGCGGATTTTTCCATACAATACAATATAGATGTTTTGGAGGACCGTACATGAACCCAATATTAACTTTAGACCAGATCAGTTTCTCCTACCATTCCCTGGACGGGGAAACTGCCGCTTTGGAAAACATCAATTTTCAGGTCATGAAAGGGGAATTCGTAGCGATCGTAGGGCCGTCCGGATGCGGAAAGTCCACACTGCTGTCGCTGATCTGCGGGCTGATCGAGCCGGAAAGCGGAACAATCCGGGTAGATGGCGCCTCCGTTGGCTATATGCTGCAGAAGGATCATCTTCTGGAATGGCGTACAGTATATGACAACGTAACCTTAGGCTTGGAAATTCAGCATAAACTGACACCGGAAAATAAAGAAAAAGTTTTAAAAATGCTAAAGACCTATGGCCTGGAGCATTTTAAACGGAGCGCCCCTTCTGAATTATCCGGAGGTATGAGGCAGCGCGCGGCACTGATCCGCACCCTGGCCTTAGAGCCGGATATTCTTTTATTAGATGAACCGTTTTCCGCCCTTGACTATCAGACAAGGCTGGAGGTGGGCGACGATATCGGCAGCATCATCCGAAATGCCGGAAAAACAGCCATACTCGTCACCCATGACCTCTCGGAGGCGGTCAGCATGGGAGACCGCGTCATCATCCTCTCCCATCGTCCCGGCACCATCAAAAAAATCATGCCCATCACCTTTGAAGAAAAGGGCCTGTCCCCTATGCAGCGCAGAAATACCAAAGAGTTTCACAGCTATTTTAATCAAATATGGAAGGAGCTAAAAGGAGATGGAGAAGCTGTCGGCAGCACAAGCAAAGTTTCTGCTGAAAGAGAAACGTCATAAACAAAAGGTATTTTTCCTTAGAATCCTGATCCTGATCCTGTTCATCGCAGTATGGGAAGCCGCCGCAAGAGGCGGCCTGATCAACGACTTTATCTTCAGCAGTCCCTCCCGCATCGGAAGTCTGTTTCTTACCATGGCCAAGGACGGGAGCATATTCTATCATATCGGTGTCACCCTGATGGAAACGGTGGCGAGCTTTCTTCTGGTAACCGTGCTGGGCCTTCTGCTTGCCATCCTGCTCTGGAGCAATAAAGGGATTTCCGAGACTCTGGAGCCGTATCTCGTGGTACTCAACAGCCTGCCAAAATCGGCGCTGGCGCCGGTTTTAATCGTATGGCTGGGCAATAACCTGAAAACTATCATTGTGGTCGGCATCATCATTGCTGTTTTCGGTTCCATCATCACGCTGACTACCGGGTTTTTGGGCGTGGACCAGGATAAAATCAAGCTCATATATACGCTTGGCGGAAAGAAAAAAGATGTGTTAAGCAAGGTCCTGGTTCCCAGTTCCATCCCCATCATCATCAGTACGATGAAAGTGAATATCGGGCTTTGCCTGGTCGGCATCATCATCGGCGAATTCCTGGCCGCCAATAAAGGGCTGGGATATCTGATCATCTATGGCAGCCAGGTGTTTAAAATGGATCTGGTAATGCTAAGCATCATCGTTTTATGTGTTCTTTCCGCAATCCTGTATTACTTCATCACGATGCTTGAGAAGAAGGTAAAGAAGAAATTTTAAACAGAAAAAAGGCGGCAATCAGCTGCCGCCCATACATAGTCTGACCGTTTTACAGACACATCACAATGCCGCCTTCGTTGGCATACATGCTGCTGACTCCGGCTGCGTCCACAATATAGATGTCTTTAAACTTCAGCCTTCTGCAGATCTCATCTTTCACGTAAAGCGCCCTCTCCAGACAGTTGCAGTGAGTGATTCCCAAAATCTTCTTTTCAGTATTCACCGCACTCTTTACAGCCAGATCAATCATCTTATTCAGCGCTTTATTGATCCCCCTCGCCTGATCCAGTTTAACAATCACACCGTGATCTCCCGCCATCACCGGCTTAATGTTCAGTGCTGTCGCAAACAGTGCCTGAAGTCCGGACAGCCTGCCGTTTTTGCGGAGAGTATCCAGATTTTCCAGCACGAAATAAGTGAGCATGTGATCGCGGAAACCGGAGATCTGCTCCACCACCTCCTCAAAGGAGAGACCAGCTTCACAGAGTTCCTGAATCTTTAATGCGATCAGGCTCTCGCCGGAAGCCGCGGAATCCGAACTGAACACCGCTATCTTCTTGTCCTTGCCATGTTCCTCTTCATAGAGGTTTTTCGCAAGCTGTGCGCTGTTGTAAGTACCGCTTAAATGCTGGGAAAGCGTCACCACAAAAATCCCTTCCGCATCCGCCGCCTCATAAGCCAGCTTAAAACTCTCAGGAGAGGGGCATGCCGATTTCGGACATTCTGCACTTTCATCCACCAGTTTGAGGAACCTTGCCTGATCGAAGGTCTCATCATCCACCATATAAGTATCACCCACCTGCAGAGTGAGCGGAATCACCTGAAAATGTTGATCCATTTTCAATTCTTCTGTCAAGTCACAGCAACTGTCCACAATGATTTTATACTTCATATTCATCCTCATTTCCGCGCCCGTTTTTATGGCATATCAGGCCTTATAAAACAATACCGTTATTAATACAGTTATGCCCGGTTTACACTTTTTTCATGTATAATTCAAAACGCCGCCTTATATAGTATTCATTACTACATATAATAGCATAGGCTGCTAATCTAGTAAATACCATATTTTATGATAAAACAAAAAACTTCTGAAATATTTATAATCTATTTCAGAAGTTTTTACTCAAAGCTGTTTGAGATGTTCCACAGAAGGCTCGACCATCATGGAATAATTGGTATGATAGATTACAAAGCCCGGCGCACCTCCGGGTGTTTTCTTCACATGCTTTTTCTCAATATAATCGATTTCCACCTTGCTGGCATCCCGCCCCTTGGAATAGTAGGCGGCCAGGGCGGCAGCCTCTTCAAAGACGCGGTCCGGCAGCTCTTTTCCTTCCGATTTCACGATGACGTGGCTTCCGGGAATCCCTTTGGCGTGAAACCACCAGTCATTTCCCGTGGCCGTCTGAAATGTGAGCTCCTCATTCTGATAATTGTTCTTGCCCACATACATATGAAACCCGTCTGAGGACAGATAATGGTAGGGACGGCTGACTATTTTCTCCCGTTTCCTGCCCTGAGCATGCTTTTTAATGTAGCCGTATTCCTGCAGTTCCAGTTTGATCTGCATCAGATCCTCTTCCAGAACAGCCATATCCAGCGATGCGGAAATGGACTCCAGATGAGCGATCTGCGCTTGTGTTTCCCGTATATGACCGCTTAGCGCCTCGTAGGTGCGCTTCAGCTTCGCGTATCTGTCAAAATACTTTCTGGCGTTCTCTTTCGCCGTGAGGTTAGGATCCAGCGGAAAGGTGATCTCCTCGTTTGTATAATAATTCATGCAGGTCAGCTGATCCGCGTTTTCCTCCAGAGAATAGCCGTAGGTATTGAGCAGCTCACCGTATATTCTGTATTTTTCGCGCTTCTGTGTATCTTTAAGCTGTTTTGCCTGCAGATCGTATTTCTTCATACCGCGCTCCAGCGCGTTCTGTACGATCTTACGTAAATCCGCAGATTTCTGACGGATCCTGGTATAGGTTTCCTTCGCAGCATAAAATTCCTTCAGCACCTCACTGATGCTCTCAAAACGCTTCTCTTCCAGACTTCCGAGGCAGGTCAGAGGCACGGATGCAAATTCCACCGGTTCTTTGGCTCTGTAACGGATATTGGGGCAGAATCTTCCTTCCTGGACATCTTCCATCAGATATCGGAATGTGCGCAGCAGATGCAGGCGCCCGTTTTCATCCAGATTTTCCGCAGGCACATCCGCGTCCAGGCTGGCCAGAAAACAGAGTTCTTCCGCTATGATCGGGCTGATGCCGGTGAGGCCCGTATAGAGCGCTTTTGACAGCGCGAGCGGGCGGGACAGAACTTCCATAAATGCAGAGTCCGTGACGGATAACGGATCATATTTTTTCACCGTCTCCGGTATAAAATAAGGACGTCCCGGCAGCACCTCGCGCACAGAACTCACCTGCGCGCTGACATGTTTAATACTGTCAATGATCACATGCTCATCATTGCAGAATATAATATTGCTGTGTTTTCCCATCAGTTCGACGATCAGATGTTTTCTGCAGACATCTCCCAGCTCATCCAGATGCTCAAGCTCCAGATCTACGATGCGTTCCAGCCCCGGCTGTGTTACGGAAACAATCCGCGCGCTGCCGATATGCTTGCGAAGCAGCATGCAGAAATTGGGGGCGGTCATCGGGCTCTGCTTCGTGCTGTCGGCAAAATACAGTAACGGCAGACTGGCATTGACTGATATCAGAAGTCTTAGCTGTTCTCTGCCGCTCTTGACTGTAACCAAAAGCTCATCGCTCTCCGGCTGGGCTATTTTGGAAATTCTCCCGTTTACCAGCTTCTGCTGCATATCCCGCACCAGATTCGCTATTACAATACCATCTAAAGCCATGCAGTATCCTCCGCCGTTTCTAAACCGGGTATGGAACAGATGAGCGTCATGCTGCCTTCAAAACGGCAGATGCCGTAGTCTGCAGGCAGGATGAAATGGCATCCCTTCCTAACCGGATGGGCGTCCACCGTTCCCTCCCCATCAATCACACTGACATTTATAAAGGGATGAACCTGTTCAAATTCGTATGACTGCTCCAGATGAAGCTTATACACCGAATAATACGGGCAGCTGACCAGCCTCGTGATATTCCAGCCGTCCCCCTCATCTGTACAGAAATCATTGGCGGCTGGCACAAACGGCGCTTTAATCACGTCAATGCTCTGCTCAACATGAAGCTGTCTGGGACTGCCGCCGCTAAGCCTGTCATAATCGTAAACCCGGTATGTGATATCGCTGTTCTGCTGTGTTTCCAGTATCAGCGTACCGCCCTTGATCGCGTGGACACAGCCCGGATTGATCTGGAAGAAATCGCCTTTTTTAACCGGAACCTTCCGGATAAAAGAATCCCACTTTTTGCCGCGGATCATCTCTTCCACCTGTTCGTGATCCTTTGCATGATGCCCGATCACAATTTCTCCGCCCAAAGGGGCATCCAGAATGTACCAGCATTCCGTCTTTCCAAGGGCGCCGTTTTCATGAAGGCCGGCGTAGGTATCATCCGGATGCACCTGAATGCTAAGGTCATCCCTCGCATCGATGATCTTGATAAGAAGAGGAAACACTTCCCCCGAAAGGCCTCCGAACAGCTCCCTTCGGCTGTTCCACAGACCGCTTAAGCTCATGCCCTGAAAGCGCCCTTCCCTGACCGTGCAGTCGCCGGACGGATGAGCGCTGATCGCCCAGCATTCTCCCGTGTCGTCTCCGGGAATATCATAGCCATACACATCCTTGAGGCGCCGGCCGCCCCAGATCATCTCTTTAAATACCGGCTCTAAAAATAGGATCTCTCTCATGAGCGGATCTCCTTCTTATAAGTTTAATTCATCATAATGCCCTTCTGACGCACTACCTTCGGACGGAAGCCTTCATCGGCCAGCTTCTGCACGATTTCATCCTTATGCTCCGTGCCGAATGCTTCTATGGTGATCCTAAGTTCCACAGCGGCATTGCGGTTGATGCTCACGAACTGGTTGTGCTCCAGCTTGATGACATTGCCGTTGGCCTCCGCGATCACAGAAGCCACGTGTACCAGCTGTCCGGGCGTATCCGGCAGCAGCACGGATACGGTGAAGATACGGTCTCTCTGGATCAGCCCGTGCTGTACCACGGAAGACATGGTGATCACATCCATATTGCCGCCGCTGATGATCGGCACCACCTTCTTGCCGGTCACGTTCAGATGCTTTAAGGCTGCGATGGTCAAAAGCCCCGAATTCTCGGCCACCATCTTATGATTCTCAATAAGATCCAGGAAGGCAACGATCAGCTCTTCATCCTCCACGGTGATGATTTCATCCACATTTTTCTGAATATACGGGAACAGCAGATCTCCCGGCGTCTTTACAGCGGTGCCGTCCGCGATGGTATTGACTCCCGGAAGAGTCACCACCTTGCCCTGAAACAGCGATTCCTTCATGCAGGCGGCTCCCGCAGGCTCCACACCGATCACCTTGATGCTCGGATTGAGCAGCTTTGCAAGCGTGGACACGCCGGTGCACAGCCCGCCGCCGCCGATGGGCACCAGTATGTAATCCACCGTAGGCAGCTCCTTTACGATCTCCATTGCGATGCTGCCCTGTCCGGCCGCCACCGTCAGATCATTGAACGGATGGATAAAGGTATATCCTTTTTCCTCCGCCAGCTGATAGGCATAGGCACAGGCCTCATCATAGACATTGCCGTAGAGCACCACCTCCGCCCCATAGCTCTTTGTGCGGTTCACCTTCATCAGAGGGGTGGAAACGGGCATCACAATCGTAGCTTTGACGCCGTAAAGCTTCGCAGCATAGGCGACACCCTGGGCATGGTTCCCGGCAGAAGCCGTAATCAGTCCCTTGCTGCGCTCTTCCTCGGTCAGAGTGCTGATCTTATAGTAGGCGCCTCTGACCTTGTACGCGCCCGTATACTGCATATTCTCCGGTTTTATATAGACTTTGTTCCCGGACTGTCCACTGAAGTACTCACTGTATACCAGCTTTGTTTCCAGTGTAACATTTTTTACGATCTCCGCCGCTTCCTCAAATTTCTCCAATGTCAGTTCTTTCATTTTCATTCCCTCGATCCTTTATTCGCTAAATACGTCCAGCACTACTGTTCCTGATCCTCTGTATTTTTCTGAAAAAGTGCATTTACAAACTCATCCGCATCAAATTTCTGGAGATCGTCGATCTGCTCGCCGATGCCGATGTATTTTACCGGTATGCCAAGCTCAGACTGGATCGCTACAGCGATGCCGCCCTTGGCCGTTCCGTCCAGCTTTGTGAGGATGATGCCGGTGATATCGGCAACTTCCATAAACTGCCTGGCCTGAGCCAGCGCGTTCTGTCCGGTGGTTCCGTCCAGCACCACCAGGGTCTCCCGGTAGCAGTCCGGATATTCTTTGTCAATGATGCGGTTGATCTTTTTCAGCTCTTCCATCAGATTTTTCTTGTTGTGCAGCCTTCCTGCCGTGTCACAGATCAGCACATCCGCATGTCTGGCCTTAGCCGCAGATATGGCGTCAAAAACGACGGCCGCCGGATCGGAACCTTCACTTTGGGCGATGATTTCCACTCCGGCCCGGTTGGCCCACTCTGTCAGCTGTTCTATGGCCGCCGCGCGGAAGGTATCCGCCGCTGCCACAATCACGCGTTTCCCCTGGGACTTAAGTATACCTGCCATCTTGCCCACCGATGTGGTCTTTCCCACGCCGTTTACACCGATCACCAGAACTACGGATTTGCGGTTTTCAAACTCATACGCGTTTTCTCCCACATCCATCTGCTGGCGGATGCTGTTAATCAGCAGCTCCCTGCATGCCAGCGGATCTCTGATCTTCTGCTCTTTTACCTGTGCGCGCAGCTCCTCCACAATCTTCATCGTGGTGTTAAGCCCCAGATCCGCCATGATCAGCGTCTCTTCTATCTCTTCATAGAAATCGTCATCAATCGCCGAAAAACCGCTGAATATAGAATCGATGCCCGACATGATGCTGTTTCTTGTCTTTTCCAGTCCCGCGAACAGCTTGCGGAACAGCCCTTTCTTCTCTGATGCCATCCTGTCTCCTCCTATCCCATCAAACCGCCTTCGCTTCGTCGGTTAAATCCACAGAAACCAGGCTGGATACGCCCTTCTCCTGCATGGTGATGCCGTAGAGCTGATCCGCGATCAGCATCGTGCCCCTCCTGTGGGTGATCACGATGAACTGCGTATTGGATTTCAGCTTGTTAAGATAATTTGCAAAACGCCCCACGTTGGAATCATCCAGCGCTGCCTCAATCTCATCCAGCAGACAGAACGGGGACGGCTTTAAGTTCTGTATCGCAAAGAGCAGGCTGATCGCTGTCAGCGCTTTCTCCCCGCCGGAGAGCTGCATCATATTCTGCAGTTTCTTGCCCGGAGGCTGTGCGATAATCGCAATGCCCGCTTCCAGTATATCCTTCTCCTCTTCCTCCACCAGTTCCAGCGCCGCGCGCCCGCCTCCGAAGAGTTCCTTGAACACCCGGTCAAATTCCTGTTTGATCTCCCGGAATTTCTCCTCAAACTGACGGCGCATTCCCTCATCCAGCTCCTCTATGATCTGGCTTAAATTATCCGCAGCCTCCACCAGATCCTCATGCTGTGTACGCATGAATTCATACCGTTCGGAAATTTCCTTGTAATCCTCTATGGCATTGACATTGACATTCCCAAGGTTTTTGATCAGGATCTTCTGCTCATTGACCGATTTTTTCAGTTCCGGGATGCTCTGGCAGCTTTCATCTCTCATGGACGCAGCTTCAGATGGAGTGAGTTCATATTCGGTCCACAGATATTCCACATAGCGTTCCATCTGATCCTCTATCTTTTCTTTCTGCTGGGAAAGGCGGAAGGACTCCTTGTCCAAATCCGCAGTTCTCCTCGTCAGTTCTTCCCGCTTATCAAAAAATTCCTTCTGTTCGGCCTGGTATCCTTCCTTGCCCGCAATCCGCACACGGATTTCTTCCTCCAACACGCCCATCCGTCCGGCGTTTTCCTCTATCTGCGCCCGGATCTGGGCAATCTCGCTTTCTTTCTGCTCAATGTTTGTCCCCGTATTGAGGATTCCCTGCTTGAGGTCATTCTTTTCCGCCGCCAGCTTCAGCACTTCTTTCTGTATACGCAGAATGTTTTCCTGCAGGAAGCTGTCCTGCTGTGACAGGCCGGACAGCTCTATCTGAATCTTTGACAGGCTCTCTGCAATCCGATCCTGCACGGCCTTCTGCTCTGCAAGAAGGCCGCTGCTTTCGGCGATCTCATCCTCATAGCCCTGATTGCGCCGCTTTAAGCTCTTCTCTTCCTCATTCAGCTTTTCCTGGCTCTCCCGAATCTGCCCGATCTGTTCTTCCAGCTGTTTGTTTTCCAGCAGAAGATCCCGGCTTCCTTCCCGTATCTCGGACAGCTTATCAGCAGCCTGGCCTTCATTCATCGATGCAGCCTGCAGTTTCAGCCTGGCCTCCTGCTTAGCGCCCGTAAGCGATTCCTGATGGCTGCGGGCAGAGGCTAGCGCATGCTCCTCATTTTTCAGGTTTTCCTGCATCCGCTCATACTGGGCCAGTGCTTTTTTCATCGATGCTTCCAGCTCTTCCAGCTCACGCTTTCTGCCCAGGAGATTGCTGGAGTTTTTATATGCTCCTCCGGTCATGGAACCGCCTGTATTAAACAGCTCACCCTCCAGAGTTACGATGCGGAAGGCATATCCGTTCTTTCTGGCCAGTACCATGGCATGATCGATGGTATCCGCCACCACAATGCGGCCCAGCAGATACTTAATCAGCCCGTCATACTCAACATCCGCAGTCACCAGTTCACTTGCAAGCCCCAGGACACCGGGCTCCTTTAAAACCTGTTTCCAGCCGAACTCTCCCCTGTTTTTGACCGCGGACAGCGGCAGAAAGGTCGCCCGCCCGAATTTGTTTTTCTTCAGAAACTCGATGCAGTGCTTCGCTGTCTGTTCGGAATCCGTGACCACATTCTGTATGGAAGCGCCGAGAGCTGTTTCTATGGCTGTCTCATATGTTTTTTCCACATGGATCAGATCCGCCACCACGCCGATGATTCCCGGCATGCTTTTCTTTGCCTCCATCACCCGGCGGATGCTGTTGCCGTAGCCTTCATAACGCTCCGCCAGATTTCTAAGGGATTCCAGCTTTGTGTGAAGCGTATGGTATTCCTGCTGCTTTTCATTTAACAGCCGGGTGAGCTCACGGACCTTACCGCCTGCCTGTTCACAGGCAGCGGCCGCCTCCTTCTGCTCCTCTTCCAGCTTTCGGATGCTGTCCTTAATCTCCTGCTTCTCCTGTCTGTAGGAGTTTAATATGCCTGCCTGTGATTCTTCCTCGGTCTTGGTCCGAAGCAGCCTCGCAGAGATTTCGCTTTTACGGGTCATGCTCTGCTCCAGCATTGTGGCATAGCGCTGCTTGCCGGCAGCCAAAGACGCTTTGTCATTGAGGACACGGATCATCTGCTCCTTACCGGCCGCAATTGTCTGCTCCAGGTCGCGGATCATTTCCTCCGCCTGGCTCGCTTCCTGCCGGGTTCTTTCCCTGTTTAGCATCAGCTCATCCAGCTTATCCTTAAGCTCTGCCCGTTTACCGGCATATTCTTCTGCTTCCGCCTCGCGTCCCTTCGTCTCTTCCTCTATCGCGGCGATCCGTCTTTTGATGTGCTCGTCATTCATCCTGTCCGTATTGATCTGTTCTTTGAGTATGCCGATCCGGCCCTCCTGATTCTCTTTTGCCACGGACAGTTCATTATAGAGCAGGCGCTTTTCTCCGATCTCCCGGTCCAGCTCCTCCGTTTTTTCTGTCAGCGCGTCATAGCGCTCTTTCATCCGCGTTGCATCCTGCCTGGCAGCGAGCAGATCCCCTTCCACAATAAACGTGTCTTCCTCCACCTTCGTGAGCTTTTCCTTCAAGGATGCTCCGTCCAGCAGAAACATATTCACATCCAGCACCTTCAGCTGTTCTTTATATTTCAGATACTGTCTGGCCTTTTCTGCCTGCTTTTCAAGAGGCCCCACCTGCTTCTCCAGCTCATTTAAAATATCGTTCACACGCAGCAGATTCTGTTTTTCACTTTCCAGCTTCTTAACCGCAATGGCCTTGCGCTTTTTAAATTTGACGATGCCGGCGGCTTCATCAAACAGCTCCCTGCGCTCCTCCGGCTTACCGTTTAAGATCTTGTCGATCTGGCCCTGCCCGATGATGGAATAGCCTTCCTTTCCGATACCGGTATCGTAAAACAGCTCCTGAATGTCCTTCAAACGGCAGATACTGCTGTTAATCCTGTACTCGCTCTCGCCGGAACGGTATACCCGTCTGGATACGGTCACCTCATCATATTCAATCTGCAGCGTATGATCGGAATTATCGAAGGTGATAGCCACATGCGCAAACCCCTGAGGTTTTCGGTTTTCCGTTCCGGAGAAAATAACATCCTGCATGTTGGAGCTTCTAAGCTGTTTTGCACTCTGCTCACCAAGCACCCAGCGCACCACATCCGCCACATTGCTTTTACCGCTGCCATTGGGACCCACAATGCCGGTGATGCCGCTCTGAAACTGAAATACAATCTTATGTGCGAAGGATTTGAAGCCCTGCACCTCTATCGCCTTTAAATACATATTATTCTGTTTCCTTCTTCAATCTTAAGATTGCGCGATAGGCCGCATGCTGTTCCGCCTGCTTTTTCGTGCGTCCCTCGCCGTCGCCCAGCTGCTTGTCCCCCACCAGCACTCTGACCCGAAAGGTCTTGGCATGGTCCGGGCCCTCGCTGCCTGTCAGCTCGTAGGTCACCGGTTCTTTATAGTATCCCTGCACCATTTCCTGAAGGATGGTCTTGCTATCAAAAAAGAGCTTCTTATGCTCAATGTCATCCAGCACAAACCTGAGGATAAACTCTTTTGCATTAGTAAAACCACCATCCAAAAAAACAGCTCCGATCAAAGCCTCCAGGGCATCCGATACAATAGAATCCCGAAAACGGCCGCCGGTGGCATCCTCCCCTTTGCCCAACAGCAGGAAAGATCCCAGTCCGATCTCTCTGGTGCAGAAGGCCAGTGTAGGTTCACAGACGATGCTGGCTCTAAGCTTGGTCATTTCCCCTTCCGACAGCCTCGGATAGGTCAGATACAAAAATTCGCTGCTGACAGTCTCAAGCACCGCGTCTCCTAAAAACTCCAGCCTCTCATTGCAGTCCAGCTTGGTCAGCCTCTTCTCATTAGTATAGGAGCTGTGCGTCAGCGCCTGTTTCAGCAGATGCCTGTCCTTAAAACGGTAGCCGATCTTACCTTCCAGGACTGACAGAGTATATTGTTCCGCCATCTCATCCTCCTTACTGTCACCAACCGAAGATTGATGACCTGCGCACACTTGCGTGTACTTCCTCGTTCTCATGGTATGCCATAAACAACAATTCAGTGACGGCCGCTGCCAATCACTGAATTGTTGTATCGCCTGACATATATATAATCCGTTTTCAATGCCAAAAAATCCAGTAATTTTTCCCACAAAAAGGAGGTCAGTCACGCGTTCTTAATCTGTTCAACCGCATCGCCTACCGTTACGATGTTCTCAGCCGCGTCGTTGGGAATCTCAATCTCAAATTCCTCTTCAATAGCCATAATAATTTGAAAAATATCCAGAGAATCTGCGCCCAGATCATCTACAAATGTAGTATCCATTGTAATATCCTCGGGATCAACGCTTAATACTTCCGCAATAATGCTTTGTAATTTTTCAAATTCCATAATAACCATCCTTTCTATTCCACTGTTTTCGCCGTGGATAAGCTTTCTTTTATTTTTTCATTGATATTCTGCGCCTTAAAGGTCACACATTGAATGATGGAATTACACACTTCATTTGCCTTAGCGCTCCCGTGTGTCTTTACCACCAGACCGTTCAGTCCCAGCATCGGAGCTCCGCCGTATTGGCTGGCATCAAAGCTTTTTAACGTAGCTTTTAAAGCAGGCTTGATTAAAACCGCACCGATCTTCGTCTTCAGGTTGGTCAGAAGGCTCTGCTTTACTTTGCTGATTAATGCACCTCCTACTCCTTCATAAAGTTTTAGAATCACATTGCCCACAAAACCATCGCAGACAATTACATCTGCACCGCCATGGGGAATTTCTCTGGCCTCAATGCTGCCTGTAAAATTCAGCCCGGCGCATTCCTTAAGCAGCGGGAATGTTTCCTTTACGAGGGTATTTCCCTTCTCCTCTTCCACTCCCACGTTAACGATGGCCACTCTTGGGTTTTTGATCCCTACAACATTCTCCATATAGATGGAGCCCATTCTGGCAAACTGTACCAGGTGGGATGGCCTGGTATCCACATTGGCGCCGCTGTCAACCAGAAGCGCTACGCCGTCCGTAGTCGGAATCAGAGTTCCCAGAGGAGTTCTCTCGATTCCCTTGATTCTTCCAACCACCAGCGTGCCGCCCACCAGCACTGCGCCCGTACTGCCGGCAGATACAAACGCATCTGCTTTTTTATCTTTTACAAGTTTCTGGCCAACCACAATGGAAGAATCCTTTTTCCTGCGGATTGCCGTGACAGGTGTTTCCTCCGTGGTGATGATCTCCTGTGCATTTACAACAGATATCTGATCCTTGTTGTATTTATATTGCGCCAGCGCTTCATTTACCACTTTTTCCTGCCCAACCAGCATCACTTTCACATTGCCGCACTGGTTTACCGCATCCACAGCACCTTTCACAATTTCTCCCGGCGCGTTATCGCCGCCCATTGCGTCTACCGCAACCACAGTTTCGTTCTGCATCTGCTCTTTTCGTATCTCCTTTAATCCGGCGGTATTTTTATGGCCCGCCAATTTTCACATTTAAATATACTAAAGTTTATTCTATAAATCAACCGTATTTTTAAATTCTTTATGACGGATCAACCGTCCGGACGGCGCATCATATCCTCGGATATTCTTTTTTATTTTTTCTTTTGCATTCATACATGGCGGCATCCGCCAGTTCCACCGTCTGATCCAGCGTCCGTCCGTTGGCGCTGCCTTCGATTTCCACCACCCCATAGCTGATAGGATACATGCTGTGAATAATCACCGCTGGCCACCTGTTTGGCCTGCCAGGTGAGATGATTTAAGCTGGCGTGCAGATTTTTCAGATTGACACAGAGGAAATTTTCCCTGGAGGGAACCGGCCCGGACAGATTTCCTTTGGACAGATCCGCCGTATACGCCAGCATCTCCTCCACCGCCTGCTGAAGATAGCTAAGCCCTTCCCCCAGCCTCCGGTAAGGTTCATCCAGATCCTCTAAATCCGGTCTGTTGATCGGTGTATCATACAGTATGCTTTTCAGATATTCAAACAGCATCCCACAATTGTCTTTTTCCATGTCCGTTTCCTCTCACTGCACCGGTTCTGCACGGAATCTGCACACCCGGTCACCGGTTGCCCAGCAGTCGATCTCTACAGCCAGATATGCTTTTCCCATATAGGTGGAGAGAATACCGGATATAAAGCCTTCATCATAATTGCAGACTGTTTCTCCGAGCAGCGGCAGGCCGGAGCAGTCCGCATCCTCCGATACGGTGAGCACAATCCTGCCCGTGGCCTCATCGAAGGATTCGATTCTTAGCACTCCTATCTTGAATTCCTCCAGGCGGGCCTGCAGTGATGCGATGAACGGATTCAGCTCCAGCGACAGATCCAACAGTTTTTCCGCAAAATATACGCCGGCCCGATATCCGGCTTTTCTGAAAATGCGTATCTGCTCCTGACTGCCAAACTCTTCTGTCAGCTGCTCGCGCAGCGAATATTCCATCAGCCGGTATACCATGACCGGCAGTTCATCGCCCAGATTGCCGCGGCCGTTTTCGTTGTATCCTATATAATCCGATAATTCCGGTTTTTTCATATCATCGAGAAATACATTCTTACCCATCTTCTGCCTCCGTATCATTGTGCATCCCGCATTATATATCATCGGGTGATTCTCATTACCATTGTAAACCTATTTTACAGCTTTTTCTACCGGTTTGTAAAAAATGTTTAAATAGCAGCCGTAATCTTATATTCCAAAGCGGAAATAAGGGCTGCCACACTCATACAGTATGGCAGCCCTCGGCTTCACTGATTCATTCAAATTACGAAATCAATCTTCAACTTTAACAATTTCTCTCTTGTTATAAGAACCACAAGCCTTGCAAACTCTGTGGGGCATTGTTAATGCGCCGCACTTGCTGCACTTCACCAGATTGGGAGCGCTCATTTTCCAGTTTGCTCTACGGCTGTCTCTTCTAGCTTTAGAAGATTTATTCTTGGGACAGATGGACATGGTTACACCTCCTTAAGTTTCATGACTGCCTATTGATCAGCGGCCGAATGAAAAATATCCAATATGGCAGCCATCCTCGGATCCTTAGGCTCCTGGCTGCAGCCGCATGTTTCGCGATTAAGATTGGCACCACACCGATCACAGATTCCCTTGCAGTCATCACTGCATAGAACTTTCATCGGCATGTGCAGGAACAGCTCTGTTTCCACAAATCGATCCACATCAAGCTGAAATCCCACAATATAGGGCTGTTCATCCAGATCCTCTATCCGCTCCTCTTCCGTCTGATTCATATCGATTTCTCTTTCGAATGGTATATCAAACTTCTGCGGAACCTCTTCCAGGCAGCGGTCACACGGAATCGATAAGGTCAGCGAACATCTGCCGCTTAACAGCAGGCGCTTCTCACCCAGATTCACGATCTTCAAAGAAACCGGGGACTTCTCTGTTACCGGATAACTCCCGTTTCCCGTCTGAAAGGCATTAAAGCCGATCTCGCAGGTATAAGTTTTCTCTTTGCCTTCTGCCGATAAAACCTCGGATAAATGAATCCACATACACTATCTCCTAATACGCACTTTAAACATTATACATATGTGTCCATGAAATGTCAATTGTTTTCTGAAATTTGTAGCAGCACAGACGGCGCATCTTTACTGTGCCTGCGCCTGAACTGCTGTGATTGCTACCACGCCCACGATATCATCGGCGCTGCAGCCTCTGGACAGATCGTTTACAGGCTTAGCGATGCCCTGGGTAACCGGGCCGTATGCCTCTGCCTTCGCGAGTCTCTGCACCAGCTTATATCCGATATTTCCCGCATCCAGATCGGGGAATACCAGCACGTTGGCCCTGCCGGCCACTTCGCTGCCGGGAGCCTTAGAGCTGCCCACGCTGGGTACCATGGCGGCATCCGCCTGCAGTTCACCGTCCAGCTTCAGGTCAGGACGCAGCTCTTTGGCGATCCTGGTAGCCTCCACAACCTTATCCACATCCGCATGTTTTGCACTTCCCTTCGTGGAATGAGAAAGCATCGCAACAATCGGCTCATCCTGAACCAGCAGGCTGAAGGACTCGGCGGAAGAAATCGCGATGGCCGCCAGCTTCTCCGGATCCGGATTCTGCTCCAGGCCGGCATCGCCGAAGATAAAGGTTCCGTTGCTTCCCATATCGCAGTTAGGCACCACCATTACAAAAAACGCGGAAACCAGCTTAACGCCCGGTTTTGTCTTCAGAATCTGCAGGGACGGCCTTAAAGTGTTGGCTGTGGAATGGCAGGCGCCGGAAACAACACCGTCCGCATCCCCCATCTTCACCATCATACATGCATAATACATATAATCGGTTGTCAAAAGGGTCTTAGCCTGTTCCGGCGTCATTCCCTTTGCTTTTCTTAATTCCACAAGAGCATCTATATACTCCTGAAGCTTGTCAGAAGTGTTCGGATCGATCACTTTTGCACCGGATATGTTCAGTCCCTGGCTGTTTGCTTCCACTTCAGCCGGCGTTCCGATCACAATCAGGTCCGCGATATCCTCTGCCAGAACCTTCTCTACCGCTTCCCAGGTTCTTCTGTCCATGGACTCCGGCAATACGATCGTTTTCTTATCTGCTTTTGCTCTTTCTTTAACACTGTCAATAAATCCCATGATTTTTGACTCCTTTCTTTCCCTTTGTTCCAAACAATAGCTGCGGTATCACGCCGCACTCTGCTGCTATTATAACGCGTCACGCTCACCCAGACAAGCTTTAAATTTGTGCTTTTTCAAATACATGGGGGGGAGGCGCTGTTACTTGTTGTTGGATAGTTTCCGCGGATGAGGGGGCTGGGTATGGTCCTCATCGGGACGCGCTCTCGCTCCGTGAAGCGCGCAACGGTTCTAACGCTGCAAACTACGCAGCGAA
>OGGQ01000462.1_pt1 | contig 58718 bp, 57 predicted proteins | sample 1571191 | NCBI WGS metagenome assembly OGGQ01 (sample SAMEA2582061, study PRJEB24529) | metagenome | biome: Human gut stool | place: China | collected 2011
GCCAGGCGGGCCGCCTGCCGGTGCAGTGTGCCGCCATGAACATGACCAACATCAATGTGCAGCTGCTGACCATCGAAGCCGCCGTGACCCGGAAGAAAGAGCACATCTATCAGGCCGCCATGCTGGATCCCCATACCGGCAGCGAGCTGGACCCGGACACCATTGTCAAGCTGGTGGACGACCTCATTGAGACCCACGGGAACTGGTTACCCGCGTATCATTAAAAAGTTTGAAAAAGAAGCTACCTGAACTCCGTGATGCCATTGACGGCTATATCACAGTGGAACAGGCCGGCAAACTCAAGGTGAACAAGGCTCATTATAAAAACCTTGAATCCTGGAAAGCAGAGCTTGAAGAACTCATTCTTGCGCCCGCCGCTCCCTACCAGCAGGAACTTTCCATTCTTCAAACTGCTCCAGGTATCCGCAGTGACTTCACTGCCATCGGGATCATTTCCGAGATCAGTACCAATATGGAGGCTTTTCCTTCGGCGAAACACTTATGCTCATGGGCCGGACTGACTCCGGCCAACAATGAAAGCGCAGGAAAGAAAAAATCTGTCCGGGTTTCCAAGGCCGGATGCTATATCAGGCCACTGCTGGTGCAGTGTGCCAATGCTGTCGTTACCAGCAAAAAGCATCCTGAAATACGCAACCGTTATCTCCGTATAAAAAGCGTTACGGTCACAAGAAGGCAATTATCATTGCGAGAAATCAAGGTTATCAGATCAAGTCAGCAACTGCATAACCTTAACTTTTCAGAATTCAATTTTTAAAGCAGCCACCGAAAGGTGGCTGCTTTGTCATGCGATTAAGGGAATAAATACCCTTTACCTTTCATTTTCAATCTTGTACCTCCGCATAACTCCTGTATTTCTTCGCAAATAATATCTGCCTCCATATCGGTATGCAGGTCATCCCATAGATTTTCACAGCTCATAATAGCTGACTATCTCCTGCTCCAGCTTCACACCCCGCTCCAGCATATATTCTGCCAGTTCCCGGTACATCTCCTGTTTTTCCAGAGACTTCAGGCGCACTCGATCCTGCTCTGTCAGCGGATGCAGGCAGGACTGAAAGCGTGCGTCTTCCAATTCCGCGCGCGACATCCGGTACATCTGAAACGGGATACCGGTCACACGGCACAAATGCTCATGGATATAAAGCCCTCCAGCGTCGATATCTCCGAAATGGCGGTAGACAAGCGTTGGATTGTCGGAAAATATTTTTTTCAGGAAGTCTCTCTGATAACGGGTGGCATAACCGCCCAGATAAAATAGAGCTGTTTTCGAGCTGTCACACCTCAGCCAGGAGGTATAGTTTTCCACCGTAGTAAAAAACGCCGTTTTGACCGTTATCTGCTCAATCTTATACAGTTCATCAGCAAAAAATTCAATACCGTTGGAAAACGCCCCAATCTCCAGTTCTTTCCCAAGGATGCGTACCGTCATATCCCCCTTCAGGCACAGCTTCTGCTTTTCCCGTACAATGTGGTATTCCTCCAGGATCTCGTCTTCCAGCTCCGCTGGGCCGCATGGACGGCCCAGGCAGTCCCGGAGTGCCCTGCAAACGGATCCCAGCACATTTTCCTCCAGATATTTGGAGTCCCCGTAGATCAGCAGAGAAGCTTCACGCAGATACAGGTCTTTTTCATTATTCTCAATAAAAACAAGTGCTTTGAGAAGGTCTTCCGTCTGATGATATCGGGGCGGAATCCTGTTCTTTTCCAGAGCCTGACGCAGCTTTATACACTCCTGTTCCGCTGCGGGCGAACGTCCGCTGTACCCGGCAATCAGCCCTTCCACGTACTTCCGTTTCGCAGATTTTGGCTCATATCCATATTTTGTTTCCAGATAGTCCTCGATCTCGCCGATTTTTTCATCCACCAGATAAATGCTCTGGATCTCGCTGCTGAATCCCTCTGTCTCATAGGTCACAAATCCTTCTTGACTGCACCGGAAAACCGCCTGATTCACTGCCTCAATCTGTGTCATATCGCCGTCGTTGCGGCTGTAATTCTTATAAAGCTGAGACGGATTCAGTTTTGTCCGTCTCGTAATCACATTGGTTCCCCTGTCTTTTTTGCTCTTCCTGTATTTATCCGCCAGGGCAGCCAGCAGCTTTTCTTCGTAATTCACCATATCTGTCCCCTCATCGGCTGCTGTAGGCCTTTTCTTCATGGAACTGCACGATCCCCAGCTGCATACTGTCCGCGCGCACACGCAGCGCAGGCAGGATTACCTCGCACTCGTTCCCGATGGATTCCGTCTTATCCGGAGAGCAAAAGATTACCTGGAGTCTCTGCTCCCGCATGAATTTCAGCATCAATTTCACATTGCCGGGATCCATCTTGGCAAACGGCTCATCAATAAATACGAGACGTGTGGAATTGATGCGCTGGTTGTAAATCAGCAAAAGGGCCGACGACAGGATCAGCAGATACGGGATTTGCACTTCCGCCCCGGAGTTGAAACCAGTCTGCCGGGATAATTTTGCCCGGTCCAGGATCTGGTTGCTGATCAGAATCTCATAATTCATATAGTTCCGGTAGTCGGCAAAACGGGCAATCGTTTCTTCACTGTTCTTTTCGATGATCCGGTTGATGATCTGCTTCATCTCTGTTTCTAACCGCTCGCCTTCCTCATCGGACACAGAGGTCAGCATATCGAAAGCGATCTGTCCGTCTGCATTGCCTCCCAGCTGCTCCCGCTCGTCCAGATATCGGGCGTATTCAATCACCTTTGCGTATTCTGACCCGTCCTTTACATAATGGACATCAAACTGATATTTTGCAGCAAAGCTCAGCTTTGCCAGTTCTCCGTTGATCTGCCTCAAATCTTCTCTGGCGCGCTCACAGGATTTCAGAATCGTCAGCACAAATTCATTTTTAAATATGTCCTCATATCTGCGGGTCTGCTCTTCCAGTTTCTGACGGATTTCCTGAAGATTGTCCATCCAGATGCGCTCTCTTCTGCCTGCATACCGTTCTCTTCCCTCCGTCCCTCTGGGCAGCATGCGTCCGGCATGTTTTGCGTTATAATCCGCCTGCTTCTGCGTCAGATCTCTTTCATGCTGCGTGATACTGTTTCCTATACGCCGTCTGGTATCTTCCGCCAGCAGGCCGCCCGGACCTTTCTTTCCATTTTTCAGGTATTTTTCATAGGCCTCTACCGTCCGCTGCACGATGGTATAGTACCCGGTCTGATATTCCCGGTACCGCTTCTCCTGTTCGGCCAGTTCCCCTGATTTTGCCTCTATCTTCTCTCCGCATCTGGATATGGTCGTGTCCTGTCCGCTTTTCTCCTGAAGTTTTGCGTTATATTCGTTCTGCACCGCTTTCTGTTCATCTGAAAGCCGGCCAGCCAGCTCGTTCAGCTCCAGATATTCCTGATTATTCTCCTGCGCTTTTTTCAGGCGCTCCAGCTGCGCCTCCGACGCCCTGGCGTTTTCCGACGCGGCCTGGTATTTTCGGTGGGCGTCATAGTCATACTCCTGAAACATCTCCCGATTCTGGGCCATACGGTTCTTCTGATCTTCAAGCTCCTTTTTCTCTGCCAGTTTTGCTTTCCTCTCCTCGTTGAGCCTGGAAATCTCTTTTTCCGCGCGGATCCGGTTCAGTTCAAACGTCTTCTGTCCAAGATAGTAGGAACGGAGCCTGTCAAAACGCAGAAAATAGCTGTCCATAGCTACGGACACGCGGCCTTCCCTGGAAATGGCATTTTCATATTCCTTCACAGCATTTCGCTCCACCGCATGCATTCTTCCCAGCTGATAATCAAAATACTGTTTTGCCACCGGGTTTTTGATCTCCAGTTTAAATACCGCTGAGTCTTCTTCCACATGTACTTTTTTCTTCATCAGCAGCTTTGTGTTGAACAGATGGGCATAACGATGTTCCGAACGGTTCAGCACGTCATCTGCAATATCATAATACTGAGGGTCCACCAGGATCGTATACCGGCGCGGTCCCAAGAATGCCTCGATGGCGTCCCTCCATTTTTCATCTGTGAGTCCAATCACGTATTCACAGGCAAACTGTGCTTTCGACCGGATGTTTCTCTTTTCAAATTCACGGTTGATCTCATCACGCAGCCCCACATACTCTGGAATCTGAGCAAACGTATTGCGATGTTTTTTACAATCCTCTATGATCCGGTGCTGCACGTCCAGACTCCGGTTCAGTTCTGCCAGTTCCCTCTCGGTATCTGCCGCTCTCATCACCAGCCCGTCGTAGCACTCGTTTATTTTCTGTTTGAACCTGGATACTGCCGCCGCCTTTTCCGCAGCCGTGTGCCCGCGCCCGCAGAGAGACGCCAGCACGTCCTGATCCTCCATCCGTTTTTCCTTTTCAAAAAACTGATTCATCAGTTCGCTGACCACCGCCTGAAAATGTTCCAGCTTTCTGCACAGAGCCATCAGCGTCCTCTTCTCAGCCTCCAGTCCCTCTAATTTTCGTCTTTCTTCAGCGATCATCCGGGTACTGTCCAGCTGCTCCAAACTGACTCTGGCCTGCACCAGCTGTGCGTCAATCTCTTTTTTTCTTCTATCCAGAATCTCCAGTTCCCTCTCCAGATCTTTCTTTCTTCTCTGTGCCAATTCCTGCTCAGCTGTCTGGCGCTCAATCTCCCGGTTCAAATCTTTCCTCTTTTTATAGATGATGCGGATATCATCAGCCAGCAGACGGTTTTTCTCGCTCTCCCATGCATCGTACTCCCCAAGAATCCCATCCAGTTCGTTAATCTCCTGCTGGATAATCTCAAAATTCTCGTTCAGCCGCTCAATGTTCTCCTTCGCCCGGATCAGTTTCCCGAAATCCACGTTCCGTTCTTCCAGGACGCTCTCCCGGATAAACCGGTCAATCCTGGCGTTCGGATCGTATGACATGATTCCCCGAAGCTTGCGCAGATAGACGGGAAGCTGTCCCAGATTCAGTTTCAGTCCCGTCATCTGCAAAAATTTCGGCAATCCCTGCTCCCGGTTCATCAGCGTCAGTCTGTATCTTTTTTGAAGGAACGACGCGCTGCAGGGCATCGTGACGCCGTTCTCTTCATAAGTATGTTCCACCTGCTCCATGACCATCCGGTCCATCACGTAACGATACGTCTGGCAATTATTGGACGCGCTGGTCTCAATTACCGTCCCCAGCAAAAAAGATTTATCCTCCACATCGTCAAAATACTCCAGCACAATGTGGCTGTACACGTTTGGCACCCGGTCCGCCGGGCGCATGTACGTCCCGGCTGTGGCATCCAGAAGACCTCTCGTATAGGAGGACAGCGTACGGCTTCCTTTACTCTCCGACGACTTGTTAAATACCGTATCTCCGTAAGCGGCATATTTAATTGCATCCAGCATGACGGATTTTCCGTTGCCGTTCTTCCCTGCAATCAGCGTAAAAAAACCGATGGGAGCCGTCACATTGGAAAATCCATACCAGTTGATCAGCCGCACTTTTTTTAGCAGGATCATTCCTCTTCCTCCTCAAATTCATCCGGAACTATTTCTTCTGGGCCTTCTTCTTCCGGTTCTTCTTTTAAATATTCCCGCGCCACAGTCTGAAACTGTGGGAGATCCCAGCCGAATTGCAGCGATGGATAGAGCTGAATTTTCATATCCTCGCCCTCCTCATCATCGTTGAAATTGATCAGGCTGTATTTTTTAAACAGGCGAAGCGCTGCGCTAAATTCCGTGCGCGTCAGCTGAACATCATAGGACTTGATCTTGTCAATCAGATCCCCTCTCGTCACAAAATTTCCTTCGCTGTAACCGAGATTTTCCAGATATACTTTCCAGAGCACCAGCAGCAGATGATACTGCAGCGTCGAAAACGTCACCACATTGGCCCGTTTCAAGCCTACTGTATCCACATCCTCTTCGCTGGCAGCCAGCATGCACACTCCCGTCTTCTCCTCCACGATCATATCAAAACCAATCATTCGCAGGTACTCGGAAATATCCTGTCGATTGGATTCTCTGGAGGCAAACTGATACAGTTTTTCATCCTTATCCCGCAGTATGAAAGTGGACTCCAGCAGTTTTCGTATGCAGCGTTTGAACAAATGTCCGCTTTCCTCTTTTATCGTTATCCGCAAACTGATATCGCTCATGTTTTCTTCCTCTTTATGCTGATATTGCTGATTCTGGCGGCCTCGGTCTCCACCATGCCCTTCCTGAATTCCACTTCATAAGGAAACCCTGACGTCCCCGAATAAATCATACTTGCCGCGATCATCGTCGCATCGTCCCTGGTATGTACTCCGCATTCTTCCACAGAAATCTGATCTCTGCCTCTCATGATCTCATCGAAATGTTTCTCCACGTTGTCCATACTGTACCGATCGGGCGTCTCCGTCAGAAGTTCGTCCGTCAGCCGCTGTTTCTCTTCTTCCGACAATTCCTCACAGACTAAGCCCGCATTTTTTTGATTGGGATTTCGCTTTTTCCGCCGTTCAAAAGACTTTCTTCCGATATATCCCATGCTCATAAGACGGTGCGTTTCTGAAAGCTTTGAGAGTGCTTCCGCCCGGTTCTCTTCGTTCAGATTTTTCAAAAACAGAAGTATCCGGTTCAGTTCATGCTCCAAATTGGTATTTTCACTCAGTACCATCATCATCCGGGTAGAATACAGATTGTAGTAGTTGTTGATTTTCCGGTCAATGTAAGACATCTCCTGCTCATATTCCAGGTTAATGAAGCTGTCCAGCTCGTTAAACAGCCGGTCAATCTTCTCCTTTGCCTGAATCTCGTCTGTGTTTTCTATTTTTCTATACTCCTGGATCATTCGGTCATAAAGCTCCGAGTGGCGCAGTTTTCTCAGCATCCGGTCAATGTCCGAAATGTAAGAAGGAATCAGACCACTTTTCTTAATGAAAAAATAATCATTGAAAAAACGGTTCAGGAGTTCATCCTTCATCAAAAACTGACCGAAACTGTTGGCGTCTGCCATCTTCATAACTGCACGCATAATTTCACGGATACTGTCTTTCAGAATCAGAAGCTCATTTTTCAAGTCACATTCATTTTCTACCAGTGGAATCAGGATGTTCTGATACGGACGTATCGACCGGGCATTGTCTTTGCTGAAGGAAAATTTCAGGATTTCATACATGGAAAAAATATGATTCGTAATCGCGCCATTGGCGTCCCCATCAAAAATCTTATGGATTGCGTCAATCAGCTTACGGCAGTATGCCGATACGGACGCGATATTGTCCCCGCTGCGTCCGATTTCCTGCGGAGTAATCCATCCGCATGCACGAAAATACCTGAGAATTGTGGAGGCGTTCTCCTGAGGAGTTTTCCCGCCAGCAATCTCTTCTCCAATATTTTCCGTTTCTATGGAGTATGTGCAATTTTGAAGATACAGAATCAGTGTATTTCTGGCGTCCGTTTCGTACAAAACAGAGATTTCCTTTGATTTTTCGATCAGCTGGCTGATACATTCAAAATAGAGCACCCGATTTCTGCAGCAAAAAGGATTAAAAAATTTCTCGTTCAATGTTTCAAAAAAAGACATGTATGTACTGTATCTCCTCTAAAAAGTAGTGCGTATCCTATTGATTTTTATCATAACATACAGCAGCATCAGCGTACAAGGGGCAACACGGCTCACAGCGGGATAATTTTTATCCTGAACTGTCAGACACGTATCTGTCAGGTATGTCTGTTGCCGAACTTGTACTTTAGATTTGCATGACGGTCGAACATCATCAGGGCTGACTTTCCTTTCCGCAAAATCTCCGTCTATGTCAGGCAGGACAGATATCACGTCATGGAGGGTAAACTCAACGCCCGGGGCATGTCAATCTTCCTCTCCCTGGACAGATAAACGGACAAAAAGGGAATTTCCGTTTTGTTTTCTCCCTCTTTCAGCGGGAAGGAGCGGACGATTTTACTTAGTCTTTCCAAATCCTTATTCACTCCGGCACCTCTCTTTGCAGGATCTTCCTGCCTTTTTATTTCAAGACAATCTCACAGTCTCATGTATCCCAATAAAAATCTGCTACGCAAACAGCTGCTCCAGCGTAACCAATACGCCGTCCTCCTCATTGGACGGGCATACATGCTCTGCTGCATGTTTTACGCTTTCCGGAGCATTTTCCATCGCATAGCTGTATCGGCAGTATTGGAGCATTTCGATATCATTTCCCCCATCTCCAAAGGCTGCACACTGTTCCGGTGAAATTCCCCATCGCTCTGCAAGCCGTCTGATGCCGGATGCCTTGTGACAGCCCGGTACGATCAGATCGATGGATCCATGACCGCTGGTTGTAGGTTCCGCTTTTCCTTTCAGCCTTTCACAGAACATGTCATAGTAAAAATATGTTTTTTCCTCCGGAACCGTCAGCGCGAATTTCAGTATCTGATCCTTTACCTCTTTCAAATCGTCTGCCCACTTCAGTCGGTGATAGTAGATTTTAGTAAGATCAAAAAACTCCTGGCTTACTGTTCCCTTCTGACAGTATGCGCTTTCCACTCTGCACAGAACATTTGATATTTCAGGATATTCCCTGCACAGATCAATGATCCGATCGACCGTTTCTTTCGGCATATCCGCCGTAAAGACCAGCTCTCCTCGGTCTTTTACAAAGGCCCCGTTTTCCGCTACAAAGGACAGCTCATCACAGTAACCCGGGAACAGATCTCTCAGCTGATAATATTGATTTCCGCTGGCCACAACAAAATTGCATCCAGCGTTCTCCATGCGGGATAATATCCTCTTAAAGCGGGAAATATCATACGTATAGTCAGAGCGGACAAACGTACCGTCTATGTCCACAGCAACCAGTTTTATATCATGATTCATATGGTTCGTTCCTTTCTATGGTGCTGTCTCGTTTCTGAAGAAGACAAACTGCCCACTGTCAGGGCACCGCTGTGTCAGAGCCTGCCTGAATGTGGGGCGGCCTCTTCTGTTCCCGCCGCACCGGGCGCGGATCACCCTCTGCCCCTCATCGAAAGCTGTTTTCAATCACTCCCGGCAGCAGCTTATAGATCGGGCCGCCAATTTTTCTCTCAAACATCTCTTTGATTTCCAGCGTTTTTCTCCAGCGGTCAACCGTAAAAGGCGGCGTCCCGTAGCGAAGCGCCACATCCACAAACCTCTTTTCCAGGAGGCAGAAGCCCGTTGGAAGCGCCAGCGCGTCGCACAGCTGGACCAGCCGGTCATAATCGTCGTAGACAGCTCCCTTAATAAAGCCCTCCATAAACAGGTAATCCTCTTCAGACATATCGAAGGTGCCAATGGACGTTTTAATATCCTGTATCATAAAGGCGTGGGTTATGCAGATTTGCGCCGCCTTCTCCCATCCGCGCTCCATGCAGAAGCGGTAGCCGTCTATTAAATGCTTTTCCGATGTAACTCCGGCGTATCTTCCAATATCGTGCAGAAGCCCATAGCAATAGGCCCTGTCAGAAGATAAGTCCTCACACTGTGCAGCTATATTTTTGCAGGCAAGGGCAACGAAGCGGGAGTGTTCGATCCACCTCCCCGGATTCAGCCGCCCTGCCCATTCTAATTCTTTCTCTGCAGTTTTACAGTTCAGTTCCAATACTCTGTTCCTTTCTCGAGCAAAAGGGCCTGACCCTTACCCGTCAGACCCTTATGCAGCAAATCGGCCCGCTGCTGTCTAACACCCGCTTATATAAGAGGTTACGACTGCCATATAGTCTCTGGGCTCATCAAAGGTCAGCGAAAGCGGCAGGTAACTGCCGTTTTTCTGATATTCCTTCTCCAGTTCACGCTGAATCAGATACTGTCTTGTTATGTCTGTCTTCTGACCGTTTGGAGAACATACCATAACCCGCCCGCTGCATTTGTTTACTGTCTCTAAGAAACCTTTCAGATTCAGAATATATACTTTTATCATAGGCACCTCCCGACAGCCTTCTGTCTGTTATGATTATTATAGCGCCTGTGATAGAGGTATAATATCTTTATCCTGTCACGTTTTATCACAATTCTGCCACCTGCGGCGGTACTGAAGCGGGGTGCAGCCTGCAAACTCACGGAAGACTTTTCCGAAATAACTGGCATTTCCCAATCCGCAGGCATATCCGGCTTCTGTGATCGGCATCTGGCTGTCCGCCAGTATCTGGCAGGCCATCTGCAGCCGGTAGCTTTTTATGTACTCTGCCGGCGTCATATGAAGGCAGTTCTGAAAGGCCCGGTAACACTTCCGCTCGCTCAGAAACACGCATCCGGCAAGTTCCGGAATGGAAATTTTCTCGGTGTAATGCTCATGCACGTAGACCATCATCTGCTTTACTTTGTCAGCGGTCCGATTCTCCCCCTGGGGGTTATCCTGCAGCAGGGCGAAACTGATTTTACATAACTGCACCCAAATCTTAGACAAGGCTTCTCTTATGTTTATCTCATAGCCAAAGTCCCTCTCCGACAGAAGAAATGCTCCGCGGATAGAATCGATCAGAGCAGACTGTTCCGGCTGGTCCGGATACAGGGCAAGAATCTCTATCTGCGGCGCTCTGATGAGCGGTGTAATATATTTTTGCTCAATCAGGCTTCCCTGACCGCCCGCAAGCAGCTTGGGATCAGAAATATGAATCAGCTGTATATTTTTCTCCCTGTGGGACCTTATCTTTGTCATGTGCAGGACATTGGAATTGACCATGCCCGCTGTACCGGCGGGAAAAACTGCCGTTTTATGAGGCGTACAGTACTGTATCTCCCCGCTTTCTATGTAAAACAATTCTATGGCTCTGTGCCAGTGCCATGGGACAAAGCGCTCCTGGTAATAGTCCAGCTCTGCCTGGGATGCGATATATGGGAAATCCGGAGTGCGGTACGGCAGCTTTTCTTCTTTGCTGCCTGTCATAAATTCTAAATTACGGGTAATTCTCATTTCGGGTGCCTCCCCCTGCTGATTGACCTGCAAAAGCGGCAGTGCCCCTCTGAAGGAGCATTGCCGCTTCTCTTCTGTCTCAGGGTTCTAAGCCTGACTGATATTTCCGGCCGGAATCATCCAGGCGAAATTTTTTGCCAAAGGTTTAAAATCACAGTTTTCAGAGACTTCATGAGCCTGCCTGTACGGGAAGATCGTGATGTTTCCAAAAGCTTCAAAGCTGCCGGAGAGAGCTTTGAAGCTCCTCCTCTGCTCTTTAAAAATCCATATCTTCCGATTCTTCTTTTCCGCAGTCTGTGCAGATATCCCTGGAGGATGCGCCGCCCACGGATACATAGGTATCGCCCACAGCCGCTGCAGCACCGAAAGATACAGGCACAGCTACGCAGATGTCCTGGGTGATAGTGAAAGAGCAGGTTCCGTTTTTCTGTCCGCTGCAGGAGGTCTTTCCCGGAGTTACAACGGGCTCGCCGCAGCATTTGGTGTACGTCACTCCTGCTTCTGCGTAGGGAGTAATAGTCACAGGAACGCAGATGGATGCGCTCTGGTAGCCCGTAGCAGGGCAGGTCTGGTTCTCAGTCTCTGTTTTTAAAATATCGTTATTCTTGATAAATTCTCCTTCAAAATTAATAGGTTCATATTACTTTATGAAGGATGGGACTTGTTTGTTACCGTACCCTGTGTTCCTATATTCCCTCGTCTCCGAAGAAATCCGTATCCATCTTTTTTATTTTATACACATACTCTGTGGTGACGCCGAAATCGTACTCAATCATCAGCTCTGTCAGCCTCCTGCCGTCGACCAGAATCACCTTTGTCGTATGCTGCTTTTTGGCGTAAGCCGCGGCATCTTTTGAAAACTGGGCCGTTGTGATAAACAGCCCCTTTGTGGCGCCCTGACCGGCTAATGCTCCTACAAATTTCTGAATCTCCGGTCTTCCCACCGTTGTGTCGGGGGCCCACTTTTTCGCCTGAATATAAATCAGATTAAATCCCAGTTTATCCTCATAGATAATGCCGTCTATCCCCTCGTCGCGGCTTGACTGGGTCACGGTTCCTGCCGCAGGCTCCCCGTATCCCAGAGCCTTCAGAAGCCTGATCACCATTTTCTCTCCCCGATGATACAGCAAGTATATCATATACTCAGAAAACTTTGAAGTATCTTTAAATGGGGTGAAATTTTCCGAAAAGCAGCCTGTGTGCAGAAACAAAAAATGCTGCAGAAACTGAACCGGAACTCCTGGGGCTCATGGAAAAAGAACCCGTCCTTTCTAACCTGAATTCCTGTCAGTTACTGCAGCAATACTGCTGTTTGCTTAATGAAAGTTAAGTAATTTGTGATTTTAACGTCTTTTATTTAGGTTCGTCTACTTCTCTCCCTCCGCAGTCTCTTCCTCAGCTTCCGTATTGTGAACCGCATACACCGTCACAACCACAGCGTCCAAATCTGTCTGCAGATCTACATCCTTGTCGGAGGCAATGGCCAGATCCCTTACCTTGATGGAATCTCCCACTCTCATATCTCCCACATCCAGCTCGATCTTTTCTACCAGAGCAGACGGCAGAGCCCTGTAGGAAACCTCATGAAGCACCTGCTGGAGCACTCCTGTCGTAACCTTCTCGTGGTTCAGCAGATGAATCTCTGCCACGGAGTGAACCTTCTCGCCGCTTACAAGGGCCTGAAAATCGATCTCCTCAACCTGTCCTTTCATGGAATTGTAGTCAACTTCCTTGATCAGAACATCCATGTCCTGACCGTCTACGTTCAGCATAATCTGGCTGCCGCGTCCGCTTGTCTTGAGGAGACGCTCCGCATCAGCCTTTACAATTTTAATCGGTATGGAGCCTTTAATCTCTTTTCCAAATACGTTTCCGGTAACAAATCCTTCCCGTCTAAGCCTCTTGGCCTTCACATCCATGCTTCTCTTCTCAGCTTTTAAAGTATTCATTTATCTTTTCCTCCATCAAACTGACTGCCTGGGATGCTTAGCTGCCTTCAAATTTCGTCTGTTGGAAATAGGTTCGGTTAAGTATCTCTCTTTCTTTGTTACATCTGTATTATAACACTTCTGTCAAGACAATTTTGCACAAATTCCAGATTGATTTTTCCTATTTTATGGTATTTTTTATGGTTATCTGCTAATTTCGAAAAAATCTTCACTTTTTCTATCTGATATCTTCCGGCAGCTCAGCCGTTTTCCTCCGTTTATAGGGCAGCGATTTCCCGTAAATGATCTGTAAAAATATTTTTTATGAATAAAACAGAACCGCTCTGGAAATACCTAAAATGGAACTGTCCATTTTTCATCCGCTAAACAGCACAGTCTGCCGCTTTCCGGGCAGCAGCTTTTTCACCTGCTCCCTGCAATTTACAGCGTGCATTCCTTTGTTTCATCACATACTACAAAGAGTCAAGCATCCGCTCTGCGGACTGGCGGAAAACCGGGTTTTGCGGTTTTCCAGAACTTGCGGCAAGAAATGTGATAAGGAGGAAAGCGATGTGACTAGAAAAGAAAAACTTCGCCGCCTGCTGACAGGCGTTTTCTGGATCAGCCTCGTTTGTTCACTGGTCTTTACCTGGTTTTACATGAACAGGGCAATCCCCGATAAGCTGAACCTGGTGGTGGATGAAACGGAGAGCTTCCATTTTCCCCTTCCGGTGAAGGTCACGCTGGAAAGCGAGAGTGAGGAGGTAGTTGTGGGAAATGGCTCCAACATCCCCTCTGATCAGATTCATCTTCAGATTAATAAGCCCTTTTCCCTGTATTCTTCCAATGAGGGAACGTATCATCTGAATTTAAAGCTGTTTGGCATTATTGATTTTAAAGATATTGAAGTGGATGTCTCAGACACGAAATACGCCATCCCCTGCGGCATGCCGGTAGGCATTTACATGAAATCCGACGGCCTCATGGTGATCGGAACCGGACAGGTAGAGACGAAGGATGGCTCAACCATTGATCCGGCTGAAGGTGTCCTGAAATCAGGAGACTACATTGAAGCCATCAACGGAGAGCCTGCCGACGACAAGGACGACATGATTGAAGCCGTCGCAAATGCGAAGGGCTCGCCCATCAAGCTGGATGTGCGGCGGGATAATCAGACAATGGAGGTCACGATGACTCCTGTGGAGACAAAGGACGGTGATTACAAGCTGGGCATCTGGATCCGCGATGACACCCAGGGCATCGGCACCATGACGTATGTTACCCAGTCCGGCGAATACGGCGCCCTGGGTCATGGGATCAGCGACAGCGACACGGGACTTCTGGTGAGCACCAGCGGCGGCGAGCTGTACGACACAGAGATTATGGGAATTGAAAAGGGTTCCATGGGAAAGCCGGGCGTCCTCTCTGGCGTGATCTATTACGGCGGTCAGTCGAAGCTCGGAACCATTGAGGCCAACACCGAGCAGGGCATTTTCGGTACCATTGACAGCCGGATGTGGAAGGAAATAGACAAAATGCTGGGGGAAGGTCCCGGACGGGAGCCCATCCCCATTGGCTACCGCCAGGATGTCAAAAAAGGGCCCGCCTTCATCAGAAGCTGCATTTCCGGTGAACCCCGCGACTACGCCATCGAGATACAGAAAGTCGATTATTCCACTGCCCACAAAAATAAAAGCCTGGTCATCAAGGTGACGGATCCAGAGCTTTTAAGCCTCACCGGCGGAATCGTCCAGGGAATGAGCGGCAGCCCTATCATCCAGGACGGGAAGCTGATCGGGGCCGTTACTCACGTTTTTATTCAGGACTCCACCAAGGGATATGGAATTTTTATTGAAAACATGCTGGAGCACTGAGGCCGGTGAAAAGCCCCAAAAGGCCACACATCCGGTGGGACCCGGCCTCATCGGATGGCCTTTCAGGTGGCTCAGAAGGTTCCCTCTGCCTCTTGGCATCACCTCTCTGTTCTGACTTCTGAGCCCTGACTCTTCGCCCTGCCTCTTCATCGCCCCGCCTCTTCATCGCTCTGTCTATTCGTCCTCCTCTCACTTCCAGAACCGCACATACTGCTTTCCATAATTTCCCCACCAGGTTTCCGCTCTCTCCCTGCCGTTTTCATCGGTTCCCCTGAAATACATGGTGGAAAACAGCATCTCTGTCTCGTTAAGCCTCACGGCCGCCTGAAGCAGCCCTTCCTCCATGGGAAAAATGACGCCGTTTTTTTCTCCGGCCCTCTGCTCTATCCACTTCAGTTCCCGGATCTCCTGGCCTGTAAGCTCCTTTTCTGCCCTTTCTCTTTCCTTAGGACTCAGACTGAACAGGTAAAAGTCGAGAAAACTGTTGTCCTCCCCGTACTTTTCCTTCAATCTTAAAAAATGCTCAAAAGCCTTCCTGCCATCCATTACGACGATCTCATTTTCATAAGAATCGAGGCCCTCGCGTATGGCTTCAAAATACAAAAATCCCCGCTCTCTAAGCTCTCTGCCTGTCATAGTTCCTCCCTGTCCGTTTTGGACTATGTCCCTTGCTTCCTTTATCTGTTTCTTTTTTTCCTTTTGGTTTCTCTTATTTCCTTTAGCTTCCTTTTATTTCCCTTTATTTTACTTTATTTTACTTTATTTTCTTCTTTTTCCTTCTCTTTGAAGACATCCATCTGCTTTTCTCTCACAGAGCAAACAGCTCCTTCATCGTCTCAAACAGCTCGTAGATATACGGAACCATCCAGAACAGCACCAGCACCAGCCCTGCAAGGCTGGTCAGAAACGCCTGCTCCTCCCTTCCGCTGTGCTTTAACACCTGGCAGATAACAGACACCAGAATCCCCACTGCCGCAATCCGAAATATCAGGCTGACTCCCATTTTTTCTCCTTTCCACAATCACAGCTTTTCTGTCATCCGCACTGTTCTTTTCAGCTAAACTGCCCCTTCTGCTTCCCTCTCCACGGCTGTCTGTTCCGTTCAGCGTTTTTCCCCTGGTTTTCTTTCCGAGCCTGCTCCGCTCTCCTGTCCCTCCTGCCGGTCTTTGTCCCCCCAGTCTTCTACACCAGAATGACTGCCAGGAACAGACCGGCCATGACTCCTGCGCTGGTATACAGCCTCCGTTTCTGGGCAATCTCCCTGGAAATCCCCTCAATCTCTTCTTCCAGCTCTTCCAGATACAAAAGGATCGTCCTCTCCTGCATTTCCCTGTCCAGATAGCCCAGATGCTCCCCAAAGGAGATGAGCTGCTCTCCCTCCCGCTCTGTCAGAGGGCTGGTCTCCAGAAATTTATGGGCCTCCTCCTTCCAGATGTCAAAAAAGCTCTCCCCGCTGCCCTGCATCAGGCGCTCTGACACCCGCCTAAAAAGCTCCCCCTCTGGTCTCCCTGCCCGCTTTCCCGTTCTGTCAAATCCTTCCGCCAGCGGCACATTGGCATACAGGATTTCCCCCTTCAGGTGGATCACCAGCACGCGAATGCGCTTTAACAGGGCCAGCCGCTCCGACAGACGCGCCGCCATCCCTGCCCCCATTGCACTGCAGGAGGTGATCACAAGGACTGTCCCCACCAGTTTTATTAAAGCAGACATCTCTCCCCCTCCCGTCGAGAATCTGTTCCACCGTTCCCGGCCCCCTTCTGCCGCTCAGAACCAGAATCCGCTCAAACAGTCTGTCCCGAAACAGCTCCCGGAAGGCCGGCTTTGCCTCCACATCCTGATAGGAGGTTCCGTGGGCAGTGGCAATCAGGCTGCACCCGCAGCCTGCCGCATAGCGCAGCGCCTCCAGATCCTCCCTTCCGCCAATCTCGTCCACCGCCAGCACCTGAGGTGCCATGGAGCGGATCAGCATCATCATTCCCTGAGCCTTTGGACAGCCGTCCAGCACATCGCTTCTCATCCCCACATCATTCTGGGCAATTCCCTGAAAGCAGGCTGCAATTTCCGACCGCTCGTCCACAATCCCCACGGTTTTCCCCTCCATATATCCACAGCCGTCAGAAATTTTCCTCACAAGATCGCGAAGAAGGGTGGTTTTCCCGCAGCAGGGCGGGGAGAGGATGAGCACCGGATACAGCTCGCCCCTGTCTCTGTCTATGAGATAAGGGAGCACGGAATCAGAACATCCTCTGATCTGGCGGGCCACCCGGACATTCAGGCAGGTGACCGGCTTAATGGCCTTCACCCTGCTGCCGTCAGTGACAGCTCTTCCCGCCACCCCGATCCGGTGTCCGCCTGCCACAGTCAGAAATCCCTGTCTGAGCTCATCCTCAAAGGCATAGAGAGAGTATCTGGCCGCACATTCAAGGGTCTCCTCTATCTCTCTCTGAGATACCACGAGAGCCCGGCCAGTCCCTCCCCTTTCCGGGCCCGTTTCTGAGACAGCAGAGAGCAGCTCTCCCCCTTCTCCCACTGCATACTCCCTTCCCCCTGCCCTGACGAGGAGGGGACGCCCGCTTCTGAGCCGGATTTCCTGAAGCTCCGTGCACTGTTTCACCGCAGGCCCCAGAATATCCCTGAGACCTCTGGAAAAAATCTGAAGAAGATTTTCTTCTGCCTGTCCTGTCATGCTGTGCTCCCCTTTCTGGCTCTTCTGTGATGGGCCATTTGGGAACAACCGCTTTTCTGCTCCTTTGGCCCTTCTCCTTTTGCTGACAGTCTGTCCTTCTCTTTTAATCGTAAAGGGCTCCTGCACCTCACTCCATATATATGAGGGGACAGGCAGATTATGTCTGATTTCGGTGTTCTTCTTAGCCTATGCCTTCACCGCCCACCTCATTTTCGTGGACTTGGCCCGGCTGTTTCTGGCGCACTCCTCTGCCGACGGCCGGATCACCTCCTGCGCGATCTCGCTGTACAGGCCGGCTCTCTTATATTCTCTGAAGGATTTTTTTACAAGCCTGTCCTCACCGGAATGGAAGGTCAGAATAGCAGCCTTTCCTCCTGATTTGAGAGCAGACGGCAGCTTCTCCAGAAAGGCATACAGCACCTCAAACTCACTGTTTACATCGATACGGAGGGCCTGGAAGGTTCTGGCGCAGGACTTCTTCACTGCCTCCTTTCTCTCCTTTTCCGGCAGAAAGGAAAGCGCCTCCTCCACTGCCTCCCGAAGCTGTGTGGTGGTATCGATCCTTCCTCCCCGTTTCAGCCGGCTGAATACCGTATGGGAGATTTCCTCTGCATAGGGCTCGTCTGAATTTTCCATCAGCATCCCGCAAAATTCCTCCCTGTCCATCCCTTTCAGCCTCTCAGCCGCCGTCTCCCCCCTGGTGGGATCCATTCTCAGATCCAGGGGGCCTTCATACTTGTAGGTAAAGCCTCGTTCCGGATTGTCAATCTGCATGGAGGAAACTCCCAGATCTGCCAGAATAAAATCAAATGGCCCTGCCTCCTCAGCTACCTTGTCAATGTCGGCAAAATTCATGAGCTTCACCGTCAGAATATCCGGCCCAAAGCCGGCGTCCGCCAGTCTTTTTTTCGTCTTTTCCGACTCGATGGGGTCCACGTCCAGGCCGTAAATATGCCCCTGTCCCTGCAGCTTTTTCAGCATTTCCCTTGTGTGTCCGCCATATCCCAGGGTGGCATCCAGCCCCACCTGTCCCGGCCTGATATCAAAAAAGTCCAGAATCTCCTTCACACAGATGGAAATATGCATTCCCGCAGGCGTCCCTCCCTTCTGAATCACCTTCTCCACCGTATCCCGGTACTTTTCCGGATTCAGCTCCTTGTACTTTTCTTTGTAACTTCTGGGATGGGTTCCCTTATAGCGGACACGCCTTTTATGTACCGGCTCTGTCCCTTTTCCTTCCTCTCTTCTGTTCTCTGTATCTATACTCATATGCGTTCTCCTTTTCTGTTTCCTGACGGGTTTTTCTTGTTTTACAACAGATTCTTCCGGCTTCAGCATGGAAACTCCTCTGTCTGCTCTCCTGCCCCTGCCTTCTGCTCCCGCTCTTGTGCTTTCCCGCCCTCTGTTTCGCCCTTCTTCCACCTCCTGATGGCGTCAAGTCTCTCTCCCGTCACCATTTCCTCCCCCTGGTTCGTAGGCTCATAGTAGATCCTGTCCTTCAGGGAGTCCGGAAGGCACTGCATTCTCGTCATCTTCTCTGCCGTGCTGTGGGCATACTGGTAGCCCTCCCCGTAGTGGAGCTCTGCCATAAGCTTTGTGGGGGCGTTTCGTATCACCAGAGGCACCGGCTCATCCTCCAGCTCCCGCACGTCCTTTTTTGCCGCCTCACAGGCCCTGTAGGAAGAATTGGACTTGGGCGCCATGGAGAGATAAATTACCGTGTGGACAAGATTTACGTCGCACTCCGGCATTCCCAGAAAGTGGCAGGCCTGATAGGCAGCCACAGCCAGTGAAAGGGCCCTGCTGTCTGCCATCCCAATATCCTCGCTTGCAAACCGGATCAGCCTCCTTGCCACATACAGGGGATCCTCCCCTGCTTCCAGCATCCGTTCCAGCCAGTATACGGCGGCATCCGGATCGGAATTTCTCATGGATTTGTGGAGGGCGGAAATCAGGTTATAATGCTCCTCCCCCTTCTTGTCATAGAGAAGGCTCTTCTTTCCGATGCACTGCTTTATCACCTCCCGGCTCACAACTGTGCGGTCCCCATGAATTTCCCCGTTGGTGACAGCCATCTCCAGCACATTTAAGGCTGTCCTCGCATCTCCGCCGGCAAACCGGGCAATCATATCAAGCAGCTCCTCTTCTATCTCCACCTTGAGGTAGCCGTATCCCCTGCTGCTGGTCAGGGCATGCTTAAGAAGGGCCGTCAGCTCCTCCCTGCTCAGCTCCTTCAGGACAAAAACACGGCATCTGGACAAAAGAGCGCTGTTTATCTCAAAGGAAGGATTTTCCGTAGTCGCGCCAATGAGAATGATGCTTCCCCTCTCCACATAGGGCAGAAAGGCATCCTGCTGGGCCTTGTTGAAGCGGTGTATCTCGTCCACAAATACCACAGTCTTCATCCCCCTGTGCCTGGCTTCCTCCGCCTTCGCCATTACCTCCCTGATTTCCTTAATCCCGCTGGTGACGGCGCTGAAATTGATAAAGCCGGCATTTGTCCTGTTAGCAATGATGCCGGCCAGCGTTGTCTTCCCCACTCCGGGAGGCCCCCAGAAAATCATGGATGAAACCTGATCCCGCTCAATCAGGTTGCGAAGCAGCATCCCCTCTCCGAGGAGATGGGACTGCCCGACAAACTCCTCCAGGCTCTCCGGCCGCATCCGGCTGGCCAGAGGGCTGTAGACCGGCGCATTGTCAAACATGGATATCTGTTCCATATCTCTCTGTTTCAAACTTCTTTCCTCCTGTATCCGTCTCTGTTTACCCGGCCTGTCCCGGGACACGATTTTTCTGCCCTGCTTTCTCTGCCCTGCTTTTTCTGCCTTTTACTGCAGAAGTATTGGAAAGCTCTTATACAGCGTATTATACACGGTTTCCTCTCCATTTCCTATTTTTTATGCCCAAAATTTTCAGACCGGACTTATTCAGAGTCAGTTTTCCTGATGTCCTGACTTTTCGTATTCAGAACCATGGAAATTTCCTGATGCCCACATTTCGTTTTTCTCTCCACAATCCGGCATTTTCGTGATAAACTGTCCAAAGAAACGTATAACCTGAGGTATATCCTGAGCCAGAAAAGCAAAACCTTGCAGAAAGCATCTGACCCGTCCGTCCCGGTCAGATCAGAAACGGAGAAAACTGCCATGCGAAAAGAAATACTCACCATCAGCGAATTTGCTTCCCTGCGGGGCATCACCGCCGAAACCCTGCGCCATTATGACAGGATCGGGCTTTTGAAGCCGGCATTTACCGACTCCTCAACGGGGTACCGCTATTACTCGATTCTGCAGTATGAACAGCTTTCCACCATTCTGGAGCTGCGCCAGATGGGCATGAGTCTCTCTGAGATCCGAAGCTTCTTTGAAGATCGAAATCCCCATTCTGCTCTGGATCTTTTAACAGAGCGAAAGCTTGTCCTGCAGGCAGAAATTCAAAAGCTGCATCAGCTGGAGACAGCCGTTTCCTCTAAGATCTCACACCTGGAGGATATTCTGTCCCGCAAAGCCTCGGATCCGCCGCGCCTTGTGACCCTTCCGGAGCGGAAGGCCCTGGTCTGGAAAACTCCCCTGGACAGTGATGTAGACATAGGCTACGGCTTTGCCGATCTGGAAGAACATCTGAATGAGGTGGCTCCTATTTTTGCCGCCAACCGCTATGGTCTTCTGATGCCCGCCTCTGTGCTGAAAACGGGAGAAAAACGCTCTTCCCTTCTCCTCTTTACAGACGAACCGGCCCATCTCTCCGGCGCCGAGGCGGTAGAGGTGCGCCGGATTCCAGGGGGCCCTTACGCCTCTGCCCTCCTCTATCAGCCGGAGACAGACGATCTCTCAGAGGTCAAACGGCTGAGCCGCTCCTATCAGAGCCAGGGATACCGCACAGAGGGGGAAATCATTTTTATTTCCCAAATCGATTTGTCCGTCACAGGGTGCAGGGATCAGGTGCTGTACGAGGTTCAGCTTCCCCTTGTCCCCTGCATCTGACAAAGGTCTGCGGCCAGGAAGCCTAAATCCAGGCTGCAGATTTTTCTTTTTTCTCTTGACTTTTGTGTAACACAAAGGTTTATATTGTTCAGGCAGGGCTGACAGAAGGATCTTCTGGCTGTGCCCTGCCAATACAGCACTTAAGGGGGATAATGATTTGAAAGAAAATACTTCGGGCAGCAGAAGCTTAAATAATGGCTTAAATAACAGCTCAGATAATCGTTCACATAATAATACTCTGCTGACAGAGCGCCTGCCCCGCCTGTTTCTGCTCTTTGTTCTTCCTGCGGTCATCTCCATGGTCATCTCAGGAACACAGAGCATGATAGACGGAATTTTTCTCGGCCGCTTTGCAGGGGTCAATGCCATGGCAAGCGTCAATATTGCAGGGCCCTACATGCAGATTATCACAGGCTGCACTATGGTTATCTGCATCGGAACCTTCAGCTATCTGGGACGGACGCTGGGAGAAAACACAAACCCCCAGAAGGCCAAGGACATCTTCCGGACGGCTGTAGTGTCCCTTGCGGCATGCGCTCTGATCCTCATGGCAGCGGGACTTTTCCTCTCCCGTCCCCTGGCTCTCCTCCTGGGGGCCAATGAAGTGCTCCTGGATGAGACAGCACTCTATATCAGGACAGTGGCAGTTTTTATCCCTGCCATCTGCTTCATGATGCATTTCGGATTCACAGCAAGGCTTCTTGAAAAGCCTCACCTGTACCTGATTGCCACGCTCTGCTGCGTAAGCTGCAACGTGATCATGGACTACCTTGCTGTCAAGGTTCTGGGACTGGGCGTAGTAGGCGCAGCGGCGGCCACAGGCCTTTCCTACCTGTCCGGCCTTCTCGTAGTGGTGCGCCCCTTCCTGAGCAGAAAATCCATCGTGAACCTGTTTGAAGGCACCTTTCACTGGGATATTCTGAGAAGCTCTGCCTTTAACGGTTCCTCTGAGGGGATCACAAGCATTTCCGCCGCCCTGACCATGTACCTGTTCAACACTGCCTTCATGGGCTTTGCCGGGGAAAGCGGAGTGGCCGCATTTACAGTCATCAACTATGCCGGAAATTTTGTAGTGCTCATCATGTTCGGAGTCTCCGACGGAATCAGCACCCTTGTCAGCTACAACTACGGAGCGAAGCTCCTCCTGCGCGTGAAAAAAACTCTGAGGGCAGCCCTGATGATCAATTTCTGCATCGGTCTTTTGATCTTCACCGTTCTCCATCTGTTCAGCCGGCAGATGGTGGGAATTTTCGTATCTGACAACGAGTTCGTCACAGCCATGGCGGTACAGGGAGCCGCCCTCTACAGCTTTTGCTTCCTGATGAACGGCTTCAACATTTTGCAGTCCGGCTACTATACCTCCATGGGAGATGCCCTCGCCTCCGTGATCATCTCAGCCAGCCGCGGGATTGTCTTTATCTCTACGGGTATTTTCCTTCTGCCTCAGTTTCTGGGCATAAACGGCGTATGGCTGACGCCTCCCTTTGCAGAGCTGATGACCGTTTTGGTGTGCCTGATCATTGGCCGGGTCCGCTCTGCTGACCGCGAAATATCCGAAGAAACCGCTCCCCGTACTTCTCCAGCTTAACCTCTCCGACTCCCGTGACACAGAGCATCTCCTCCCTGGTGGCCGGCTTTACCGCGCACATGGCCACCAGGGTCTTATCTGAAAAGATAATGTAAGGCGGAACCTGTTCCTGCCTTGCAATCTCCATCCGGAGGCTTCGAAGCTCCTCAAACAGCGGCTCGTCCTCCTTTTTAAGTCCGGCAGCAATCACTTTTTCCCGCTGCCTTTCTCCCCGCCCCTTTCTGCGGCGTTCTGAGTTTCCGTCTGTCCTCTCTCCTGTTTCCTCCCTTGCCAGCTTCATCACCATACGAAAATCGTCGTTCTCTTTATGGCAGTCGTTCTCTTTCCCCTTCCCGCACGCTCTCCTCTTCTCCCACTCCCCCAGAAACTCCTCTCCCTTCTCTGTCAGTTTGACAATCATGTAGGAGTCATCCGTCAGACGAAGGTATCCCTCCAGCAGGAGGTGATTGAAGATATCCCGGAGTCTGTGGAGAGCCATACCTCTGCACGCCCCGAAAAACGGATTCTCCTCCATCCGGTACTGCCTGACTTTCGCCGTACTGCCTCCGTGGACGGTATTGAGAATCACCTGGATTCCGTACCTCTGGCGGCACGCCTTCACACAGCCCAGAAAAGCTCCGGCCTGTTCTGTTATGTCAACCGTTTCAAAGTTCGTCATACAGTTCCTGCAGTTTCCGCAGTAATTGTCCCCATATTCCCCGAAATACCTGAGCATATATCCTCTCAGGCATTCATTTGTAAAACAGTAGAAGGTCATTTTCCGGAGCCGCTCAAAATCTCTCTCCCTCACAATTTCCCTGGCAATATCGTCCAGCTCCTCATTCTCCCCGCCCTTTTCAATAAAGAGCTGATTTGTGATAACATCCTGACCGCTGTAATACAGGATGCACTCCGCCGGCTCCCCATCGCGCCCGGCCCTGCCTGCCTCCTGATAGTAGCTCTCCATGTTTTTCGGCATACTGTAGTGGAGCACATACCGCACATTGGACTTGTCAATTCCCATACCGAATGCATTGGTGGCAACCATCACTGGCTTCCGGTCATAGATGAAATCCTCCTGATTCTTCCGGCGCTCCTCGTCAGACAAGCCCGCATGATAGCGGGTGGCAGGGACTCCCTCCCACTGGAGCTTCCCGCAGACCTCCTCCACCTGCTTTCTCGTCAGGCAGTAGATAATCCCGCTGTCCCTCGGATGCATTGCCACATAGCTTTTCACCGCGCCAAACCTGTCCTGAACCTTCTCCACCGAAAACCAGAGGTTGGGCCTGTCAAAGCCCGTAGCCGCCATAAACGGACGGTCTAACAGCAGCAGATCGATCACGTCTGCCTTCACCTCATCGGTGGCCGTGGCCGTAAACGCAGCTATCACGGGCCTTTTGGGCAGGCGGCTCACAAACTCCGGTATTTTCAGATACCCCGGCCTGAAATCCTGCCCCCACTGGGAGACACAGTGAGCCTCGTCCACTGCCAGCATGGAAATCTCAGCATTTTTCGCAAAGTCCAGAAAGCTCTCTGTCAGCAGCCGCTCCGGTGCGACATAGATGATCTTATACTGTCCATTCCCGGCCAGCTTCAATGCTTTGAAATACTGATTCTGTGTGAGAGAGCTGTTCAGATAGGCGGCATGGATGCCGGCCTGGTTCAGAGCTGTAACCTGATCCTTCATAAGAGAGATAAGAGGTGAAACCACAATGGTAATTCCGTCCATCAGAAGGGCGGGAATCTGATAACAGAGAGATTTGCCGGCCCCGGTAGGCATGATTCCAAAGGTATCTCTTCCGCTCAGAATGCTGTCTATCAGCTCCTGCTGGCCCTCCCGGAACGAGTCATAGCCAAAATAGTATTTGAGGGCCTGAAGGGGAGTCCCCCTCTCTGCTCCCGGCCCCTCCCTGCCTTCTTCCCCTTCGCAGAATTCTCCCCGGGATTCCTTCCATCTTTCATCCATCCGCTCTTCCTCCCTTCTTCGCTGCATGCGGCCTGCCAGGTATCTTAAAAGCCCTGAAATCCTCTCTCCGGACACAGCATTCTCTTTCCGAGAAGCTCTTCCACCGCCGCCAGATAGGCCTCCATGCTGCCCGCCTTTCGGATCTTCTTTGCCTCTTTTTCACTGTCCGGAAACAGGGTGAGCATATACGTCCAGAGCTCTTTCATCTTAAACAGCGTATTTCTGTCTCCTGACATCACTTCCCGGTAGCCATTCAGGAGATCCTCGTGAAAATCCCTGAAACGCTTCTCATCCAAAGGATTTTTCCCTGTCTCCATCCATTCTGCAAGTCCCGGATTGGCAACCACGCCCCTCCCAAGCATCACGCACTCCGTCTCCGGAAATTCCGCCCGGAACCGGGAAAGCTCCTCCGGCGTAAAAATATCTCCGTTGTAGCAGAGCTTCACCCCGCAGGCTCTCTCCTTAGCCAGCCGGAACGCCTCCCAGTCGGGAGTATTTTTATAAAAATCCGTCTGCACCCTGGGATGGATGATCAGCTCGCTTAAGGGGAATCTGAGGTACAGCTCCAGAAGCTCCTCAAACCCCTCCGAGCTCTCCTTTCCCAGCCTGGTCTTAATGGAAACCCTCATGCCCATGTTCTCTGCACAGTCAAAAATCTCATCCAGAAAACACTCCAGCCGTTCTCTCAGCTGTGCAGCGAGAAATCCGGAGCCCTTCCCCTTGGCTGCCACCGTCCCGGACGGGCACCCCAGGTTCAGATTCACCTCCCTGTATCCCAGCTCCCAGAGTCCCCTCATAGCCGAGCAGAACGCTTCCGCATCATTAGTCAGAATCTGGGGCACAAGCAGAATCCCCCTGTTATGCTCCGGCAGCACATCATTCCTTTCCCTGGAAGTCATAGCTTTATTCAGATGGGGTGAGAGAAACGGAGTAAAATATTTGCCGATTCGGCCGAAATGCCTGTGATAAGCGTTCCTGTAGACATAACCTGTAATCCCCTCCATGGGGGCCAAATAGTAATTCACTAAAACTTCTCCTTAACCATTTAATAATCGTGTTTTGGCTCCCTTCAGGCGCCAGCGGCTCAGCGCAGGTATAATGCCCGGTATGCGCAGGTATAATGCCGCTCTGCGGACATTATACCCTATTTCCCCTCCTGTGTCATTCCTCCCCAAAATAAAATTTCCGTAAACTCCTGGCCGTTTTGCGGCCTCTCTTCTGCCGCTTCCCTTCTTCCATCTCCTTTTGTCCCTTCCACAGAAGACAGTAAAAAATTTCACTTCAGTCTCCCCGGAAACACCAACTTCCTGCTGCCCCTCTTACGCAGAAAACAGGGAGAAGTTTTATTGTGACTTCGCTGGAACAATAAAACTTCTCCCTGTTTTCCCTCCCACTATTTTCTCGCATATTCCGGCAGGTTCTCAACAAGGAAGTTGTGGGCAACCTCCTCTGCCTTCTGTCCTTCTTCATCTACCAGGTAGTTTAACTCTGCCATGGTATCGGTGGACAGCACGTCTGCCAGGGCCTCTGTAACATCTGCAATCTCCGGGTACTGTTCCATGATCTCCTCACGGAATACGGGAACTGCATAGTAAGGCGGAAATACTCCCTGATCATCCTCCAGGATTACCAGGTCAAATTTCTTCAGCAGTCCGTCTGTGGAGTAGGCGTCGATGACCTGCCCCTCTCCGCTCATAAGCGCTGTGTATCTGGCGGATCCGTCCACTCCCACCTTGTTGAAATTAATTCCGTACCTGTCCTCCACTCCCAGGAGACCGTCCTCGCGGTTCATAAATGCCAGAGTCGAGCAGATCGTGACAGGTCCGCCTATCTTTTTCAGATCGCTGATCGTCTCTAGTCCGTACTGCTCTGCAATTTCCTTGGTCGTAGAAAGTGTGTAAGTATTATTGACATTCAGGGAATTGAGCACATCCAAACAGTACTGCTCCTTCATTCCCTTAACAGAGTCTGTATAGACCTGCTCCACGTCAGAGCTGGCCGGGTTCTTCAGGATATTCACATAAAGCGTTCCTGTGTAATCCACATATCCGTCGATCTCCCCGCTCTCTATGGATGACAGGCAGACAGAGCCGGCTCCCAGATCCGGGATGGTTTCCACGTCAATTCCCAGATCCCGCTCGATGGCCTCCGAGAGCATATAGGCAAAAATTTCATTCTCAGAGAAATCCATGCTGGCAATTCTGATATCGGCTGTCTTTTTCCCCTGGAAAAGGCTTGCAGAAAACAGAGCCACAAGCAGGACAACAGCCACTGCGATAACCACGCACTCCCTCTTTTTGCGGCGCCTCTTTTCGTCCTTATTCTTGCCCTCCAGAAGGCTCACAGGCGTCACAATCGTTTCTATGGCTGCGAATACACGGTCCACCAGAAGGGCCAGAATACAGGCTGGAATAGCTCCCGCCAGGATCATCACATTGCTGACTGTTCTGATTCCGGAGAATACCAGATAGCCCAGTCCGCCGCCGCCCACATAGGCGGCCAGAGTCATAAGTCCTACCGCGGAAACGGCAGAGATTCTCACACCTGTCATAATCACAGGAAGGGCCATGGGAAGCCTTACCTTAAACAGGATCTGGCTCTTTGTAAGTCCGATTCCCTCTGCTGCCTCCAGCATCTGGTCACTGATGTTCATAAGCCCTGCATACGTATTCTTGATAATCGGAAGCAGGGAATAGATGACAACCAGAAAGATGGCCGGCTTCATACCGATTCCAAACACCGGGATAGCAAGTCCCAGAAGAGCCATGCTGGGCACCGCCTGCACTACGTTGGCAAAGGCCAGAACAGGCTTGCTGGCAGGCCGTATATAGGCAATCAGGATTCCCAGTGGAACGCCGATCAGGATGGCCGCCACAAGAGCCAGCACCGTAAGCTCAATATGCTCCACCAGAAGGGAGAGAATCTCCTGACTGGATGAGTTGAAATATTCAATCAAATCTGCAAACAGCTTCATTATGACTCCTCCTTTCCTGAATCAGCGATAAACTGGCGGCTCAGGGTGTTGATCAGGGTACTTCTCGTGATCAGTCCCTCAATGATTCCCTGGCTGTTTACCACCGGAAGGGTGGACAGATGGTGCTCATCAAACAGAGTCAGCAGATCCACAATGGAGCTGTCCGGCCCGACAGAGGTGAATTCCCGGTACATGAAATCCTCCGCCGGACGTTTGATCTCATGAACCCCGATGAGGGACTCTGCAAACAGTACGCCGTAGAGTCTTCCCTTCTGATCTGTGATCATCAGCGTATCTACCTTTTTGCGTCCCATGGTCTCAATACACTTGAAAATCGGCATCTTCGGATGGCAGCACACCGGATCGGAAATCATAATATCCCTTGTCTTAATAAACTCCGGCGAAGTCCAGATTCTCTTGGGACCGATAAAGTTGCGCACAAAATCGTTGGCCGGGTTCTTCAGAATATTTTCCGGAGTGTCAAACTGGGTGATCCGCCCCTCCTCCATGATGCAGATCCGGTCGGCCAGACGGATGGCCTCGTCCATGTCGTGGGTTACAAACACGATCGTCCGCTTTAACGCCGCCTGCATGTCAATCAGGGCGTTCTGAATCTGGGTTCTCGTAATGGGATCCAGAGCTGAAAACGGCTCGTCCATCAGGATAATCTCCGGATCTGCCATAAAGGCCCTCACTACGCCGGCCCTCTGCTGCTGACCGCCTGACATCTCCGACGGATAAGCGTCCATAAAGGTAGCCGGATCCAGGTTTACCATATTCATCAGGCGGATGGCATTCTCCTCCATCCGGTCCTTGTCCTTACTCTTCATCCTCGCGATAATCTCGATGTTCTCCCTGATTGTCATATGGGGGAACAGGCCTATCTGCTGGATTACGTATCCCATTCGCCTCCTCAGCGCAATGGTGTCCATATGGGAGATATCCCGCCCGTTGATCTCCACCGTTCCGTCTGAAGGCAGAATCAGCTTGTTAATCATCTTTAAGGTAGTCGTCTTGCCGCATCCGCTCTCTCCCAGGAGAACCACAAACTCCCCGTCCGGGATCTGAAAGCTGATGTCATCAATTATTTTTTTACCATGAAAGGTTTTGGAAACATGTTTGAATTCAATCATCTGATCACCCTCCTGCATGTCCAGTTCCCATAGGCCGTCCGGCCTGTCCGAAGCAACATACAATACAGAAAAGAAAAACCGCCTGCAGTGCAGGCGGTGAAAGGTTTCTGAAAAAACGCATAAAGAAACTAAGACGTATTGCCAGATACGCAAATCCTTCCAATGTCTGCGAGATTAGCTGACGGGTTCGGAAAAGAAGGTTTCCTATGGCAGAAATTTCAAAGCCAGGACGCACCCGTGCTTTCATCTGCTGCAATTCACCCCAAAAATTGGTTCTCCCGCTGCCGTATCTTACGGCATTAGACGTTCTGCATTGATTAGTTTTTATTATACTATAAATAACAAATAAATACAATGAATTTTACATAAATTTTGAGTTATAACGTAAAATCCAGTCTACAATGCAGGTTTCCCGATTTTATGACTGAAATTTCAGCATTCTGACACCTGCTTCCTGCCTTCTACGTGGACAGATCTACCCGGTCCCAGCCTGCGCTCCTGTCCGCCTGGCCTTTTCTCCCTTCCCCTGGGTCTGCCGTCATGCACCCTGCTGCCCAGAAAAGAGCCCGGTGTCTTTCCATCACAACATCAGGAAGAATCCCTCCCGGAGCCGGAAATCCGTTGAGCCCCGCGTCCGTGCAGGCCCAGTCCAGGCGGTAGATAAAGTCCGCCGCGTCGAGAAGCTCCCGTTTGGATCTGAGCTTCACTGCCTGCTCAAATTCTGAAAAGCTGTCAAACTCCCTCATTTTTCTCACACACTCCCCCACGTCGCAGATTTTCTCCGGCCAGGAAAGGCTGTCGAACATGCCGAGGGCCCACTCCATGACGTACAGATTTTCGTACTGCCAGGAGAAGTGAATTCTCACAGCCTCCTCTGAAAAATCGTCCTCCAGATACGCCTTCTCGGCTGGGGAGAAAAATTCATCTGCCCGGAAATGCTCGATAATTTCCCTGACAAACGCTCTCGCCTGCGGGGGCTTCATGCCCTCCCCCAGAAGGCATTCCGAATACAGAGCCACTGTCAGAAGTGCGGCGGCTCTTCCGCAGACCTGCCGCTTTGTCCGTGCCTGGGTTCTGGCCTCCGTCTCCAGCACAGGAAGCCAGAAAGGCACATAGATCTGACGGCGCCTAAGCTCCATAACGCTTTTTCTTCTCCTCTCCAGCGCTTCCCCAGGAATTCCCTTCTTCTTGTCATCCTGGGATGTATCCTCCAGAGGCGGAAGAAAGGACTTTACTTCACTCTCCCCGTTTCCGTCCAGAATCACTTTCCCGTCAGCCCCGGCAATCGCCTCGCCGCCCTTTGTTATCACTGCGCTCATGCCTCTCAGCACCTGGGCTATCATGTTCTCGGCAGCTGCGATCCTCTCCTGATCCGCCCTCTCATTTCTCAGCTCGAACGAATAATTCACCCGGACAATTCCCTGGCATCTCCCAAGAACGAACATCAGGTTCCTCAGCGTATCTGTATTTTCAGTCCTCACCTGCCTGAAATAATCCCTGATGCCGTCCAGTTCCCTTCTGGCATACACTCCTGCTTCTCCCTCATCGCCTGTGCCGAAAGCTGCAAAGGAAATCTCCATTCCCTTTCGCCGGAACGTCAGGGTATTTCCTGATGTCTCCGCCTCCTCCTCAAAAAGCTCCAAAATTCTGTCGATCATCTGTATTCCTAAAATCTCTCTGCAGAACAGAAACTCTCCCGCCTCATATCTGCGCGCTCCTCTTCTTCTGCTGAAAAATCCCATCTCGTCCTCCCGTACCCCTCTTTCTTATGTACTCCGCCTGTATCCCGGCAGTTCTTTTCCACATTCTATTATACAGACGGGGGCGTGAAATACAATGAATTTTTTGCCGTTTCCTTCCATATGGACTGTCAGGAAAACGGCCTTTTCCCGCCGGAACCCCTTCCAGACCGGAAGAACTGCTGATCACGAAAAAATACCGGTTGATTTTCTATGGGTCAGCGGGCAGAAACATGCTTTGAGGGCGCCACTCGTTCCCCAGCGGCCGCAAAGTGAATATACAATTCCGCCTGACACTGACAGTATAAAATTATTTAGCCAAAGCAAAAGATGCCTTGCTAAGCAAGACACCTTTAGGAACTCCTTCTGCGCATGGCAGATGAACTACTATTCATATATGCGATTTTCAATGATTTATCAATGCATCAATAAACAGCGTGTTGTTGTCTGCTTTATTCCGCTTCAGAACCATAATGCAGGTTGCAATGGAAGTTCCAAAGAACAGATTGCTCGGCAGCTGAATGATGCAGTCAATGAAGTTGTTGTCAATCAAATACTGACGGATTTTCTTCTCAGCTCCGCCACGGTACATGATGCCGGGGAAGCAAACGATCGCCGCAGTTCCATTGGTGGCAAGCCACGCCAGGGAATGCATGATAAACGCAAGGTCAGCTTTTGACTTCGGTGCAAGCACTCCGGCAGGAGAGAAGCGGGGGTCATTTATCAAAACAGGGTTGTCGTCGCCCTCCCACTTGATAGAATAAGGGGGATTTGAAACGATAACCTCAAACGGTTCATCATCCCAATGCTGCGGATTCAGCAGCGTATCTTCATGGGCAATGTCAAACTTGTCAAATCCATCGTTTCCGGCTTCGATTTCACCCTCATTGATATAGTTAGTCAGATTTTCAGAAATATAGCGATAGAACATCATGCCCAACACATAAGACTTGAAATCCCATCCATCAACGCTCCCACGCAATTCATCCGCAATCGCCCATATCGCACGATGCAGTTCATCACGCTCCTGCTCTTTTCTTACATCAGCCATTTTCGTTCTCCTTTTCAGCTGGTATAAATTCCAGAATATCATCTACCTTGCAGTCCAGAGCAAAACAAATCTTCTCGATACTGTCCAATGACACATACTGGTCACGCCTTAACCGTGTCAGAATGTTAGGGCTGAACCCTGCCCTTTCGGTCAGTTCGGAAGTCTGGATGCCCCGGTCTATCAGCAAGTGAAACAGTTTTTTATAGGTTACAGCCATATAGTCCTCCTTGCCATGATAATCACTATTTGATAGTGTATCACGAAAATGTGAAAAATTCAATTTATCGTGATAGATATTAGACAGGAATTAGGAATAATGCGAAAAAGAAAACGGCTCAATGCAGTAGCTATGACTTACATCGAGCCTTTCTATCTTTTGCAGTTCTGTATAAGCGTAGGTTCGTCATATTGGGTGTGGTATCTTTAACTATGGGAAACTCCGGCTTCCCTCCTCAATATGGTGCTTTTTCATGAAATCCAGAATCTCCGGCGCCCCGAACATCCATTTAATCTCACAGATCTCTCCCGGTCTTGCCTCCGTCAATACCTGCATAAACACTACCTCCCAGCTCCCTCAAACAGCCTGTGAGCCTCCCGCATCTTTTCAGACACCGGCACGCCAAACGGGCATCTCTCCTCACAGCTTTTACAGGAAATGCAGTCGCCTCCATTGGCAGACAGCCCTTCATAGTGAGCCCTGAGGGCTGCGGGAACCTCCGGCTGCATTTTGGCCAGATCACACAGCTTATTCACCATGGCTATGTCAATGCCCTTGGGGCAGGGAGCGCAGTGCCCGCAGTAGGTGCACTGGCCGTAATAGGCGTGGGCAGGAGCCTTGGCGAGAACGCTCGCATAGTCCTTCTCTTCCTCTGTGGCTGTCTCATAGGCCACTGCGCTGTCTACATGCTCCGGGGTGTCAAAGCCCGCCAGTATACTAGCCACTGCCGGCCTTGTCAGGGCATAGTGAATACACTGGACCGGGGTGAGGGCCGTCTTAAAGGGAGAGGTTTCAGCTGAAAAAAGCCTTCCGCCCGCATAGCCCTTCATAACCGTCATCCCCACTCCCAGCTGCTCGCAGAGACTGTAAAGCTGCGCCCGCTCAGGCGCAATTCCGCCCAGTCCCTCCCCGTAATCTTCTCTGAAATATTCCGTCATATCTTCGCTGGCCGGAAGCATGTCGAAGGCGGGATTCACACTGAACAGAAGCATCTCTATTTTTCCGCTCTTTGCCGCGAGAGCCGCCACCTCCGGATTGTGAGTGCTCATTCCAATGTGGCGGATCACCCCCTGAGCCTTCAGTTCAGCCGCATAGGCGTAAAATTCCCCTTCCATAACCTGGTGAAACTCCCTGACCTCGTCTACAAAGTGGAGCATTCCCAGATCAATATAGTCTGTTTCCAGCCTGGCGAGGAGATCGGCAAATGCCTCCTTCACCCATTTCATCTCTCTGGTTCTCACATACTGGCCATTCTGCCAGGTGGCGCCCAGATGTCCCTGAATGATCCACCGCTCCCGCCGGCCTCTTATGGCCGCGCCTATGTTGGAGCGCACCTTTGGCTCCGGCATCCAGCAGTCCAGGATATTAATTCCGGCCTCCTCACACCTGTCCACTACCGTCTTTACTTCCTCCGCGCTGTGGCGCTCCAGCCACTCTGCCCCAAGCCCGATCTCGCTGACCATCAGGCCTGTTCTGCCAAGCATTCTGTACCTCATATCTGTCTTCATTTACACCCTCCTTATCTCCTGGCAGCCCGGCCTCGCAAGGCCCCTCTGCCTGTATCATCCTTCCCCTTAGAGTTCTCCCTCGTTGGCCTCCTCGGCACAGATCTCCTCGCCCTCCATCCGATCCAGAATAGATACCTCCAAAACGGCCTGGGCTGCATTGACGGAAAGCCTTGCAAATTTCCCCTTTTCCGCTGCTGCCCTGCAGGCTTCTTCGTAGAGCTCCCTGAGAATTTCCCGGTTTAGGGCCCCTCCCCTCCAGTGGAACACAAAATACGGCTGCTTCTTCCTCACAACTGCACGGAGCCGCTTATACACCTCCTCTGCCTTTGTGAGAGAAAGCCTCTGCTCCTTGTAATAAAACCTGTCATAATCTGTACAGGCGGGAACCGGATAGACCAGTTTCTGGTGGTCCTTAAATATGCGCTTATCGTCCAGGTTAAAATAGTCAAAACGCTTTGTTCCGTAACGTCCCAGAGAATTGTCAAAGGTAGCATCCAGATGATACCAGTTCCCTCCCATTTTCAGCACATTCCACGCGTGGCGGTACCTGATTCCCCTGTCCGGGGCGGCCTCGCTGACAGCGATCACACATTCGATTCCCAGGCAGCCGCAGAGGAGCTTTACGGTTTTTGCAATCCCCTCGCACACGCCTACGCCCTGCTGAAGAGGCCCTATAATCTCGTGGGAGTACTGCTTTTTCAGCTTGTCATAGGTGACGTTTTCACAGATAAAGTCATGGACAAACCTCTCCTTCTCCTCCAAAGTCATATTCCCGGCCTGCCTGACAAGGCGGTTCACCCTCCCCTCCAGGGCCTTCTGGTGCTCCCTTATCTTCTTTTTTTCAAACATGTACTCCGGACACATTCTCACATACTGGGAATCTTGCGTAAACCGGTAATGAAAACCCTCCGCAAAAAAGATTTCCGGGTGATCCAGCCTGAGACGGAAAAATACATCGGAAAGCTCCCTGTTTTCCAGCCTCCTCACCGGAAATTCCGGCGAAATATCCTGAAAGCCGGAAAGCATATTCCTGTAGGCCTCCTGCTCATCCCGGCTCATCTGTCTGTAGTAATAATCCTGTGTCATCTTCTCTTCTGCCTTTCCCGGAGCCTGGCAGACTCAGACACCTTTCACAGGCGGTATCCGTGATCCACACAGCCGGCCCAGTGCGGCATCAGGCTCGCTTTACTACGGTAATTTTATCATGCCTCAGTACAAATGTCCATCTCGCCGCCCATCCCTCCTTTTCCTCTTTCTCCTTCCCTCTCCCTTGTAAAGCCGGAAGCTTTTATGCTATACTGAGATAACCCTGCAGGGGCAGGCAGAGTAAAAGCAGCCCGATCGGCTGCCTCCTTTTTCTGCCCCTGCCTGTTATTAAAAACTGGAGGTATCTGCAAATGAACCGTGAAATTATTATCAGAAAGGAACAGCCGGAAGATTATCTTCGGGTAGAAACGATCATAAGAAAGGCTTTCTGGAATTTATACGTTCCCGGCTGCTATGAACATTATCTCGCTCATATTCTTCGCTCTCATGAAGACTTTATCCCTGAGCTTGATCTGGTCATCGAAAAGGACGGCCTGGTGATTGGCTCTGTCATGTATACAAAAAACAGGCTTATCGATGAAAATGGAGCCGAAAAACAGATCCTCACCTTCGGCCCTATCTGCATAGCTCCGGAATACCAGAGAATGGGCTATGGAAAAGAGCTGATGGAGGTATCCTTCCAAAAGGCTGTCCAGATGGGCTATGAGGCCGTGGTCATCTTCGGAAGCCCTGCCAACTATGTAAGCAGCGGCTTTAAAAGCTGCAAAAAATACAATGTCTGCCTGGAAGGGGATATCTGGCCCGCTGCCATGCTGGTAAAAGAGCTGAAGCCCGGAGCCCTGGATGGGAAAAAGTGGTTTTACTACCAGAGCTCTGCCTATGACTTAGATATGGAAGAGGCACAGCGGTACGATGACTCTCTCGAGAAGATGGAGAAGGGCTTCCAGCCAAGCCAGGAGGAATTTTATATTTTAAGCAATGCCTCCCTCTCCTGACTTCTTTTCGCTCAGCCGTTTCTGGCAGAGAATCCCCTCCCGGCGGGATACTCTGCCGGCGGCAAACTCTGCATTGCTCTAATGTATTTTTCCTCCATATCTGTCCAGAAGCTCTTTTCCGATTAAATCCCCTCTGCCTTTTTTAACCTCCGGTAAAATCCGGCTGCTGCAATCAGAGAGACTGTGTCAACAATAGGCTGAACCCACATACAGCCATAGAGTCCCAGAAGGCCGTTCATCAGAAACAGGAGGGGAATATCCAGCACGCCTTTTCTGAGTATGGAACAGATAAGAGATTCCTTAAATTTTCCCATAGCCTGGAACTGAATAATCATCGGATAGCAGACAGACATCATCGGCATAGCCGTCACCATCCGACGGAGAAATCCGGCGCTGTAATGGATCGTCTCCGGATCGCTGATAAACAGCGAGGCAAGCTGGGGTGCAAACACTTCGTAGGCGGCCAGACACAGCATGGAAAAGCCAAATGAAACCAGGCAGCCCAGGCGAAAGGCCTTTCTTCTTCTGTCCTGATTGCCCGCCGAATGGTTATAGGCCAAAAGAGGCAGAAGACCGTTGGACACGCCGATGGAAAAGTAGAGGGGAAGCTGATCCAGCTTCTTTACAATTCCCAACGCAGCCATGGCCTCTGTCGCATACTGAGAAACAAACCGGGACTGAGCCGCGATAGCCACAACGGTCAGTGCATACTGGACGGCCGACGGAAAACCTATGGTGAGAATATTTTTTATATAGCTCCCCGTGAACCGGAGCCTGGCCGGATGGATATTCACCACCGTCTGTCCGCGCTTTCCGGCAATATAAATCAGGAAATACAGTGTCGCAGCCATGTTGGAGATGGCTGTCGCCATGCCTGCTCCCGCAGCCCCCAGATTCAAAAACTGAGGGAGCACAAAAATCGGATCCAGGACTATGTTCAGAATTCCGCCCATGGAAACGCCTGCCGCGGCCGCGGCCGCGCTTCCCTCCGCTCTCACGAGATTGGCCAGAAGCGTGTTCAAAATCGTTCCCGGCCCGCCGATCACCACCACCCACAAGGCATAGCCAAACGCAATATCATAAATCTCCGGCGTCGCTCCGCAGAGCACCAGCACCGGATGGGCAAAGAGCAGAAACAGAGCGGAAAAGAACACTGCGCTCAGAAGGCCTCCCCAGAAGGACACGGAAGCAATCCTTCTGGCATCCTCCGGCTGCTTTTTTCCAAGTGCTCTTGAGAGGGCGCTGGCTCCCCCGACTCCGAACAGGTTGGAGATAGCTGTCAGCATAACAAAAGAAGAATATACGACCGTAACAGCAGCCGTCTGATCCGGCTTGTTTAACATTCCCACAAAATAAGTGTCCGCCAGATTGTAGATCAGCGCTATCATCTGGCTTGCAATCGCAGGTACAATCTGCCTGCACACGGCCTGCCGGACCGGCATGTTCTCAAACACTGCAGTCCTGTCTGCTGCCTGTTTCATATGGTTTCCTCCTTAAACATTTTCTGTCAGTTTTTCATCTGTCTTTTTATCAGTCTCTGTGCCTCTATTGTCAAGGATATTCCATAAGCTCTTCTGCAAGTCTCTGTGCAAGCCTCTCGGCAAACCTTCTGTGCCCCTCCCCGGTAAAATGCACGCCGTCATGGGCGAGAGGAATCTCCCAGCCGGAAGCATCTGCAAAGCGCAGACCGTACTTTTCTGCAATCTGTCTGTAAACAGGCCCCAGGGCCTGCACCTCCCTGTCATAGAGAGCCTCCTCCTCCCCATAGCGGCCGATATCCGTCGGCGCAGGGGCAATGAGAAGCACCTTCTTTCCCTCTCCCCTGAACCTCGGATGTTTCAGGATATGCTCCACAAACACTTCCATCTTTTTTCCTATTTCGCAGGCGTCAGGGCGAAATGAATTAAAAATATCATTAGTTCCAAGCATGACAGCCAGAAGAGCAAACGGCGGTTCCCTGTCCATAAGCTGATCAAAGCGCTGCAGAAACCAGCCTTCCGGGATCTCCCGCCCGTTCATCCCTTCATTTGCCGTCTCCCATCCAAAGCGTGCTGCCAAAATTTCCGGCCACCGCTCCTCCTCCCCAAGCCGCCGGCCCAGCCTGGAGCCTGCATCATAGCCATATGTATTGGAATCTCCAAAGCATACCATCCGTCTCATGATCTGACTGCCCCTCTCCTTTATTATGAAAAAGAATACTTCTGTCAGCCGGCCACTTCTCTACTCCTTTGGAACCTTTCCAAAATCTACTTCCCGGCCTATTTCCCACAGATGCTCCATATGCCTCTTGTAGATATCATAGAACTGCTCCCCCTTCCTGAATTCCACATAAAGGCAGTCCGAAGGAGGCACATCAAACAGCAGATGGTTCGCCCCGATCACGCCGTTATCTCTGTCCACGTCCCTGGCTATGATGTTTGTCCACAAGGGTTCCTTTACCTCTTTAACAATAAGATTTTTATTCAGAAACTCCTCCTGATACGTCTTTAACCGCATCAGGGTGATCCTGAGCATACTTTTCATTTTATCATATCCTGCCCCAAGCTGTATGCAGTTTTTCTTCAGGCCTTCATTGGAGAGAAGAATGAGCTTTACCTCCAGTCCGCGGCTTAAAAGCTCATGCAGCAGTGTAGGTGAATCGTACAGGGAATTCAGAGAATTCCCTGTAATAAAAATACTTTTCTCTGCCTTCTCAATAAACTCTTTGACAGGCTTTCTCTCTCTAATCCATCCAAATCTCTGTTCATATCTGATCCAGCCTTCTGTCTTTCCTTCCTCGTCTCTTATTTCCTTCCGTTTATCATTGAGAGTCTTTAAAATTGAAGCCTTCAAATCGTCCTTATTGCTCCAAAACATCACAGTTCCATTAGACTTTACCTTTTCCCGAAATTGGTTCAGGCGGGCGATGCCGTCTTCTGTCCGCTCTACCCTGGCTGCCGGTAGCGTATCCGGCTTCTCATGAATGAATGCAAAAACGGGTTTATTCTCTCGTATGGCATAGTCAAATTCCATCTCTGTATAGCCCACAGGCATACCTCTGTCATCTTTCCCCAGTGAACCATATCTTCCTCCCAGTACCAGGAGATAAAAATCACTGTCATCTATGACTTTTTTAATGATGTCCCATTGTTTTTTATCGGAAGCCGGAAAAAGCTCCATACCGGCAGGAAAGCAATCCATTTCCAGAATAGCCTGCACGGCTTCTTTTCTCTCCTCTTTCAAATCCTCATACGTAGAACTTACAAAAACCTGATACCTTGTCTCCATAATCTGTGTATTTCCCCCTTTTTATCTTCTGGCCTTCTAAGCCGTATTTGCTTTTCTCCAGCTCTCAATCCCTCAGCTTTCCTCCATACTGCTCAGCACTTTAGCTTTTACTTGTGGTACGGCGCCCCCTCGATAATCCTGTAGCTCCTGTAAATCTGTTCCAGAAGCACCACCCTCATCAGCTGGTGCGGAAATGTCATTTTGGAAAAGCTCAGTGCGAAATCCGCTTTCTCCATCACCCGCTCGGACAGCCCGAGAGAGCCTCCAATCACAAACTGCACATGACTCACGCCATTGATGCCAAGCCGGTCTATTTTCTCTGCCAGCTCCTCAGAATCCAGCATTTTTCCCTCAATGGCCAGGGCAATCACATAGGCTCCATCTTTGATGTGGGAGAGGATCCGCTCTCCCTCCCTGTCCTTGATCTGTTCCTCCACAGCAGCCCCTGCCCTGTCCGGCGTTTTTTCATCTGCAACCTGCACGATCTCCAGCTTGCAGTATCTGGACAGCCTCTTCGCATACTCGGAAATCGCCGCCTCAAAAAAGCGCTCCTTAATCTTCCCCACAGCAATCACTGTGATTTTCACACTCTTTTCCTCCCTTTCTCCTGTCCTCTTTTGCCGCTTTTTTCACCGGTCCTCCGATTTCTCCTCTTATCATGGAGATCAGAAATCCCCTTGCCCTCTCCTGCACTTCTGGTCTGTGGGTTTTGACTCTCTTAACCACCCGGCCTTCGGCCTTCCTCTGAATTTTGTATACAATACAGAGAAATTCTCCGACCTCCTCCCAGGCTTCCCGGCTCTCCGGGATCAGGTCAAGCCCCATCTGAAATACATGGAACATACCGCTGTAGACAGAAGTTCTCACCCTCACCCCGGCCTTTTTAGCCTTTTCTGACACAGAGAGCGTGTCACTGAGCAGCACCTCGTAATCTCCCACCTGCATCAGCATGGGCGGAAATCCCGAAAAATCTCCAAACAGCGGGGACAGATAGGGATCCGCCGGGTCTGCCTCTCCGATATAGCTGCACTGGTACAGCATATTCTCCCTGGAATTTCCAAACAGCGGATCCAGCTCATATCTGCTTTCGTAGGACTCTCCTCCGAGGGTCACATCGGTCCAGGGCGACATGGTGATCACACCGCCGGGCAGCGGCATCCCATGATCCTTCAGATAGTGAACCAGGGCAAGAGCCAGACCTCCTCCTGCGGAGTCTCCTGCCACTGCGATCTTCTCCGGCTCATACTTCTTTTCCTCTAAAAGCCACCTGTAGCCATCCACAGCATCCATCAGAGCGGCCGGGAAGGGATATTCCGGGGCAACGCGATAGTCCACGCTCAGCACATCTGCCCCGTAGCCGAGCTTTGAATATCTGACGGCAAATCTCCTGTAAATATTTTTCATGGGGCCAATGTAACCGCCTCCGTGAAGCTGCAGAACCACGCGGCCGGTCACCGTATGCTCCAAAGTCAGATACTCCATCGTGCAGTTAGGCGCCTCCACCAGCTCATACACATAGCCCGCCGGACACCGCCAGGCCGGCTCCACCGGATTTTTTCTGAATTCCCCCGTCTGTATGGGCTTTTTCAGGGCTGTCTCCATCACATCGCTCATCATCTCTCTCGTCAGCCTGCCCATAGCGCTTACCTTCGTCCGCCTTTTTCGGTCTTTTCTTACCTTCTCCTCTCTTCTTTCCATTCTATTATCAAAAATCATCAGTCCGCCTGTTCCTTTCTGTTTCCGGGTTCATCCCTCTGCCTTTCCGTTTTCCTGCATGTTCTTCTCCCCCTGAAATGCCAGCGTCCTCCCCCTTTTGATTTTTCCCTTTTATCTCTCTACAGATGGAACCTTCTCCTCAGCTCCCGCAGTACGCTCCTGCTGCCGGCGAGCACCGTAGTGCAAAGCAGAATGAGGGCTGCTCCCGCAGTAAGAAGGGACAGAAATGGGCGCGTCACCAGACCTGCCCCCCATAGTGCCAGAGGAATGAGGCAGAAGATGGTGATGACAATCTGGTACATAAAATAGCTCTGCCAGTTCAGCCGGTTCACTGTCATCAGTCCGCCCACAGCCGCCACATCAAACAGCAGCAGGCTTGGCACAGCATAGTTAAATGCCCAGCCCTCATATCCCAGGTTCCAGTCAATCAGCACAAGAACTGCAATGGCCCCAAGCGACTGCCTGAATATTTTCCCCGCCAGATTGGAATTTCTGAGCAGAGAAAAGCGCACAGTCATGGCCGCATAGGCTATTCCTGCAATCGTTATCACAGACCACCACCGCCCCAGCCAGCGATAGGTAGCTGCATTGGCAATCCCTGTGACAGCGGCGATGATAAACAAGGTCCCGTAAAACCATGGCATCATCTTTCTGATTCTCCCCGTCTCGGCCGCAGCCTCGGGGTAATTTCCCCGAGCATAGGGGGAGGCCACAACCCCGTTCTCCTCCCTTCCTGTCAAAACCCCCTGTTCGTCCAGCCAGCCATAGAAATAGTCCTGAAGCCTTCTGTCCTGGGACGCACTTGAAAATGTTATGTCTACCTTATCCCCAAAAGCGGCCACTCCGCACTTCACCGGCTGCTTTTTTGAGACGCCGATGATCACGTGAAAATCGCGGATACTGTCCCGGAGTCCCTCCTTCATCTCCACAGCCCCCAGGTTGGACAGCGTCAGCGTATAGGCTCTGGTATTTCTCAGAAAAATCAGCCTGGTTATCCGCGTTTTAAGGGCCAGCGGCGTAATTCTCACATACCACTTCTTCTCCCTGGAAACATTGTAGGAGATGGTCTCCTCCAGGCGCTCCCTCACAATCTTCTCATCCATCTGGCGGCTGACCTCCGAGAGAACCTCGTTAAAATTTTCCGGCTGTCTCTCCTCCGGAAATGAGATATTTGTGACTGCAAAAAAATTGGCCAGCGTGTCTGACTCAAAGAATGCCCTCAGATTAATGGGAAGGTTAACAGCTACCGGCTCCCTTTTTGTCCTGCCCTCCAGATAGACCTGAATGACTGACCAGAGGAGCAGCGCAGCCAGGTACTTCGTCATGCTGACCCCCTCATGCCTGCAGAGAGTTTTAAATCGGTTCAGATCCACATATCCGTGATAGACAGCGGTCTGGCCAAGAGGAAGCCATTTCCCCCGAAGCTGAAAGGCGCTCCTGCCGCCATACCCTCTGTGTTCCCGTTTCCGGTAATGAAGAAGATAGCTGTCAGAAGCGCGGCCCCTTGCCTTCTCCTTCACCGTGCACATCTCATCCCGGGATATGCTTCGCGGGCATTCTGCCGTTCTGGATTGTTCCGGCCCTGCCCCCGGCTTTTCCCCGGGCACATCCTCCTCCAGATAAATTTCCACCAGCCTCTTCAGGAAATTCATGGCCCCCATTCCATCTGTGAGGGCATGAAACACTTCAAAATTGATCCGGGTTCCAAAATAGCTGACCCGAAAGGGATACATCTGATTTCCCTGAGGTTCAATATATTTACATAAAAAGGCCGTCTCCTGCTCCACAGACGGTTCCCGCGTATTTGTTTCAAAGTAGTACCAGAAAAAACCGCGCCGAAGCCTGACACGAAACACCTCAAACTCCGGAAGGGTTCTCATAAGCGCCCTCTGAAGGCCCTCCGGCGAGATCTCCCTGTCTAAAACCGCGCTGACGCGGAACACATTGCTTAGATCCTCTCCTGTTACCATGGCAAACAGCTTTCCCGTATTGTCAAGCCGCCTCCATCCGGCTCCCTGAATCTGCTTTCTTTCTCTGTGCCGCCTCATGAAAACTCCTCTCTGGCTCCTGCACGGATGAACAGTTCCTAAAACTCCAGAAGCATATCATACCAGACAGCATTCCCATGGACAGACTCAGACAGCCCATGGTTTACATAACCGAACTTTTCATAGTAATGAATCAGCCTGTCCTTGCATGTAAGGATCATTCCCGCCCTTCCTTTTTTTCTGGCGTCTTCTATCAGAGTTCTCATCAGAAGCTCTGCAATTCCCCTCCTTCTCTCCTGGGGGATCACGTCCAGGCCAAATACGCTCTGATATCTGCCGTCCGGCCTGTGAAGACTGCTGTCCTCATACATTTCATCCCGGATCGTTCTCTCGTCCGTAACGCATCCATTGATAAAGCCCACCAGCTGTCCGTCTTTCTCCGCCACCAGAAAGCTGTCCGGGAATGCCTCGATCCGGGCCCGGAAAGCGTCTCTTCCCGCTGCCTCAGCTTCCGGAAAGCATTCTGCTTCCACTGCAGTCACCCTTTCTAAATCCTCCGGTTTTACCTTCCTTATTACAATATCCATTGTTTCTCCTCTCTTTCGCAGAATCTGCTCTTTTCCGGCCTCATCCTGCTTCCTCCTATCAGAAAATGGCTTCCCCTGTCAGGGCTGCCGCCATTCCAAACAGCCCCCTTACAGAGAGAAAACCCGGCAAAGCCGGGCTCAGGTGCCGGAAAACCGGCCCCTTTGAAATTTATACTTCCGCTGTACCTATCTCCTGCTGCATCCAGCATCGGGACACAGGCCTCTCTCTGACGCCTAAGCTCTGAAATAATATCCCACGCCCCATTTCGTGTGGACATACTTGGGATCGCTTGGACTGGGCTCAATCTTTTCTCTGAGCCTTCTCACATGGACATCCACAGTGCGGACATCTCCGCCTCCCGCCGCCTTATTTCCCCAGACGTATCCTAAAAGCTCCTCTCTGCTGTATACCCTATTGGGATTGCAGACCAGAAGCTCCAGCAGATCAAACTCCTTTGCCGTCAGGTTAATCTCTCTGTCCCCGATAAACACTCTCCTGCTGTCTGTGTCCAGCTTCAGCTCCCCAACCGTTATGGTCCGGCTCTGGGGCTGTGCATCCTTCCTGGAACGGCGTGTGCTCCGCCTCATAATGGCCTTGATTCTGGCCTTAACCTCCAATATGTTAAACGGCTTTGTTATATAATCATCTGCGCCGTATTCCAGCCCCAGAATCTTATCCATGTCTCCGCCTTTGGCGGTCAGCATAATAATCGGCATCTCCGAAAACTCCCGGATTGCCTGGCACACCTCAAATCCATCCCTCTTTGGAAGCATCACATCGAGAAGCACAATATCGTACTCCTTTTCCCTGGCCATCTCGATTGCCTCCTCGCCGTCGTATGCACAGTCTACCTCCATTCCCTCCTGCTCAAGGCTGAAACGGATTCCCTTCACAATCAGTTTTTCATCATCTACCACTAAGACCTTCGCCATTTTCCCACCTCTTCACCACGTCCTATACCGTGATACTGTCCTTTATCTTCTGAAATGCAGCCTCCTTAATTCCAGAGACCTTCATGATATCCTCAATCCTTTTAAAGCTACCATGCTCCTGACGGTAACGGATAATATCGTCGGCTCTGGCCTGCCCGATCCCGGTCAGAGTCATCAGCTCCTCCCTGGAAGCTGTGTTGATATTGACCTTTACCTGCCCGGCTGCCTGGCCCTGTCCGGATCCAGTCCCGGCTGTCTGGCCGCCTGAAATTCCAGCTTCCAACCCAGGCTGCTGTTCTGAAAGACGCTTTGCCTCCTCCCTGTCCGGAACCTGAATCTTCATTCCGTCGCTGACCTCCTGAGCCATATTCAGGTAATCGGCGGCCCCGTTTTCCGTACAGCCTCCAGCCATCTCGACTGCCTCATAGACACGGCTTCCCGCCGGCATCTCATAGACTCCCGGAAAAACCACCTCGCCGCAGACATGGACAAAAACTGACTCTTCCCGGGCTTTGCTGCTCCCCTGAGTCTTTGTCTCTTCCCCGCAAGGCTGCTGCGTTTTCCCGCTGTCCTGACTCCCAACCCCGGCATCCCTGTCCATCCGGTTCTCAGACATGCTGTCGTCCTGTTTTCGGGTATCGCCTTCATCTGTCAGAAAGGTATCTTCCTCCTCTGTGTCCAGAACAAACTGCTCCTCACGGACACGGTTCTCCTCCGGCCGGACATACCGGCTTCCGATATAGCATATGCCGGCTGCAAGCACACATATAACAGCCAGGATCACTTTCATCCTGTCTCTCAGCTTCCCATTCTTCATATGTATCGTACCTCCCGTCTGTCTGGCGGAAGATACTGTTATGCCTGTACCCCTATTCTACCTAAAACCCCGTTTAAACACAAGCACTAAATCGTCCATTCAAAGCAGGTTTGTCAGCTTTCCCACCTAAAGATCACAATCCCTGCAATCGCCACGGCTGCCCCGATGGCCTTTCTCCACTCAAATCCTGCCTTGTCCACGCCGAACAGTCCCAGCACCTCTATCCCATACGCCACAAGGATCTGGGCCACCACAATGAGAAGTGCAGCCTTCGCCGGACCCAGAGCGCTCATGCTCTTGATCACTGTGTAGGTAATAAGAGCTCCCAGGACACCACCAATCAGCATATATTTAGGCGTCACCTGCATGAGCCCGCCAATCCTGTCGCGCCCCGAAAGCAGCCAGAATACCACACAGGTGAGAAAGGCTGAGGCCTGTACCCATCCGGCAGACACCCACACACTCGTCTGTTTTGTCACCTCTGTATTAAACACTCCCTGAATGCTCATCAGAGCCCCTGATGCAAGGGCCACGATTAATCCCCACATAAAAAAACCTCCATGGCTTAAGATACCTCTAGTATCCCTCGCCATGGAGGTTTTTATGTATGGTTTCCCGCTTTTCCCGCCAGGATCTACTGGATGGAAAAATCCACATTTACATTGGCTTCGATTTCGATTTCTCCGCCCATCACATCGATGCTTCCCGTATCTGCCGCAAGGCCTGCTTCCTCTGTTTCCATCATAAGGTTGGAAGCCTTCGTATAGCGCGGCTGCTGATCAGAGCTCAGCTCATTTATATTTATCACAGCCCCCAGCTGACAGCCGCCTGCCTCGGCCATGGCCTGGGCCTTGATCTTTGCGCTCTCAATGGCCATCTTCAGGGCCTCCTGGTATTTCTCATCAAAGGTACTGCACAGATAGGACACCGAGTCAATCTGATTGGCCCCGGCCTCCACGACTGCCTTCAGGACAGTTCCCGCATTGTCAATGGGGATATCCCTTACGGTTACTCTGGAACTCATCTCATAGCCGGTAACAGTCTTTCCCGAATCCCAGTCATATACCGGATTCAGCCCAAAGCTGGCTGTCTGAATGGAGGACTCTTCAAGCCCCTGGGCTTTCAGCGCCTCAATCACACGCTGCAGATCCTCACTGTTTTTCGTCTGGCAGGCCTTGGCATCTTCTGCCTGGGAGTAGACCGTCAGCTGAATCTGCGCGATATCCGGCTCAGCCGTAACGGTCTCTGAACTGTTCACATTGATAATATGAGACTTTGCAGTCTCCACGGTCACTGTCCCTCCTGCGGTTCCCGCTGCGCAGGCAGTGATTCCCAGCGCGCCGGCCAGAACTGCGGCAGCAATCATCCCTCTTTTTTTCATAAAATCCTTCCTCTCTGCATGGTTCATCTTATCTGTCTTTTCCTCTTCTCCATTTCCCCCCTTCCCTCAAAGCACCTTTCCCTTCTGTCGGCTGCTCCTGCATAATAAAAAGACATCTATTCTGAATTTATTATACAAAAAAAACAGAATAGATGCTTTTCTTTTCTCTTAAGCTTTGCTGTCAGATTTCTAAAACCCAGCTCTATAAGCCTGCATTCGTTTCTCTCTCCGCCCGGGCCTGTGCCAGAGCCGCGTTCACGAGGCGCTTTGCAAGCACTGCGGTGGTCACCGAACCGATCCCTCCCGGCACAGGAGTAGCCATAGACGCCTGTTCTCTGATGTCCTCGAAATCTACATCGCCGCACAGATGGCCGTTTTCGTCCACATTGATACCCACATCCACTACAATAGCTCCCTCTCCCACATACGTCCTGTCCACCATTTTGGCGCATCCGGCAGCTGCCACAAGAATCTGGGCGCTCCGGCAGATTTCCGGCAGATCCACAGTTCTGGTATGGCAGACTGTCACCGTCGCATTCTCCTGCAAAAACAGCATAGCCAAAGGCCGTCCCACCACCATACTCCGGCCCACAATCACAGCGCGCCTTCCGGCTACAGGAATATCATTCAGGCGGAGGATATCCATAACCGCCTCAGCCGTGCAGGGTGCAAACCCTGTGTTATCTCCGCTGAACACCTTTGCGATGTTCACCGGTGAGATGCCGTCCAGATCCTTGAGCGGATGGATCATCCGGTCAATATCCTCCTGAACGATCTGCTCAGGCAGCGGTCTCAGGACGAGGATGCCGTCCACATCCGGGTTCTCGTTGATCTCCCGAAAGGCAGCCTTGAACTCCCGATCGCTTATATTCTCCGGAAAGGTATACTTCACCACCTCCAGCCCGAAAGCATCCATCTTCTTGACAGCGCCCTTTTCGTAAGAAATATCATCGGGTCTCTCCCCAACACGGACAATCGCAAGGCGCGGGATACGTCCCAGCTCTGAAAGCCCCTCCTGCACCTGTACCTTCAGCTTCTCAGAAACCTCTGCTCCTCGTAATGTAATCATGTTTTCTCCTCTGCTCTCTGATGTCATTTTCATTTACATTTGCCCGCCTGTATCCCGGCAGCCTGCCCTTAAAAGTATCCTGTCCGCCTTCTGCTCTTCATACATTTTCACAGAACAGCCGCTCCGGCTGCCAGTTCCAGCAGATATACGGCCAAAATGGCGGCAAGCGCTACCACCACCAGGCTCTTTCCTCTATAGCCCAGATATACTGCCACTGCCGTACCTCCGGCTGCAGAAAGAATATGCCCTGTGGAAAAAAATACATCCGGAAACGTCAGTGCCCCCAGCACTGCATAAGGTGCATAGTCCAAAAAGGAACGGATAAAGGGCGACTGAATCTGTTTTCTGAAAATCGTAACCGGAAGCACCCTTGGAATATAAGTCACAAGAGCCATCAGCGCCACACAGATAAGAACTCTCTCCATCTCCATCTTCCTCTACCTCCTGATTTCTGATTCCTTTCTCTAGGAGAGCTCCCTCTCCTTATGTTCCTCTTCCCTGCTGGGAAATACCCAGGCTCCGGCCGCCGCTGCCGCCACTGTGGCAATAATTACTCTGAACCCGTCTGAGACAAAGGCAAACAGCGGTATGTATTTCACTGCACAGTTCACAGCCACTGCCGTCAGAATCACAAAAAGCACAGGAAGCGATTTTCTCGCCGCCGGAATAATCAAGGCGATAAACATGGCATACAGAGCGATTCCCATGGCATTTTGGAGTGCCTGGGGAAGGATCGTAGAAATGCAGCCTCCCAGAAGCGTTCCCAGATTCCATCCCACTATAGGCATGGAGATAAGTCCCAGCATAAAGGGAGCAGTCAAAACCCCTGTCTGCAGAGAGCCGACCACAAATGTTTCATCTGTAATTCCGAAGGCCATCACCAGCCGTTCCAGAGTCCCTGTCTTTTTGTCCAGCTTCTGGGACAGTGAAAGCGACATCAGCATGTACCGGATATTGATGACAAAGGTGGTGAGCGCCACCTCGAAATATCCCGCCCCCGCAAAGATCAGATTCGTCCCTGCAAACTGTCCTGCGCTGGTGAGATTGGTCAGCGAGATCACCACTGCCACCCAGACGGGAAGTCCTCCGGAAACTGCCAGAAAACCAAACGTAAAAGAAACCGGAATGTAGCCCAGACCGATGGGGATTCCGGCTTTCAGCCCTTTCTTAAAATCTCTTTTCCAGTTCATATTTCACTCAAGCCGCCTTTAAATACTCAATAAGTACGTATTATATCGCCAACCGCTCAAAATGTCCACACTTAATCCTCAGCGCATCTGTTTTCTCCTCTGTCATTTTTCCCCGCCGCCGAATTTCAGAGCCCACATCTCATTGAGCCACTGCACGCCGGCCTCTATCCCCTCCTCGGAAAAAGCAAACTGAGCCCTCGTCTTCTGCTCTTCAGGAGTGGCATCAAACCCATAGGGCTCGGGCCATACCGTGACCACCAGCGCTTCCTCCCCGTCAGCTTCCCCCTTTTCCATCCTGTATCTCATTCCCCGCTCGCTCCCTGTAAAGTTTTCCTTTTTAAGGAAATTGACCGGCATCACACTCTGTCTTGTAATCATTCTCTTTTTCCCTCTTTTCCTGTACGGCTGTCCCTCTCAGTTTACACTTCCGCCCGGTTTATTTCAAGAAGCAGGAAGAAAAAAGACTGCTGCAACCCGACCGGCAAAGCACACGTCTTAGATTCATAAAAAACTATAAATCCAATCTGTGCCCTGCCGGTCTGAGTTTACAGCAGTCCTTAAACATTCCTTATTTCATTGTCAGTCAGGCCGGCTGTCTGTCAGCCCCTTTGTCCCTGTCAGCTATTACTTCTTCTGAACGTACTTCAGACAGTCAAGCGTTACAGCTGAAAGGATAATGATACCTGAGAATACGAACTGAAGGTTTGTATCGATACCAAGGATTGTAAGAGAGTATGTCAGAGCGGTGAAGATAAATACACCAACTACGACACCGGAAATCTTACCAATACCGCCTGTGAAGGATACACCGCCGACTACGCAGGCTGCGATGGCATCCATCTCCCAGCCCTGTCCATAAGCTGCGGAACCGGAACCCACCATTCTGATACACTCCAGCCAGGAGCCGAAGCCGTAAAGAATACCAGCCAGGATGAATGCACCCACGGTCACACGGAATACAGAGATACCGGAAACTGCTGCCGCCTCTGCGTTTCCGCCGACAGCGAACAGGTTCTTTCCGAATGTGGTCTTATTCCAGATAAACCAAACAATAATCACTGCTGCTACTGCCCAGAGAATAATGGTTGGGAATCCGTTAATCTTCGGAATAATCATTCCCGGAATTGAGGATTCGATCGCACCGAAGGATACACCCTTTGTGGAATATGTAACAAGTCCAAAGATTACAAGCATGTTTGCCATCGTTGAGATGAACGGATGCATCTTAAACTTGGCAGTGAAGAAGCCAGCAATCGTTGTGAAGAAGGTACATAAAACCACGCACATGAATAACGCGAAGATGACTCTCACAGGAACAGGTAAAGAGGTGAAGTCAAATACATGTCCGAACACCATACCTGTGTTGATTCCCTGGTGCATGATAATGGTTGCGGTTGTCATACCCATACCAACCATACGTCCGACGGAAAGGTCTGTACCAGCTAACAGGATCAGGCCTGCAACGCCGAGAGCCAGGAACATTCGCGGAGAAGCCTGCTGAAGAATATTCAGCACGTTATTGTAGGTAAGCAGCGGAACGCCCTTTACCATTGGAGTAATGATGCACAGAGCAATGAAAATTAAAATGATTGCAATGTACAGACCGTTTCTGAGCAGGAACGCCCTGCGGTTAAAGGTGTACTTGTAGTTCTCCCATTTCTCTGCCATGGTCTCTGCGAAGGTAAATTTAGACATACGCAGAAGGTCGATCAGGTGATTCCTGTATGCAAATGCTGCATGTCTTCTGTCCTTAATCTGCTGGAAATCTTTCTCAAGCTCCATCTTGGCATCGAAAAGCCTGTTTTTATGAACATACTTTTCGTCCTTAATCTCCTGATGATCTGTAATCTTGGATAAAATATCCTTATGCTGCTTCTCAAGCTCTTCTACATGCCTGCGGTACTTTTCCTGAGCCTGAACCTTTTCCAGCTTACAGCTCTCCACCACATGCTGATAGTAATCCTTGACAAAATGCTCCTTTAAATAAGCTTCAGCATCTGCGATGAGTTTGGAAATCTCATCTTTATTCTTAGCCTCAACTGCCTTTGCCTTTTCCAGTTCAGCTTTAAGCTGGGCAATTTTGGCATCCTTTTCTTCTTTCGTGAAGATACGATCCTTTTTCACTACATCCATGTCATTCTGAAGGGAAAGGACCTTATCTGTTCCGTCTGCTCTGAGGCTGTCGATCTTCTCCTGAATTTTGCCGACATAATCCTCTATTGGCTGGCGCAGCTTCATCTCCTGCTCAGCCGTAAGTATCTTACTGTTTTCAACTGCCATATCTACCAATCTCCCTCATTATAGGTATTTTGCACTGAGTCTTAAAAGCTCCTCCTGGTTTGTCTCCTTCGTGTTGACAATTCCAGAAAGATGACCGTTTGACATAACTCCGATACGGTTTGTGATTCCCAGAATCTCCGGCATCTCAGAGGAAACAACAATAATGGTCTTTCCCTGTTTTGCCATTTTGATAATCAGCTCGTATATCTCATACTTTGCGCCTACATCAATACCTCTGGTCGGTTCGTCCATCATGAATACCTGAGGACTCCTCTCCAGCCATTTTCCGAAGATGACCTTCTGCTGGTTTCCTCCTGAAAGGCTTGAGATCATATCGTCCGGTCCCATGCATTTCGTATGCATGATCTTAATCTCCTGTGCAGTAGCCTTTACCATTTTCTGATCGGAAAGCGCCATACCTACCTTATACTGATCCAGGTTTGCAATCGTGGTGTTAAAGGTAAGGTCTCCCTTCAGGAAGAGCCCGTTCGCCTTACGCTCCTCGGTAATCAATGCAAACCCGTGCTCTATGGCTTCCTTTGCGCTGTTAAAATTCATCAGGCGGTTTCTGAAATAGACACGCCCTGCCGCTCTGGTACGGATACCGAACATCGTTTCCAGAAGCTCTGTACGTCCTGCTCCCACCAGACCGTATAGTCCGAAAATTTCTCCCTCCCGGACATCGAATGAAACGTCCTGAAGGTAGGGTTCAAACTTTGTAGAAAGGTGCTGAACGGACAGAATCACATCCTTTGGCGTATTGTCCACTGGCGGGAATCTGTTCTCCAGTGAACGGCCAACCATGGCTGCAATCAGCTCGTTCATATCTGTCTCTGAGGTTTTCTTCGTCATAACCATCTTACCGTCACGAAGCACAGAAATCTCATCACAGATCTCAAAAATTTCATCCATCTTATGAGAAATATAGATAAGAGCAATTCCCTGCTCCTTCAGCATTCTCATCATTTCAAAGAGCTTGTCAACCTCCTGAACTGTCAGAGAGGAAGTCGGCTCATCCAGAACAATTACCTTTGAATTGTAGGAGATAGCCTTTGCAATCTCGCACATCTGCCTCTGGGATACGGACATATTTCTCATGGGCTGTGTAAGATTCACTGTCATGCCCAGCTTTCTGAACAGCTCTGATGCCTTCTTTTTCATTCGGCCTTCATCAACTACACCTAAGGAATTAACCGGATAACGTCCAAGGAATAAATTATCAATTACATTTCTCTCCAGACACTGATTCAATTCCTGGTGAACCATTGCAATACCGTTTTCAAGAGCATCTTTCGGTCCGGAAAAGCTGATTTCCTTGCCGTTAAGGAAGATATTGCCCTCATCCTTTTGATATGTTCCGAAAAGGCACTTCATCATTGTCGACTTACCGGCGCCATTTTCGCCCATCAGGCCCATGACGGTTCCGCGCTTCACATCCAGATTGATGTGATCCAGAACCCTGTTTCGGCCGAAGGACTTGCTCATACCGCGTATTGATAAGACGATATCATCTTTCTTATCTGCCATTATTCTTACTCCTGTTATGTATTTGATATAGTGATTGACCAGCGTTTACTTTTATATTTTCTGCCGGGCATTACCAGTCTTAAAAGAGCATTAGGGAGAATTTCTTCTCCCTAATAGCCTGCCCTCTCTTATTTCACCAGATATTACTGACTCAGTAAAGCTGTATAAGAAGCTGCGTTGTCTGTCTTAACCATGTTAATTGCGAACGCATCATACTGACTTGGGTTTCCAAGACGGTTTGTGATATTGGACTCTGTCTGTCCGTCTCCGCCGATGTAGTCAACCTTCAGGTTCAGAAGATCATCGTACTTCTGAAGCAGCGGCTGATAGGTGGAGCTTAAGAAGTTATCAGAAGCGTTGTAAATGTCAAGCCATACGGTCTTCTCCTGGTGGGAAGCTGCGTCTAACTGGTTGGATACCGGCTCGTAAACCTTTGTGGAATCTGTGAAATCCTGGTAGTTGTCAGCTGTAACTGCTACGTTTAATGCGTAGTAGGAACGCTCGTCCTCGTTGTATACATATACATCGTCGGAGAGAACGTTTCCAGCCTCATCAGGTGTACCGATACCTGTGTCGATATCTACGCCGTCAAGACCGTTGCGAAGAACACGGAGTGTCAGGTAAGCCTGAACGTCAGCGTGCTGGCTGATTGTTCCGCCGTAGCCCTCTGCGATAGCTGCCACTGCATCGTTGTTTGCGTCATATCCGAAGGTTGGAACCTTGTTGTCCTTGGACCATGCGTTGAACATGGACATTCCCATACCGTCGTTGTTGGAAGCGATAACATCGATCTGATCTCCGAAAGAAGAAGCCCATGTACCGATTGCGTTGCCTGCTGTAGCTGCATCCCATGTAGCTCCTGCGGAGTTCTTCATCTCCTGGGAAGCCAGCTCTCTTACAACGTATGTCTTTCCGTTTACTTCGATGGAACCATCCTGAACTGCTGTGGAAGTTCCGTCTGTATTGATACCAACCGGATCGCTGACAATCGCGCCGTCTTTCTCAAGGCCTGTGCCGAGAGCCTTACGAACGCCTCTTGTACGTGCGATAGAGTCATTGTGTCCGATATCACCGATTGCCAGAACGTATCCGATGATGCCGTCGCCGTTGCGGTCGATTGTGTCGATGTTCTTCTCAATGTACTCCTTAACCATGGTTCCCTGAAGCTCAGCACCCTGGTTTGCATCGAAACCTACATAGTATGTAGAGTCGTTGAAGCTGAGAGCGTTCATGTCAAGCTCTCCTGTGGAGCTGTTGGATGGCTGACGGTTGAACCATACTAATGGCTTGTCCTTGTTTGCCACCTCAGCATCTGCCTTGGCTCCTGTATCTCCTGTCGCAGTTGTCTCTCCTGCTGCCTCAGAGCCTGCTGCTGCAGTTGTCTGAGCTGTTTCAGATGAGCCGCCTGAGCAGCCTACAAGTCCGAAAGCCATTAAAGAAGCCATGGACAGTGCCAGAACTCTTTTCTTCATAATTGATTCCTCCCTTGAAAATGTTCACTTGATTTGATGTGCATTTCCAACACATCTGATGTTTTATATTATAAACCTTTTAGGGAAAAAGTACATAGAATATTCCACAATTTTTGTTTAATATTCAATTCATCCTGTGATATTTCACCCGTATCTGTGCACAATCCCCAAGGCTCCCCTTTTCCCGTTTCAGGCCCTTCGCTTTTTGTTCTATTTCCTGTTCCTCCTGTTCTTCTTTCTTTTCCTCCTTCTGTTCTTCCTTCTGCTCTTCCTTCTGCTCTTCCTTCTGTTCCATTCTCTGCTTTCCCCTATCCCTGTACTTTTTCGGCCCCTGAATCGCTTTCATAATAATGCATATTATTCACTGCACTTTTCTTTTTTTAACCTGGATATGCATTTTTCTCTTGATTTTATTCCTTTTTAGATGTATATTTATGTTTATTGATATAATATTTATGCAATCCGATACCGGCAGCCTTTCTGCCCGGACTGTATCATCCGTACTGATTGCAGTGTCTGCCCTGAGGCAGAAAACATGACGAACATATATGAGGAGGAAGCGATTATGAAAGAGAAGGTAATCCTGGCATATTCCGGCGGACTTGACACGACCGCTATTATTCCATGGCTCAAAGAACATTTCGATTACGAGGTGATCTGCTGCTGCATCGACTGCGGACAGGGTGAAGAACTCACAGGTCTGGAGGAGAGGGCAAAGCTGTCCGGAGCGTCAAAGCTCTATATCGAGGACATTGTGGATGACTTCTGTGACAACTATATTGTTCCCTGTGTTCAGGCAGGTGCAGTCTACGAAAACAAATATCTGCTGGGAACCTCCATGGCCCGCCCCGGCATCGCCAAAAAGCTGGTGGAGATTGCGAGAAAGGAAGGAGCCTCTGCCATCTGTCACGGTGCGACGGGAAAAGGCAATGATCAGATCCGCTTCGAGCTGGGAATCAAAGCCCTGGCCCCGGATCTGAAAATTATTGCCCCCTGGAGAATGACAGACGTATGGACCATGCAGTCCCGTCAGGATGAGATCGACTACTGCAAGGCCCACGGCATCGACCTTCCCTTCTCCGCAGACTCCAGCTACAGCCGCGACAGAAATCTCTGGCACATCAGCCACGAAGGATTGGAGCTTGAGGATCCTGCTGCCGAGCCTGACTATGAGCACCTGCTGGTTCTCGGCGTGACACCGGAAAAAGCTCCTGACGAGCCGGAGTATGTCACCATGACCTTTGAGAAGGGCGTTCCCACCTCCCTCAACGGAAAGGCTATGAAGGTTTCCGATATTATCCGCGGTTTAAATGAGCTGGGCGGAAAACACGGAATCGGAATCGTCGACATCGTGGAAAACCGGGTAGTGGGCATGAAGTCCCGCGGCGTCTATGAAACGCCGGGAGGCACGATTTTAATGGAGGCCCATGCTCAGCTCGAAGAACTTGTGCTGGATCGGGCTACCATGGAGGTCAAAAAAGATATGGGAAACAAATTCGCTCAGATTGTCTATGAAGGAAAGTGGTTCACCCCGCTGCGTGAGGCCATTCAGGCTTTTGTGGAAAAGACGCAGGAGTATGTAACCGGAGAGGTAAAATTCAAGCTGTACAAGGGCAATATCATCAAGGCCGGAACCACCTCCCCCTACTCTCTCTACAGTGAGTCCCTGGCCTCCTTCACTACAGGCGAACTCTACGACCACCACGATGCAGAGGGCTTTATCACTCTGTTCGGACTGCCGCTCAAGGTACGGGCCATGAAGATGGCAGAACTCGAGGGCCAGAACGGAAAATAAAATAAAAAAATACAGGAAACAGAAAAGCCAGAGGGAGCATACAGAGTCATTCTGTACCGTTCCCTCCGGCTTTTTTTCTTTCATTCCCCCCGTTTTTTCAACGGTGATTCTCTCCACCTGCCCAGATCACAGGATCTTATCAGGATCTTATTAGAAACCTTAACAGAACCTGTACCTGCGTATCACCACCTGGATATTTCTGCTGCCGTTGTATTCATTGATTTCAGGGTAATATACGATGTCGAGCATTCTCCGCCCATTTCGCTCTTCCTCGAAGGCCAGGCCGTCTGTAAACAGCATTCCGTCCATGGCCCGTCCTCCCTGCCCTTCCAGAACCATTTTTACCACATTCTTATTTTTCCCGATTACCCGGCAGCTCCTGATTCTAACCCCTTTCTGGGCAAACAGGGGCTTTTCATTTCCCTGGCCAAAGGGCTCCAGAATTTTAAGCTCCTCCACCAGTCTCTCCTTTATGTAGTCAATGGGCATCGGCACGTCGATCCACACCTTTGCCTTAAAATCCTCCTCTGTCAGGCCGGAATTTTCATTCAGAGCCTTCCGGAACGGCTCGATGTTTTCTTCCAGAAGCGAGAGCCCGGCTGCCATCGGATGCCCTCCGAACTTGAGAAGAAGCTCCTTAACCTCAGACAGCTTTTTAAACATGTGGTAAGCCTCTATGGAGCGTCCGGAGCCCTTCACAGCCTCCTCTCCTCTGGTCAGCACGAGCGCCGGCTTCTGGCAGTATTCCCTGAGCCTTCCCGCGATAATTCCGGCCAGAGATTCGTGGCATTCCGGCAGGAATACAACCAGAACCTTGTCATCCCTGTACCGGGTGTCAGCCAAAAGCTTTGCCTCTGCCGTCCACTGCTCTGTCATATCCTTCCTCATATCGTTTAAGCTCTTAAGCTCCTGAGCCAGGGCTTCCGCCTCGTCTTCCGTTTCCGCGAGAAGCATGGACAGGGCCAGCTTTGCCGTCTGAAGTCTGCCTCCGGCATTCAGGCAGGGACCGATGACGAATCCGATGTGGTAGGCCGTTATTGTACTCAAATCGAGATTGTTCTTTTCCGCCAGCTTTTTAAGCCCCAGATTCTTCGTTTCTGCCATCCTGCGGAGCCCGTATTTGACAATGATTCTGTTTTCATCCTGGAGCCTCATCACATCTCCCACTGTTGCAATGGCTGCAAATTCCAGCATGTCCAGCCATTCCTCCCGCGCAATCCCGTATTCCTCATAGAGAGCCTCCACCAGCTTGTATGCCACCACGGCCCCGCAGATTTCCGGAAATGGATATCTGCAGTCTCTCTGTTTCGGATTTACGACAGCGTCAGCCGGCGGAATCACCTCCGCCTCTGCGTCGAGGGGAACCTCGTGGTGATCGGTCACAATCACAGTCATGCCGAACTCTTTGGCAAGGCTGATCTGTGAAAAGGCCGATATCCCATTGTCGCAGGTCAGAATTGTGTCGATCCCATCCTCATGGGCCTCCCTGATAATGGATTCATTGATTCCATATCCATCCTTAATGCGGTCAGGGATCGCATAATCTGCCTCTGCGCCAAGGCGCCTGAGCGCTGTATACAGAATATAGGTAGAGCAGACGCCGTCAATATCGTAGTCTCCCACTATCCGAATCCGCTTTCCCGCTGTAATTTTCTGCCTCAAAATTTCTACAGCCGGTTTCATATCCTTCAAAAGCCACGGGGAATACAGGCCGTCCAGATTTCCATACAGATACCGCTCTATATTCTCCATCCCCTCGATTCCGCGGTTTCTGATCACTCTGGCGGTCACCGGATCGATTCCAAACCGCTCGGCAATCGCCCCAAAATCAGCCCGTTTCGTCTGAAGCATCCAAATTTCCTCTGCCATCCCTGCTCTCCTCTCTGTATCTTTGGCAGCTGCGCCTGCTCAAATCGCGATAAATCCCTCTCAGAATTACAGACCTCTTTGCCTGCCGCAAGCCGGCTTTTACCCGAGCCGTCTTCCGTTCTCCCTGAGCCACCTTCTTCTCTCCCTGCAGTCAGGAAGGACATTTTCTACAATGTCCCAGAAACGCCTGGAATGATTCATCTCCTTCCGGTGAGCCAGCTCATGCACCACCACATAGTCGAGAATCTCCGGCGGCGCCAGACAGAGCCTCCAGTTAAAGTTTAAGTTTCCTCTGGCGCTGCAGCTTCCCCACCGCGTCTTCTGATCTCTGATGCACACCCGGCCATAGGAAACCCCCATCTGTTCGGAGAAATACGCCAGGCGCTGTTCCAGAACAGGGCGGAGCTGATTCTTGAAATGCTCTATCTCCCGGTCTGAGTATGCCGGTCTCTGAGCTTCCAGCTGAAGGGCCCTCTCTCTGTTTTCGAGAATCCACTCCTGATTTCTTCCTGCAAATTCCATGGCCCGCTCCACGCTGACCTGCCTGGGGACACGGATTACCACCTGCCCGTCCGGCTTTACCTGAAGGGCCATGGTGCGCCTGTCCGACCGCACCACAAGACAGGGGATTCTGTCTTCGCCCTCCTTACCAGGGATTCTTCTCGATGTACTGGTAATCTGCAAAAACTGCATACATTCTGTCTTCTTTAAATTCGACTGTCTGCGCAGCACGCTCCATCACACCTTCCATTTCTTTCTCGAACTTAAATAAAGGTGAGTCCGTCTCCGGCCTCAAAATCTCCACGCACACATTTTCTTCCAGCCCAAGGAGCTCTGCATACAGCTCATCCATGCTTCCCTCGAACTCCTCCGGAAAACAGAGTTCTTTTTTCAGAAAATCAAAAACCTCTGATTCACTCTGCATCTCCTTCATATTCACTGCAACAATCCGCATCTTTCTGTCCTTCCTTTCTATCTCAAACTGCTTTCTTACAGGTGGTTTCCCAATTAACAGCTCTCCTGTCAGCCGGGCATAATGCATCGTTCTTTCTGTCAGCCAGACATACATGCATCGTTCTCATATGAATCAGTTTTATTTATATAAATCACCTTCGTATTCATCAGCTTTGCATGCATCGGCTTCGTATGTCCCATTCTGCTTTCTGATTTGAGACCAGAATAACGAAGAGCGTCTGTTCATGCAATAATTATCCACCCGCATAGCGGGTGGTTTTTCCTTTTTGGGCATAGCCCTAATACCACTAGCTACGCACAAGTGCGTCTTTTTTTGGCCTGCC
>OGGQ01000471.1_pt1 | contig 58237 bp, 53 predicted proteins | sample 1571191 | NCBI WGS metagenome assembly OGGQ01 (sample SAMEA2582061, study PRJEB24529) | metagenome | biome: Human gut stool | place: China | collected 2011
GAGCAGCTGACTTGTAATCAGCAGGTTATCGGTTCGAGTCCGATCATCGGCTTTTAGTTAAGGTTTTCACGGGTCTTTAGCTCAGTTGGTTAGAGCATCCGGCTCATAACCGGACGGTCCCGGGTTCGAGTCCCTGAAGACCCATTTAAAACTAAATATGGCTCAGTAGCTCAGTTGGTTAGAGCGCCGGCCTGTCACGCCGGAGGTCGTGGGTTCGAGCCCCATCTGAGTCGTTTCATGGGAGTTTAGCTCAGCTGGGAGAGCATCTGCCTTACAAGCAGAGGGTCACAGGTTCGAGCCCTGTAACTCCCATGTTTTTTGTAAAGTATGGCGGAGTAGCTCAGTTGGCTAGAGCATGCGGTTCATACCCGCAGTGTCGGGGGTTCAAATCCCTCCTCCGCTACTTTATTTTATACGGTCCGTTGGTCAAGGGGTTAAGACACCGCCCTTTCACGGCGGTAACGCGGGTTCGAATCCCGCACGGATCATTTATTTGACGGACAGATAATTGTCCGTTTTTTTATTTTCGGAAACAAAAAAATCACCCCTTAACAAGACAACTAATGGGTGATTTTTTATGATTATTTTTTAGAATTATTTTTATTCTGCTGATTTTGCTCCCCTCGATTCCCCAAAAAGAAAGAACGTGTGAATACATAGGGGGAAATAAAATAAACCACAGCAAATGCTACAATAGATGGATACCAGTCTAATGTGTTTTTAAACAGCCATTCATAAAGAAATACCAAAACGGCAGAAACTAGACCGATAATGAGTCTTGTTTCAACTTTCATAGAAATCCTCCTCTTTTTGAAACGATTACGTTTATCATATCACGGACAAAGTTTTTCGTAAAGTTTCAATGAGAAGAATTCAATTTTTTAAAGAGAGAACTTCATGGTAAAAGCAATCTAATATACCTCGATAATTTTCTTTCCAGGGTTTGTTTTTTCCGCAGTAGTGGATGATACAGGTATTTTGTCTAACCCAATCTAAGTCGATTTTTTCATTTTGAAGATTGGCATTATGAAGGAAGAACATACGGTCACTGAGATTATAACGCAAATGGTCAATAAGTTTTGTTTCGTTTCCATACAGAGCAGAAAGAATGTCCTGATCCGGCAATGTAAAATAAGCCTGACGCTTTTCAATATAAGCTAGAATATCTTGTCGGCAGGAGCGTTTTCGCAGTTCTTCCAGATTTATGAGAAGTACGCCAGAATTGAGATACGGAGCATTTTCTGGCATTTGCAAGCGCGCACCGTTCAGTCGTGTTAAAAATTTGCGGACATGGGTGGCACCACAGAAAAGATTGCCGTCAAAAGACATGTGATAGAGTTCTTCCAGTGGACGAATGACGATGATATCCGGGTCCAGATATAACACACGGTTTAATGATTCGGGCAGAAATTCGGCTGCCAATAGCCGGTAATACATGGTTTTGGGATAACGTGTATTTTGTGGGAAATCAGAAAAAGCTGTATTCGGTACGGAAATAAAGTGAAATCTTGCATTTTCGGCTGTATTTCGAGTCAGTTTCTGCTGGACAGCTTCTGATAACTGGTCGTGGAGAATATAAAGGTCATATCCTTCTTCGCAGGGAAAACGCAGGATGGAACGGATACAGGTTTCTAATGCAGATACATAATTTTCATTGATGGTAAATAAAAGATGCACAAACATTCCTCCTGTCTATATCTTTAGAGAATATCTTAGCAGATAGGGAAGAAAAAACCATAGACAAAAACAGAGATTTGTCATCGAAAATCAGATATAACCTGACAGAATATGCACACAAAAAAGAACCGGAGAACTTCGTTTTTCAAAGCTTCCGGTTCTTTCTGTTTTTTATTTTAAAAACATGCGAATCATGGATGCATAAAGCTCCTCGTAAGGCTGATAGCGCATAGGCAGATCCAGCCATGTTTTTTTGTCAACAATACTTTTGAAATGAGAAAATGTATCAAAGCCTGCTTTTCCGTGGTAAGACCCCATACCGCTGGCACCGACACCACCGAAGCCCATTTCACTGGTTGCCAGATGGATGATGGTATCGTTGACACAGCCGCCGCCGAACTGACAATGCTTTGTGATAGCTCTGATGGTTTTGGGATTTTCAGAGAACAGATACAGGGCGAGGGGATGAGGTTTTTCGTTGATGGTATTCATCACATCTCGCATGTGACGATAGGTCAAAATGGGAAGCAGGGGGCCAAAGATTTCTTCCTGCATGACAGCATCGTCCCAAGTAACATTATCTAAAATAGCAGGTGCGATTCTCAGTTCTCCTGCATCACATTGACCGCCCCAGACATGCTGAGAGGCATGGAGCAGGTTTTGCAAACGATGGAAGTGTTTTTCATTGATGATTTTGCCGTAATTGGGATTTTCCAGAGGATATTTGCCGAACTGCTTCATGATCTGTTTTTTCAGTTCGCTGACCAGTTCTTCTTTTTTGCTTTCGTGACAATAGATATAATCAGGTGCCACGCAAGTCTGGCCGCAGTTGAGGAATTTGCCGAATACAATACGTTTCGCTGCCAGTTTCACATTGGCGGTGCTGTCTACAATACAGGGGCTTTTGCCGCCAAGTTCCAGTGTAACAGGAGTCAGATGTTCTGCGGCATGACGGAGAACTTCTTTTCCGACACCCTGACTGCCTGTAAAGAAAATATAGTCAAAGTTCTGTTCCAACAGGAAGCCATTTTCTTTTCTGCCGCCGGTGACAACGGCTACATAGGCAGGATCAAAACATTCTTCCAGTAATTCCTGTATCAATGCAGAGGTATAGGGAGAATAGGCACTGGGCTTTACAACGGCAGTATTCCCTGCCGCCAATGCGTCTACCAGCGGTTCAATGGTCAGCAGAAATGGATAGTTCCAAGGGCTCATGATGAGTGTTACGCCATAAGGACTGGGCTGAACATAGCTTTTTGCAGGAAATTGTGCCAGAGGTGTTTTTACCCGTCTGGGAGAGGCGAATTTTTTCAGGTGTTTCATCTGATAAGTGATTTCTGCCAGACACATGCCTGTTTCGCACATATAACTTTCAAAGGGGCTTTTGCCCAAATCTGCTTCCAATGCGGCATGGATTTCTTTTTCGTGGATTTCAATGGCTCTTTTCAGCATTGCCAATGCATGCATACGAAAAGCAAGGGAATGTGTTTTCCTTGTGGCAAAAAAAGCCTTTTGTTTTTCTATCAAATGGGTGGTATCTGCTTTATTCATGGTTTAGTCCTCCATAATATCATAGTAAAAACGCTGTAATTCCTTAGCATTCATAAGTTTAGGAACAGGGTACAGGGGATTGGCTTCGTGATCTGCTTTTTTGGCAAGAGAATGAATATCAGCCGCCTGTATTTCCGGCAGTTTTCTGGGAATATCCAGAATATCCTGCAAATCCCGTACTGCCTGAATGAATTTTTCCGCACCGGCTCTATGGCTTTCCATAGGGTCTGAAATGCCGATAGCAACAGCCAGACGATGGAGTTTCCGGTAAGCGTGTTTGCCATAAGCCTGTAAAACATAGGGAAGCAATACGGCGTTGGCAAGACCATGGGGGGTATTATACCGTCCCCCTAAGGAATGGGCAACAGCGTGAACATAGCCTACATAAGATTTGCTGAAAGCGTTTCCGGCAAAATAAGCTGCGTGGAGCATGTGACGGCGAGCGGTCATGTCGTTGCCGTTGGCATGGGCTTTGGGCAGATAAGCAAAGATCAGTTTCACAGCGCTGATGGCGTCATGTCTGGTTTCCTTTGTGGTGGAGTTGCCGATAAAAGCCTCCACAGCATGGGTCAATGCATCCATGCCTGTGGTTGCTGTAACAGCAGGTGGAAGTCCTCTGGTGACTTCTGGATCCAGAACAGCGTATCTGGGAATGAGTACAAAGTCGTTGATGGGATATTTATGCCGTGTGCGGCTGTCAGTGATGACTGCCGCCAGCGTGGTTTCGCTGCCGGTGCCAGCGGTGGTGGGGATGGCAATGAGCAGGGGCAGTTTTTTCCATACCTGCAAAATGCCTTCCATTTTATCCAGCGTTTTTCTGGGTCGTGCGATTCTTGCCCCAACAGCTTTTGCACAGTCTATGGAAGAACCGCCGCCGAAGCCAATGATGGCTTGACAATGATGGGCAGTGTATAATGCCCTAGCTTCTTCCACTTGATCGGTAGTAGGGTTGGATACAGTCTGGTCATAAACGATGCAGGTAATGCCAGCCTGTTTTAAAGACATTTCTAAGGGCTGTGTAATCTGATTTCCCCTTACTACAGGGTCTGTTACCAGCAGGATGCAGGAGATGCCCTTTCGCTGGAACAAGGGAACCAGAGCGTCTGTATGATGGAGCAGAGCAGGCTTTCGATAAGGCAGGAAAGGAATTGCTATATGAAAAATTTCCTGAAATGCTCTGCAGTATATTTTTCTTGGCAAAAGCATGATATAAACTCCTTTTGTTTCAAATATCGGTTTTTCGCAGAAATCATAGCACAATCCCAGAACCCTGTCAAATATGCTGTCTTGACAGCGTGGGAAAGTGGGCATATAGTGAAAGCAGGACTATGTTTCGGGGGTATTCTTATATTTAGGAGGAAGAAATGAAAAGAAGGGGAAAGCATTTCTATTTTTTGTTGGCAGTGTTCTGTATTTTGGGGCTGAGCGGATGCGGAGAGTCCGTGACCATTGCCATTGGTGGCGCAGAAGTACCAACAACAGAAATGGAAGAAAAACATTGGATATCCGTGGAAAGTTTGCAGGATCACGGCTTTGCACTGCAAAAGAAGGCACAGCCTGTCGGCAGTACAGAAAACTTATGGGAGCTGTATCCGCTGGCACCGGATATGAAAACGGTGCAGAAAGAGTCATTTATTATCAACGGTGATTCTGGAACAGACAGTGTGTACTGCAACGGGCTGCTGATACCAACAGAAGTCATCAACGGTGAGTTGATGGTGGCGGTGGAAAATCTTGTGGGGGAAAATCCAGAACAGTCTTATATGACTTATGGCGGTATATGGGAGGATGCGGAACAATTGCAGCATACTCGCTACGGGGCTTATCTCATTGAGAAAAAAGAGGAAGAAGATGAAAGATGGGAACTATATCCGCTGCGGCCCACAATGCCCCTAAAGACTTCATGGGGTTGTGTGCTTTTTGAAAAAGCTTTGACGGATGACATTCCTTTTACAGAGGTATCTTTTCAGGAGGAATATGTGAGCCTGCCGGATTTAGCGGAAAATATGGGGCTATCCTTTGCGCTGCATAAAGGCATCCTGCACATGCATCAGGAGGATGCGGTGGAAAGCTATCAGGTGCCTATGGAGACAATTTCTCAGGATTTTTTGGAAAAGCGTCTGATCTCCAGTTATGTCCTGACGGGAGAGGGCATGCGAATTGCCTGCATTTATGATGGCCAGAAGCTGTATGCCAATTTGGAGGATCTGCAGGCGGTATTGGCCGCAGAAGGCTATGTTTATGAAAGGGAAACGAGAACCTTCATACAGGAAGTTTGAATGATTTTTAGTAGAAAACACAAGGAATCCTTATCAAAGGATTCCTTTTTTCTATTAGAAGAAACAGAAATCTTATGGTATAATAAAAAATACAAACGGGGAACAGAGTGATATTTTATAATTATTTTTATGGAAAATATGCAGTCCTTTGTTTGTTTGCCGAAAAGGGAATTTTCGGTGAAGAAAGAAGATTGTTGTAAATAGGAGCCTGTTGGAAAAGTGCTGGAGCCAGAAAGAAAGATAGGATTCCTTCTGGGAGGGGGCACTCTTTTTTTATCAGGCAGATGTTTGGTAAGGAGGTGCGATATGAGCAGATTGAGTATCATTACGCCCGATAAGGCGCAGACCGTTGTGGAAGGGCTTTATCGGGATGTGGAACGCAGAATCATTGCCAGTCCTCCCGGGCTTTGTCCAGTGGATATGGCATCAGCTTTTTTGAAGCTGTGTCATGCCCAGACCTGTGGGAAATGTGTGCCCTGCCGTGTTGGTTTGGGACAGTTACAGGTGCTGTTGGAGAGAGTTTTGGATGGCAAAGGCAGTGAGGAGGATTTGCAGCTCATTGAAAAAACCGCTCGTGTCATCAAAAATTCCGCAGACTGTGCCATTGGAACAGAAGCGGCAGAAATGGTATTGCGTGGTGTATTAGGTTTCCGGGATGATTATCTGGAGCATATCCACAATAAGCGTTGTCTGTTCAATATTTATCAGCCGGTGCCCTGTGTGGCCCTCTGCCCAGCGGATGTGGATATTCCCGGGTATATTGCGCTGATTTCCCATGAACGCTATGCGGACGCAGTGCGGCTGATCCGCAAGGACAATCCTTTTGTGGCATCCTGTGCCATGGTTTGTGAACATCCTTGTGAGGCACGGTGCCGCAGAAATATGGTGGACGATGCCATCAACATTCGCGCCTTGAAGCGGTTTGCCGTGGATAATGCCGGCGTGGTGCCCACACCCCCCTGTGCGGAACCAACAGGCAAGAAAGTTGCTATTTTGGGCGCAGGCCCTGGTGGTTTGAGTGCGGCTTATTATCTGGCCCTTATGGGACATCATGTAGAAGTATTTGAAAAGCATAAAAAACTGGGTGGTATGCTTCGTTATGGCATTCCAAGCTATCGTTTGCCCAGAGAAAGACTGGAGGAAGATCTGCAGGCAATCCTTTCCACAGGCATTACGGTACATACAGGCGTGGAAGTGGGCAAAGATGTGACACTGCCCCAGTTAAAAGAAGCTTTTGACTGTATTTATATTTCCATTGGTGCCCAGAGTGATAAAAAGATCGGCATCGAAGGCGAGGACAAACGCGGTGTAATGTCTGCGGTTCAGATGCTGAGCAGCATTGGTGACGGTGCACTGCCTGATTTCAAGAAAAAACGTGTAGTCGTTGTAGGCGGTGGTAATGTGGCTATGGACTGTACCAGAAGTGCAAAACGTCTGGGGGCGGAAAGCGTTACCTGCGTATACCGCAGAAGAAAAGTGGATATGACAGCCCTGCCCGATGAAATCGAAGGCGCATTGGGTGAAGGCTGTGAAATCATGTGTATGCATGCGCCTCTGCGTATTTCTGGTGATGAGGACGATAATGTAACAGCACTGTGGGCACAGCCCCAGATTGTTGGCCCTATGGACAGCGGCGGCAGACCTCGTCCCATGCCTGCGGATGCACCTCCTGTGCGGATTCCCTGCGATATCATCATCGTTGCCATTGGGCAGGGCATTGAAACACAGCCCTTTGAAGAATATGGCGTGCCCATCAAACGGGGTGTTATTGATGCTATGGCAAGCAGTGATGTGGAAAATATTGAAGGCGTATTTGCTGGCGGTGACTGTGTAACAGGCCCTGCAACCGTGATTCGTGCCATTGCGGCAGGCAAGGTAGCGGCTGCAAATATCGACGAATATCTGGGTTACAATCATCAGATCACAGTGGATGTGGAAATCCCTCCTGTACGCCTCAACGCAATGCCTGCCGGCGGCAGAGTCAATACCACAGAACGCAGTGCCGGTGAAAGAAACCATGACTTTAATCTGATTGAATGCGGCTTGACCCATGAAGAAGCCATGCAGGAAAGCTGCCGCTGTCTGCGGTGCGACCATTATGGCTATGGCAACTTCAAAGGAGGGAGGGTGGAAAAATGGTAAATCTGACCATAGACGGAAAACAAGTACAGGCAAAAGAAAATACCACCATTCTGGAAGCAGCAAGAGCTGCCGGTATCCATGTGCCCAGCCTGTGTTATTTGAAAGATATCAACGAAATCGGCGCCTGCCGTGTCTGCGTGGTGGAAGTGGAAGGCGTAGACAAACTCATTTCCTCCTGCAACAATGTTGTCAGCGAGGGGATGGTGGTCTATACCAACAGCCCCAGAGTCAGAGAGGTAAGAAAAACAAATGTGGAACTGATTCTTTCCCAGCATGACAGCAAATGTACTATGTGTGTGCGCAGCGGCAACTGCACCTTGCAGACCATTGCAAATGATTTAGACATTCGCCGTCAGCCTTACGAAATGCAGGTGCCCCTGTATCAGTGGAGCCCTCGTTCTCCTTTGATTCGAGATGCTTCCAAGTGCATTAAGTGTATGCGCTGTATCCAGATTTGTGATAAGGTGCAGGATCTGCATATCTGGGACGTAGAAGGTACTGGTGCCAGAACCACTGTCGATGTTGCCTATAACAATCGTATTATGGACTCTGATTGTTCTTTCTGTGGGCAGTGCGTGACTCACTGTCCTGTGGGGGCATTGAGTGAACGGGATGATACAGAACCATTCTTTGCAGCATTGGCAAATCCTAAGAAAAAAGTCATCGTGCAGGTTGCGCCGGCAGTAAGAGCTTCTTGGGGGGAAGAAATGGGGCTTTCTCAGGAAGATGCGGATGTTGGCAAAATTGTAACAGCGCTGAAGATGATGGGCGTAGATTATGTCTTTGACACAGACTTTGCGGCAGACTTGACCATCATGGAAGAAGGCAGTGAACTGCTGCGCCGTCTGAGTGAAGGAGAACATCAGTATCCTATGTTTACCTCCTGCTGTCCTGCATGGGTACGGTTTATGAAAAGCCAGTATCCTGATATGACAGAATGCCTTTCCACAGCAAAATCTCCCCAGCAAATGTTCGGGGCAGTGGTGAAGGCATACTATGCAGGAAAATTAGGCATTGCAAAAGAAGATGTATTCAGCGTGTCCATCATGCCCTGTATTGCCAAAAAGAGCGAACATATCCTGCCTACCATGAACGACGCTGGAACAGAAAAAGATGTGGATCTGGTATTGACCACCAGAGAATTTGTGCGGATGCTCCGTGCGGAACATATTCGTCCTGATCTGCTGGAAAGTACACCTTTTGATGATCCCATTGGGGAAGCAACGGGTGCCGGCGTGATCTTCGGTGTTACCGGCGGCGTTATGGAAGCGGCACTGCGCAGCGCTTATTATCTGGTAAATGGCGAAAATGCGGCACCTGATGCGTTCCAAAATGTGCGTGGACAGGAAGGATGGAGAGAAGCGGAATTTGAATTGGCAGGCAAAACCCTCCGTGTGGCTGTTGCCAGCGGATTGGGCAATGCCAGAAAGCTGGTGAAAGCCCTGCGCAAAGGCAAAGCACATTATGATTTTGTAGAAATCATGGCTTGTCCCGGCGGATGTGCCGGCGGCGGCGGTCAGCCCATCAAAGATGGAGTGGAACAGGCGGAACGCCGCGGAAATCATCTGTATTTCCTGGATGATATGGCAAATCTGCGTTTCAGCCATGAAAATCCGGCAATTCAGGCATTGTATAAAGATTTCCTTGGGGAACCTTTGGGAGAAAAAGCCCATCACTTGCTCCATACAGATCATACGGCATGGAAAATGCCCAGAGAATCAGAATAAGATAAAAAACGAGACACCTCAAGCAACTTCCCTTTCAGAAAACATAGATTTTGAAGGGAAGTTGTGACGGCTGTCTTTAGAAGAAAACTTTCATAAAATTAAGAAAGCTGAGATCCTTTGTACGCGCCAAAGATTTCAGCTTTCTTTGTTTTCTTATGAAGAAGCTTCTAATGGTATCCCATTTGCTGTTTTTAGAAAGAGGGCAAACCAAAAGGGTTCGTTTGTCAGAGAAGGACAAAACAAAGATGTTCCCTGAAAAATGCTTAAAAAATAACCAAAGGGTCAGAGAAGCAAAAAAGTACAAATTCCATAAAACATGCACAAAAAAGAATATATCCATTTGTCAAAAAAGACAGGTGTTTTTCTGAGGCGTGCAAAATGACGGTATTTTTGCAGAGGACTTTTGATTTTTCAACAGGTTTCATAGAAGCGCATCTTTTTCAATGTTTGGGGTTTACATCATGAATCCTTTGTGATAGTATGAGAAAAAATAACCAGACGAAAGGGTTGCATGATGATGATACAGAATAATTTTGCTGCAACTGCATACTTTTATTTTTACCGTGTTTTCAGAGATTCAAAGTGAATTTTGCTGTTAGGAAAAGACGGTTCGTTTTGTTGTTTTTTTCTTTGGAAGGACATATGGGACTTCGCAGTGAAATTCGCTGCGGAGTCTTTCTTTTTTTGTTGGAAAGAGGAGGAGCAGCGGTGAAAGGATGGATTTTATTATGAAGGAGGTAAGCGGTATGATTATTGTACTGAAACAAAATACAAAACCAGAACAACTGGAAAATTTGGAGGCATGGATTCACAGCATGGGCATAGAAACCCATGTATCTGTAGGCAAAACCCACACCATTATTGGTCTGGTGGGGGATACCTCTCAGGTGGATATGGATTTGGTAAGAGCACTGGATATCGTGGAAAACGTTAAGCGGATTCAAGAGCCATTCAAAAACGCAAACAGAAAGTTTCACAATGACGACTTAGTGGTGGATATCGGCGGCGTGAAAATCGGCGGCGGCAATTTCCAGATCATTGCAGGGCCTTGCTCTGTAGAGTCCAGAGAGCAGGTGTGCTACATTGCGGAATGCGTGAAAAAATCCGGTGCAGGCCTGCTTCGAGGCGGCGCATTCAAGCCCAGAACTTCTCCTTACGCTTTCCAAGGGCTGAAGGGTGAAGGCATTGAACTTTTGGAAGAAGCAAAGGCCAAAACAGGCTTGCCTATCGTATCCGAAATCATGAATATCAGCCACCTGCCTATGTTTGAATCTGTAGATGTGATTCAGGTGGGGGCAAGAAACATGCAGAACTTTGATCTGCTTCGGGAACTGGGTACCATCGACAAACCTATCCTGCTGAAACGTGGGCTGGCAAACACCATTGAAGAATGGCTCATGAGTGCGGAATACATCATGGCAGGGGGCAATGAAAATGTTATCCTTTGCGAAAGAGGTATCCGCACATTTGAAACCAAAACAAGAAATACACTGGATTTATCTGCCATTCCTGTTTTGAAAAAACTGACACATCTGCCTGTCATTGTAGACCCCAGCCATGCATTGGGACATTCCAATTTGGTAAAACCCATGGCAATGGCAGCTACGGCGGCAGGGGCAGACGGGCTCATGATCGAAGTGCATAACGACCCGGCAAGAGCACTGTGTGACGGCGCACAGTCTCTGACACCGGAAGCGTTTGACGATGTGGCAAAGGCTGTATTCCAAATCAGACCTTTTGCCTGCAGATACAACGAAGCATAACAGAAAAATAGAAAAAGAGGTGACACATAATGAAAGTCGGCGTTGTAGGAATGGGGCTCATTGGCGGCTCCATGGCGAAAGCCATCCATAAAAAAACAGAACATACAGTAATTGGCTGGGACGCATCGGAAACAGTACGGCTCAGCGCAAAACTGCTGGATGCAGCAGATGAATTCATGGTTGACGGCAATCCCAAAGATTGCGATCTGGTGCTCATTGCCCTTTATCCACAGGCAACAGTAGATTATGTGCGCCAACATGCAAAAGATTTCAAAAAAGGCGCCATGGTAGTGGACTGTGCAGGGGTGAAACGGCTGGTTTGCCAGAATGTGCAGGAAATTGCGGCTGAAAATGGTTTCATTTTCATTGGTGCCCATCCCATGGCAGGGATTGAGCGTTCTGGCTTTAACTTTTCCAGTGAAAAGATTTTTGAAGGAGCAACAATGATTCTGACACCTTTCCAAGGAACCGATATAGCTGATGTCAATAAAATCAGTGAGTTTTTCAAAAGCGTTGGTTTTGCGCGGATGCAGATCGCAACAGATGCGGAACATGACCAGATGATTGCTTACACATCTCAGCTGGCACACGTGGTTTCCAGCGCATATATCAAAAGCGATTTGTCTCCAAAATTTAAGGGATTTTCCGCAGGCAGTTTCCATGATATGACTCGTGTGGCAAAGCTGAACGAAACCATGTGGACAGAATTGTTTTTGGTAAACAAAGATTATCTGGCAGACGAAATTGACGGTCTGGTGGAACGGCTTCAGGCTTACAGCAAGGTCATCCGCAGCGGTGATGGAGATACCTTGAAAGCTATGCTGAAAGACGGTAAGGAAAAACGCCTTGCTGTTGACGTTGTAAAAGAGTTTGAGTAAGAGGTGGGGTTATGAGAAGTGTAACGGTGAAAACTTCCGCAACATATGAGGTGCTCATTGGCAGCGGACTTCTTCAGAAAACGGGAGAAGCAGTGAAAAAATACATTTCTCCCTGCAAAGCTGCCATTGTGACAGACAGTACAGTGGTGCATTTATATGAAGAAACCGTCCGTCAGTCTTTGGAGGAAGCCGGATTTTCTGTCTGTACATTTGTGTTTCCAGCAGGCGAAGCATCCAAGAATATCCATACCCTCAGTCATTTGCTGGAATTTCTGGCAAAAGAGGAAATGACCAGATCAGATTTGATTGTGGCTTTGGGGGGCGGTGTGACAGGAGATCTGGCGGGCTTTGGCGCGGCTGTATATCTGCGTGGCATCCCCTTTGCTCAGATTCCCACCACATTTCTGGCAGCCATTGATTCTTCCGTAGGCGGAAAAACGGCTGTGGATTTGGAGGCAGGAAAAAATCTGGCAGGTGCTTTTTATCAGCCTAAGCTGGTGCTGTGCGATACGGATGTATTGCAGACATTGCCGGAAGTTGTTTTTGCAGATGGCATCGCGGAAGCATTGAAATATGGCGTACTGGGTGACGCACCATTATTTGAAAAAATCGCCGGAGGAGATTTCCGGCAGGATTTGGAAGAAATCATTGAAACCTGCGTTTCCATGAAACGGGACGTGGTGGAGGAAGATGAATTTGACACAGGCAAGCGCCAGCTGTTGAATCTGGGACATACTTTTGGCCATGCCATTGAGCAGAAAAGCCATTTTCAGATGACTCACGGACATGCCGTTGCCATTGGAATGCATCTGATCGCAAAAGCAGCAGAGGCAAAAGGTATTGCAGAGAAAGGCACAGCGGCAGCCATTGCAAAGGCACTGGAAAAGAATCGTCTGCCGAAAGAAACGACATTTTCTCCGGCAGAAGTGGCAGAGGGCACCCTTCGGGATAAAAAACGTCGGGGCGGAACCATCAGTTTTGTATTTCCCAAGAAAATCGGTGCTTGTGAAATCGTAAAAATACCAGTGGATGAAGTGGAAGAATTAGCAAGAACGGCTATGGAATCGTAAAGGAGGGAGGCTATGAACATCAGAATAGCAAAAGGGGCTCTGAGAGGAACGGTGCAGATGATTTCCTCAAAGTCCGATGCCCATCGATTGTTCATTGGTGCGGCGCTGGCGGATCAGCCCACAGAAATGGTGCTCAATGGCAGTTCCGAGGATTTGGAAGCTACCCTTCAGTGTTTGCAGGCATTGGGAGCAGACTTCCTCCGTCAGGGAGATAAAATCAAAGTGTTCCCAGTAGAAAAAAAGGAAGATCTGTCTGTGATGGATTGCAGAGAAAGCGGTTCAACCCTTCGCTTTTTGCTGCCAGTGGCGGCGGCATTGGGCAGAAATGTGCTGGTGGAAGGCAAAGGCAGACTGCCTCAGCGTCCTATTGGTATCTTAACGGAATTGCTGAGAGATCACGGCTGTTTTGTCAGCAGTGACCAATTGCCCTTGGAGATGTCTGGACAGCTCAAAGGCGGCACATTTTCTTTGCCGGGCAATGTAAGTTCTCAGTTTATTACGGGGCTGCTCTTTGCATTGCCTTTGTTAGCCGAAGACAGCGAAATCATATTGACAACAGAAGTAGAATCCCGTGGATATATTGATATGACACTGCATACCCTCAAACGCTTCGGCATTGAAGTGAAGGAAGGGGAAAGAAGATTTTTCATTCCCGGCAGACAGCAGTACCATTCCCCCGGTGTGATGCAGGCAGATGGAGACTGGTCAAATGGTGCCTTCTGGCTCACAGCCGGTGCCATGGGTCAGCCAGTAACATGTTGTGGACTGCAAATGGATTCTCCTCAGGGAGATAAAGCCATTTTAGATATATTGAAACAGTTTGGTGCACATGTGGAAGTAGAAGGAGAACGGGTGACAGTTTCTCATGGAAAACTCAAGGGCTGTGTCATTGATGGGGCACAGATTCCTGATCTGGTACCTATACTGTGCATGGCAGCAGCGGCAGCAGAAGGAAAAACAGAAATCCGAAATGCCGGCAGGCTGCGAATCAAGGAAAGTGACCGCCTGACGGCTATGGCAGATTGCCTGAAGCGGCTGGGCGTTCTGGTGGAAGAAAAACAGGACGGCTTAGTGATTCATGGCGGAAAATTGACAGAACAGCAAGGAGAAATCCGTATAGACGCTTACGGTGATCATCGAATCGTCATGTCAGCGGCAGTAGGTGCGGCTTTATTGGGCAGAGAAACCATTATCGAAGGTGCCGAAGCTGTTGCAAAGTCTTATCCAGCATTTTTCGCGGAATTTATTCGATTAGGAGGTGGCGCAGATGTCCTCTAATTTTGGAGAACGGATCAAAATTTCCATTTTCGGACAGTCCCACTCCGAAGCCATCGGGGTGGTCATTGACGGACTGCCTGTGGGAGAAGAAATTGATCTGGAAAAGGTGCAGGCATTTATGAAACGACGGGCACCTGGTCAGCATAAATACTCCACCACAAGAAAAGAGGGAGATGTCTCGGAAGTGGTGTCTGGTCTATTTGAAGGGAAAACATGCGGCGCGCCATTATGCGCCATGATACACAACACAAACGCCCATTCCAAAGATTACAGCAATCTGGTGAAAACCCCCCGTCCCGGTCATGCGGACTATACAGCGGCGGTAAAATACGGCGGTTTTCAGGACTATCGAGGCGGCGGACATTTTTCCGGCAGACTGACAGCACCTCTTTGCTTTGCTGGGGCGGTATGTATGCAGATTTTGGAGAGAAGGGGTATCCATATTGGCGCCCATATCAAGTCTATCCATGGGATTTCTGATACATCCATGAATCCCGTGGAAATCTCGGCGGAAGAACTGGCGGCGGTGACCGCAAAAACATTCCCTGTTTTCTCTGACGAAGCAGGGGTGCGGATGCAGGAAGTCATTGAGGACGCAAGGCTGAATCAGGATTCCGTCGGCGGTGTGGTGGAAGCGGCCATCGTAGGGCTTCCTGTTGGGCTGGGTGAGCCCATGTTTGATGGATTGGAAAGCAAGCTGGCTTCCATTTTATATGCCATTCCAGCAGTGAAAGGTGTGGAATTCGGCGATGGTTTTGGCGTAGCAGAACTTTTTGGTTCAGAAAATAATGACCCATTTTACTTTGACGAAAATGGCAATGTAAAAACCACAACCAACCACCATGGCGGTTCTTTGGGCGGTATTTCCAGTGGGATGCCTCTAATTCTTCGAGCGGCATTTAAACCCACGCCATCTATTTCCAGAGAACAGAATACCATTGGCATGGAATCAGGACAGAATGAAACTGTTCGTGTCATTGGCCGTCACGATCCTTGCATCGTGCCAAGGGCAGTGCCTTGTGTGGAAGCGGCTATGGCAGTGGCAATTTTGGATTTGTATGAATTACAGCAGAAGAAATGATCGGGAGGAGCAAATGTATGTATTTGGACGAATTGAGAAATCAGATCAACGATATTGACGATAAAATTGTGGAGTTATTCGTAAAAAGGATGAAAGTGGCTTCTGAAATCGCAGGCGCAAAGGCAGAAAAAAATCTGCCTGTACTGGATATGCGCAGAGAAAATGCCGTGCTGCAGAAAGTTATGGAAAAGGCAGGAGAGGAGTTTGAGCTTTATGCCAATACCCTTTACCGTACCATGTTTGATGTGAGCAAAAGCTATCAGGCAGGGATTTTGATGCAGGAAACACCTTTGTCCAAAGAAATCACAGCAAGCATTGAAAACCCTCTCATGGAATTCCCGAAAAAAGCAGTGGTAGCATGCCAGGGAACAGAAGGTTCCAATGCAGCCCGTGCATGCAGCAGACTGTTCACCATGCCCAATACCATGTTCTTCAAAAGCTTTGAACATGTATTCAATGCAGTGGAAAGCGGTCTGTGCCGTTATGGGGTGCTGCCTATCGAAAACAGCTCCGCAGGCTCTGTGACAGAAGTTTATGACCTGATGATGCGTCATAAATTCCATATCGTTAGAAGTCTGAAACTCCACATCAATCATGCGCTGTTGGGAAAACACGGCGCGGATTTCTCCAATATCAAAGAAATCATTTCTCATGAACAGGCTTTGAGCCAGTGCAGCGAATTTTTGAAATCTCTGCCCCATGTGAAAGTGACTGTATTTGAAAATACAGCTACAGCGGCTAAATACGTTGCAGAATGTGATCGGGATGATATTGCAGCCATTTCTTCTCCTGAATGCGCAAAACTGTATGGTTTGCAGGTGCTGAAAAACGATATCCAGAATAACCAGAACAACTATACACGCTTTATCTGCATTGCCAAAGATATGGAAATCTATGCTGGTTCCAATAAGATCAGTCTGATGCTGTCTGTTTCCCATCAACCAGGTTCTTTGTATCGGATGATTGGGAAAATCGCGGCGAATGGTGTCAATTTGTCCAAACTGGAAAGCAGACCCATTCCCGGAAAAGATTTTGAATTCCGTTTCTATTTCGATATGGAAGCATCTGTTTATTCCAAAGACATCATTACCCTCTTGAAGGATATGGAATTTTCCGCAGAGCAGTTCTCGTTCTTAGGCTGCTATTCTGAAATCGTTTAAGGAGGCACTGCAATGAAAGTATTGGTCATCAACGGCCCCAACTTGAATATGCTGGGGATTCGTGAAAAACATATTTATGGTACAGAAACCTATGTGGATCTGAAGAATATGATCCATGACTATTGCCAGAAAGAAGGCATTGAGGTGGATATTTTCCAGTCCAACCACGAAGGTGCGCTGGTGGATCATATCCAGACAGCTTATTTCAATGAAACTGATGCCATTGTTATCAATCCGGCGGCATACACCCATACCAGTGTGGCAATACTGGACGCTTTGAAAGCTGTCAATCTGCCGGCGGTTGAAGTGCATCTGTCTGATGTGGGAAGCAGAGAAGATTTCCGCCAGATTTCCTATGCAGGTATGGCTTGTGAAAAGACCATTACAGGAAAAGGATTTCAGGGGTACATTGAAGCACTGGCATATTTAAAAGAAAAATATCAGAAATAACAATACACATTACAAAAGATAGATGGGAAAGCATCGGAAATTACAGAAGGGAGAGATGTTATGATTTCTCAGAAAATGAAACAGATGGTAGAACAGAGTGCGGCCATGAGTGCCATGTTTACAGAAGGCAAACGACTGGCAGCCATTTATGGGGCGGAAAATGTATACGACTTCGGCATTGGCAATCCCAATGTGAAAGCACCTGCTTCTGTCAATGCAACAGCCATTGAAATTTTGCAGAATATGGATTCTTTGAAGGTGCACAGCTATACAGACAGCAGCGGTATCCCAGCAGCACGGAAAGAAATTGCGGAAAGCCTGAACCGCCGTTTTGGCACAGATTATGACGAAAACAATCTGGTTATGACAGTAGGCGCAGCAGGTGGGCTGAATGTGATTTTGAAAGTCCTTTTGGATGCAGGAGATGAAGTGCTGACATTTGCCCCTTACTTTGGGGAATATGACAATTATGTGATGAATGTGGGCGGCGTGCTCCACCCGGTTCCACCCAATCCACCGGATTTTCTGCCGGATGTAGACGTACTTTCTGCCTGCATCACATCCAAAACAAAGGCAATCATCATCAATTCTCCAAACAATCCCACTGGGGTCATTTATGATGCAGAAACCATGGAAAAGATTGCGGCGGTTTTGCGACAGAAATCCGCGGAATACGGCACCGATATTTATATCATTGCCGACGAACCTTATCGGGAACTGGCTTATGATGGGGTGGAAGTGCCTTATATCCCTCATTTCTATGAAAATACCATTGTGGCATACTCTTTCTCCAAATCCCTGTCCTTGCCGGGGGATCGTATCGGATATCTGGTCATTCCCTCCACTGTAGCAGATTTTGCGGAAGTTTCCATGGGGGCAGCCATTGCCAATCGCGTTTTGGGCTTTGTCAACGCACCTGCTTTGCAGCAGATGGTGGTGGCAAAATGCTGTGAAGAAACCACAGATGTGGCATTTTACAATGCCAACAGAGAACTGCTGTACAATGCTTTGCAGGAATATGGTTATACCTGTGCGAAACCCCAGGGCGCTTTTTATATGTTTGTAAAGGCTCTGGAGGAAGATGATAAAGCATTTTGCGAAAAGGCGAAGGAATATCGTTTGCTGGTGACACCAGGCAGTGCTTTTGGCTGCAAAGGATATGTGCGGATTTCCTATTGTGTGGCACGGGAAACCATTGAAAATTCCCTGCCGTCATTCAAGGTATTGGCAGAATCCTATAAAAAATAAAAATTATTTTTGTGAAAGATACTGTTTTCGGACAGTATCTTTTTTTTATGCAAAAGGAAGATGGGGGCGTTTCTGTTTTTGTTTTCAAGGGGTTTTTGCCGTCAGTGGAGGCTGGTGGTGGGTGGAGCGGTGGAAAAAGGGTGGGGGAAGGAAAAATGTGGTAATGTCTGGATGGGGAATATGTGAAAAAACCTTGAAAAATCGGCATTTTCTGGAGAAAAAAAGAAGAAAAAAAGAGGCAGTAGGACTTGTTTTTTTATGGCGGTTATATTACAATGTGGTTAGTAGTGGCGAAAAGTGGCTGAAAAGGGAGTAAAAATTGCGAATCGGCATAGTGAAGGGCGAAAGGTGGTGAGACAAGATGTTCATGGGAGAATACCAACATTCCATTGATGCGAAAGGAAGATTGATCGTACCTGCCAAGTTCCGTGATGGACTGGGCGAACATTTTGTGGTCACCAAAGGTCTGGATAACTGCCTTTTTGCTTATCCTCAGGAAGAATGGAAGATTTTTGAGGAAAAACTCAAACAGCTTCCTTTGACCAGCACTGGTGCCAGAAAGTTTGTCCGCTTTTTCTTTGCGGGGGCTGTGGAATGTGATCTGGATAATCAGGGGCGTATCATCCTGCCTTCTAACCTGCGTGAGTATGCCGGACTGAAAAAAGACATCGTTTCTATTGGTGTCAACAACCGAATTGAAATTTGGAACAAAGAAAACTGGAAAGAATATAATGAAGAAGAAAATTTCATCAGCAATGACCTTGCTTTTGAAATGGAAAATCTGGGCATTTGATGCGGCAGAAAAAAAGGAGTGTTATTATTGGAATTTCATCATGTTTCCGTTCTGCTGCAGGAATGTATCGACGGACTTTGTATTCGCCCTGATGGCATTTATGTAGACGGTACCACTGGCGGCGGTGGCCATTCGCTGGAAATCGCAAAGCGGATTACCACCGGCAGACTGATCTGTATCGATCAGGATCTCAATGCCCATGCGGCTGCAAAAGAGCGGCTGAAAGATCATTTGGACAAGATTACTTTTGTCCATGACAATTTTGGAAATATTGGTTCTATATTGGACGAGCTAGGCATTGAACGTATTGATGGTATGCTCATGGATATTGGCGTATCCTCTCATCAGCTGGATGAAGCGGAGCGCGGTTTCTCCTATCAGCAGGACGCGCCTTTGGACATGCGTATGGACGCCACAAAGCCTTTCAGTGCTTATGATGTAGTCAATACATACAGCGAAGCCGATTTGGATCGGATCATTTTTACTTATGGCGAAGAGCGCTGGGCAAAACGCATTGCGCAGTTTATTGTAGCGGAACGTGCCAACAAGCCCATCGAAACCACCGGAGAACTTGTGGATGTCATCAAAAAAGCAGTGCCAAAGGGTGCCAGAAAAGACGGCCCCCATCCGGCAAAGCGTACATTTCAGGCAATCCGTATTGAAGTCAATGGAGAGCTGGATGTACTGGAAAGAGCCATTGACCAGGCGGCTCACCGCTTGACAGAAGGCGGCAGACTCTGCATCATTACATTCCATTCTCTGGAAGACCGTATTGTAAAAGAAGCGTATCGCAGACAGGAAAATCCCTGCATCTGCCCGCCGCAGTTTCCTGTTTGTGTCTGTGGGCGGAAACCTGTTGGCAGGGTTATCACAAGAAAACCGATTGTGCCATCCAAAGAGGAACTGGCAGAAAACCATCGCTCCCGCAGTGCAAAACTGCGTATTTTGGAGGGATTGGGAGAATAAAAAACAGAGGTGTCGGATATGGCAGCAAAACAGGGAAAAGAAAATAAAAGAAATGCCTATAAAGGCTCTTATTATACATACGGCAACGTAGCCTATGAACTGCAGCCGGATTATGCACCCTATTATGAAGATGATAAAAAACAGCAGGATGCCAAAGAAGCCATTCGCAAGGCAGCGGTAGAACGCAGGGAAAACCGTGTGCATGCAGTGCATGTCTGCATGGTCATGCTGCTGATCTTTGCAGGATGTATTGCTTTTATGGGTGCAACTGTTATTGTGAAAAATCAGGAAGTGCAGATTCGGGAAAAGAAAGATGAGCTGGCAACGCTCAAATCCCAGAATGCCATTCTGGAAGCGGAACTGGCGGAACAGGTGGATCTGGAATACATCAAACAGGAAGCCATCAATCGGCTGGGTATGGCGGAACCACAGCCTTATCAGATTGTATATATTGATGTTCCGAAAGACAGTTATACCATTCAGTATGCTGCTGATGAAGTGGTGGAGGAAGAACCTTCCTTCATTGCATCCATATTGAATTTATTTAAAAAGGATTGATGTAAATGAGAAAATCTAACGGGGGAATAAAGGCAAATGGAAGATTTGCTTTTATTCTCTTTGCATTTTTTGCGGCTTTTGCTCTGATGTTTGGCAGAGTGTTGTATATGAAAGTTGTTCATGGTGCAGAGTACGAAGCTGCGGCAAAGAACCAGCAGATCAACCGCTACGACATTACCATTCCACCTAACAGAGGAAGCATTTTGGATAGAAACAATCAGGTGCTTGCCATCAGTACCACAGTTTATAATGTGGCGCTGGACTCTTTGCAGTTGGCAGAAGTTGCAGAGTTAAGCCCTGAGGAACAGGAAAAGACGTTAACCACTCTTTGCGAATATTTCCCAGAACTGGATTACAACACATTGAAACAGTATGTAACTATCAATCCGGAAACTGGGGAACTTTATATGAATAACCACTGGAAATACCTTGTGAAAGGCATTGAGCGCAGTGTGAAAGAAGAACTGGAAGCCATGAATCTGAAAGGCGTTTATTTTGAAAAAAGTAGTAAACGCTCTTATCCGCTGAACAGTTCCGCCTGCCATCTGGTTGGTTTTACCCGTGGGGATGCTCAGTGGGGGCTGGAAGGTTATTACAACAGCTATATGGAGGGAACACCGGGACGTTCCTTCATCCTTTACAACGGTGCGGACTCCGTTGTCCATCAGGATTATGACGCAAAAGACGGGGATACCATCATCACCACCATTGACTATAATATCCAGAAGATTGCAGAAGAAGTGGTGGCGGAAACGGCGGCAGAATGGCCTGCAAAAAATGTGGCGGCAATGGTTATGGATCCCTATACCGGTGAGGTATACGCCATGGCAGAATCTCATTCTTTTGATTTGAATAATCCAAATGAAATTCCTGCGTGGGAAACAGATATCACTTATACGGAAAACTGGGATCAGCTCAGCAGTGAGGAACAAGTGAATTATCTCAATACCATGTGGAAAAACTTCTGCGTCAGCGATACTTATGAACCTGGGTCTATTTTCAAACCAATCGTTATTGCAGCAGGTTTGGAGGAAGGGGTTATTACACCCAACTCCAGTTTTGACTGCGGCGGTTATACAGACATCGGTGGATATCGCATTTGGTGTCATCTTAAGAGTGGTCACGGAAATATCAACGTAGAACAGATTATGGCACAGTCCTGTAACATGGGTGTCATCCAGATTGCAAATCTGCTGGGTGTGGACAAATTTTACGAATACCAGAGAGAATTTGGTTTTGGCGACTACACGGGCATCGACCTTCCTGGTGAGGCGGCAGGCCTGCTTCACAGCAAAGAAGCCATTGGTCCTACAGAATTGGCAACTATGTCCTTTGGGCAGACATTCAACTGTACCAGTATTCAGGTCATTTCGGCGTTTTCCGCTCTGATCAATGGCGGCAATCTGGTGAAGCCCCATGTAGTATCTCAGATTGTGGATGCAGATGGGAATGTGGTCATGCAAAACGATACAGAAGTAGTACGCCGAGTTATTTCCGAAAAAACGTCTTCTTATATGCGGACAGCACTGAAGGCCACTGTTGAAAATGGTCTGGCAAAGAAACTAGAAATCGACGGTTATTCCATCGGCTGTAAAACAGGTACCGCGGAACAGGGTTCTCGTGCCAATGATGATTTGTGGACACTGAGCAACATGTCTTATTTCCCTGCGGAAAATCCGAAATATATCGTGTTTACTGTCATCAACCAGCCTAGTGACTATGTGGAAGGTGTACAGACACCGACGCCTATGACCAAAAAACTCATCGAAGGCATCATCAAATATGATAATCTGGAACCTACACAGCCTGTAGAAGATGAAGCAAATCTGTCCCAGAACAAAACAGTGACTGTTGCTGATTATACAAACAGTGTTATTTTTGATGTCATTGGTGATCTGGACGGGAAAGAACTGACTTATAAAGTGGTAGGCAATGGCAATACCGTTGTGAATCAGGTGCCCAAAGGCGGAACCACGGTGGATGTAGGCAGTGAAGTGATCCTGTATGTACAGCGTTCCGAAGAAGATGCAGGCACTGTCAGTGTGCCGAATGTTGTCGGCAAAAACTATGAACAGGCAGAAACAACTCTGACGAATGCAGGCTTTACGGTGGCATTTGAAGGAGATCAGTCGGGAACTGTCACCGCACAGGATCCCAAGTATGGCGTATCTGTAGCCAAGGGCAGTGAGGTCATGCTGACCCTTGAAATTCCAGAAAAAACAGACACATCTACGGATACAACGGGCACACAAACGACACAGTAACCAGACTGAAAGAAAACGCATAGACTCCTTGCTTTTTCCATATATTTGCTAATAAGGACATTGGAAAAGGCAGGGAGTTTTCTATGGAAAAACCAACGGTCGGTGAGAAACGCCGGCTTTTGATTTATTTGCTTTGCTGTATGCTGGCATTTTTGATGCTGGTGGGGCGTTTGATTTATATTGAATTATTTCGTGCATCACAGTGGCAGGAAATGGCTTATGAACAGCAGACCAGAGATCGGCTCATCACTGCCAGACGAGGAGATATTCTGGACAGAAACGGCGTAGGCATTGCAGAAACCCAGACGGTGGCGGCAGTCAGTGTTGTTCCGGCAGAAGTAAAGGAAAAAGAAGAAACGGCAAAGTTTCTGGCAGATACTCTGGAACTGGATTATGATGAAGTGCTGGAAAAAGTACAGCAGAAAGTGGCGCTGGTACGGATTCAGTCAAAAGTGGATGGGGAAACAGCGCAGGCCATCCGGCAGGCAGATGTGCCCGGGGTAAAAGTGGACGAAGATGTCCAGAGGATTTATCCTTTTGGGGAGCTGGCGGCACAGGTGGTTGGCTTTGTGGGCAAGGATAATCAGGGCATCATCGGGCTGGAAGCCAAGTATGATGATGTGCTGGAAGGGGAGCAAGGAAAAATATTGACCCTGACAGATGCAAAGGGGCAGGAATTGTCTCAGGAACAGGAACGGATTCCTCCAGTGGATGGAGGAAATCTGGTGACAACGCTGGATGTGACCATACAGCAGTATGCGGAACAGACCTTGGCAAAAACAGTGGAATCCAAGCAGGCGAAAAAAGGCTCTCTCATTGTAATGAACCCGCAAAATGGGGAGATTTATGCCATGGCCAATTATCCTTCTTTTGACTTGAATGAGCCTTTTACCATCAATGACTCGGAATTGGCGGCTGTGTGGGAAGGGCTTTCTTCTCAGGAGCAGAGCGACGCCCTCAATACCATGTGGCGCAACGCTGCCATCAATGATACATACGAGCCGGGGAGTATTTTCAAGATCATCACTTCCGTAGCAGGTCTGGAAGAAGGCGTTGTGACGCCGGAATCCACTTTTTACTGCCCAGGGTATCATGTGGCAGGGGATCGGCAGATCAAATGCTGGCGATATCCCAGAACCCATGGCTCAGAAACATTTGCCGAAGGGGTACAAAATTCCTGTAACCCTGTGTTTATGGAAATTGCGGAGCGGCTGGGTGCTGAAACTTTTCTGGAGTATGTGGAAGAACTGGGTTTTCGGGAAAAAACAGGCATTGACTTGGCAGGGGAGGCTACAGGCATCATCCATGAACTGAAAAATGTGGGTCCTGTGGAACTTGCCACCATGTCTTTTGGTCAGTCTTTCCAGATTACACCCCTGCAATTGATGCGAGCTGTTTCCGCGGCAGTAAACGGCGGCTATCTGGTAACACCCCACATTGGCTATGGCATTGCCGATGAAAATGGCAATTTGACTGAGACCTTTTCCTATGAAAAAGGGGAACAGGTGCTTTCCAAGGAAACTTCTGAAACCATGAAAACCATATTGGAAAGCGTTGTGGCAGAAGGCACTGCAACAAAGGCGGCAGTGGAAGGCTACCGCATTGGCGGTAAAACAGCTACATCAGAAAAACTCCCCCGCAGAAGCGGAAAGTACATCGCTTCCTTCATGACATTTGCACCGGCAGATGATCCGCAGGTCATGGTGTTCCTGATGATTGACGAACCCCAAGGGGTATACTACGGCGGTACTGTAGGTGGCCCTGCTATGCAGGAAATGCTCCAAAATATCCTGCCTTATCTGGGGATTCCCAAAGAAGGGGAAATATCAGAGGATGCTGTGGTGGTTGTGCCTGATGTGACTGGCATGACCATGTCGGAGGCGAAGAACGCTCTTTGGCAGGCAGGACTGACAGCCCAGACGGGTGAGGGAGAAACAGTGGTTTCTCAGCTCCCTCCCGCAGGACAGGAAGTCAACAGAGGGACAAAAGTTCTGCTCTACGGGACATAAGCGAAAAATGGAATAAAAATGGGGAAGAATCGAAAAAAAATCATACTTTTTCCGTTCCTTCCAGTTTTTTATGATATAATAAACAGATGCGAAAAAAAGCAACACCCAAAGGAGGAAAATACAGTGTTATTGCAAAAACTGTTAGAGGGTATTCCTTATAAAATGTTACAGGGAACCGATGGGGCAGAAATCAAAATGCCCGTTTACGATTCCCGAAAAGTACAGCAGGGGGACTTGTTTGTCTGCATCACAGGCTTTCAGACAGACGGTCACCGCTATATTCCCATGGCGCTGGAAAAAGGTGCGGCGGCTCTTTTGGTAGAACACGCTGTGGAAGATGTACCGGAAAACATCACAGTGATTCAGACAGAAAACAACCGTCAGGCGTTGGCGGCGCTGTCTGCCAATTTTTATGACCATCCCACAGAGAAAATCCGCGTGACAGGTGTCACAGGTACTAACGGCAAAACCACCATCACCTATCTGGTGCGTTCTGTGCTGGAACGGGCAGGCAGAAAAACAGGTGTCATCGGCACCATCGAAAACCGCATTGGGGATAAAGTCATCCCTACAGAACGTACAACACCAGAATCTTTGGAATTACAGGCATTGATGGAACAGATGCGTCAGGAAGATGTGGCAGATGTGATCATGGAAGTTTCTTCTCACTCTTTGGATCTGCATCGTGTAGACGGCATTGCTTATGATGTGGCAGTGTTCACAAACTTGACACAGGATCATCTGGATTATCATAAAACTATGGAAAATTATAAAATCGCCAAGAGCATGCTCTTTGAACGGAGCAAAAAAAGCGTCATCAATATTGACGATGCCGCAGGTGATTTTATGGTGGAAAAAGCCGCAGGGGAAGTACTGACTTATGCCATCGACAAAGAAGCAGACCTGAAGGCAGAGGACATTTCCATTACAGCGGAAGGCACTGCCTTTACAGTGGTATATGAAGGGAACCGTTATGGTGTGAAATTGCACACACCCGGCAGATTCAGCGTATATAATGGACTGGGTGCCATTGGCGCTTGCCTGTGTCTGGGCGTGGAAATGGAAGATATTCTGGCTGGGCTGGCAGAAAACCCAGGTGTGGCAGGTCGTTTCCAGACAGTACGCAGCAAAAAAGGCTGTCAGGCAGTGGTGGACTATGCCCATACACCTGATGGACTGGAAAACGTGCTGAAAACAGCCAAAGAATTTACCAAAGGCAAACTGATTGCGGTCTTTGGCTGCGGCGGTGACAGAGATAAGACAAAACGCCCCATCATGGGACGCATTGGCGGACAGTACGCGGATTACTGCATCATCACATCTGATAATCCCCGTACAGAAGACCCAGAACAGATTTTGCGGGAAGTGGAAGTTGGCACACAGGAAACAGGCTGCACTTACGAAAAACAGGTCGACCGCAGAAAAGCCATTGTGCGTGCCGTAGAACTGGCACAGGCAGGAGATGTCATTCTCATTGCCGGCAAGGGCCATGAAACTTATCAGATTTTCCCTGATAAAACCATTCATTTTGACGATGTAGAAGAAGTGCGAAACGCGTTTGGAGATGATTGCTTATGAAAAAACTGACCATTCAGGAAATTGCCAATGCCACCCATGCACGGATTCTGGCAGCGGATATGGAAGGAGCACAGCAGAAAACCATCAGCCATGTGACACAGGATTCCCGTCAGGCTGGGGAAGGAAGCCTCTTTGTGCCTTTGAAAGGAAAAAACTCCGACGGACATGATTACCTGAAAAGCTGCATGGAAAAAGGCGTTGCCGCATGTTTTACAGAACGTGAAATGACACCGGAAAATGGCTGTGTGCTGCTTTTGGTGGAAAACGCGAGAGCCGCAATGCTCCAGCTGGCGAAATATTACCGCAGCCTGTTTGATATTCCCGTTGTGGGTATCACCGGCAGTGTGGGCAAGACTACCACAAAGGATATGATCGCTTCTGTACTTTCTCAGAAATACAATACTTTGTGGACATTGGGAAATTTCAATAATGACCTTGGTGTGCCTCTGACATTGTTCCGTCTGGAAGAAGGTCATGAAGCTGCTGTCATTGAAATGGGTATGAACCATTTTGGCGAAATCCATCGTCTGGTGGATGCAGTACGTCCTCAAATTGGGGTCATTTCCAATGTTGGCGTTGCGCATATTGAACATCTGGGCAGTCGGGAAGGCATTTTGAAAGCAAAATGTGAATTGTTCGATTTTATGGATGAAAAGAATGTTGCTGTGCTGAACGGTGATAACGATATGCTGGCAACACTGGACGGCAAGCTTTCTCAGAAAGTACGCTGGTTTGGTGTGGAAAACAAACGGGATGTTTACGCTGACAACATCGAGGCTGTTGGTCTGGAACATACCAGATGCACCATTCATACACCAGTGGGCAGCATGGATGTAGTGATTCCTATGCCCGGCGCACACATGGTGCTCAATGCCCTTTCTGCCGTAACTGTAGGGCTGGAAATGGGCTTTACACTGGATGAAATCAAAGGAGGCATTGAAAACTTCGTGCCTACCAAAGATCGCATGACCATTATGCGTTTGGAAAACGGTCTGACATTGCTGAATGATGTATACAACTCTAATCCTGTTTCTGCCAAGGCTTCTTTGGATATCTTGAAAGACGTGGAAGGCAGAAGCGTGGCATTCTTGGGCTTCATGGGAGAACTGGGCGAATTTGCTCCCCAGATGCACAGGGAAGTTGGGGCTTACGCGGCAGAAAAAGGCATTGACCTTTTGATTTGTATTGGCAACCATTCCGACCAGATGGCGGCAGGGGCGAAAGATGCCGGCATGAAAGAAGTGTATCGTTTTGACACACAGGAAGAATTCTGGGAAAAAGGTCTGGATTTGCTGAAAAAAGGAGATACAATTTTGTTGAAAGCATCCCGCAGCATGGGATTTGAAAAAACAGTAGAGAAATTGCAAGGAGTGAAATAAAGTGGGTTCTTTGGAACAGGCGGTTTACGCCATATTGATAGCCTTTGTCATTGGGGTGATTTTGTGTCCCATTCTGATTCCCGTACTGCATAAAATGAAGTTCGGGCAGAATGTCCGGGATGATGGCCCTCAGACACATTTGCAGAAACAGGGTACGCCTACCATGGGCGGTATTGCCTTTTTGATTGCCTTTGTGGTGGCATCCTTCTTCTTTTTGAAGGGGAACACCGACGGCATTGCGGTGGTACTGATGACATTGTGTTATGGTATCATCGGATTTTTGGATGACTATATCAAAGTTGTGAAAAAACGTTCTCTGGGTCTGCGTGCTTGGCAGAAGCTGGCATTGCAGCTTGTTGTAACAGCTGTATTTTGCTGGTATGTGGTTATGCACAGCGGTATTGGCACAGCTATTTACATTCCCTTTACCAATGGCATGGAACTGGATCTGGGCATTTTGTTTGTACCTTTCCTCTTTATTGCGGTACTGGGGACTGTCAATGGTGTCAACCTGACAGACGGTCTGGATGGTCTGGCTGGCGGCGTAACCCTCATTGTTGCGGCGTTCTTCATGATTGTGTCTTGGGCGGCAGGCAGCATGATTTCTCCTGTCTGCGGGGCAATCGTTGGCGCACTGCTGGCATTTTTGCTCTTTAACTGCTATCCTGCCAAAGTGTTCATGGGGGATACAGGCTCTCTGGCACTGGGCGGCTTTGTGGCGGCAACGGCTTTTGTGCTGAAAATGCCTATTTTCATTGTCATTGTCGGCTTTGTTTATCTGTGGGAATCTATCACAGTTATGCTGCAGGTAGGTTGGTTCAAGATTACCAAACGCAAATATGGCGAAGGCAGACGCCTGTTCAAAATGGCGCCTTTCCATCATCATCTGGAACAATGCGGATGGAGAGAAACAAAGGTTGTAACTTTGTTCTATGTAGTAACTGCTCTGCTGTGCCTGCTGGGCTTCTTGGGCAGTAAAGCAATGTTTTAACGGAAAGAAGGAAAAAATCCATGAAATATACAGGAAAACGTGCCCTGGTATGCGGCATGGCAAAAAGCGGTATTGCGGCAGCGGCTCTGCTGCAGAAACTGGGTGCAGTGGTTACATTGCAGGATATGAAAGAACGTGACGCCGTTCCTGCGGCAGCACTGGAACTGGAAAAAGAAGGCGTTACACTCTATACAGGAAAAAATCCCGATGATATTGCATGTGAGCAGGATTTGATTGTACTCAGTCCCGGTATCCCCTGCGACCTGCCTTTTATTATTGCAGCAGAAGCAGCAGGTGTGGAAGTCATCAGTGAAGTGGAACTGGCATACAGAGAAACCACTTGCCCCATCACAGCCATCACAGGCACCAATGGGAAAACAACCACCACAACACTCACAGGGGAAATCATGAAAGCTGTTCGCCCGAACACAGCAGTGGTAGGGAACATTGGTGTGCCTTACAGCGAAAAGGTACAGGGTTTGACAGAGCAGGATTGGGTCGTTGCGGAAATCAGCAGCTTCCAGATGGAAAAAGCAAAAGAATTCCATCCTCACATCAGCGCGGTATTGAATATCACCCCTGACCATCTGAACAGACACAAAACCATGGAAGTTTACATTGCCATGAAAGAACGTGTTTTTGCAAAACAGACAGCAGAAGATTTCTGCATTTTGAATTATGAAGACGAAGCATGCCGCAAAATGGCAGACAAAACTGCTGCAAAGGTATTTTTCTTCAGCAGCGCTCAGCCTTTGGCAGAAGGCATTTACCTGCATGACAAAGATATTTTTGTAAAATGGCAGGGCATTGACGAAAAACTCATTTCTGTGGATGAATTGCAAATTTTAGGCGTTCATAACTATGAAAACGTGATGGCGGCGGCAGCCATGGGCATTTGCGCAGGCGTAGCACTGGATACCATCCGTCAGGTACTGAAATCTTTTGCAGGTGTTGAACACCGTATTGAGTATGTGGCAACCGTGGATGGTGTTGACTACTACAACGACTCCAAGGGCACCAATACAGATGCATCCATCCGTGCTGTCCTTGCGATGCAGAAACCCATTGTGCTCATTGGCGGCGGCTATGACAAAGGCGTTTCTTTTGACGACTGGACAAAACTGTTCCCCGGCAGAGTGAAACATCTGGTGCTCATCGGTGTAACAGCACCGCAGATTCGTGCATCCGCGGAAAAATTTGGTTTTACAGCAATGACAGACTGCGAAACATTCGCGGAAGCTGTAGACCTGTGCAGAGAAAAGGCAGAACCTGGGGATTGCGTGCTCCTTTCTCCTGCATGTGCAAGCTGGGGCATGTTTGATAACTACGAACAGCGCGGCGAAATGTTCAAAGAACAGGTTCGCTCCTATCTGCAGAAATAAACAAAGCGAGGTGGTAACATGGAACAGACCAGACAGGGGAAGGCGGGAAGGAAGCCCCGTAAGAAACGGATTAAGGCGGATACCTATGACTTCGGGCTGTTTTTCGTGGTACTGACGCTGGTATTGTTCGGCGTTGTCATGATCTTCAGCGCCAGTTATTACGACACCATGTCCAGCAAGGAATATGGATATGATATGTTTTATTACCTGAAACGACAGGGTATGTGGGCTGTTGTGGGGACAGTGGGCATGATCGTTGCCATGAATGTGCCTTACCAGCTTTGGAAAAAGTTTTCCAGAATGCTGTACTGGATTTCCAATGGTCTGCTGGCAATCCTGCCTTTGGTCGGGAAAAACGTCAAAGGGCAGACCCGTTGGATTGAAATTGGGCCTTTGCAGTTCCAGCCTTCAGAATTTACGAAGGTTGCCGTTATATTGTATCTGTCCTATTATGTTATCAACCACCGGAAGGAATTGGGCAATCTGAAAGGATTTGCGAAGGCGGCAGGGATTTTGGCAATTCCGGTAGTTCTTATTGCTATGACTAACTTTTCCTCAGCCCTTTTGCTGCTCATGGTTGGTGTGACCATCCTGTTTGTTGCCAGTCCTAGGATTTGGTACTTTGTGGCAGGCGTTGGCGCCTTGGTGCCTTTTGCAGCGGTCATGGTTATCCTGCCGCAGTTCCGTTATCGTCTGACTCGTATCACCACATGGCTTGACCCTTGGTCTGATTTGCAGGGTTCCGGCTATCAGACGGTACAGTCTTTGTATGCAGTGGCATCTGGCGGCCTTTTTGGGCTGGGACTTGGACAGAGCCGACAGAAAACATTTATCCCAGAAGCCCATAACGATATTATTTTTGCCATTATCTGCGAAGAATTGGGGCTGATCGGTGCTGGGCTGGTCATCATCCTTTTTGCGGTGGTGGTTTGGCGAGGTATCCGCATTGCCATGAACGCAAGGGATAATTACGGCATGCTGGTGGCAACGGGCATTACATCTGTTGTGGCTTATCAGGCACTCATTAACATTGGCGTTGTAACCAATACCATTCCCAATACAGGGCAGCCATTGCCGTTCATCAGTTACGGTGGTACAGCGCTGGTATTCCTGATGGGGATGATGGGGATATTATTGAACATATCAAAATATCCAAAGGATATGAAGAATACAGAATAATTTACAAAAAGCTATTGACAAATTTGTTCGTATTGAATAAAATGCTAAAGTATAAGATTCCATACAGCAAAAGCAAAGAAAAAGAGGAGTATGCGGATTCCGTCCCATCAGAGAGAAAAACCCATGGGCTGCAAGGTTTTTTGGGAGCTGGCACGCAGAAGGTAGCTTTGGAGCTGTTCCGCTGAAAAAAAGTAGGCAGAAACGGGTGGTTCCGTTACAGACCGAGAGTGTCCGTCAATTTTTTTGACGGGAAATAAGGTGGTACCGCGAGCTTTCGTCCTTTGGGAGGAAAGCTCTTTTTTTATGAAACGAAGGAGGAGAAAACGTGAGAGAACTGGCAAAGAATTTTGATCCCGCAGCAGTAGAGGACAGACTCTATGCGATGTGGATGGAAAAGAAATATTTCCACACAAAAATTGATAAAAGCAAAAAACCTTATTGTATCGTAATGCCGCCCCCGAACATCACTGGGCAGCTGCACATGGGTCACGCACTGGACAACACCATGCAGGATATCCTGATCCGTTGGAAAAGAATGGCTGGCTACAATGCACTGTGGGTTCCCGGCATTGACCATGCAAGTATTTCCACAGAACTGAAGGTTGTACAGAAAATGGCTTCCGAAGGCCTGACAAAAGATGATGTAGGCCGTGAAGGTTTCCTGGAACGTGCTTGGGCTTGGAAAGAAGAATACGGCGGCATCATCCTGAATCAGCTGCGGAAACTGGGCTGCTCCTGTGACTGGGAAAGAGTGCGCTTCACCATGGACGAAGGCTGCTCCGACGCCGTTCTGGAAGTATTCTGCCGTCTGTATGAAAAAGGTTATATCTATCGTGGTGAAAAGATCATCAACTGGTGCCCTGAATGTCAGACTACCATTTCTGACGCAGAAGTAAACCATGTGGAAACAGCAGGTCATTTCTACCACATTGAATATCCTATCGTAGGCTCTGATGAAAGACTGCGTCTGGCAACTACCCGTCCTGAAACAATGATGGGCGACGTTGCTGTTGCAGTTCATCCTGAAGACGAACGTTATCAGCACCTCATCGGCAAAACATGTATCCTGCCTCTGATGGATAAAGAAATCCCCATTGTTGCGGATGAATATGTTGACCGTGAATTCGGTACTGGTGTTGTAAAAATCACACCTGCTCACGACCCTAACGACTTTGAAGTTGGTGTACGTCATAACCTGCCTCGTATCAATGTTATGAACGACGACGGCACCATGAACGAAAAAGCAGGCAAATACGCAGGCATGGATCGTATGGAAGCCAGAAAAGCAGTGGTAGCAGACCTGAAAGAACAGGGCTATCTGGTAGAAATCGAAGACATTACTCATGCAGTAGGCTGCCATGAAAGATGTAATGTTCCCATCGAGCCCCTCATCAAACTGCAGTGGTTCGTACGCATGGACGAACTGGCAAAACCTGCTATGGAAGTATACGAACAGCAGAAACTGCGTTTTGTTCCCGATCGTTTCGGTAAAGTATATATGCATTGGCTGGAAAATATCCGTGACTGGTGTATTTCCCGTCAGCTGTGGTGGGGTCATCGTATTCCCGCTTACTACTGCGAAGAATGTGGTCATATCACTGTAAGCAAACATGCACCTGAAAAATGTGAAAAATGCGGCAGCACAAAACTGCATCAGGATGAAGATACACTGGATACATGGTTCAGCTCCGCTCTGTGGCCTTTCTCCACACTGGGCTGGCCCAATGAAACAGAAGATCTGAAACACTTCTATCCTACCAGCACACTGATTACTGGCTATGACATCATCTTCTTCTGGGTTGTTCGTATGGTATTCTCCGGTATGGAAAATATGCACGAAGTACCTTTCCATGATGTATTGATCCATGGTCTGATCCGTGACGATCAGGGCAGAAAATTCTCCAAGTCTCTGGGCAACGGTATTGATCCTCTGGAGGTTATTGCAAACTATGGCGCTGACCCTCTGCGTCTGATGCTGATTACTGGCAACGCACCCGGTAACGATATGCGTTTCTATTGGGAAAGACTGGACAACTGCCGTAACTTCTGCAACAAGATCTGGAACGCAAGCCGTTTCGTGATGATGAACATGGACGAAAAACAGGAAACAAAACTGCTGATGCTCACATCCGCAGATAAATGGATTTTGTCCAAAGTCAACACACTGGCAAAAGATGTTTCCGAAAATCTGGAACATTATGAACTGGGTCTGGCAGCACAGAAGATCTACGATTTCCTTTGGGATGAATTCTGTGACTGGTATATTGAAATGGTAAAACCTCGTCTGTACAACAAAGACGACAGCACAAGAGAAGCAGCACTGTGGACACTGAAAACAGTTCTCATCAATGCGCTGAAGATGCTGCATCCGTTCATGCCTTATATTACAGAAGAACTGTTCCAGCATATCCAGGACGAAGAAGAAAGCATCATGATTTCCGATTGGCCTGTTTATAAAGAAGAATGGAACTATCAGGAAAACGAAAAAGAAATTGATGCCATCAAGGAAGCTGTTCGCAACATCCGTAACATCCGTGCTGAAATGAATGTTGCACCTTCTAAGAAAGTTCAGGTATTTGTTGTTTCCGATAAGGAAGAAGTAAGAAATATCTTTGAACACAGCAAAGTATTCTTCAAAACACTGGGTCATGCCAGCGAAGTAACTGTACAGGCTGATAAAGCAGGTATCGGTGAAGATGCTGTTTCCGTAGTGACCAGCGATGCAACCATCTACATGCCTCTGGCAGAACTGGTTGACATTGAAAAAGAAGTAGAGCGTCTGACAAAAGAAAAAGAAAAGATGCTCAAAGAAATCGAAAGAGTAGAAAAGAAACTGGCAAACCAGGGCTTTGTATCCAAAGCGCCTCAGAAAGTCATTGACGAAGAAAAGGCAAAAGAAGAAAAATACAGAGCAACACTGGCACAGGTGGAAGAACGTCTGGCACAGCTTCAGAAATAATGAGATGAAAAAAAGGGATAAAACCGAAAGGTTTTATCCCTTTTTTATATGGTTTTATCTTTAAAAAATACTGATATAAAAAACAGCATGGATTTTTCCATGCTGTTTTGTGTGTATCACCTTTTTTCTACATAAGTTTTCAGGATTTCTACCACATCATCCAGGCTGATCTTGGAGGTGTTGATGGACAGGTCATAGTTTTCCAGTTTGCCCCATTTTCTGCCTGTGAAGTAGTTGTAGTATCCGGCACGTTTTTTGTCTGTTTTCAAAACGGCACTTTCCACATTTTTTGCATCCAGTCCATACAGCTCAACAGCACGTTTGACGCGGTCTTCCAGTTCCGCATGGATGAATACGTTGATGCAGTTGGGGTTTTCAGCCAGAACGTAGTCTGCAGAGCGTCCAACGATGACACAGCTGCCCTGTTCAGCCACTTCTTTGATGACTTGAGACTGTACCAAGAAGATTTTTTCATTCAAAGGCAGACCGTAGGAATCTACAGTGGGTGTTAATGTAGTCAAAGAAAGGAGCAGATTGCCTGTGGAAACAGATTCCGCTTCCTTGAAGCATTCTTTAGACAGACCAGTTTTTTCTGCTGCCAGATTGATCAGTTCGTTGTCGTAAAAAGGAATGTTCAGCGCTTCTGCAAGTTTTTGCCCGATAATTCTGCCGCCGCTGCCATATTGACGGCTGATGGTGATGATTTTGTGATCCATAATGACTCCCCCTCCAAAGTACCGCACAGCCAAAGAATGGGACGGTTCTTCCAAAATTTTATTACTTTTATTATACAATAAATACAAAAAACTTACAACCGAAATCAAGAATTGTGACTTGACCAGAGAGAGAAAAAGGTTCATAATATGTTTAGCAAGCTAAATAAAAAGAGGTGTAATTTTATGGATAACAGTTTTCATCACTGCCTGCTTTTGGCACAGACGGTGTTTCAAAAACAGGTGGTATTGGAAGCGGCAGAGCAGGGGCTTCTGCCAGGACAGTCAAAAATACTGGATTATCTGCTCAGTCATGACGGATGCGAACAAAAAGCATTAGGAGAAGCTTTTCATCTGGAGGCTGCAACAGTGACAGGTATCCTCCGCAGAATGGATGAGGCAGGACTCATCGAAAAGCATGCAAAAGAGGGAAATCGGAAATCCCAATATGTGTTTTTGACGGAAAAGGGCAGGAAGATGGCTGCTGAAACAGTACGCCCTATTATGAAATCCTGTGAAGAACAGGCTTTGGATGGAATTACAGAAGAAGAAAAAGCCATTTTGTTGAAAGGGCTGAAGAAAATTTACGAGAATATGACGAAGGGAAGCAAAAGATAATGGAGAAAGCAAAACGATATATTGTATTTTTTATTGGACTATTCATCAATGCGCTAGGGATTAGTTTTATCACGAAGGCGGATTTGGGGACATCACCCATTTCCAGTATCCCCTATACATTGAGTTTATATTTCCCCTTTACATTAGGGGAATTTACGGTGGCGTTCAGTGTATTTTTGATTCTGTTGCAGATTTTATTGCTGCGGAGCAGATTTGAAAAGATACAGTTGTTGCAGATACCTGTATCTTTGATTTTTGGGTATTTCATCGACTTTACCATGAATCTGCTGTTCTTTCTGGCACCACAGAGTTATCCGGCAAAACTGGTTTCTCTGTTCATCGGCTGTTTGATTCTGGGCTTTGGTGTATACACAGAAGTGTTGGCAAACGTAGTTATGCTGCCAGGCGAAGGTTTTGTAAAGGCAGTTTGTACTGCTTTTAACCGAGAATTTGGTAAGACCAAAGTATGTTTTGACGCCAGTATGTCCATCGGTGCGGCAGTGATTTCTTTGGTACTGTTCCATCATTTGGAAGGCGTCAGAGAAGGTACCATCATTTCCGCTTTGCTTATCGGCACCATTGCTGGATTTTACGGCAGAAAACTTTCTTTCCTTCCCGGACTGCTTTTTGGTGAAAAGAAAGCTGAAGAAGGCGAAAAAGAAGAAGAAAAGGCAGAACCGGAAAATGGTCTTGTCATCACCATTGCCAGAGAATATGGCAGCGGCGGACATGACATCGGCAAAGCACTGGCAAAAGAATTGGGCATTCCTTTTTACGACAGAAGCCTCATTGACATGACAGCAAAGGAAAGTGGTTTTTCCAGAGATTTTGTAGAGAAAAACGAACAGGCGGTACATAACCCTGTGCTGCAGAAAGTACTGGCACAGTTCTATGCTTATTCCGGTGATGATGTGCCGCCGGCAGACAGACTGTTTCTGGCAGAGTGGAAAGTCATTTCCGAAATTGCGGCAAAGGGAAGCTGTGTCATTGTAGGACGCTGTGCCGATGTCATTCTGCGTCATCGTCCCCATACCATCCGTCTTTTCATTCATGCGCCAGAAGAATTTCGCAGACATCGGGCAGAAACCAGCTATGGTTTGACAGAAGGAGAAGCGGCGGAAAAAGTCCGCACCATCAATGAAGAACGGGCAAGACATTATAAAAAATACACTGGCGGCAGCTGGGGCAGTGCAGAAAACTATCATTTGTCTGTGGACAGCTCCCTTTGCGGCGTGGAAGACTGTGCAAAACTGCTGGTAGAATTTGTTCAGAAGGTGGAAAAGAACACACTTTAAGGCCTTTTCGCAGAAAACCCATGTTTTTTTGCGGTTAAACTTTACTTTTTCCGCAAAAATGGTATGATAATAGAGGAAAATTTTTATCTGTAAGGAGATTTATCAATATGGGAGAATCAATTACCGGCTTGAAAAGAAGCCACATGTGTTGCCATGTCAATGAAACTATGATTGGTCAGGAAGTGACCGTTATGGGGTGGGTACAGCGTCGCCGTGACTTGGGTCAGCTGATCTTTATCGCTCTGCGTGACAGAACAGGTCTGGTACAGATTGCCATCGACGGCAATACCGCACCCAAAGAAATTTTTGAAAAAGCTGAAACCGTTCGCAGTGAGTACACACTGGCTGTACGCGGTATTGTTACCGCCAGAACAGAAGGCAATATCAACCCTAACATGAAAACAGGGAAAATCGAAATCATTGCTTCTGAACTGCGTATCCTGTCTGAATCTGAAACAACACCTTTCCAGATTGAGGACAATATTACAGTGAAAGACGATCTGCGTCTGAAATATAGATATCTGGATTTGAGAAGACCTTGCCAGCTGAAGAATATCGTTCTGCGTCATCAGGTGGTACAGGCTCTCCGTGCCTTCCTGAACAACGAAGGCTTCTTGGAAATCGAAACACCTATCCTGGGTAAATCCACACCGGAAGGCGCCAGAGACTATCTGGTTCCCAGCCGTGTGCATCCTGGTAACTTCTACGGCCTGCCCCAGTCCCCTCAGCTGTACAAACAGCTGCTGATGGTTTCCGGTATGGATCGTTATTATCAGATTGCAAAATGCTTCCGTGACGAAGACCTGCGTGCAGACAGACAGCCTGAATTCACACAGGTGGATATGGAACTGTCCTTCATTGATGTGGACGATATCATCGACATCAACGAAAGACTGATGCAGAAAGTATTCAAAGACATCATGAATGTAGACGTGCAGTTGCCCCTGCAGCGCATGACCTATAAAGAAGCTATGGAACGCTTCGGTTCCGATAAGCCCGACGTACGTTTCGGCATGGAACTGGTAAACATTTCCGATGTAGTAGCCGGTACAGACTTTGTGGTATTCAAATCCGCACTGGAAGCTGGCGGCAGTGTACGCGCCATCAACGCAAAAGGCTGCGGTTCTTTCCCCAGAAAGAAAATCGACTCTCTGGTTGAATTTGTTAAAACATATCGTGCAAAAGGTCTGGCTTGGATTGTTGTCAACGAAGACGGCAGCCTGAAATCCCAGATTGCAAAATTCTTCACACCTGAAAAATTGCAGGAAATCGTGGATAAAATGGAAGGCAAACCTGGCGACTTGATCCTGATCTGTGCAGATAAGGACAAAGTAGTATTCGACTCTCTGGGCGCTCTGCGTCTGGAACTGTCCAAGATGCTGGAACTGACCAGACCCGATGACTTCCGTTTCCTTTGGATCACAGAATTCCCTATGCTGGAATGGGACGAAGAAGAAAACAGATTTGTGGCAGTACACCATCCGTTCACAGCACCTATGGACGAAGACCTGGAACTGCTGGATACAAACCCCGGCGCTGTTCGTGCGAAAGCATACGACATCGTACTGAATGGTTACGAACTGGGCGGCGGCTCCATCAGAATCCACCGCAGAGATATTCAGCAGAAAATGTTCGAACTGCTGGGCTTCACACAGGAAGATGCTCAGGAACGTTTCGGCTTCCTGTTGGATGCCTTCAAATACGGCGTACCCCCTCATGGCGGTCTGGCATTCGGTCTGGACAGAATCATCATGCTCATGAGCAATGCGCCTAGCATCCGTGACGTTATCGCATTCCCTAAGGTAAAGGATGCTTCCTGCCCTATGACAGATGCGCCTAACGTTGTAGACCAGAAACAGCTGGATGAACTGGCAATCTGCTTCAATGAAGAAATTCTGAAAGCTGCTGCGGCAGAAACAGAAGAAGCGTAATTTAGTTTTTTCTAAAAAAGATTATGATAAAAGCACAAGGTCTCTTATGATAAGAGGTTTTGTGCTTTTTTGATGGATTTGTAATGTTTTGTCAAAAAGATTCCTTTTTGCTATAATAAATAAAATGAAAAGGAGGATGCTAAATGAAATATAATCAGATGCTTTATGAGAAAGTAAATGAAAAATATCAGAATATAGCAACTAGTCAAATATCAGATCAGATTTTTTGTAAAGAAGTAGAAAAACATATTATTGCTAGTAAAGGGGAAGAAAAAGAAATATGGGAAAGTTTATATCTTAGTACACTACTTGAAGGTATTTCAAGAGGATATACCAACTATAATATAAAAGAATTAGAATCCCGACTAGAGTATCAAGCATTTAAGCGAGTATTACGAAGAGCAGAAGTACAACATTTTCTTTATAGGGCGGTATTGCATCTTTGGAATGAAGAAAATAGCGAAGTTTTTCCATTATTAGCGGAATATTTAGATGGTTTTGAAGATATCAGAATAAAGCCATTGACAGAGTTTGAATTTTTGAATAATTTTGTACTTCCGTTGAAAAATGGATATTCTGGAATGTGGAATCAGATTGCTGCATTGTTGAAAAAATATGGAACTAGTGAGGATATCGTTGCAATGTGCTATGCTCTGGAGAAATATTATTACCATGAGAAATGGGAAGAGGTAACAGATGTCTTAGCAATAGTATTACAAAAGAATCCTGATTTTTCGATAGCAAAAGAGCTTCTTGCAAATGTGTATTATGAAATGAAATATTGGAAAAACGCGATTTTTTATTATCAGCAGGTTGAAGATTTGGAAATCAATGAGAGAATCGTTTATCCGGAAGCAATTTATTTTAATATCGCATGGGCATATTCGAAAATAAGAGATTATAAGCAGGAAGAATTATATTACAGAAAAGCTTTGGATATGATGCCCAATTATCCCAATGCGAAAAATAATCTGGGATGGTCTTTGCTGAAACAAAAGAAATATGAGGAAGCGGAGCAGGTTTTAAGGGAATGCGTAGAAGAAGAACGGGATTTTCCTTACTCAATCAATAATCTGTGTGAAAGTTTGATGCGTCAGGAAAAATTAGAGGATTTAACTGTTTGTGTAAATAGCTATCATCATAAAATTGGAAAATGGCAATTAAAAAATATAGAAAAAAAGACGGGGTTAACTTTTGATTTTGATAAAAAGGAAAAACAGGAACCAGAAGAAAAGAATATACATAGTTCTGGTCAGGAAACACAGTTCAGTAATGAAAGGCTTTTGGAAGAGGAGTTATGGAATCGTTTGGAACAGGGCAAAGATGTATTTGGAATGCATTTGAGAATTTATGAGGGTCCAAAAGGTTACGGAAGACAGTTCATCATACCAGTAGGGCGTTTAGATTTGTTGGCTGTTGATGAGCATGGAAATTATTATGTAATTGAATTAAAAAAAGATTCGGGATATAAAGACGCATATGAGCAAACAGTTTCTTATGTTAAATGGATTCAAAAAAATATGGCAAAGAAAAGTCAAAAAGTATATGGGATTATTTGCTTAAATCAACCTACGCAAGAGTTGATAGATAAAGTAAGAAATGATAAAAATATGCGTTTATTTGAATATCATATCCATTATCAAGAAATCAAATAAATAAAAAAACTGTCTTACGACAGTTTTTTATTTATTTGATTTCCAAAATAGCACGGGAAAAGGAAGTGGAAATGTGTTTGAGGCGGTTTTCCGCGAATCCAATCTGTTTCATTTGCTGCAAATCTCCTTGGTCTTTTGGGCGGTTCTTTCGGCTCTTTTTGGCGTAAACAAATTCCAAAGAAGTGCAGTACAGTTTTTGCCCATTAGGCAGGGAATATGCAGTGATATAATCTTCTGGCGCAAGATTGGGCAGGCAGAGGGTCACAAGGCTGTCTTTGGTGCTGAAATCAGCAGTGGTGAAATCCCGTTGGAAAAGACTGCTGTTTTCTGTGAAAAAAGGGGTAAAGCTGACAGGCAGACCATTCAGAAAGATTTCTGTGCCAAAATCTATCTTTTCTTTGTTGCAGGGGAGGAACAGAGAATCATGGGTTTGGTCATAAAGTCCCTGTTCTTTGAGGAAAGCGCGGATGGTTTCCATTTCCGAAAGAGGAACCACGAAATCAATATCACTATGGAGTCTGTGGGAATCTTCGCCGGAAATCACCCAAGGCACAAGACCGCCGGCAAGAAATAGTTTTCCTTTCAGTTTGGGATGAAGCCCCAAGGCAAGGGCTTTTTCTTTCACAAAATCACAGGGAAACATATCCATTCTCCTTTCTGATGGCGCATGATTTTTCTATCTCTCATCATAGGATATTAGAAGGAAAGACGCAATATTTCGGCAGGATTTTTGTTTTGTATTGTATTTTTTGGCATAAACATTTAAAATGGAAAAGAAGTGCAGAAAAAGGAGGAGCCTATGAGAAGCTATGCAGATGCCCATTGTGATACTGTGGTGAAAGCCATGGAAGCAGGAGAGAATATGCTGGAATTTTCAGGACAGCTGAATCTGGAAAAGCTTGCTGCCTATGGTTCGGCAGTACAGATTTTTGCCATTTGGCTGGAACCGAGGTACTATCCCATTGCCATGCGGCAGACTGTGAAATATCTGGACTATTATCTGGAACAGATGGAGCGGTACAAAGAACGTGTTGGCATGGTGAGAAAGTTTTCGGATATTCTGGAAAACAAAAAACATGGTAAGCTCTCTGCTATATTATCTCTGGAAGGCGGCGAAGCCCTAGAAGGAGAAATCTCAGCTCTGCGGATGTATCATCGTTTGGGTGTGAGACTTATGACATTGACATGGAACCATAGAAACGCCCTGGCAGACGGTGTGGCAGAAAGAGGCACTGGTGGGGGACTGACCACTTTTGGCAAAGCTGTTGTGAAAGAAATGGAACGGCTGGGCATGATGGTGGATGTGTCCCATTTGACAGACGTCGGATTTTATGATGTGGCAAAAATGGCAGAACAGCCTTTTGTGGCAAGTCATTCCAATGCACGGGCAATCTGTCCCCATCCACGGAATCTGACAGACGAGCAGCTGAAAATCATCGGTGAAATGGATGGTTTTGTGGGGCTGAATTTTTATCCGCCTTTTGTAGGGGAGAAAAACGCAGTGACACAGGATGATCTGCTGCGGCAGCTGACCCACATGCTGAATTTGGCTGGTGAGGATGCTGTGGGACTGGGCAGTGATTTTGACGGCATTGATGTGACGCCGACAGACCTGCGAGCGGTAGAGGATATGGCACTTTTTCTGGAACGGATGGAACAGGAATTTGGCAGCCAACTGGCAGAAAAAATACGAGAGAAAAATTTCCTGCAGGTGGCAGAAAGGGTATGGAAATAAGGAGGTAACATGAAACGGGTTATTATCAGCGTTGTGCTGCTTTTTGTCATTGCCGGATTGTTCCTTGTGAGCATCAACGGCATTGCTCCTCATCCTTATACAGAGGCGGAGCTGGAAACGGTCTTTTTGGAAAAGGCTGAGGAAAACGGGCTTTCTCTGGAAGAAGGCTATGAAGTGGTTGAGAAAAAACATGCCAACAGCATGACTTATCTGATGGAAGATGTCAACGGCAATCATGCATGGGGAACCTATGTAATGACGCCGTTGAATGAAAAGTATAAATCTTATGATTTCTATACAGATCAGATGAATCTAGTGGAAGGCAGCCCTTATACTTATATGGTAAATGACGGCATTATGAAATATGACATCACAGTGTCTTTTGATGGAGATCTTTCCATCGAAGGCTCTGAAAAGGCACAGTCTGTACTGTCCCTGAAAATGCTGTCCCTGAGTTTTGGTATTATGGTAATTCTTGCAAATCTGGTGCTGAATGGTGCCAGAAAAGGCAAATTTGATTAAACAAAAGAAATGAGGTAGAGAAAATGGAAGTATCTAAAAGAGCACAGAGCATCAAAGCATCCAGCACACTGGCAATCTCTGCAAAAGCGGCAGAATTGAAGGCACAGGGTAAGGATATGGTTACATTTGGTGTAGGGGAACCGGATTTTGATACCCCTGCACATATCAGAGAAGCAGCGAAAAAAGCCATTGACGAAGGCAAAACAAGATATACACCTGCGGCAGGTACTCCTGCACTGCGGAAAGCTGTTTGTGACAAGCTGAAAAAAGATAATGGTCTGGATTATGAACCTGCACAGGTTGTTATCAGCAACGGCGCAAAACACTCCCTGATGAACGCATTTATGGCAATTTTGAATGAAGGGGATGAAGTCATCATTCCTGCGCCTTTCTGGCTGAGCTATGCGGAAATGGTGAAAATTGCAGGCGGTATGCCTGTAGTGGTGCATACAAAGAAAGAAAACAACTTTATGCTGACAAAAGAAGAACTGGAAGGCGCTTATACAGCAAAAACAAAAGCACTGATTCTGACCAGTCCTTCCAACCCTACTGGCATGATTTCTTCTCTGGAAGATCTACAGATGGTGGCAGACTTTGCGGTATCCCATGATGTTTTCGTAATTTCCGATGAAATTTATGAAAAACTCATTTACGATGAAGGCAAAAAACATATCAGCATTGCTTCTTTGAGCAAAGAAATCTATGACAGAACCATCGTTATCAACGGTGTTTCCAAGAGCTATGCAATGACAGGCTGGAGAATCGGTTTTGCGGCTGCACCTCTGGAAGTGGCAAAACTCATGGCTTCTTTGCAGTCCCACATGGCTTCCAATCCTAACTCCATCGCACAGGAAGCAACCCTGGCAGCACTGGAAGGTCCTCAGGACTGTGTAGCTGAAATGTGCAAAGAATTTAAGAAAAGACGAGATTATATCTATGAAAGAGAAGAAGCAATCCCCATGATTTCCGCGCTGAAACCAGAAGGTGCATTCTATCTGTTTGTGGATGTATCCGGCACTTACGGGAAAAGCTATGAAGGTACAGAAATCCACTCTGCGGCAGATTTCGCTGCAATTTTGATCGCGGAAAAATATGTGGCAGTGGTTCCTTGTGCAGACTTTGGCATGCCTGACTATATCCGTCTGTCCTATGCAACAGATATGGAACAGATCAAAAAAGGTATGGACCGCATCGAAGAAATGGTAAAAGCATTGGCATAAATCCATAAGGAGATGGCAATATGAGCTATGAAGTGTTGGAAAGCAAACTGACTTATGAAGGCAAGATTGTGAAAGTAACAGTGGATAAGCTGCAGATGCCTGACGGCAAAGCGGCTTATCGGGAAACAGTTATCCGCGGCAAAAACGCAGCGGCAGCACTTGCTGTGGATGCAGAAGGCAAGATCATTTTTGTGAGACAGTATCGTCATGCCTTTAAAGAAATGCTGCTGGAAATTCCCGCAGGGGTGCTGGAAGAAGGGGAAGAACCCAGTGAAGGCATTAAACGGGAACTGGCAGAAGAAACAGGCAATCTGGCAGGAAATATGGAATTTATCTGTGAAATCTATCCTACAGTAGGATTCTGTACAGAGAAGATTTTCCTGTATTTTGCTTCTGATCTGACACCTTGCCCTTGTTGTTTTGACGAGGATGAGTTCATTGAAGTGGAACGGTATACACCGGAAGAAGCCATGGAAATGATCTACAAAGGGGAAATCAAGGACGCAAAGACTGTTGCTGCAATTTTTGCGTACATGACCAGACATAAATAAAAAAGACGAGCCATAACCTTATAACAGGAGATAAAATGTGATGAGGTGAGGCTATGTATCCAAAAAAGAAAACATCGGCAGAAAGAGGGCAAATGATTTTTATGATTGTTTGCCTTTCTTTTTTGTTAGGGACAGTAGGCGGTGCGGTGGCTGCCAATTTAGCAGGACGAAGCGGTGAAGAAACGCTGGTGCGGTTTTTGCAGGAGCATCTGACGGCAGGGGGAGATTCCTCTTTCTGGTATACTTTCTGGAAATATATGAAGTATGATCTGCTTATCTGGGCAGGAGGATGGCTTTCCATGGGGGTATTCATTTCTGGGTGTGTCTGCCTGTTTCGGGGGATTTCTCTGGGCTTTACGGCGGCAATGCTCATGGCAAGCTATGGTGGCAAAGGGGTCTGGCTGACCATATTGGGGATTTTGCCACAGAATTTACTGTTGATTCCAGCCTATGTTGCCATGACAACGGTGTCGGTTTATTATCTTTTTGCATGGGGAGAAGAAGGTGCCAGAAAGAATGCAAGCAAACGAGAAAAACGGCGTCGGCAGACAGAATACTGCATATTATTGATTGCTTCTGTATTGCCTATAGTGGTGGCAAGTGGCATAGAAGTGGGGTTGATTCCTGCTTTTATGGCGTATTTAACCTAAAAGTGACGGTGAAAAGAGGTCAGAATGGCGAATTTTGCAGGATACAGTGGAAAATTATGAAAAAAATATCGACAATTATGAAAAAAGTATTTATAATTTATGAAAGACTATTATTGTCTTTCTGATCTGAAGGGGTTATGAATATGAAAGAAAATCTGGCTGCTTTTCGCATGTATCTGCAAAATGTGAAAAAGTCATCTGAAAATACCATATTGTCATATTTGCGGGATCTGCGGGGATTCTGCGGTTTTATGGAAAACTTGGGCGTATGTGAGGTTTCCCAAATCAACCGCACCAATGTTATGGCGTATGTATATGAACTTCAAAATCAGCATAAGGCATCTACCACCATTTTTCGGAATTTGGCGTCTATCCGTGCATTTTTTTATTTTCTTATGGGGCAGGGTATTGTGAAGGAAAATCCTGCTGTGGATTTGGAACTGCCCAGAGAAGAACGGAAAGTGCCGAAGATTATGACTTTGGAGCAGGTGGAAAAGCTGTTGGAACAGCCTAAGACCAGTGATGCAAAAGGTCTGCGGGATAAAGCCATGCTGGAAGTCCTTTATGCCACAGGTATCCGTGTATCGGAACTGGTCTCTCTCCATGTGGATGATGTGAATTTGCCATTTGAATACATCCGTTGTACCACAGGCAATAAAAGCCGGATGATTCCCATTGGCACAAAAGCCAAAGAGGCACTTTGGGAATATCTGAAAAAAGGACGGGTACAGCTCATTCATGATCCGGAAGAAACGGTGCTGTTTTTGAATTACGGCGGCAAGAAAATGACAAGACAGGGATTCTGGAAGATAGTCAAGAATTATGCCGAAGAAGCAGGGATTTCTGGAGAGATCACTCCCCACATTCTGCGCCATTCTTTTGCGGTGCATCTGCTGGAAAATGGGGCAGATCTGCGCTCTGTACAAGAAATGCTGGGACATTCGGATATTTCCACAACTCAGATTTATACGAAGCTGAACAATACCAAAATCAAAAGTGTATATGCAAAAGCCCATCCTCGGGCATGAGTACATAAAAACGAAAGCTGGAATCCTTGGAACTGCAAAGATTTCAGCTTTTTTTGTGCAAAAAAAGAGAGGATTTTGAAAATCCTCTCTTGTAAGTTGCGCATCTATATCAAATTTGATATATACTTGCAGATCTTTTAGATCTCAATCTTTGCCCCCATGAGTTTCGCAAATTCAGCAACGATAGCAGCGTCGCCGGGCCATGCGGGTGCAGTAACCAGATTGCCGTCTACAACTGCTTTGTCTGCGTCTACAGCTACATATTCGCCGCCTGCCAATGTGATGTCAGGGCCAACAGCGGGATAAGCAGTTGCTTTTTTACCTTTGAGTACGTTGGCTGCAGTCAAGATCTGAGGACCATGGCAGATTGCAGCAACTGGTTTATTTGCAGCGAAGAATTCCTGTACAATTTCAATTACTCTGGGTGTCAATCTCAGGTATTCGGGAGAACGTCCGCCGGTGATGAATAAGCCAGCATAATCGGCTGTATCTACAGCGTCAAAATCTGCTGTCAAAGCGAAGTTATGACCTCTTTTTTCGGAGTATGTCTGTTCTCCTTCGAAGTCGTGAATTGCGGTACGGATAATGTCACCTGCTTTTTTTTCGGGGCAAACTACATCAACCTGATAACCCAGAACCTGCAGAGCCTGAAAAGGTACCATGGTTTCATAATCTTCCGTAAAATCTCCAGCCAACATTAAAACTTTCTTTCCCATTGTAATCTCCTCCTTTGTTGCCCCGAAGGGCACATATATTTCTATGTGAATATATGTTATGTATTTATATAAATACAGTATAAACCTGTTGGAAGTAAAATGCAAGAGTTTGATGAAAAATTCACAAAAAAACACTGTATACCAAAAAGATACACAGTAATGTCAGACAAAATGGCGCCATTGACAGCAGAGAAAAAAAAGCATACTATGGTCTTGCAGAGATAAAAACACGATCCGGTTGGTAGTCCGGATGCGGCAAAAGCCGTCAGTAACCTGCCTCCTTGGTTGTCCCTTCTTTGTGCAGTAAAAACAAAAGGAGGAATGACCATGGAAAAGGTCAAAGTGACAATGACTGTACTTTTTGAGGAGCCTTTCTGGATCGGCATTTACGAGCGCGAGGATGGAGAATGCTATCAAGCGGCAAAGATCCTTTTTGGTGCGGAGCCAAAGGGGCTGGAAGTGCAGGAATATCTGCTGAAAAATGTGTATCATCTTTCTTTTGGCACAGGCGAGAAAAGTCAGCTTTTTGACAGGCAGACCCGTAAGAATCCCAAACGAATACAACGGGAAATCCGTAAGCAGACAAGAGAAAAGGGAACAGGCACCCGTGCCCAGCAAGCCATACAGGCGCAGCGAGAGGAGAGAAAGCTCCAAAAACGCATCATCCGCAAGGAAGATAAGCTGGCAGAAGAAAAAGAACGGTTTTTGCAGAAACAACAAAAGAAACGCGAAAAACATCGTGGACACTAAAAGGAGAAATGCTTCATGAGAATTGGTTCAGGATATGACGTACATAAACTGGTGGAAAACAGAGATCTGATTTTGGGCGGTGTCAACATTCCTTATGAAAAAGGGCTGCTGGGACATTCCGACGCGGATGTGCTGCTTCATGCTATTATGGATGCCCTGTTGGGAGCGGCAGCACTGGGGGATATCGGCGGACATTTTCCCGATACAGACCCGGCATACAAAGGCGCAGACAGTAAAAAATTATTATCCTGCGTTTGGGACTTGATTTCCCAGAAAGAATATTGTATAATGAACATCGACGCAACAGTAATTGCTCAGCGTCCGAAATTGAAGCCTTATATCCCTGAGATGCGGAAGAATATCGCGGATATTCTCCACATAGATATAGATCAGGTCAATGTGAAGGCCACAACAGAGGAAGGGCTGGGATTTACCGGCGCAGGAGAAGGCATTGCTGCTTCGGCTGTATGTCTTCTGGAAAAAACGAAATAAGCCAAAAGTGATGATGGAAAAGAGTAGTCCTTTTATCACCTGCCAGAGAATAACGGCCGTGGTGAAAGGCGATGAAATTTGAGTTTCCAGGGAACTGGGAGTTTGAGTGGCACCGTCTTAAGATACATGGGTGAGAGCCGTTTACAGAATGAGGAGGATGAAGTGCGTTCCTGAACTGAACAGGCGAACCATTTTTATTTTGCAGTAGCCTGATTCCGATGACAACGTTACAGTCGATCAAGTGAGGCGGTATCTTTTTTCTTAGGAAAAACAGACCGTCTAAGTAAAGTGGAACCACGGAGTATAACAGCTTCGTCTTTACAGTGTTTGTAAAGACGGGGCTTTTTCTTTTTGGGGAAACAGAGAAGAAAAGCGCAGGAACACCTTATTTCGTGCTGTAATATCATAAAAAAGAATATCAGTATCGAGAGGAGAAACCCAACATGAACACAAGAGAACTCAAAGCAAGAATTGAAGAAATGATTGATGTCATTAAGGAAAAAGATCCTGCCATCAGAAGCAACATCGAAGTGATTCTCTACCCCAGTTTCTGGGCAGTGATCAACCACAGAATTGCCCACAGCTTCTACAAAAAGAAACACTTTTTTATTGCCAGAGCCATTTCTCAGATTTCCAGAGGACTGACAGGCATTGAAATCCATCCCGGCGCACAGATCGGCAAACGCTTCTTCATTGACCACGGCATGGGCGTTGTCATTGGGGAAACAGCCGAAATCGGCGACAATGTGATGCTGTACCATGGTGTAACACTGGGCGGTACCGGTAAAGACAAAATCAAACGCCATCCTACCATTGGCGATAACGTGCTCATCGGTGCGGAAACCATTGTGCTGGGGCCCATCAACATTGGTTCTAACACAAAGATTGGTGCAGGTTCCGTTGTATTGGAAGACATTCCTGCCAATGTAACAGCTGTTGGCTCTCCCACAAAGATTGTGAGAAAAGACGGTATGCGCATCAAACCTACAGACCCTTCTGAATTTACAAAGGCGAAAAAACACGCAGTTTGAGAAACAGAAAAGAAAACGGGAAGAATTATGGAAAATATGCTTGCACAGCCCGTTTTTGTGATATAATGTAACTTAGAAAGATATGGTTTAAAAAAGGAAGGATGAACGACCATGAAAGTATATAATACACTGACAAGACAGAAAGAAGAATTTATTCCCCGTGAGGAAGGCAAGGTAAAAATGTACGTTTGCGGCCCTACCGTATATGACTATATCCATATCGGCAACGCTCGCCCTTACGTTGTATTTGATACCGTAAGAAGATACTTGGAATACAAAGGTTATGATGTTACTTATGTACAGAACTTCACAGACGTTGACGACAAGATCATCAACCGTGCAAACAAAGAAAACAGCACAATGGAAGCAATCTCCAACCGTTATATTGAAGAAGCATTCCATGACGCTGACGGTCTGAATGTAAAACGCGCTACTGTGCATCCTCGTGTAACACAGGAAATGGACGGCATCATTGCCATGGTTCAGGAACTGATCGACAAAGGCTTTGCTTATGAAGACAACGGCACTGTTTACTATGATACAAAAAAATTCCCTGAATACGGCAAACTGTCCAGAAAGAATCTGGATGAACTCATTGCTGGTGCCAGTGATCGTGTAACCATCGACGATGCAAAAAGAAACTCTACAGACTTCGTACTGTGGAAACCCAAAAAAGAAGGCGAACCCAGCTGGACTTCTCCTTGGGGCGAAGGCAGACCTGGTTGGCACATTGAATGCTCCGTTATGGCAAAACATCATCTGGGTGACACCATCGACATCCATGCCGGCGGCGAAGACTTGATCTTCCCTCACCATGAAAACGAAATCGCACAGAGTGAAGCTGCAAATGGCTGCCAGTTTGCAAAATATTGGCTGCACAACGGTTTCATTACGGTTGACAATGAAAAAATGTCCAAATCTCTGGGCAACTTCTTCACCGTTAGAGATATTGCGGCTCAGTTCCCTTATGAAGTTATCCGTTTCTTTATTCTCAACGGTCATTACAGAAGCCCCATTAACTTCAGCAGAGATCTGATGCAGGCTTGCCAGAATGGTCTGGAAAGAATCAAAAACGCAAGAAAAGAACTGGATTTCTATATCAAAAACAGCGCTGACACAAAGATGACAGCAGAAGAAAATACACAGGCAGCAGAACTGGAAAAATACAAAGAACAGTTCGAAGCAGCTATGGATGACGACTTTAACACAGCTGATGCTATTTCCGTAATTTACGAACTGGTTCGTTTCAGCAACATTGCGGTAAAAGCAGGCGTTTCCAAAGAATACGCAGAAAAGATTCAGGATATGCTGGATCACCTGTGCGGCGTACTGGGTGTAGCAGAACTGAAAGAAGACGCTGTATCTGATGAAGAAACAGCAAAAATCGAAGAACTTATCGCAAAGAGAGCAGAAGCAAAGAAAGCAAAAGACTTTGCAACAGCAGACGCTATCCGCGACGAACTGGCAGCTATGGGTATCACCATCAAAGATACCCGTCAGGGCGTACAGTGGTTCAGAGGTTAATTATGAATTTACAGGCATTAGACTTAATGCTGGGTCGGAAGGGGACAGTGAATCCAAAGGAGCTGTCCCCTTTGGCGCTGGCTTATATTGGAGATGCGGTTTATGAAATGTTGGTGCGTACCACTGTTTTGACAGGGGGAAATGCGCCGGTGAACCGTTTGCATAAAACCGCCAGAGATATGGTCAATGCAAAAGCACAGGCGGAATTTTATTTCCGTGTGGCTGAAGAATTGACAGAGGAGGAAACGGCTGTGTTCCGCAGAGGACGCAACGCAAAATCCTACACCACACCGAAGAACGCCGATTTGATGGACTATCGCCATGCAACGGGGGTAGAAGCGGTATTCGGTTATCTGTATCTGGATGGAAAAATGGAAAGAGCCATTGACTTATTCCGTCTGGGTATGGCAGAATTAATAGAGAAATAAAAATAGAAGCCGATGCACTGATTTTGCACATCGGCTTTTTGCTGTGTTGGAAAAAAGAGAAAAAACAGGAGGTTATTCCGTGGAAAAAAGAAGAAACGAACGGGAATGGAAAGAAAAAAGACCCAGAGGCAGAGATGGGGAAGAAAACAGAGGACGTAAACCTTTCCGCACCGCCAGAGAAGAACGGGAAATGGACAGAGAAATCAATGAAAACCAGCTGGAAGGCAGAAACGCCATTCTGGAAGTCCTGAGAAGCGGCAGAGATATTGAAAAAATCATGGTGGCAAAAGGCAATGTGGAAGGCACAATCAAACGGATCATTGCCATAGCTGTGGAAAAAGGCGTAGTCATTCAGGAAGTGAGCCGTCAGAAGCTGGACGAAATTTCTCAGACAAAAAATCATCAGGGCGTTATTGCGCTGGTTTCTGCTCATGATTATGTGGAGGTAGAAGATATTCTGGCTGCGGCAAAAGAAAAAGGGGAAGATCCCTTTGTGCTGCTGCTGGATGGCATCACTGACCCTCATAATCTGGGTGCTATTTTGCGTACAGCGGAATGTGCTGGTGTCCATGGGGTTATCATTCCCAAACGCCGTTCCGTTGGGCTGAATGCAACTGTTGGGAAAACTTCTGCCGGCGCCATTGAATATATGCCTGTAGCAAGAGTGACAAATATCGTACAGACCATGGAATATCTGAAAAAAGAAGGTCTGTGGATTGCATGCGCTGATATGAAAGGTCTGGATCATTTCGATACCAATATGAAAGGCCCTCTTGCATTGGTCATTGGCAGCGAAGGCGATGGTGTCAGCCGTCTGGTGAAAGAAAATTGCGACTTTACAGCATCTATTCCCATGTACGGCAAAATTTCTTCTTTGAATGCTTCTGTAGCGGCAGCGCTGCTCATGTATGAAGTGGTAAGACAGAGAAGATTTTAAGATTTGACGGATTTTGCGGAAAAGAAGAATCTTTTGCAATTTCTATGTTTCTATGATATGATGATACGATGAGAAGGGAGGGGATTGCCGTTGCAGGAGGATTTTTTGCTGGTAGACGGCTATAACATCATCCACGCATGGGACGAGCTGCGGGAGTTGATGGAAGATGTCAGTCTGGAAAGTGCAAGGGTAAAGCTCATTGATACCCTTTCCAATTATAAAGGTGTACAGAAAGCGACCATTATCGTCGTTTTTGACGCGTATCTGGTCAAGGGCAATCCTGGCTCTGTATCAAAGTATCATAATATTTATGTGGTCTATACAAAAGAAGCGGAAACGGCGGATCATTATATTGAACGAGTGGTAACATCTATGCCAAAGCATTATCGGGTGCGAGTGGCAACCACAGACGGACTGGAACAGATCATCATTTCCGGTCAGGGGGCTGTGCGCATGAGTGCCAAAGAATTGCATAATCAGGTACATCAGGCAGAAACAGAACTGCGCCGGCAGTACATCGAAAATAGACCGCCCAAAAACAATATGCTTGCAGACAATTTGGATGAAGAAGCCTTGAACTGGCTGGAAAATTTACGGCGGCAGAAATAAGGAGAACAGAGGATTTATATGATAAGTGAAAGAACAGAACAAACTGCAAACACCCAACAGGACGAACTGCTGGTGCGTCAGGCACAGAGCGGCGATCATGAGGCGGAAGCGCGCCTGTTGGACAAATATAAACCCCTGGTGAAGGCAAAGTCCCGGGCTTATTTTCTCATTGGGGCGGATACAGAGGACATCATACAGGAGGGCATGATTGGACTGTATAAAGCCATTCGGGATTATGATAAGGAAAAGAATGCTTCTTTCCGCAGCTTTGCGGAGTTGTGTATCAATCGTCAGATGATTACAGCCATCAAAGCGGCGACCAGACAGAAGCATCAGCCGCTGAATTCTTATATTTCCTTAAATAAGCCTGTATTCGAGGAGGATTCTGAGGAAACCTATTTGGATTTGCTTCAGGAAGGGGAACTTTTGAATCCGGAAGCTCTGCTCATTGGACAAGAAAATAAAAATTTTCTGGAAAATCAGATGGAGAAGAATCTCAGCAGTTTTGAAAGCCGTGTATTGACATTATATTTACAGGGCAGGAGCTATTTTGAGATTGCAAATATGCTGAATAAGCCGGAAAAATCCATTGACAATGCCCTTCAGCGAGTAAAGAAAAAGTTGGAGAAATTTGTTTTGAAAAAAAATCTTGACGGAATGGAATCTGTGTGATAGTATATAAAAGCTGACGGAAGAAACAGATTCTTCCTATGCTACTGTGGCTCAGTCGGTAGAGCGTCGCCTTGGTAAGGCGGAGGTCACGGGTTCAAGTCCCGTCAGTAGCTTTTTGCCCTCGCAAATGCGAGGGCTTTTTTATTGTAAAAATCTTTGAGGGGAAAGAAGGCGGATGAAGATGAAATATCAGGCTGTGATTTTTGATCTGGATGGCACCCTGTTGGACACACTGGATGATCTGACAGACAGCATGAACGAGATTTTACGCAGATATGGAAAAAAAGAGCGGACAAGGGAGGAAACGGCAGCTTTTTTGGGGAATGGCAGTGCTGTATATCTGAGATTGGCGGCAGGAGAGCCGCTGACAGATTTTGAAGCTTGTCTGGAAGAATACAAGGCTTATTATAAGGAACATATGGAAATCAAGACAAAGCCTTTTGATGGTGTTTTGCGGCTGCTGCATGACTTACGGCAGGCTGGAGTAAAAACGGCGGTGGTATCCAATAAATTTGACGGTGCTGTGAAGGGATTATGCAGCAAATACTTTGGAGATGCCATTGATCTGGCAGTAGGGGAAGGCAATGGTCTGCGTCCCAAGCCGACAGGAGATATGGTGGAAGCGGCGGCAGAGCAGCTGAAGGTATCTTTGAAAGATTGTCTGTATGTGGGGGATACAGAAGTGGATCTGGCTACGGCAAAGGCGGCAGGTATGGATTGTGTCAGCGTTACATGGGGATTCCGCACAGAGGAGCAGTTGAGAGAAGTTGGGGCATCTTGTTTAGTTGATGATGTGGAGGAATTGGAACGGTATTTATTGGAAGAAAAGTAGGGGAATGACTGAAAGTGCTGCCATATTCATTTTCTGTATGTCATATCTGTGATAAGGCAAAAGTGGATTGGACACAGCCTTTTTGTTTTGCTGCAAAGACGGACAGAGAATTTTCTCTGGTGTGCTTGACGGAGCATGTGCCGAAAGAAACACTGGAAAGAGCAGATAGGTGGAGACCGTTCCGTGTTGTGGGAATGCTGGATTTTTTATAGATCGGCATATTATATAGATCGGGATATTATGTCGCATTCCCGGTGTGCTGGCAGAAGCAGGCGTGAGGATTTTTGCAGTGTCTACATATCAGACAGATTATATCCTTATAAAAGAAAATCAGTTGGAAAAAAGGATTGGAAGTTTTTATATCATTGATTAAAAACAAAAACGTCGGAAAATGTTTCTATGAAAGAAATATTTCCGACGTTTTTGCATTATTGGAATGGAAGTATGAGCGTTTATTTCAAAACAACATTGTGGAATGTTTTTTTGCCTTTCTGTACCATCAGTTTGCCATCAGTGAACAGATCTGCGGTTACTTTGAAGTCAACGTCTGTTACAGGTTTTTCAGCCACTTTTACGCCGCCCTGCTGTACTGCACGTCTGCCTTCGGAACGGGAAGGAACAACACCGATGGTGGTCAGCAGTGTCAGAATATCCATGCCTTCTGCAAAGTCAGCAGCAGGCAGTTCTGTTGTAGGTGCGGAACCAGCTGCAGCGCCGCCGCCAAAGAGTGCTCTTGCAGCTTCCTGTGCTTTGATTGCTTCTTCTTCACCGTGAACGATCTTGGTCAGTTCAAATGCCAGAACTTCTTTTGCTTTGTTGATTTCGCTGCCTTCCAGTGCGCCCAGACGACGTACTTCATCCATAGGCAGGAATGTCAGCAGAGCCAGACATTTTTCAACGTCTTTATCGCCCACGTTTCTCCAGTACTGGTAGAATTCGTAAGGAGGTGTTTTTTCAGGGTCAAGCCATACAGCGCCGCTGACGGTTTTGCCCATTTTTACGCCTTCACTGTTTGTCAGGAGTTTGAATGTCATGCCGTAAGCGGGTTTGCCTGTTTTACGACGAATCAGTTCAACACCGGCAATGATGTTAGACCACTGGTCATTGCCGCCCATCTGCAGAACGCAGTCATATCTTCTGTTCAGTTCGTAGAAGTCGTAGCCCTGCATGATCATGTAGTTGAATTCCAGGAAGGACAGACCAGCTTCTTTTTCCATACGGATTTTGAAGCAGTCCGCAGCCAGCATACGGTTTACAGAGAAGTGTACACCAACGTCACGCAGGAATTCGATATAGTTCAGGTTTCTCAGCCAGTCCGCGTTGTTTGCGATGATGGCGCCGCCGTTTTCTTCATCGAATTTGATGAAGTGGGACAGCTGGTTTTTGATGCAGGCAACATTATGGTCAATGGTTTCTACTGTCATCATTTTACGCATGTCAGCTTTGCCGGAAGGGTCGCCGATCATGCCTGTGCCGCCGCCCATCAGGCAGATAGGACGGTTGCCGCAGCGCTGCATGTGTGCCATTGCCATAACAGTCAGGAAATGACCTACATGGAGGCTGTCTGCGGTAGGGTCGATGCCAATATAAAATGTTACACCGCCTTTTTCAAACAAGGCTTTGATTTCATCTTCGTGTGTGAGCTGTTCAATAAAACCTCTTTCTTTCAGAACTTCGTAAGCATTCATGAGAAAACACCCTTTCTTTATTAGTTTGTATTTCAGCGAAGGCTTTCTGCAAAATAAAAAGGGTTCTATCGTCGAAAGGACGAGAGAACCCGTGGTACCACCTTAATTCATGTTTATCATAACGAAAAGACAAACATCTTTCGGTCTGGGTAACGGCAGACAACCGTTGTGCCATTTCCTGCACAAAGCTCATGAGGCGTAATTTACAAATACTGTACTGCAATCCTTTCACCAACCGGACTGCTCTCTGCGGCTGTAACCAGCTTTGCCCATATACTCAATCATCGCTGTTTTGCTTATTTATGAGCATATCCTATCACAACTTTTTTTGAAAGTCAACCCCACAACTTAATTCTGCAATTTTTACAATCATTTCCACTGCTTTTTCCATGGAAGAAACGGGAATATATTCATAAGGCCCATGGAAATTATGACCGCCGGCAAAGAGATTGGGGCAGGGCAGACCCATGAAAGACAGTCGTGCCCCATCGGTACCGCCGCGAATGGGCTGCACAATGGGAGTGATGCCGCAGGCTTCCATAGCCTGTTTTGCCAGATCTACGATTTCCATGCAGTCGGCAATTTTGGAAGCCATGTTATAGTACTGATCTTTCAGTTCCAATGTGATGGCATTGGGGTACTGGATATTTTTCCGTTCCACAATGAGCTGGATAAGATTTTTTCTGTGAGCAAAAGTTTCTGCATTGAAATCCCGAATGATATAGGTCAGAGTGGCTTCGGATACATTGCCTTCAAAAGAACAAAGATGGAAGAACCCTTCATAGCCTTCTGTTTTGGAAGGGATTTCTTTTTCCGGCAGTAAAGATGCGATTTCTGTACCGATCAATGCGGCATTTTGCATGATGTTCTTCGCTGTGCCGGGGTGAACGCTGCGGCCTTTGATATGAATGACTGCTTGGGCAGCATTGAAATTTTCATATTCCAATTCACCGATTTTGCCCCCATCCAGTGTGTAAGCAAAGTCGGCACCGAATTTTTTAACATCGAAATGATCTGCACCAGCGCCGATTTCTTCATCAGGGGTGAATGCAATACGGATTTTTCCATGAGGTATTTCAGGATGGGTGATCAGGTATTCCATGGCAGAAAGAATTTCAGCAATACCAGCTTTGTCATCTGCACCCAGGAGAGTTGTGCCGTCGGTGGTGATGAGTGTGTCTCCTATATAATCATTTAATTCCGGAAATTCTTCAGGAGAAAGAGAAATGCCGTTGAGACGGATAGTCTCGCCATCATAATGATGGACGATATGTGGCATAATGCCTTCCCCTTTGGCATCGGGACTGGTGTCCATGTGGGCAATAAAGCCGATGGTGGGAGCGTTGGGATCAGTTGCAGGCAGGGTAGCCATAACATATCCATGACGGTCCATTGCCGCATCTGCCAAACCAATGGCCTGACATTCTTTTACCAGAAAGTCTCCGAAAATAAGCTGCTGCTTCGTACTGGGAACGGAAGAAGAACTTTCATCAGAGGTGGTAGGCTGCTTAATATATGTTAAAAAACGTTCGCTGACTGACTTCATAATATAGAAGAACTCCTTTCTGTATCGTAGAAATGTTTTGACAGCATAAAGAAACTGTAAAACCATTTTCTTTATTGTACCATTCTTAGGCGAGAAAAACCATAAAGTATAAAAAAGTTTATGAAAACCAGGGAAAAAGCTGGATTTCTGGGGAATGTTAAAAAAATATGAAAAAAATGAAAAAATTTTCAAAAAAGGTGTTGACAGGGGGGGGATTTTAAGATATACTAACACCACTGCTTCGGAAAACACGAAACAGCAAAAAAGAAAAATAAAAAAACTTCAAAAAAAGTGTTGACAAACAAAACGCTACGAAGTATAATAACAAAGGTTTCGCTGCTCAAGAAAAGCAAACTAAATCAGCATGGAGAGGTGTCCGAGTGGTTTAAGGAGCTGGTCTTGAAAACCAGTGACTCCGAGAGGGGCCGTGGGTTCGAATCCCACTCTCTCCGCCAATTAAATATTTTTTCATCAGAGAGCATTTGGAGAAGTACCCAAGTGGTTGAAGGGGTTCGCCTGGAAAGCGGATAGGTCGTTAATAGCGGCGCGAGGGTTCAAATCCCTCCTTCTCCGCCATTTTTATCAAATTCGAAGCAAAAACTTCGAAAAAAGATGAAAAAATACTTGACAAGCCTAAAACGATGTGATAAAATATCACTCGCCGCTGAAAAGCGGGGCAAACAAGACTGATCCTTGAAAACTAAACAGCAGAAATAAACTTACAACCCATAG
>OGGQ01000473.1_pt1 | contig 58060 bp, 49 predicted proteins | sample 1571191 | NCBI WGS metagenome assembly OGGQ01 (sample SAMEA2582061, study PRJEB24529) | metagenome | biome: Human gut stool | place: China | collected 2011
CCATATTTCTGACTTATTATCTATAAAATATTGAGTAATAATCGGTTGTAAATACAGATAATATCTCAGATCTAAAATTTTTGTGTGGATTGCTGAATTCAAAATTAGCGTTGTTTTATATAAAATTGAAATATGCGTCAAGTAGTTATTGTGGAGGAATAACATTTTCTAAGGATATGATTAATAATTTTCCGATAAGAGAGAATATTGACATAAAGAATAGGATAATAGATATTGTCGATGCCATATTGGCAATCAAGCAAGAGAATCCGATAGCTGATATATCAATTGAAGAATTTAAAATTGATTTATTGACATACCGTCTATATGGCTTAACCTACGATGAAGTGTTAATAGTCGATCCTCAAACACCTATAACCTGTGAAGAATATGAAAATTAAATATAAATAATATGGAACGTCATAGAAAAATAGGATCCGTCAAAAAAGAGTTAGCAATAAAGGCTAGGGAAGCAATGTTGTCTGCTGTTCAGATATATAATAATCCTAATATTCAATTTAAATCAGAGACATTTATTGTTTTATCCATTATTGCGTGGACATATTTACTACACGCATATTATAAAGAGAAGGGCATTGATTATTGCTATTATACGAAGTCTATTAATGGCAGAAAAAAGTATGATAAAACAAAATATGGAGCTAAAAAACATTGGGAGTTAGAGAGATGTTTGGATGACAAAGAATGTCCATTAGATAAAGTGGTAAAGAAAAATTTAAAATTTTTAATTGGATTGAGGCATGAAATAGAACATCAAATGACGACCAGACTGGATGATGCGTTAAGCGCGAGGTTCCAAGCATGCTGCATAAATTTTAATGAGTGCATTGCTAAATTTATTGGCGAATCTTATAATATAAGTAAACATTTATCTTTTTCATTACAATTTTCATCTTTATCAGATAAACAGATAGATCAATTGAAAGATTACAAAGATTTGCCTAAAAATGTGACAACTTATATCAATGATTTTGATGAAAAAATAGAAGATATTATATATAATGATTCAAGATATTCTTATAGAGTAATATTTGTGCCAAAAATAGTAAATCATAAAGGACAAGCTGATAAGGTAATTGAGTTTATTCCATCAAATTCACCTATAGCTGAAGGAATTAATAAAGAGTATGTTGTTATTAAAGAGAAAGAAAAGAAAAAACTTTTACCTAATGCTATAATTAAGATACTGCAAGATAAAGGTTATGTGAATTTAAATATGTATCATTTCGTTAAATGTTGGAAAGAGAATAATGCGAAAAAGGATAATACATATGGAACAAAAGTAGGTGGAAAAGAATGGTATTGGTATGAGAATTTTATAGCAGTTGTTGAAAAATACTGCATAGATAATAAGTTGTAATTTATGTCACGGTTAAGCAAACTATATGAAGCTATGGAAACCCTTCGTAAAGAGGGACTTCCAGTAGATGAAAATCTTGAGAAGAAGGCTAATGAATTGGAAGAGGAAATCATCAAGAAAGAGATTCTTCCGGTGTTGAGTAAGACTATCGAGCCTGCATTGCAACCTGTAAAACGTGAACTGGTGTTGGTGGTGGATTATGTACCAGGACAACCATTGAGCGTTCACCTTAGCCGTAAGCGGAACTTTGCAGCGGAATTAACTGATGCCAAGGAAATGGTGCTTGACCCGGAAGTAACTCATCGGAATCACACTTCAAGTTCAGAAGGAAAAATAGAGAGATGCCCAACAAGAGATATGTCTGTGGTATTTCCGGATGGAACTGTCATTGCGGAAAAGACTGCTGTGGAAACTTTGGTTGCGGTCGTGCAGAAAATCGGAGTGGCAAGGGTACGCCAAGTGGTAGAGGAGTATAATCTGAAATTCTGCAAGGTTCCGGTGATTTCAAATCGCAGAGATGCAAAATATGGCAGAAGCCAACGGGATTTGGGTGGAGGATGGCTGCTAATAACTCACAGCAACAATCCAATGAAAAAGGCTTTCATAGAAAAAGTTTCCGAGGTCTTGCATCTTGGTATAAAGGTCATATTAAAGGATTAGGTTCAGGTATGCTGGCCGATTTTGGCGCAGTTGGCAACAAATAAATCCGTGATAGTATGGACGCAAAGCAGTGTATGATTGTAGATATGGAGCGGAGAGGCGATAAGCGGATGTTCATCACCGAACAGGTTGCTTCGATAAGCGAAAACAAGAACGGCCTTTGGACGGTGCGGTTCTTGTCCTCGCCCCGTGTGTTCAATTACAATCACTCTCGGCTGCTTTATCTTACGCATCCTGACGCAATAGATATTGGTATCAAAGGATTGTATGTCAAGAACAGGCATATTACGGATGTAAGCGAGTTGCTTCGCTTCACCGATGGTAGGCATACTTTTTACCGAGTGACTTACGCCAACGGCTATTGTGAAAATCTTGATGGCAATGAAGTGTATGTAACCCGTACACCGATTGATAAGAATGGCGGCTCTACTTGGGATTATCTGCACAAATTGGCCGCTGAGACAGGCCTAACAACCGAGGATGACGAGAATATTCTGTCCAAACAGTATGAATTGGTTGACTTGAAGCGCGACAACGTGCCTTTGGCGCAGTATCTTGGTGACAAAACAAGGCTGGCGGTCTATCGTGGGCCCAAACAGATATTTTATCCTTTCGGTTGCAACGCAAGTCAGAAGGCTGCCGTAGAAGCCGCATTGACGCACCAGATAAGCGTCATTCAAGGTCCTCCAGGTACAGGCAAGACACAGACCATTCTGAACATCATTGCCAATTTGTTGCTGGCGGACAAAACGGTGTTGGTGGTGTCGAACAACAATTCTGCTGTTGAGAATGTGGCGGAAAAACTTGCAGGGGAAAGTCTTGACTTTATCGTGGCTAAATTGGGCAGCGTGCAGAACAAGGAGGCTTTCATCGCCAATCAACCCAATTATCCAGAGATGAGCGGTTGGGTGATAGAAGAAGAGCCTGTAAGACAGCAAGCGCAAAACTCACTTCATACCACGACCCAAGGATTTGATGCCCAGACACGCCAAGCCCAGTTGAAGGCAGAATACGACGCTTTGCTGAAAGAAGCAAAGTACAATGATATGCTTCAACAGAAATCTGTCGGTAAAGAGTGGTTGAACGACAAATGTTCTTCCAAACTGATGAAACTGCTCAATCTTTATCAACTGAAGATAGAGGACAAGACTAAACCTGACATCTGGTTTCGGTTGAAGTGGACATTTTCATTGGGCATGAGGATGTTCTCGTTTCTCGGAGGTAAGCCGTCGGATGTGGTTGCAGGCTTGGAGTCGGCCTATTATTTTTCTCGTAAAACTGAAATAGAGCAAGAGTTGGACGCTATTGCCACAACACTGCAAACTATCGACATCAAGCGGTGTATGGTGGAGTTGCGTTCTGCTTCTCTTTTGGTATTGAAAAGTCGAATAGCTAAATGGTATCAAGGCTCTGAAAGGAGAAAATTCTCCACCAAAGACATTAAGCCAAAAACCGAGGAGTTCTTGAAAGAATATCCGGTCGTGCTTAGCACTACTTATTCCGCCAAAAGCTGCATCAGCAAGGATATGGTCTTTGACTATGTGATTATGGACGAGGCATCACAGGTGGACATAAAGACTGGTACATTAGCGTTGTCTTGTGCTGTGAATGCCGTAATCGTGGGTGATGACAAACAGCTTCCAAACGTGGTCAGCAGGGAAGAAGCTCAGGCATTGAACGCCATCCAGTCTACATACAACGTGGATGACAGATACAATGCCGCCACACACAGTTTCTTGCAATCTTGTGTAGAGGTGTTCAAAGACGCACCAGTCACGTTGCTTCGTGAGCATTATCGTTGTCATCCGAAAATAGTCGAGTTCTGCAATCAAAAGTTCTATGACGGCGAGCTGGTGTCTATGACGGCTGACAAAGGCGAGGACAAGGTGTTACAGGTAGTTCGGACAGTCAAAGGGAATCATGCCCGTGGACATTTCAACCAACGTGAGATTGATGTGATAGCCCAAGAAGTGATGCCTGAATATGCGGATATGGGCACTGTGGGCATCATTACTCCCTATCGCACACAGGCAGAGGAAATCAATAAAGCCATTGGGTCAGACATTGCCAGCACGGTGCATAAGTATCAGGGACGTGAGTGTGACACAATCATCATGAGCATGGTTGATAACGCTCCGACAGAGTTCTCCGATGACCCCAACCTGCTCAATGTGGCCATCTCACGAGCCAAAACGCATTTATGTATAGTGACCAATGGTAATGACATGCCGGAGGACACAAACTTAGCCCAACTCATCGCCTACATCCAGTATAACAATTTTGAAATGAAGGAAAGCAAGCTCCATTCCGTTTTTGATTTGTTGTACAAGCAATATACGGCAGAACGTTTGGCATACGAACAGACTCACCCGGTCGCATCTGGGTATCTGTCTGAATGTCTTGTGTATGATATATTGCTCAAAGGTGTATCCCACTTGGGATTGGCAAACACAGAGGTCTTGTGTCACTATCCCCTGTCAAGATTGATTGCAGACTGGGATGTATTGGACGAACAGGAAAAGGCGTTTGCCGAAAGCCCTCTTACGCACGTGGACTTCTTGATTTATAACTCCCTCACCAAGCGTCCGCTTCAAGCAATAGAAGTTGACGGTTGGCATTTCCATAAAGAGAGCGAAGTCCAGCAATCGCGTGATGCCCTCAAAGACCGAATACTCACGAAGTTTAGATTGTGTCCACATCATATCTCAACAACGGATACGGTGAATGAAGAAACGGTCATGAAAATGCTCCAGCCGATGTCTTGAAAGTATAAATTTCCCAGATTTAATCTGACTTTTCATCTGTTCCTAATACGCTGCTGCCAATTTGAGTAAATTTCTGGAATGGACTTCTCGTTTCGTTAATTGGGATATATTGAGCAGATGTAGCAACTAATTCTGCCAGATGTCCATCAGTGTTTGCCGGATTACCGAAGTACATTTATGGCAAAGATTATCCAATCCACGAAATCTCACCTGCCAAATCCCATGATAGAAGTCTGCCATAACATGAGCTAATTTTAGAAGGAAAGGATGTGGTATGCGCATTGGACATTCATAACTTGGTTTTGATAGAGAGTTTGACTATAGACTCGATAAACCAAGTTCGAAAATAGGGGAGACAAAATCAACATCATATACAACAGGTAAGGCTTGGAGTTGTACAATGTTCTGCCGAATAATTCCGTATGCTTTGGTGACTATTTCCCGCTAAAGTTGTGATGCGTATTTTTGATGTGCCTTTGCTCCTAAAGCGACAGTTCTTTGAAATCACAACTTGGTTAAAAGCCCTAACCGATTTTTCTGTTGAAACTATGAGCGCAGAGCCGAAGTATAGTCGGTCACACCAAAGGATAGGATTTTCCGTATCCTGTCCACTCCCGACAACGATTTTTACGTGCCCAGCTTGCTGTTTTGAGTGACACGCATCCCGCCGCCGAAAGGCGAGTGGGGTATTAGGCTCCCCCATAGGGGTTATTACTGGCACACGGGCAAGCCCGACACGGATTGATACCACATCTCAAAACAGCATGGGGCTGTTCAAATTCCAGTGTACATACAAAAGGGGAAATGGCAGATTGCACCTGCATGGTGAAACCTGCCATCACTTTGCTTTATTTCTCTTATCTACACCTCGGCAATAAAGTAAAGCCGGGAAATGTCACAGAAAAATGTCACACCGATGGGGTTAAACGCTAACGGCTCAGTAATAGAAATCTCTGTTGAATTTGTATTCTTTCCCTTCTTTGACAACCATCCGTTTGTTGCTCAAGAATGTTGCGAGCTTTACGGCTTTGTTATGCCCCAGTTTTATTCCTTGCCGTCCGTAGCCCTCTTTCAGCCGTTCAAGGTAGCTGTCATAGCTGCTGATATTGCCGTCCTCAAAAGCGGCGTTTAGAGCGGAACGGTGCATATTCTCCGGTATCTCCTTGTAAGGGTCGAATGGCTCTTTGGCTGGACGTCCCGGTTGCCTTTTCTGAGGCTGGTAAAACTCCACCAGTTCGGGCAGGGCTTTCTCGTTTATCCGGAAAGCAAACGGCTCAAAATCACGGTCACGGATATGCAGGGCTTCCACTACGCTTATTGATTTGTCGTCCTTGTCCGGTTCAATCTGCATGATGGTTTCCGCCTTGTTGTTCAGTTCAGTGCCTATATGACCGCGTGCGTGTTCATCATTCTTGTTCTGATGCAGGATAGTATGAATGTGTATCTGCCTGTCGTCAGTCCACCGCATGAGTCTGGATATTACATCGGTGGACTCACCGGGCGAATTGATGTCGTAGACAAAGTCCCGGATGCCATCTATGATGACCAGTCCCAAATCCGGTATCGTGCCGATTGCCTGTTCCGTTATTGCCAGTCGCACTTCGGGCGAATATTTACGGAGTGCCAGCATCATCAGGTTGTCTGCATCGCAGTCTTCCGGCAGATCTGCCAGTCTCAGGATTCTGTCCAGAACTTTCTGACAATGGTTCTTGCCCTGTTCCGTGTCAATGTAGAGAATCTTCCTTTTGTCCTCTGGGAAGCAGGCACGGTAATGCAGCACCGTGCCGTTTATCAGGGCAGCCGCAGTGATAGCTGAGACATTGAAGGTCTTCTTGCTTTTGGCTTTTCCAATGGATGCACTGAAGTTTCCGAGAGTCCCGATTATGGAATCATCCACCATCAGCACGGAAGCGGACTGCTCGTATGTTCCGGTTACGCTGATGACCGATTCATCTATGTAGGCTTTCAGTTCCTCCGGAGTAGGAATATTGCTGTTTGTCTTTTCCATATTCCTACAAGTTCTTAGGATTAGCCTTGTGTCTTGTCGCCGCAAGCATTTGTTCGTGTTCTTCTTCGATGCTCAGCGGCACCTGACCTATTCTCCCAGTCTCCAGCCATTTGTCCAGTTCGTCACGATAGACAAACAGGTGCTTGCCCTGTTTGATGGTGGGAATTCCTCCGTGCTTGGCTTTGTAATAGAAGGAAGATTTTGATATTCCGAGATAGCTGCATACTTCCTCCACAGTCATGGGGACATGCAGGTTTTCTTTGACCGGAGCCTGTTTTACGAGGGTGTCTTTCAACGCATTTTCAAGGCTCTCGATTCTTTCGCAAAGTTTGCCTACCATTTCCGGCAGGTCGTTGAATGTAAGGTTTTCTTTTAGCATGACTAAACGATTTAATTGTTTAACATGCTGCAAACCAATACAATGATATTAGGCAGATTGTAATCAGCAGGAACTAATTTTTCCGTCAGCAAAATTTCTCATGCAGTCAAACTGATAGTCCCCGTTTTCAGGCACATCGATCTTGATTTTGCTCGTAACAGAGTCTCTGAGGTTCTTGGAAAGATATTCGATCGTCGCACTTCCTAGCTCATGTGGGAATATTTCTTTTATGAATTTTGCTCTGTCGATTAGCGGAATGTCAAGTCTCTCTCCGATATTCCATGCAAAATGCCTTAAAGCAGGAGACTTGATGGGATTTTCCTCTTTAGAACGGATTGGTTTGTATAGTTCCGGTTGTCCGTAAGCCAAAGCGTCTATGTTCTCATGGAGCGTTTCAAGTTCTTCTTTGGTGAAAAACTCTGCCATTATATATGTGGTATAGTCATGAATGGTGCGGACTATTGCAGTCCGTCTTTCCTTTTTCGCACGCTCCAGTTCTTCCATGCGTGTTTCATATTCTTTGAGGTACGAAGGTATAGTACTGACCGCACTGGCTGTATTGTCTGTTTGCGAAAGTACCTTTGGGTTATCAGTGTTTATCCCTATTGAAACGGCTTCTGTTTTAGGAGAAACTTTACAGCCAAAAGAAAAATAGCCCTTGCCGAACAGTGAACAGAACAGGCGTTGCAGTGCAGCACATGAAAGGATTGCCACTACTGTGCCAATTACAAATGGAGCAGAGTAGCCAATCGAACCAATCTGATGATTCTTGTACAATATTGTGGCAACTGTCGCAAAAATGATGCACGTCAATGCAAGGACAAGGCTTGCTTTCTTGATGGTGGGTCTGTTGTTATCTGCCATAGACTGTCGTTATTTGAAATTTCACTACGGCAAAATTAGATGCCCGTTTGCAGATAGTAATAAATAACGATAGAAAATCAACCGGGAATTAAGAAAAAATATGGTTAGAGTATGATTTCCAGCGAAAAATCATACTCTAACCGATAAAAAGGGGGCAAAGACAAGCCGGTCAGCCCTTCCTTGTCAAAGTGATTTTAGTGCTCGCTTCACGCTTGTTGCTGTCCACGACTTTCATATAGCGTTGCGTGGTAGTAATGCACTTGTGCGCCATCATGCTTTGGATGGTACGGATATCTGTCCCTGCGGCAGCTTGCAGGGTAGCGAATGTTCTGCGGTATGAGTGGAAAGTTATGTCCTTCGTGATTCCAGCAGAACGAATCCATTCTTTCATCGGATGCTGTGTCCAACTCCGTTTCAGACCTTTGAAAACCAATCCTGTCTTTTCAGGGCTGTAGTCTATCAGTCTCAACGCTTCATCGCTTATCGGGATGATGTCTTCTGTCTTTGTTTTTTGCGTGATGGTATGGACGCATTTTCCTCCGGCGGCAAAGTCAACGATTTCTTCCCAGCAAAGGGAAAGCACATCACTGAGCCGCAGGCTGGTCAGACACGAAAAGAGGGAAGCAGTTTTAAGAACAGGTATCTTGCAAGGTGTCTCGGCCAGTCTGTACAGTTCTTCGACCGACAGATAGTCTTTTGCGATATCTTCCGTTTCAATCTTATCCAGAAAGTCATTGACATTGCTCTTAATCATCCTGTTACGATAGAGGATTTTCAGGAATCCTCTGAATGTGGACCAATAACCCGCAGCGGAATTTCTTGAGACCGGTCTGTTTCGCTTTAGCTGCCTTGCATTAAGCAGGTATTCACGGAACTTGTTGCACAGGTCGACATCAATCTCTTCGAAAGTACACTTACCATGAACGAAGTTGTAAAAGTGCTGATAGACAAACGCCCATTTCTGGTCGTGCTTGCGGAGCTGCTTCCGGTAATACTCCAGAAAGTCGGCCTTGTACTTGTGCTTGTCGAAAAAGTCGTACCTTTCGTTCACGATGGCTTCAAACCTCCGGCATCGGATGGCTTCTGCCTTTTCCGACATGACGGCATTGAAGTCCCGTTCACGCTGGTTCTTCGGGTTGGCATAGATGTAAATATTCAATCCCTCATGACGGATGGTCTTCATCGTTTCTTGGTCACGGTAGCCCGGATAGTAATCAAGGTAGAAAGACAGCATACCCTTCTTCAATGGGCGTGTTCTCAATGTTACTGTTTTGCATTCTGACATAATGATGAATATTAAATGGTTATAACTGATTTTTGCTGCGAAAATCTTTAATGATGTTGTGCAGACCGTAATCAGCAGGAAATAATTTCCGGATAATTACAGTCGGTTGCATTTAGCCGCTAACGGGCTCCCATGATGTGGTCGAATTCTACTTTCAGGAACCGCACGAAGCGGCCTTTCTTCTCCCGTTTGATTTCGTGAAATTGTAGGATGCCGTAAACCGAATCCCTGGTAAGGTTGTATTTCTTCATGGCTTCCTGCACGGTGTAGTATTCCGATGAATCGTTCTCGGCGGTCTGCTTGGACAGGTCGAAATGAAGTTTGGAGTAGAATATCTGTCCGTGTTCCTTCTTTGAAGGGATGTTGTTGCGATAGACTTGCGAGCGGATGGCGACACGGGTCATGCCGTACTTCTTCTCAATCTCTTCAGGAGTGTACCATTCGGTCAGGGCATCATCCGTCCTGTATTTGGCGAATATCGCATCAATGTGTTTTTTGCTGTAGTAGTTGAACTGGCGAATCTTGACCTTTGGAACATCGTGCTCTCTGGTGTATGTCCATACCCATTTGGTGTTTACCTTGTACTTTTCAGCTATCTGCTCGGCAGTATAATATTCGGTAATATCTACATCATCTTTGGGCTTAATGCTTTCGTAAGGTTTGGTTTTCAGCATCAGCTCAATGTCCGCACGCCGGATAAGTGACTTCTTGCCGCTAATACGGGAAGCCCGAAGTTTGTTTTCTTTGACCAACTTATAAATGTACTGACGGGTAACACCCATAAGTTTGGCCGCTTGTGCAAACGAAAAGAAGTCTTGTCCCTCGGATGCCTGTTTGGGCTGCAGCAATTCCTGCATTTTCTTCAATTCGCGCTTGCGTTCCCGGATGCGTTCTTTGTAACCGAGATTTGAACACTGATGACTGCAATAGCAAGTCGTCGTTTTCTTGGCGATGAATGGTTTTCCACACCATTGGCAAATCTTTCTTACTTCCATATTCTTCTAATTTATTTTGAGGTTCTGTCTCTTTATTTCTCCACAAATCTGTCAATACACGTAAACCATTGTCAACACACGTCAACTACTGCGTCAGTGTGACATCGGGGCAAATCCCGAAATTGTTTCGTGGTAGAAATACGGTAGAAAAATAGGATGAACAACTGCCTCCAACTGCTATCAGCCGGATTTTGGACAAATAAAAAAGCCACTGATTTACAGTGGCTTCGTTATAGTTGGTTCTAATTCGTTGCAGTCAGTTATGCGCAATCACTTGCCGATGCAAAAGTTTTGAAATATATTTTGCAATGTTTCTTCCGAGGTTATACCTCCTTCTGCAACAATCTCACTTAGTTCGTGGATACATTGTCTTAAATCCTCACTTACCAAATCTCCTGATAATCCCAATTGCAATCCTTCCTGTACTCTATGAATAGAATCCAATGCTCGTGTTAATGCTTCGTAATGGCGTACATTTGTAATGATAATATCGTTTTGGTTGATTTCTGGTAAGGCGGCTGCCTGTACTAACTTTTTTTCCAGGATCGTTATATTTTCCCTTTTCTTTGCTGAGATAAATAGTTTTTCCACTTTCATGTCAGCAAATATAGCTGACAACTCTTCTTTTTGTATTGCTAGTAACAGATCTGACTTATTAAATAAAATAATCATCTTTTTCCCTTCGCAGTGTGGAAGAATTTCGGCTTTTAATTCTTCGAGCCGTCTTTGGGCATCTGTAGAGTCTATCATCCATAAAATGACATATGCTTGGTCCATCTTTTGGAAAGTACGTTCTATCCCTAGATTTTCTATTGTATCGTTCGTTTGGCGGATTCCAGCTGTATCAATAAATCGGAATGTGACACCTTGTAAATTGATCGTATCCTCTATTACGTCACGGGTCGTTCCATGGATATCACTGACAATGGCTTTTTCCTCATTCAGCAACGCATTCAGTAAGGTGGATTTTCCAGCATTCGTCTCTCCGATAATTGCTACAGGAATGCCATTCTTGATTGCGTTTCCTACACTGAAAGAATGAGCTAGCTGGGCAATAACTTGTTCGATATGGGTAGCTAGACTGCTCAGTTCGTCACGATTGGCGAATTCTAGTTCTTCATGATCACTGAAATCCAGTTCTAATTCCATTAACGAAGTGAAATGAAGCAATTGGTTACGCAGGTTAGAAAGTTCTTTACTGAATCCTCCACGCATTTGGCTCATGGCTAGGCGATGGGTGGCGGCAGACGATGAGGCTATCAGATCGGCCACAGCTTCGGCTTGGCTCAAGTCCATTTTTCCGTTTAGAAAAGCACGTTGGGTGTATTCACCTGGTAGAGCGGCACGACATCCATTATAGATCAGGAGTTGTATAACTTGCTGCAGGATATAGGATGAACCATGACACATGATTTCCGTACTGTCTTCACCGGTATAAGAATGAGGGGCACGGAACAAAGAAATTAAAACTTCGTCTATTACTTCTTCTGCAGAAGGTATAATTGATTCTTTTTTTTGTAACGTTTCACTTTTTTCTTGCGGAATTTCACTCGTTTTTTGGAAAAGTGTATTATTAATTTTTCGCTTTGGGGAACAAATCTTTCCGAAAGTAAGAGTATATGGTGCTCGTTCTGTCAGTGGCTTGCCTGTGGCGGGTGTAAATATGCGTGACGTTATTTCAATCGCTTTTGGGCCAGATACACGAATTATTCCGATGGCTCCTCCCTGGGCGGTGGCAATGGCGCAGATTGTATCTTGGTTTATCATTTTCATTTGGTTAATAATATAATGTTTTAGCTACGATGGCTGTTACTTCTTCTAAATAACGGCGGTCTGTCTCATCAAAAGAGTTTAATAGATTACTGTCAATATCCAATACTCCCTTTACTTGTCCATTAGCAAGAATAGGAACAACAATTTCGGAGCGGGAAAGAGAACTGCAGGCTATATGTCCGGGGAATTGTTCTACATTGGGCACTATCAAGGTTCGAGCTTCTGACCATGAGGTTCCACATACTCCCTTTCCTTTATGGATGCGATAACAGGCGGTGCTTCCCTGAAAAGGTCCTAAAATAAGTTGGCCGTCTTTAACCAGATAGAAACCTACCCAAAAAAAGCCGAAGGCTTCCCGAAGAGCAGCGGCAGTATTGGCCAAAACACTTATTTCTTCTTTTTCATCTGATATTAAAAGTTCAAACTGAGGGAGGAAAAGACGGTAACGTTCTACTTTATTACTAGTTGTTTGTTTGAAACTGGTTTCCATATTTTTATTTGTTTTATGAGGGGACATCTTGTTGTTTTTTTACAAAAAATGGTCTTCTATGAAGCGATGTCCCCTGTTAGGTAAAAAGAGTTGGCTTATTCTGTAAAAAATCTGTTTATGCCAATCTTCTTCTCGATGATAATAAGAATAAGTATTGATAGATGATCCGGTGAATTTTATCCATATTATATAGACAACTAAATTGGGAATTATATTCTTTCCAAGACTTTTTCTATCAAACCATCAATAGAGTTTTTATAGCCGGTATTGGCTTCCTTTATTAGTCGGTTGGCAATTACCATACATACAGTCATGGCTTTGTGTCCCATCAGGCGTGCTAATCCGGCAAGGGCGGAACTTTCCATTTCAAAGTTAGTGATGCGATAGTCTTTGTATTCAAATTTCTCAATCTTTTCATTCTGTTCAGGATCGGCCAGTGGAATACGGAGTTCTCGTCCTTGCGGGCCAAAGAAACCTCCTGCGGCGATAGTTATGCCACGGACCATATCATTTTGCGCGATGCGGTCTATTAATTCCCGGTCGGCATCAATGACGTATGGGTGGGCGATGCATACATTACCTTCCCAACCCATGTAATTTATAAAAGCTTGTTCGAATTTCAGATCGCAAACCTCATTGCGTCCGGCGTAGAAATTGAGTAGTCCATCAAAACCGATAGACTTTTCAGAACAAATATAGGTGCCAACGGGAGTATAAGGCTGTAATCCGCCACATGTACCGATACGTACTAATTCCAATTGGCGTAAGTGGTCTTTTTCATAACGGGTATTGAAATTAATATTGGCCAAAGCATCTAATTCATTCATCACAATGTCTATATTGTCACAACCTATACCGGTGGAAACTACGGTGAGACGTTTCCCTTTATAAGTACCGGTAATGGTCTTGAATTCACGGCTTTCTATTTCACATTCTTTAGTTTCGAAATGAGAAGCTACTAATGCTACACGCCCAGGGTCACCTACTAGAATTATTTTATTTGCCAGCTGTTCCGGTTTGATATGAAGGTGAAAAATAGAGCCGTCGGGATTGATAATCAACTCAGATTCTGCATAATATTTTTTCATAATCTTTTTTTTGTGGTTAATGGTCTGTATAATTGATGTTATATTTCTTGTCTTTTTAATGGGTATACAAACAGATTATTTCTTAGATGTAGATGCCACGGATTTATAAACTTTCATTGATATTAGCATGATAAAGAGAAAAACAGTTTCATTCGCATCCAAGAAAAATACATTAATCGTTGAATACTAGTTTTATTTGCTTAATGGTTCATTACCGAAAGTTGTTTCGGGTTTTGCAATATTTTCACGCATGGAGGTATCTGCTTGTATATTCTTCATGCGGTAATAGTCCATAATGCCTAGGTTGCCACTACGAAATGCTTCCGCCATGGCCTTGGGCACTTCGGCCTCTGCCTGAATTACATTCGCACGGGCCTCTTCTGCTTTGGCTTTCATTTCCTGTTCCAAAGCGACGGCCATCGCACGGCGTTCTTCTGCTTTGGCTTGTGCAATATTCTTGTCGGCATTGGCCTGGTCTATTTGTAAAGCAGCTCCAATATTTCTGCCTATATCAATATCAGCTATATCAATAGACAGGATTTCGAAGGCCGTACCGGCATCTAAGCCCTTGCGGAGTACTAATTTAGAGATAGAATCAGGATTTTCCAATACGGATTTGTGATTTTCGGACGATCCGATAGAGGACACGATACCTTCACCAACACGTGCTAGAATCGTGTCTTCTCCGGCACCTCCTACTAATTGGCGGATATTGGCGCGTACAGTGACACGAGCTTTAGCTATAAGCTGTATGCCGTCTTTGGCTACAGCAGTAACGGGAGGAGTGTCAATAACCTTAGGGTTTACTGACATTTGCACGGCTTCGAATACGTCACGGCCGGCTAGGTCAATACCAGTTGCCATTTGGAAAGACAGTTCGATGTTGGCTTTGGATGCGGATACTAGTGCGTGTACTACTTTTTCTACATGCCCGCCTGCCATATAATGAGCTTCCAATTCATCTCGGGTTATGTTACTTAAGCCAGCTTTATGTGCTTCAATCATTGCTGGGACAATGACATAAGGAGGAACATTACGGATGCGCATTAAGAATAATTGCACCAATGAAATGCGTACTCCCGAAACTTTGGCAGACAGCCAGAGGAAAAATGGTACATAATGAAAGAATAGTACCACGAAAATAATTCCACCTCCTATAAGGATGAAAGGAAGATAGTTGGGTTCGATCATAATAATCAATTGTTTAAAAGTAAATATTTATATTTGAACAGCTCCACATCGAATCTCTGCTGTTTTCACTATTGTCTAAAATATACTTGAATGAGAATGTCAATCAAGAAATTTGATAAAATCGTATTTGTAAGTCATTTTTCTATCATAGGTTGAATTTGCGTACAATCACCGTTCCTTCAACCATTCTTTCTACATAAATGGGGGTATTCTCATCAATCAAGCCATCGGCAGAGCGCACTTCGATGATGTGTCCATTAAAGTTTGCATTGCCTATCAGTGCAAGGCGGGTTATTGCTATGCCTTTGTCTCCGATGCGGATATGGGTTCCTTTTAGGGGATCGATTTTATAATCCAGTGTTTTCTTCAAAGAAAGCTTGTCCATGGTTTTTGAGTGCATAAACCAGATGATAATGGCTATGCAACTTAGGACGGATGCTATCAAAGTAATGAATCCTGCTATCGGTCCTAATGTGTCGAAAGCGTAATAGTTGGCATATAGCAGGCAGATGGCCGATGCTATTCCGGCTATACTGATGCCGGGAATAAGGAAAACCTCTACAATAAAGAGAAGTACTCCTGCCAAGATGAGCGCTATGATAATAAATACTTCCATAAATATCTTTGTATTAGTGTTTCAACTTCTTTATTTCTTCGTTGCGGACGCTGATATCCAGTTGGGCCATTTCTTTCAGAAGTTGTTCAGTACGTTTTTCCAATTCCAAAATGGCGGGTGTCAAATTCTTCTTTCGTGCACTGTTCCCTTGGGCATATTGTTCGCGTTTGTCATCCAGATTTTTCTTCAGGTTGTCATAATCCTTCTGCTTTTGTATTCTTTGCTGATAAAGTTTACGTGCTTCGGCAGAGCGGAAGTCGTTCAATGTGTGGTAAACAGCAGAGTCATCTATTATCAAGGTGAAGTCTTTTTGTTGTTCTCCGGATTCTTTGGCATACATTATTGCCGCTAGGCGTTGCTTGCCGGTTCGTACTTTCTCTTCATCTTTCCAGGTGGTACGGATAGAATGTAGGCTGGCCGCATTTATAATGATCTGTTCGTCTGTACTTTCGTAATTGTATACTTCTTTTGAAGAGTTCGGTACAAACACATAGATACAGACTTTGTTATCAGGCTGATAGCGGTCTGAAGCAAACCAGCCAATATTGTTGAATTCATCAATGGCATACATATAGTCATTGGCGGGAGAGTTAAATGGCATTCCTATATTATCGGGACGAAGATAATTGCCATTTTCCGAATCATAGCGAGTTACAAAAATATCGTACCCCCCCAAAGAGCCTTCTCCATCCGATGCATAATACAAGGTAATGCCATCTGACATTAAGAAGGGATAGTTTACATTTCCCTGTTCATTAAGGGACATGAGGGGTTCGGGCTCGCTCCAGCCGTCCAACAGACGGATACGGGAGTAGAGTTGCATTTTGCCGTCTGTGCTTTTGTTCCCGTAAAGTACTTTATTGCCCATTTCGGTTTGATAGACAGTCCCGGATATGGTAGGATCGTGATAGAGTGCTCCCGATTCTCTACTGATTTTATATGCTTTCAGAAAATCATTTTTATCGACTACAAAACTATCTATTACAGTAATGTTTTCCACTCCTTTTATCATACGGGCTGCTTGCTTTATTTGTTCCAGCTCTGCTTCAGCCATTTCGGTAGGGCGTTTTTTCTTTTCCAACCATTCTATGTGTTGTTCGTAGTTATCTACGGCATCGTCAAACCGATAGATATCATAATATAGTTTCCCTAAATAGCGGTATGCGTCAATGACTTTGCGGGCGGCGCTTTTTTCAAGGTAGGGCTGTGCTTCTTTTTTTTCTCCTGTTTCATAACAACATGCGCCATACCAATAATTATAATTGGCATTAGAAGGGGCTTGCTTTACCAGCTTTTGGAAAGCTGGTTTGGCTTGTTCAAATTCTCCGTTCAGGAAAAGTTGTTTGGCTTGTGCCAAGCTTTGTGCCGCAGTGTTGCCTGCGCAGCATAAAGTAAATAAACCAATGATATATTTTTTGTACATAGTTAGTTTATAATCCGTATTATTTAGATTCAAAAATACAAAGATTAATTGGAATTCTCATGCTTTAATAATTCTATTTTGTTAAATCTTCCATAAATCATTCTTTTCATGTACTTTTGTGCCCTATTTTTAAAGAAGATGTATGGCACAATTTACGGAAGACGAGAAAATAATGCGAAGGTTGGAGCAACGCTTTAACAAGGGGGTGGTAAAGTATCGCTTGATTGAGGATGGTGATAAAATTTTGATAGCTCTTTCTGGTGGAAAGGATTCTTTGGCTCTATTGGAGTTATTGGCAAGGCGTTCACGTATTTTGAAACCGAAATTTGCAGTGATAGCTGTGCATGTAGGCATGACAAATATTCCTTATCAATCTGATTTGGAATATCTGAAAGGCTACTCAGAGGATTTAGGGGTGCCGTTTGTGCATTATGAAACTTTTTTTGATCTGAGTACCGATACTCGGAAGTCTCCCTGTTTCCTTTGTTCTTGGAATCGGAGAAAAGCTTTGTTCACGGTGGCAAAGGAGCAGGGGTGCAATAAGATTGCTTTAGGACATCATATGGATGATATCTTGGAAACTTTGTTGATGAATATTACTTTTCAGGGAGCGTTCAGTACGATGCCTCCTAAATTAGTGATGCGTAAATTTGAGATGACAATTATTCGTCCTATGTGCTTGGTACATGAAGCGGATTTAATTGAAATGGCACGTATCCTCGGTTTTCGTAAACAGATCAAAAATTGTCCTTATGAAAGTTTGTCGAATCGTTCAAATATGAAAGATGTTTTATATTCTCTAGAAAAAATGAATCCTGAAGCACGGTATAGTTTGTGGAGAAGCATGACAAATATTCAGGAAGAACTGTTGCCTGGGATGAATGAACACGATTTATAGTTGATATGGCTGTTTTGTTGTTGGGGGATTATAACGAGACTGCTTATAGTTAGTTGTTTGTACTTGTGTGCAGCTAACCAACTATCAATATTATCAATGTATTTAGATGGGGAAGAATGTTACAAAGGTATCCTTCCTGTTGTTTGTTGTGCCGGATACAAGGTGATGCACATACATGTCTGATTTGTTGGGGAAAGTGTAGAAATATTCTACAATGAAAATGTGGACCTTTTTCTTTGAAAATAGTTTGTTCTTAATGTATTTGATTGATAATCAATACCAGTCTGGTTTTGGCATAGGAATTGTTTTCTCTTTATCATAAGAATAACCATTTAAATATATTAGGATATGAGAAAGTTTTTTATTGTGTTAGTATGGGGAATGGGATTAGGACTTGCAGCGTTGTTTACAAAAGATATAGTACGTGGGGTGAGGAATGTGATTGCGATAAATCATTTCACCCCTACTGAGGTGAATAACGCTCCAATAGGATGGCATCAAGACTTGTGTTGTTATCTTAATTAATTTGTCGTCATAGAGATTTTGTTCATAATTGAAATTGGAAACAACTGTTTTTTATGGCAGCTGTTTCCAATTTATTTGTATTCAGTTGTCCTTATACTCTTTTCGTCAAGTGATTTTCGTATACAAGTCTAGGACAAATGTAAAATAATAAAGGGGATTGGATGAATGGTTATTAATGAATGTTTTTAATGTCATCCTGCACTATTTGATCCATTTCTTTCATCAGTTTTTGGGGATTCTTTTTGGGGGAGAATCCTTTATCTTTTTCTTCATGCAAAAGATCTGTTTCAGTTATGTCCTCACCCCAGTCTTCGAACATATTCGTTGCCGGTTGTCCTGACAATGTTACATTCTCTTCTGCGATAGGGACATTTCTCTCAATAATTTTTTCCATAATCTAATCTATTTATTGTTTACTAAATGACAAATATGGGTAGAAATGGTTTAATGATTTAATAAAGTTTGAAGTTTATGATAAATAGAAAGTTCTTGAGCAAGCTAGAAAAACCTGATTTGCGAGCAACTCTTTATCTTTCTTTTTAAACAACTTTGCCTTGTAAAGAGTGCTCCTCTGTCCTTTCAATTGAAAAATAAGTTTTTTAAAAAGCAATTCTTTCGGTCTGTTTGAGGTTTATTTGCAAAATTGTGGGGAGGATTTTGGTTCTTAAAGGATCGTTTTGTTCTCTGATAACTTCCGGAAATGTTCTTGACGTACTTATTAGGAAGTTCGGGTGTTTATGTCCTCATGCCATCACTGCATGTATAACAGGCTAATTATAAACAACTTATATGCAGATGGTAAAAATATTTGTTCTCACTTATGCTCTCATGCTCTCATAACGTTCTGAAACATATTTTCGTGTAACATGCTTGTCCTCAGTTATATCTATTTTTTATAGGCTATTCCAGGCTTGATAGGAAGTAGGGTGTTTTCAGGCTTTTTTCTCGCAAGAAGTGTGCATAAGGGGTTTGTACTTCCATAGAATAATGGCTTACAAAGTCTTGGCAACGGTAAAAAAGATCAAGACGTTTCGGTAAAAGCTCCTTTTCTTTTTTTAAAAGGCGGTTATCTTTTTTGAAAAGCTCTTGATCTTTTTAAAAAACGTCCTTATCTTTGATGTGGAATTTTATTCTGGACATATAAGATTTCATATACGTCCGCATGAGTTTGTACGTACGTATAACTATATGGGGCGTACGTGTAAAAAACATGTTTTCTGATGTGGGAAAAACATTGTCCTGTTATACTCCCCCTATTTTTACAAGTGATTCTTCTTTGTTTCTGCCTTTTTCATTTTGTTGCATTTTTAGCTGTAACACTATTTGGGGGACTAGGCAAGGAGAAAATAAAAAAGGCTATCTTCCCAGACAGCCAATCTTTTGTTAACCTTAAATCTAATACTATGAAAAACACAATGCAAAGGTACGTATTCTTGAGATAGTTCCAAATTTTAGAAATAAAAAAACGCTTGTTATAACATGGTTTAGCAAACAAACTTTTTTCTTAACAAATAGCAGATTGAAAGAGTGGAGTTGGTTGCTTTTTTGTTCATTGGAAATAAAACATGTTTGTTACGGCAATAACTCATTGTATTATTCTTAATTCGATTATTTCCATTATCTTTGCACTCCAAAAATGCTTGTTGATATGCAATTGTTAAAAGCGTAATGGATATTATAGGCAGATTGTTTCCGGATAAAAAATAGATTAAAATATATGTTGTCTCATGGTATTTATTCAGTAATATTGCTGATTTTTTCAAATGTCTTTATGACGTTTGCTTGGTATGGTCATTTAAAAATGCGACAAGAGTTTAGTTGGTTTGCAGCCCTTCCGTTGATTGGTGTGATTGCATTTAGTTGGGCAATTGCTTTTTTTGAATATTGTCTTCAGGTTCCTGCCAATCGTCTTGGGTTTAAAGATAGTGGAGGACCGTTTGATATTATGCAACTCAAGGTGATTCAAGAAGTTATCACATTGGCTGTATTTACATTATTTTCTGTTTGGGCATTTAAAACAGAACTGAAGTGGAATCATTTAGCGGCTTTTCTTTGTCTGGTCCTTGCCGTTTATTTTGTCTTTAAGAAGTAATGAGTTTTGGTTAATAATTGCTGAATCCTTTTTGATAAGCAAAGTGTCTTGTTTGGGCAATGAATCTTGTTCAGATACTTTGCTGATTCTAGGAAACAAGATAGAATCCTGTCGGGTTGGTACGTAACTTTGATAGATTTTCCAACCTTTGGCACGATTACGATTACGTCGGATGGCACGTCCTCGTTTGGTTAAAGATTCATACAGAAAATTGTCGGCATCCAGTCCTCCTATTAATGGGTTATTACTGGGAGTTACCGTTTGATCCATGCCGGCAGGTAATATTACATAGCCGTTTCGCAAACCGGGAATCAGTTTGATATTTAGTTTCCATGACATTGTCAGAGAGTCTTTTCTTTTCAAGAAAATGGGATCATTAACCGGATCTTCATGCCATGTGGTGTAAGGAGTGTAGGGAGTAAGACGCACAAAGTTAGGGCGTACCCATTTGGTTGTGTCGCCGAAGTTTTTAGGCAAGTCTTTCAGAAACTTCATCCACGGTTTGTCTTCGGACATGAATGGAGTACCTTTTATATTGTCTTTGTCCGATTTAAAGTCGAAATGGATAGACTTTACGGCTTCTGTGTTAATTTTTAGTTCTCCATCTCCATTCAATAGCTCCTGTAAACGAATCGAGTCCTGTTTGTTCCATTGTGCTTGTGCTGTCAGTATACTGATAGTGCAGAATAATATGCTAAAATTTACCCTCTGGGTCATTCGTTTTTTCTTTATGATTATAATTGGTAACAAAAGTAATCTGGAGTGAGTTTAATGCTGGTTAAATTTGAGTTATTAATTGTTTATAATGTGAATATTTTAAATTTTATTTGGTTAATAAAAGGATTCGTTTACACCTCTTTTGTTGTTATGGAGCACACTTCATATAGACATTTAGATAGTTACCTCAATATTTGGTAATAAAGTTTTGTATTTTATCTCCAGATATAGTGACAGAGTTCATATTCATGGTATGTATTTCAATTGATGTCAGTACATTGGTCAGATAGGCGATATAGGTCTATATGGATTTATGGGGTCCATTCTGTCTGTGTGATTTATTTTCGGTATAGAATAAAAATAGCCCGTTAATTTTTAATAACGGGCTAAATTAGTGAAAATGATAATATTTATTTGGAGGAGAGTTGTGCATGCATGGAAGCAGCTGCTTTACGTCCGTCACCCATTGCAAGGATAACTGTAGCTCCACCACGCACAATATCGCCACCGGCATAAATAGTCGGGATTGACGATTGCATATTTTCATTTACGGCAATTGTTCCTTTGCGTCCCAATTCCAATCCCGGGATGGAACTGGGAACAATCGGGTTAGGGGAGACGCCTACGCTGACTATTGCCATATCGATGTCAATGGTTTCTGTTGCTCCTGGAATAGCTATCGGACTGCGACGGCCGGAAGCATCTGGTTCGCCTAATTCCATTTTCTGTAAAACGACTTGTTTCACACGCCCCTTTTCATCGGCAATATATTCTATGGGGTTATGCAGAGTCAGGAATTCCACACCTTCTTCTTTAGCATGTTTCACTTCCTCCAGACGGGCAGGCATTTCTTCTTCCGAACGGCGATAAATAATCATTGCGCGTTCTGCTCCTAAGCGGCGTGCTGTGCGGACAGAGTCCATAGCTGTGTTACCACCGCCGATTACTGCTACGCGTTTGCCGAATGTTACAGGAGTATCCGAATCCTCGCTGGCTGCATCCATTAGATTTACACGGGTCAGATATTCGTTGGAAGACATGATATTGATAGAATTTTCACCCGGGATATTCATGAAGTTGGGGAGCCCGGCACCTGATGCTACAAATATACCTTTGAAATCTTCTGCTTCCAAGTCTTCCACACTGATTGTCTTTCCTACGATGCAGTCCTTCATGAATTTGACACCCATCTTGGATAAATTGTCAATTTCTACATCTACAATCTTATTTGGTAGGCGGAATTCGGGGATACCATATTTTAATACGCCCCCTATTTCATGTAAAGCTTCGAATACAGTGACATCGTATCCCTGTTTAGCCATATCTCCGGCAAATGAGAGTCCGGCAGGACCTGAACCGATAACAGCTACTTTTATATTGTTCTTTTCCGCTACTTCCGGTACGGATATTTGACCGCTTTCACGTTCGTAATCAGCAGCAAAACGTTCCAAATAGCCTATGGCAACGGCTTCGTGTCCGGCTTTCAGATGAGTGCATTGTGATTCACACTGTTTTTCTTGAGGACATACACGCCCGCAGACAGCAGGTAATGCACTGGTTGCTTTTAAGGTTTTGGCAGCTTCAAGGAATTCACCGCGTTCTATATTTTTGATGAATTTCGGGATATTGATTCCTACGGGGCATCCGTTCATACAAGTAGGGTTGGGGCAGTCCAAACAACGTTTTGCTTCCGTTATAGCTTGCTCTTCATTCAAACCTAGATTGACTTCTTCCTTACGGCTATGTGAACGGTATTCTGCATCCAGTTCGTTCATTTTTACACGGGGAATAGCCATTCGTTCTTTAGGCTTCATGGCTTTACGTAAGCTTGCACGCCATTCGGCATCCCGGCCGTCCAGTTCTTTAGTCGCTTCACAAGTCGTCGGCTTTTCGGTGTCTAGTTTGTGAATTTCTTCTTTTTCTATATCTTTGAAAGCTCCCATGCGTTTCAACATTTCGTCAAAATCTACTTGATGGCCGTCGAATTCCGGGCCGTCAACACAAACAAAACGTGTTTTGCCTCCTACAGTGATACGGCAGGCACCACACATGCCGGTTCCATCCACCATAATGGTGTTCAGAGAAACGTCGGTGGGAATTTCATATTTTTTAGTCAGCAGGCAAACGAATTTCATCATGATGGCAGGACCGATGGCGAAACATTTGTTTACCGTTTCACGTTTGATTACTTCCTCCACGCCTTCAGTCACTAATCCTTTATGCCCGTATGAGCCGTCGTCTGTCATAATGATTACTTCATCAGAACTTTCACGCATTTCTTTCTCAAGGATAATTAATTCTTTGGTACGTCCGGCCAATACGGTAATTACACGGTTGCCGGCAGCTTTCAAAGCCTGTACGATAGGAAGCATCGGAGCAACGCCTACTCCTCCTCCGGCACAGACTACAGTTCCGAAATTTTCAATGTGGGTGGCTTTACCCAGCGGACCAACAACATCTGTAATATAATCTCCTTCGTTCAATTCACAAAGTCGTGTAGAAGAAAGACCAACTTCCTGTACTACTAGTGTGATGGTACCTTTTACGGGATCGGCACCGGCGATAGTAAGTGGCATACGTTCTCCTTTTTCACCGACACGAACAATTACGAAATGTCCGGCCTTACGCGACTTAGCAATCAGAGGTGCTTCTATAACCAATTTAAAGACCTTTTCCGAGAAATGTTCTTTTGAAATAATCTTATTCATTTTGCTATACTGTAAGTTAGTTATTTTTCTGAGTTGATTGTCAAATTGATAATTTATGCAAAGGTAGGATTATATTTTTTAAAGACAAAAGAAAAGCCGCCCTTTTGTGAGGGGCGGCTGGAGCCTATCATGATAAATCTGTTTTTGATTTTGCCGGCAGTTCGTTTTTAATGTGAAAAAAGGATTATTTCTTTGTTCTGATTTTATATCCTATCATTCCATAATATAGAATGAAAAGGAAACAGGGAACACAGATCCAATAGGAGGTCTGGAAACTAGTTGCATCTTGAACTACACCGCGCACCCATGGCATAACCGCTCCACCGGCAATGGCCATGGTTAGCAATGAAGAGCCGGCTTTGGTGAATTTGCCGAGATCCGCCATTGCGAGAGGCCATAATGCGGGCCACATTAATGAGCATCCTAATGCCATAAAGAATATGCAGTAGACTGAAATTTCAGCCGGCATGGTCGCTACTAGTGCAGAACCAATGATGGCTATGATGGCACATATTTTCATTGCGGTAGCCTGGCTCAGATATTTAGGGATTAAGGTTGCGCCACAAATGTATCCTACTACCATACCGATGGAAGGGATAAATCCGTAATTGTCACCCGGCAGTTCCAATGCTTTGGCATATCCGGTTGCAGTTGCCAAGGCTATGGTTTCCACACCTACATAAAGGAAAAGAGCAATTACTCCTAATAGCAAGTGAGGAAATTGCATGATAGAAGTTTTACCTTCTGCATAAGGACAGGCAACCGCTTCTTCCGCATCTGTGGTGGCATCCTCTCCGGCAGCTTTTACTTCAGGCAACGGAGCCATTAAGGCGATAATGCCTAATACAACGAAAATACCGATAATGATACCAAATGGCTGGAACAAATCCTCCATTTTAATTTGGTCTATGGTTTTGCCGATTACTAAGGTAATAAAAAGAGTAGTAGCAGGCCAAGCCAGTTTGTTGCAAATACCCATGATGGAAATACGTTTTGCGGCAGACTCTATAGGTCCAAGAATAGTTACATATGGATTTACTGAAGCTTGGAGTACTGCATTGGCGGCACCACAGATGAATGAGGCGAAAAGAAACCATACAATAGATTCTGTAGCAGCTGCTTGGATGAATAGTCCAAAAGCGATAGCGAAAATGATGAATGAAAGAGCCATTGTTTTTTTGTAACCGATGGCTTCAATACATTTGGTGGCCGGTATGCCAAAAATTAGGAATGGAACAAACGTGGCGGCAAGCAGAAGATTGGATTCTGAAGCCGACATTTCCATTGACCGTTCTAATACCGGCATCAGGAAAGAGTTAATGCCCAATGCAAAACCAATTGCAAAAAACATCATGCCTACAAAGGCAAGAGGTACCATGAAATTTTTCTGTGAAGTATTCATAATAATAGGTTAAATGGTTAGTAATCAGGTTGAAATAATAAAAAAGAATGTCATTCTGCATACAAGACAGAATCTGTCGGGAAAGATCGGATTCTGAACAATACTCAGAATGACATTCAATATATGTAATTAGCTGTTATTAGTCAATCATCTCGAATCCGCAATAAGGAACTAATGCTTTAGGGATGCGGATACCTTCCGGAGTCTGGTTATTTTCTAATAAGGCTGCAACAATACGCGGCAAAGCTAGTGCGGAACCGTTCAAAGTATGGCATAATTCTGTTTTCTTTTCGGCAGAACGGTAACGGCATTTCAGGCGATTAGCCTGATACGTATCGAAATTGGATACAGAACTTACTTCCAGCCAACGTTGTTGTGCTTCCGAGTAAACCTCAAAGTCAAAGCAAAGTGCAGCTGTAAAACTCATATCACCACCACAAAGGCGGAGAATGCGATAGGGGAGCTCTAATTTCTTCAATAGACCTTCTACATGGTCCAACATTTCCTGATGTGACTGTTTGGAATGTTCGGGTTTGTCAATGCGTACCAGTTCTACTTTTGAGAATTCGTGCAAACGGTTCAAGCCACGTACGTCTTTGCCGTAAGATCCGGCTTCACGACGGAAACATTGAGTGTATGCACAATTCTTGATAGGCAATTGTTTTTCGTCCAAAATCACGTCACGATAAATATTGGTTACAGGAACTTCTGCAGTTGGAATTAAGTACAAATCATCTACTTCGCAATGATACATTTGTCCTTCTTTGTCGGGAAGTTGTCCTGTTCCGTAACCTGATGCAGTGTTTACTACCGTCGGTGGCATGATTTCTTCGTAACCGGAAGCGCGGGCTTCATCCAGGAAGAAATTGATTAATGCGCGTTGAAGACGTGCTCCTTTACCTTTATATACAGGAAAACCTGCCCCTGTGATTTTCACGCCTAGGTCAAAATCTATCAAGTCGTATTTTTTGGCAAGTTCCCAATGAGGAAGTGCATTCTTGGGGAGTTCGGTTTCCATACCGCCCATTTTTTCCACCACATTGTCTTCAGCGCTTACACCTTCGGGCACACTGTCGTAAGGAACATTAGGAATGGTGTAAAGCAGGTTGGTCATGTCTTCCTGTGCTTTGTCCATTTCTGCTTGTAAAGCTTTGCTGGTTTCTTTGATTTCGGCTACACGTGTTTTAGCGGTTTCAGCATCTTCTTTCTTTCCTTCTTTCATCAGTTGCCCGATAGATTTGGAGAGCGAGTTCACTTCTGCCAGGTTTTTATCTAATTGATTCTGTGTGCTACGTCGTTTGTCATTGAATGCAAGCACTTGTTCTATCGTTGCTTTTGCATCTTTAAAGTGCTTCTTTTCCAGTCCGCGGATTACCTCTTCCGTGTTGTCTGTAATTTGTTTAATGGTAAGCATATCTTTTCAGTCTTTTTGATATTTCTTGAATTAATGGACAAAGATAGATAAAAAAATGGTAAGGTGTATGAGTTATTCGTTACTTTTGTATCCAGATTAGAAAATGAAAAGTAAGAAGGATGAATTATCTTGAGATAGCGGGCACTTTAATCGGTCTGCTTTATTTATGGTTTGAATATAAGGCGAGCATTTGGTTGTGGCCGGTCAGTGTTATTATGCCTGCCATTTATATAGTTATTTATTATCAAGTAGGTCTGTATGCCGATTCTGCTATCAGCATCTATTATTTGTTGGCTGGAATTTATGGTTGGGGGATGTGGTTGCGCCATACGCCGGATAAAGGGGAGAAGCCTGTATCTGGCACACCGTCTAAGTTGCTGCTGCCTATGTTTGTTGTGCTGCTTGTGGTGTTTGTGCTGATAGGGATTATTCTCAAAACTTATACGGATAGCACAGTGCCCTGGTGGGATAGTTTAACAACTTCACTTAGTATTATTGCCATGTGGATGCTTGCACATAAATATGTGGAACAATGGTTGGTATGGCTGGTTGTTGATATTGTTTCTTGTGGTATCTATATTTACAAAGATTTATATTTCACTTCTTTTTTATATGGACTTTATACGGTAATCGCTTTTTTCGGTTATTTGAAGTGGAAACAATTAATGAATTTATCTTATGAAAGAGTATAAATTGCCGATAGGATGTGATGTGCCGGAAACAATTATTCTGGCTGATGGTGATTTTCCTTCCCATCCGTTGGCGTTGGAATGGTTGAGGCAGTGTCCTTATGTAGTTTGTTGTGACGGGGCAGCAAATACTTATATTCGTTCAGGTAGAATGCCGGAAGCCATTGTTGGCGATGGTGATTCTTTATTGCCGGGTATTAAAGAGCGATATGCTTCGTTGATTCATAGTGAGACAGAGCAGGAAACAAATGATTTGAGTAAGGCATTCCGCTTCTGCTTATCACAGGAGAGGAAGCGTATTACTATCATGGGGGCTACAGGGAAAAGAGAAGATCATACAATAGGGAATGTCAGTTTGTTGGCAGATTATATGGAGAAGGCGGAGGTTAATATGATGACAGATTACGGTATCTTTGTTCCCATAAAGGAGGACAGTATGTTCGAATCTTATATCGGTCAGCAGATTTCTATTTTTAATATGAATAGTACGGTTTTATTTGCCGAAGGGTTGGCTTATCCTTTATCTGTGTTTACCAATTGGTGGCAAGGGACTTTGAATGAGGCATTGGCCAAGCATTTTATAATCCGGACCGAAGGTAAGGTTTTAGTGTTCAGGACATTCTAAAAGAAAAGACTCTTCATTCTTTGAAGAGTCTTTCAATTTTTTTTATTTTGTAACTGATTATGCTTCTACAGCAGGAACAACAGAAACAGATCTTCTGTCATTGCGACCTACTTTGAAACATACTGTACCATCTACTAAAGCGAAAAGAGTATGGTCACGTCCCATACCGATGTTTTCACCCGGATGGAATTCTGTACCTCTCTGACGAACAATGATGTTACCTGCTTTACAAGCCTGTCCACCAAATATCTTAACGCCTAATCTCTTACTTGCTGATTCACGGCCGTTCTTAGAACTACCTACACCTTTTTTATGTGCCATTTCTTCTTAAATTTTAAATGATTAAGCAATAACTTGTTTAATAGTTAACTCTGTAAACTGCTGGCGGTGACCATTCAGTTTTCTATAACCTTTTCTTCTCTTCTTGTGAAATACAAGTACTTTATCGCCTTTTACTAGCGGAGATACTACTTCACAAACTACCTTGGCACCTTCTACAGTAGGAGCACCTACAGTTACTGTTCCATTGTTGTCTACCAACAATACTTTTTCAAATTCAACAGTTGCGCCGTTTTCTGCGTTCTGAATGTGGTGTACAAACAGTTTTTTACCTTCTTCAGCTTTGAACTGCTGACCGTTAATTTCTACAATTACGTACATCTTTTTATAATATTAAACGGTTTTCTCCGTAAGGTGGAATGCATCACTGCCTTCGCTTTTTCTACCTCATCGGACTAAATCGGGCACAAAATTACTATATTTATTTATATCTGCAAAGAAAAATCATCTTCTTTTTTCTTGTACTCAATGTTTTTATTCATATTGCATTTTGTGGATGTGCGATTGTATAAATAAGGTTTGTGTGATTGTACTTTTATTTACCCCATTGTATAATATAGGCTATCAATACGATGATGCCTATAATGATAGAACAGACTAGCAACAGTCCCAAAAAGCAATACCAAAACATGATTATTGTACGGCAGAAACTTTTCCACCAGGAAAGTCCAAACAGTTGGCGGTAATCCCAGACAAATAATATAAAGATTGCTTTGTAACTTAAATCAAAAATATCATTCAAGTGTGCTGTCCCGGTAAATGGCAGGATCAGTAAAGAAATCCATAAGATTTGGCAAGCGATATAAACTTGTGCAAAAAAGTTTTCTGTCAGGTTTAGTCGACGTCCGATAGAGGTCCGGCAGAAGCTTAATCGGGTGCTTATTGTGAAAAGGGGGAGCAAAGCAAGGATGCTGAAGGCTTTGTTGCCATGTATCCAACTTTTCATCAGATTACCGACTGCAGAGAGAAAACTATTTTCTGTAAAATAATTGTTTGTCATTTCGTTGAAAACATTTTTTATTTCACTTCCGGCTTCGCTCAAATCATTCCAGATATCTTGATCTTCATAGGGATTATCTTGTTGGGCCATGTTTGCCAATATGTTTTTTCTTATTTCCGATATGGTTGAGTCTTGTTTGTTGGCTTCTCTTCCTAAAGTGGCTATCCGCAAGCTATCTTGTTTTGCCAAAGTCGTACCAATTTCTTTCATCAGGCCTCTCCAGTCATCAATCTCTCCATTTTTTGCTTTTATTTTTTGTTTAAGCTCCTTTTTTATTTGTTTGCTTATTTCTTTTTTTAGCTCATCTTGGTCTTGATTGCTGAATTTTGCATCGATTTGTGCTTGTATTGATTCTGATAAACTGTGGGTTTGAGCCCACCGTGCACTGTCTGCATAAGTAATACTTTGTCCTAAATAATATTTGGTACAACTGTCTGATGTCTGTTCCTGTTGATATTTGATGTCATCCATCAGGCTGGCGATAGTAGGCTCTTCTTCCATTTCCTTTTCCGATAGTTTTATCGCTGTCGGGTCAATGAGCTGTACACCCATGATATATAGAGCAGCTAGAACGAACAAGGTTTGAAATGGTTTATAGTAATGTACACGTTTCCCCCTCAGATAATCCCGTATCATGTATCCTGGTCGGTAGAGTAGTTCTATCAGGTTACGGCTGAAACCATTGTCTATGTTAAAGAATCCGCTCAAAATATTCTGAAAGGCATTTCGTATGGTAAAACGTGGTGTGTGGTGGTTTTGTCCGCAATGGGGACAATAATTCCCTTGAAATGTGTTTCCGCAGTTCTTACAGACGCAACATGTCGGATTCTCTTTTATTTCATGTTTTCCTCTTATTTGTTTTTGATGGAACAGTTTGTAGAAGGCTACTATCTTTTGAGGAAAATAGGAAGAATAAAAGAACTTTTCCGGAAAATGTTTGTCTGGTTCGTAAGGGGTGAATTTATGAATTAATGGAAGTAACGAAAGATTGTCTAATATCTGCCGATGTGGGTATACAATCAGTTCTTCACGGGTTGTCATGCCATTGAGTACACCTACAAAGTCTACTTTGGCTGCTTGGGCGGTTTCAGCGTCCACTGTGCTGTCACCGATGTAGAGTGTTTCGTTTTTCTGGCGATGCAGTCGGCGTAGTGCTTTTTTTATACCTTGAGGATCTGGCTTGGCTTGCTTTACATCCTCTCCTCCGATAATAATGTCAAAAAAATCTTTCGGAAAATGTTGGTCTACCATTTCGCGGATACGAAAACGGAATTTAGTGGAAATGATACCTATTTGGGCGCCTTGACTTTTCAGTGTTTTCAGTACGGTAACCGTTTCAGGAAAAAAGAAAGTGTTGACAGTCATGTATGTATCTGCTTCCTTTACATATTCTTTTTTATATTCGGCTAATGTTTCGGGAGCAGTGATTCCGCTCAAAAGACTGAATGAATCTTCCAGTGTTTTTCCAATGGTGCGTTTTATGGCTTCATCACTGATGCCCGTATGCCCATGGCGTTCCAGTACATTACGAAAACAGATAACGATGCCGCGTGAAGAATCGGCTAGTGTGTAATCAAAATCAAAAAGGTATGTTGTGTATTTCATTCTTTCAAATTAAACTCATTTTAATGTAATGAATATATTGCCCGGAAGGATCTTGTCAAGGACGGCCTCCACTTAACCAGTGTTTACGATAATAATCTTCATTCAGGCTGCTGATTATGACTCCCCGGCTGGTACTGGCATGGATAAACTTATTATCTTTCAAATAAATACCTACATGACTGGCAATCCGTTTTTTTCTACCGTTATGGAAGAATACCAAATCTCCTTCGCGCAAGTTTCTCTTACTTACTTTATGGCAATCTTGGGTACGTTGGTCATCTGAGTTACGTTTCAGCTTTTTGTGGTATACCTTTTTATATAAATGTGAAGTCAGTCCGGAACAGTCCACTCCCCGTTTGCTGTTACCACCGCCACGGTAGGGGACTCCCAGCCATGCTGCTGATTCTACGTACAGTTGGTGATTGTCTTTCATGTCAATATCCATATTCAGACGGATGGAGGCACGCGCCAGTTCCTTGTAGTTATAACGTGGGGCAGAGGTACCGCATGAAGCCAACAACATGGCCAGTGTACCTAATACCAGCAAATGGGATAGTAGTTTTTTCATTCTGTTACATTAAAATAGTCCTCTAATTCCTTTTCGGCGGAATTCCCTTTATTGTCAATATCTCGGATAATCTTTCCGTTTTCCAACAGAGCGATGCGTGGGCATATATCTACTGTGTGGTTCAGATTATGGCTGGATACCAGTATGGTGGCTCCGGTTTCTTCATTATAAGCTTTCAGTAAATGCTTGATAATGGACTGCGAACTAGGGTCCAGAAAGTTGAACGGTTCATCTAGAATCAGTACCTGCGGTTGGTGCAGCATAGCCGAAATGATACCTATTTTCTGTTTGTTGCCTGCCGAATAGTTACGAATCAGTTTTTTTTGTCCGATGACTTCGCCATTCATAAAACGTTCAAACCTAGCGACACGTTTATCTACTTCTTCTTTTGTTAGCCCGTACATTTTTCCTACAAAGTAGAAATATTCTTCGGGGGTAAGATAATCTATCAGGAAACCTTCGTCAATGAAAGCTCCCGTTATATTTTTCCATTCCTCACTCCGGCTCACATCGATGTTTTCGATATGTACACTGCCTCCGTCGGCTTTCAGCAAGTCCAGCATCAGGCGGAACAGGGTCGTTTTTCCTGCTCCGTTATTGCCCACCAGTCCCAACATGTCACCGCTTTGAATGGAATAATTTTCTATGTCTACAGCCACTTTCGGGCCAAAGTTCTTTTGTAATTGGTTTATTATGATATTCATACGCAATTCGTTTTAACGTGAGTCACGGAAGCCTTCCATATTCTCATAACGGCGCTTCATGAAACGGTTATAGATATTTTTTATCCAAATATTGTGGGTTGCAATCAGTAACAACCCTATAATCATCATGATGATGCAGGCTGTATCCTGTTCAAAGAAAGCCGTCAGAGCTTTGTTGATAATCAAGGGCAGGAAAAAAGCACATGAGATGATAATGGTCTGGAATAAGGAACTTCCCCGATTGCTTCGCATGACATTGGCGTTTAACGGGAGTGTCTTTTTATTGTACACAGCCAGTTGCAGCATCATAGCGAATACGAATCCTGCTGTAAACAGCATATAGGATAGAGCCATGAGGAAGGGTATCTTGCCTTTAGCTACAGGGATCATCATAATCAGGAAAGGGATGAACACGATGATGCAGTTCAGGTAATACTTGGCACGAAGCAAGTTATAGATAGATTCCTTACGGCTCATAAGACCGTCTAGATAGTTGCCCTCAAAAGACATCACTTGCCCCAGGGTCATGATACTTAAAATGGCAAAATTGTATATGCAGATAAAATTTATCATTCCTGTTCCGTCATACACATCCGTGAAGGCAATCAGTGCCGAAAAAGCAAGCATGATGATAAATCCCATGCGGAATTGTGTCTTTACGGTTTTGTTACGGAAACACAGTTTTAGTTCCAGACGTAGATATTCACCTACGTCACCATAGCGGTCCAGGAATTTATATTCGGATACATGCTTCATCTTGGTGTCTTCCACTTTAGCTATTTCATTATAGATGAAGTGTAGCTGTAGCTTGCGATTTACTAGCAGAAGCAACAATATGGCTGCTATGACACCTAGAAAGGAGAGTATGTTTCCTTCTATAAATCCTTCTCCTAGATTCATCATGAACGTGGAAACCGGATTTCCTTCGGGAATAAATTCAGTTCCCGCTAATAATCCGTATACTCCGATCGGGAGAAGTATATAAAGCAATTTCTCATTCAGTAAAGTTTTGCATATCAAATACCAATAACTGTTCATAGCCATCAGAAGCCAAATGCCGCACAGATAGCATAGGATGCCCGTGAATCCATAGAAACGGATAATCGTAAGCAGGGCAAAAGGTACGATCAGGAAAAACCAGAAGAAGTTGTAACTGCTGATTCCGGATTGTAGTAACAGGGTATCCACCAGCTTATTCTTTTTTATTGGCATAAGCAGATAGGGCTTGATTTCTTGCGACATGGCCGGTTGCAGCATGAAGCGTAGCAAAAAATCAAGTATCAGAAGATAAATCAATCCTTGGTTCATGATATGGTAAGGTTCCATGCTGGGAAAGATATCTTCAAAAGCGAAGGACAGCATGACCCCGATAAAGATGAGGTATGCTGCCCAAAATGCGACCATAAAGTAAATTAAAAACTTGGCAAAGCGGTTCCTGTCGAATGCAGGATTCCGCTTGGCTGCAAGTTTTTGATTCTGTCTTATAATAGATAGAAGCATAGGCTTGGATGGGATTATTTTGTTTCTTCCGAAGTCATGCTTACTTCTATACGGTTATTCTGCTCCAACAAGGCTTTGGTAAATTCTTGCAGATCTTTAGCGGTAATGCTGTTTACTATGTCTGCGTAGCCGGTGTTCATATCTGTTCCTTCCCAGAAATATTCATCCAGCATATTTACCCAATAACTGTTTTCTTTGGCATTTTCCTTGTATTTCTTCAGCATGAATTCTTTTACCTTGTTCAAGTTTTCGGTGGACGGACCCTCGTTGGCAAATTGGTTCAGTTCATTCAAAATGATATCCGTCATTTTGGCGCGTTTGGCAGGATCTGTATCGAAATAGATTTGCAGAACCGCTTTCTCTTTTGGATATTTGGTCAGACTGCCGAATGCACTTACACCGTATGTCCCACCTTCTTTTTCGCGTACGCTTTCAGTATACATGATATTCAGTATCTGTGAAAGCATACTCATCATGATTTGGTTTTTCAATGTGTATGCGCATTGCCCGTTGTTGATTACCAATACGGTGGCTTTAGGAGTTTCCAATTTCTTGTTGAAAATGTTCTTATAGTCACCTTGGCGCATATCAATGTGGTTGTCACGGAAGGTTTCTTTGCGATTGACGGAAGGCAGAGCGCCTAAATAAGTCGCAATCAGTGGTTCCGTTTCTTCTGGTTTGATATTTCCTACAAAGATGAAAGTAAAGTCGCTGGCATCTTTGAAACGGTCTTTGTACATCTCCATAATTCTGGCATAGTCAATCTTGTCCACCATGTCGGCTTTCATACGGATAGTACGCGGATGTCCCATATAGAGGGCTTTTTGTAATGTATCCTGTAAGGCAGTCATTGGGTTGGCCTCTTGATTTGCCAAAGATGCTTGTAGACGGTTCTTGAATGAAGTAAATGCATCGTTATCCATTCGTGGAGCCGTGAATGACAAATAGACTAATTGCATCAAGGTCTCAAAATCTTTGGGTGAGCAGCTTCCGCTCAGCCCTTCTGTATTACCACTGACGGAAGCACTTACACTAGCTTTTTTACCTGCCAATACTTTCTCTAGATCAACATTGCTGAAGTTACCCAAGCCGCCGATACTTGCCACATCATTCATGACATTGATATTGATAATTTCATCATTCGGGAACAAGGAACTGCCACCCGGACTGAAAGCTCTCATTCTGATTTCATCCGCTTTGAAGTCGGTTTGCTTTAAGATAACGCGTACTCCATTGGACAGAGTCAAGATAGTAGAACCGAACGGACCATTTTCCTGTTTTGTAATCTTTCCGCCTTGGGGCTTTTCAGGAATCAAAGGTTCATCAGAAACTTTGTCTTCATAAGCAGTCAGTGTTTCAGCTTTTACCTTATTGATAGCAGCCAAAACTTCTTTCTTGGATGGAACTTTCAATCCTTCCTTTTCAGGGAAGAATACGTTTACTACCAGATTGCTGTCGGTAACCAAGGCTGGAATCAGACTGTTTACCATTTCCACAGACAGGTTGGGGACGATCTGATTCATAATGGCGTATTCATTTTCAATACCTGGAATTGGTTCGTTGTCAATGAAGTGGCGTACATATTCATCCACGTATGCACCGTTTTTCACTTTATTGCGTTCGTTGTATGCAGATTCCAGCATACGCAGATAGTCCGCTTTGGCGCGGGCATATTCGGACGCGGTGAAACCAAATTTGTGGGCCCGTTCAATTTCACGTACAATGGCGGTTATTGCACTGTCAATTCCGTCTTCCTTGCTTGCTACTATTCCTGTAAAGGCATCTTTTGTTTTGGAAATCAGAAATTCTTGGTCGCTGACTTGAGCGAAGATGAAAGGAGGATTGGCTGTTTGGGTCAGTTCGTTCAGACGGGCGTTCAACATATTTTCTATCATGGATTTCATGTAGTTCACTACCAGATAATCCATGTTTCCCTTTTGTTCATTAGGAATTGCTTCATGTTTGTAGCATAAATAAGCTACTGGGTTTGCCTGTTCTTTATCCGTTTCTATTGCTACAATAGTTTCCTTATTGTCGGGAACTTGGAAGTATTCTCGTTCTGCTGGGCTTTCTGGCATTTTAATAGGAGAGAATATCTTCTTTATCTTTGCCTCAATCTTGTCTACATCTATATCGCCTACTACGACAATACCCTGTTGGTCCGGACGATACCATTTTTCATAATAATCGCGTAATGCCTGATAAGGGAAATTGTCTACTACTTCCATTATGCCGATAGGAAGCCTATAGGCATATTTACTTCCCGGATAAAGGGTAGGGAGGGCTTTTTCGTACATACGCATCATAGCGTTTGTGCTAGTACGCCATTCTTCATGAATCACACCGCGTTCGCTGTCTATTTCCTTAGGGTCCAGTGTCAGGTCATCGGCCCAGTCATGCAAAATTAGCAAACAAGAATCTACAACGCCGTCACGTATCACGGGAACATTGGAAATATTGTATACTGTTTCATCTATGCTAGTGTAAGCATTCAGGTTTTCACCGAATTTCACCCCTATGCTTTCCAGATATTGGATGAGGGTTTTGTCCGGGAAATTTTTAGTTCCGTTAAAGCACATGTGTTCTAAGAAGTGTGCCAAGCCTCGCTGGTTGTCTTCTTCCAAAATGGAACCTACTTTTTGAGCGATGTAGAAATCGGCTCTATTTTCGGGGAGTTCGTTGTGACGGATGTAATAAGTTAATCCGTTGTCCAATTTACCGATGCGGACGTTAGGGTCCGTAGGGATGGGAGGCGTTTGCTGTTGTGCAAAGCCCACCGACACGCTGCCTAGAATGATCCAGGCAGCTGCCATCTTCCTTAGAAAATGTGTCATAGTGTTTGTTGTGGGGTTAGTTTATTTTATTATAATAAGTCATTGGCAGATAGGTATCTTTCTGCTTCTATGGCAGCTTTGCAGCCACTTCCAGCAGCAGTGATAGCCTGTCGATAATGCGGGTCGGCCACATCGCCGGCAGCGAACACACCGGGGACTTTCGTACGCGGAGTACCTGCTTCTGTAATAATGTAGCCTACTTCGTCTGTGTCTAAATAATCCTTGAAAATGTCTGAATTGGGCTTATGGCCGATAGCCAGAAAGAATCCGTCGATGGGCAAGTCATAACGTTCTTCGTTGCATTCACCCTGACGCTTTACCAAATGAACGCCTTCTACGCCATTCTCTCCGTATAAGCCGACAGCGTTGTGTTCGAACAGTACCTTGATGTTAGGATGGTTCATAACACGTGCTTGCATAATCTTGGATGCGCGTAAGAACGGTTTACGTACAATCAGGTAAACCTGTTTGGCCAGTCCTGCCAGATAGACAGCCTCCTCACAAGCAGTGTCACCGCCACCTACTACAGCTACAGTTTTCTTGCGATAGAAGAAACCGTCGCAGGTGGCGCAGGCACTTACACCCATTCCGGCATATTTTTGTTCGTCTTCCAGACCTAGATATTTGGCGGTGGCACCTGTGGATATAATTACAGTTTCTGCCTCAATCACTTTTTCGTCATCAATGGTGATGCGGTAAGGACGTTTGCTCAGGTCGGCGGAAGTTGCAATACCATTGCGGATATCCGCGCCAAAACGTTCTGCTTGTTTGCGCAAATCCTCCATTAGCTGGGTACCGCTGATACCTTCGGGATATCCGGGGAAATTCTCCACCTCGGTAGTGATGGTCAACTGGCCTCCGGGCTGTAAGCCTTCATATAAGACCGGAGCGATGTTAGCGCGTCCTGTATAAATGGCTGCGGTATAGCCGGCAGGACCTGAGCCGATGATAAGGCATTTAACTTTTTCTGTACTCATAATACTTATTTCTTTACTTAATTTAATTTGATGAATATTATATTATCTCTCTATCTTGAACTCTGTTTGCTATCGTAAGTCTATCACTTCAGCGTTTGGGAATTTCTTTTTATCAAACTTGAATGTCGCATTGTCCAGCGGCTGGTTGGTTTGGTAAGAAGTGACGATAATCTCGTTTGCCGATTTATTATTTTGTTCTACCTTTATATATAAAGGCTGATATGTTTGGGAAACGAACAAGGTGATGGATGTGATATCTTGTTTATTCTCCGGGGTCAGTATCACTTCGAACCCTTGTTTGCCGTTACAGCTTTTTGTCCCCGCATACTTATAATTATATCCGTTTTTGTAAATGGATAACAGTGCGTATGGGTTAATGGTTTGCAATTCTTCTGGGGTAGGATTGCTCACATTCACTTCTTCGCTGCTTTCCAGATAACTCCATTGCGTTTTTCCGTCAAACCAGCTTTGTATTCCGCCACTGTTCAGATAGAACTGGTTGCCTTTTAGCAATAAGGTTCCATTGCCTGTCCCCCCAAAGGTGGCACGGATGCCTCCGGCCTGTTGCAGGGCATTGGCGGTTTTGTCCAATATCTCCCGTGCCTGTTTGTCCTTTTGTGCGGACAGGCTGACCGAAAGGAAAAGGATTAATACCAGTAAATATGTTCTTTTCATTTTTATCATAACATTATTAAACAACTTATTGTTGTAGATTGTTCAATTTCATTTCTAGGTCTGTTTCATCCATGCAGAGTACGTCACGCGCCTTGCTTCCTTGAGTGGGGCCAACAATTCCTGCTTTTTCCAGTTGGTCCATGATACGTCCCGCACGGTTGTAACCGATAGAGAACTTGCGCTGGATTAGCGAAGTAGAGCCTTGCTGATGAATCACTACCAGTCTGGCTGCGTCTTCAAACATAGGGTCCAATCGGTTCATGTCCACTTCCCCTACACTGCTTTCACTCTCTTCGCCTACGTATTCGGGCAACATGAATGCGGTGGTGTATCCTTGTTGTTTACTGATGTAATTGGCTATTTTCTCCACTTCAGGAGTATCCACGAATGCACATTGCACACGTACCGGATCATTACCTTGCAAGTAAAGCATATCTCCCTTACCAATCAGTTGTTGTGCTCCCGAACGGTCCAGAATAGTACGTGAGTCCATCATGGCAGCTACACGGAAGGCAACACGTGCCGGGAAGTTAGCTTTGATAGTACCGGTAATAATGTTCGTTGTCGGACGCTGGGTCGCGATAATGGCATGTATGCCCACCGCACGCGCCAACTGAGCGATACGGCAGATAGGCAATTCCACTTCCTTACCCGCTGTCATAATCAAGTCACCGAACTCGTCAATGATGATCACGATATAAGGCATGAAGCGATGGCCCTTTTCCGGATTCAGCTGTCGGTTAATGAATTTCGCATTATATTCTTTGATATTACGGCAACCGGCTTTGCGCAACAGGTCGTATCGGGCATCCATTTCTATACACAATGAGTTCAGGGTTTGTACCACTTTAGTAACATCAGTGATAATTGCATCTTCTCCATCGGGCAGTTTAGCCAGGAAATGTTTCTCAATCGGAGCATAGATGGCAAATTCCACCTTTTTCGGGTCTACAATAACGAATTTCAGTTCTGCCGGATGTTTCTTATACAATAAAGAAGTCACGATGGCGTTCAGTCCTACAGACTTACCTTGTCCGGTAGCACCGGCCACCAGCATGTGGGGAGCCTTTGCCAAGTCCACCATAAAGACTTCGTTGGTAATGGTCTTGCCTAACGCCACAGGCAGTTCATAGGTGGTTTCCTGGAACTTTTTACTGTTCAGGATAGACTTCATCGGTACGATACGCGGGTTGGCATTCGGAACTTCAATACCGATAGTACCTTTACCCGGTATCGGGGCGATGATACGGATCCCCAGTGCCGACAAACTTAATGCGATATCATCCTCCAAGTTTCTGATTTTCGAGATACGAACTCCTTCTGCCGGAGTGATTTCGTATAATGTGATGGTAGGACCTACGCTTGCCTTGATAGAGCTGATTTCGATTCCGAAACTGCGTAAAACCTTGATGATGCGGTCTTTGTTGGCATTTTGCTCTTCCATGTCAATATTGGGACCATCATCTTCGTATTCATTTAGCAAATCCAAACTAGGGAATTTATAGTTTTCCAAATCCAGACGGGGGTTGTATGGTGGAAGTACGGGACCTTTGTATGCTTCGTCTTCCTCATTTGTTTCTTCACTGATTGAAAAATCAGGTTCATCTGTATCTTCTACTTCCTCTTCTTCAGTCATATAGGCAGGTTCCTGTTCTATTTCCGGTCCAGCAACCTGGTTGTTCTCAAAAGGGAAAGGGACCTGGTCTTCCACTTCTTCCTTTATCTTTTCCGGCTGTTCCAGTTCGAAATCTACAATGGCAGGTCCGGGATTGGAGAATTCCTTCTTGTTCTCTTCCTTTCGGGGAGTTTCTTTGACCGGACTTTCTTCAGTTGCAGAAGAAGCTTGCTCTCCTTTTTTCTTCCGTTTGAAATTAGGGTGCAAAGCCTTGCGTATAATTTGTATGGTTTCATTGCTTAAATATACAAAGAACAACAGTGCTGTGATGAACAATAACAATCCCAAGCCAGGTATACCTACTTGTGAAATTAGCCAGTTGCTTACATTGTATCCGTGCAGTCCGCCCGGATAGATGAAACTGTTTCCGAAAGTGCCGTCAAAAATAAAACCCAGTGTGATGGAGAACCAGATGAGCAGGATGGAACAGGACATGAACCATTTCCAGATACGGAACTGATAGGCTTTCATTAATTTCATACCCACTACTGCCAGGAACAAAATGATAAAGTAAGCTGCCAGTCCGAAACATTCATTTATAAGGAATTCGGCAAGCTGTGCGCCGCGTGCTCCGGCATAGTTCTTTACATGGTTGGTAGTCTGCATCAGTTCACCCGGCTGCTGGTTGTCCAAAATACTTTGGTCCGCTGCTCCTGTAAAGAAGAAAGAGGTAAATGCCAGCAACAGATAAACAGCAAAAATAACACTAATCAATCCGATTACAAAATGCGTTGTTTCATTCTTAAAAAAAGCGGAGAATCGTTTGGTTGATACCTTTTTAGGCTCTGTCTCCTTATCTGATTTTTTCTTTGCCATACGTCTTCATTCTATTTATTATTTCGCAAATGTACATGAAAAACATTAATTATTGCCTTATTTAATCTCTTTTTTCTTAACTTTGCGATTCAATTTTAATGTTTATGGAAAAGTACAGTCAGGTGATATTTGACAAAAATACAGTAGAATTTGTGACGGTGGCCGCCGAATATTGTGGTTTTCTGGAACGTGCCCGTGATATGAAACGCTATGATTTTGTAGATACTGCCTTAAAAATACTTCCGTTGCTTTATTTGAAAGCGACTTTGTTGCCTCCATGTGAACCGATAGGAGAGGATGAGCCTGAAATCTTCGTTACTGAAGAAGATTATGAACTGATACGTAGGACTGTGGCCGGTGTATTGGGGGCGAAGGACGATTATCTGGAAGTGTTCTTGCCGGATATGGCATACAGTGACACGCCCATCAAGAAATGTATTTCAGAAGATTTGGCGGATATTTATCAGGATTTGAAAGACTTTATCAGCGTATTCCAACTGGGACTGAACGAAACGATGAATGATTCGTTAGTAGTCTGTAAGGAACATTTCAGGGAATTCTGGGGGCAGCGTTTGGTAAACACCATGCGTGCCTTACACGATGTAAAGTATACTCCTGCCGATGATGACGAGGAAGAAGAAATGGAAGATGAGAATTCATTATTATGAAACAAATAAAAAAAACGATTACTAAAGCCGAGATAGCAGCAATGCCCAAGGTGCTTTTTCCCGGACGTATCTTCGTGATTTATACAGAGAGCGAGGCCGAGAAAGCAGTAGCCTACTTGAAAGATCAGCGCATAGTGGGGGTGGATACGGAAACACGTCCGTCTTTCAAGCGAGGTACTACTCATAAGGTGGCTTTGTTGCAAATATCTACGCAAGATACCTGTTTCTTGTTCCGTTTGAACCGGATAGGTATGCCCGATTCTCTGCAAGAGTTTTTGATGAGCGATACCTTGAAGATAGGTTTGTCGCTGAAAGACGATTTTAATTCGTTGAGGAAACGTGAGAATGTGCATCCCGACCGGGGTAACTGGATAGAGTTGCAGGACTATGTAGGACGATTCGGCATAGCTGACCGGAGTCTGCAAAAAATCTTCGCGAATTTGTTTGGTCAGAAGATTTCAAAAAGCCAGCGTCTTTCCAATTGGGAAGCGGATGTGCTTAGCGAGGGACAGAAACTATATGCAGCCACAGACGCGTGGGCTTGTGTGGAAATTTACAATTGCCTGACGGAATTGGAACGTACGGGTAATTATGAGATAAAAGAGGAAGAACCAATAGAAACAACAGTAAATACAAATGGCTTATAAAAAAGTATACCTGAAACCGGGTAAGGAAGAGTCGTTAAAGCGTTTTCATCCGTGGGTATTCTCCGGAGCTATCCAGCGCATTGAAGGAGAACCCGAAGAAGGCGAGATAGTGGATGTATACACTTCAAAGAAAGAATTTATAGCTTGCGGGCATTTCCAGATAGGAAGTATTGCCGTGCGCGTGCTCTCTTTCAAGGAAGGTGAGATTGATCATGAATTCTGGAAGCATAAACTGGAAGTGGCCTATGATTTGCGTCGCAGTTTGGGTTTGGCTGGTAATCCTGCAAATAACACTTACCGTCTGGTTCATGGCGAAGGGGATAACTTGCCGGGTTTGATTATTGATGTATACGATCATACAGCCGTGATGCAGGCACATTCGGCCGGAATGCACGTTTACCGTATGGAGATAGCCGATGCTTTGTCCGAGGTGATGGGGGATGTAGTCCGGAACATTTATTATAAATCAGAAACCACGTTGCCTTTCAAGGCAGACTTGGGACCGGAGAACGGCTTCATCAAAGGAGGAAGTCCCGAAAACATAGCGATGGAATATGGATTGAAATTCCATGTAGATTGGCTGAAAGGGCAGAAAACGGGTTTCTTTGTGGATCAGCGTGAGAACCGTCATTTGTTGGAACGTTATGCCAAAGGGCGTAATGTATTGAATATGTTTTGTTATACAGGAGGGTTTTCTTTCTATGCCATGCGTGGAGGCGCGAATCTGGTGCATTCGGTAGACAGTTCGGCAAAAGCTATTGATCTTACCAATATGAACGTGGAATTAAATTTTCCGGGTGATCCCCGTCATAAGGCGTATGCTGAGGATGCTTTTAAGTACCTGGATCGTATGGGAGATCAATATGATTTGATAATTCTTGACCCTCCTGCATTTGCCAAACACAAGGATGCTCTCCGTAATGCATTGCGCGGCTATACGAAACTAAACGCTAAAGCATTTGAGAAAATCAAACCGGGAGGTATTCTGTTTACTTTCTCTTGCTCGCAGGTGGTAGATAAGATGAATTTCCGCAATGCGGTATTTACAGCTGCGGCACAAAGCGGACGTAGTGTACGTATTCTGCATCAATTGACTCAGCCGGGAGATCATCCCGTAAATATTTACCATCCTGAAGGAGAGTATTTGAAAGGGCTGGTGCTGTATGTGGAATAATTCAATTTATTTATATATTATATAGTACAATGGCGTTTTTACAGGATTTGAATCTGCAAAAGCGCCATTAAAGTTTAAATGATGTTAATCAGAAGCGAATAGTTGTAGTATTATTATGTTTGATAACATAAAACTCCTTATCTTTGCACTGTGTTTTTCATGGTATTAGATTTAAGGTTAATGAAGATTGGGTGTCTGGGATAGATACCCTTCTTTTTTTATATATGATATAGACCGTTTTTTAAAGCTTCTTCCTGAAAGAAAGATTTGCTCTGTTTTTTTCTTCCACTCCTTACATTTTCTCTTTTGGGGTGACAGGCCTATGCTTGTTTTTCCGTTTATATCCATTGTGGGATTTTTCTTGATAGGATTTGTTCTTCTTCAATCCAGGCAGCATAAAGTTCGCTCGCTTGGTCCTAAAGCTTTATACACGCTTTCCTAAGCCTTTTCGGGCTGATGATTAAGGAGATTTTTACGGTTATGTAGTACAGACTCCGACAGTGGACTATACAGTCGCTTCGAATGGACTATACAGTCTATTATAAGCGTCTGTATAGTCCACTGTCGGAGTCTGTATTAGGTGGCTGGAAGAAAGAGCTTAATGTAATGGAAGAAAAAGCTTAGATAACGGGTAATGAGCAGGAATGCTTCAAAATGTCAATAATAGAAAGGTTGCAGGCTTTTTAATGAAGTTGTAATACTACCATCTCACTCTCGGTGCCTATTCTGAAAGGAGGTCCCCATAAAGATAATCCGCTGGAAACATATATATGGCTGTTTTCCCATTGGCGATAGCCGTGACTTTGTTCATAAAGATGGTCTGTTACCCAATTCATGGGCCAAACCTGTCCATGGTGGGTGTGTCCGCTGAACTGTAAGTCGATACCGGCTGCCTGACTCTCTGCCAGTTGGTAAGGCTGATGGTCCAACAGAATAACCGGTTTGCTTTTATCTATACGGGCCATTAACTTTTGTAATGGAAGCCGTCTGGCATTGCTACGGTCGTCACGTCCTATCAGTTGTATGCCGCAGGGAAGTGTGACAACCGAGTCGCGCAGTAGTTGTATAGGAGTATTTTGTATAAATTGGATACTTTTGTCTATCCCGCTGATATATTCATGGTTTCCGGGGACCATGTAGATTCCCAGTGGTGCTTTTAATTCCGTTAGTTCTTCAGCCATGTTTTCAGCATAAAGAGGTATTACGCTGTTATCAATTAAATCGCCTCCAATTAGGATTAAGTCCGGATTCTGTCCGTTAATCATTTTCACATATTGCTTCAAAGACGTTTTTCCTGTGCCGTTGCCCAAATGTATATCGCTCACTGCAACTATTTTTATAGGACGCCGATTATCGGTCAGCGGTTTGGTGAGCGTGATGTTGACAGTATTTATCTTGGGATGGCGATAATTATAGTATCCATATCCCAACAAGACGAATGTGGCCAGTAAAGAAGTCATGAAACTCTGGTTGAAAGAAATAGAGCACAGTTTCAATAAATCAAAGAAAAGTAAAAACAAGACCATATATAAAGTGAATATCAGCCAGCCTGTCCCGACCTCATACATTATGTGGGATAAGTAAAACGGTATCTTCACATTGCGACTTAGCATCGTTCCGAAAAAGGACAGTGCAGCTAGCCAGAATAAAACAGTCAATAAAATCTTGATTCCGTATGGAAAGCCGGATAATGTTTGCAAACCTCTGTAAAATATGTAGGCATTTCCTCCAAGGTATGTAAAGATAAGAATGATGAAAAATGTCGGCATAAAGTCAATACATTAAATTTGGATTACAAAGGTAGTCCAATTCTTGATAAAAGAGAAACAAACTATTGATATAAACATGAAAATAGTATAAATTGGTTGCCTTAAGGATGAAGATCACGGTGGCGTGTTATATAGAAACAGGAGGTGCTGAAGTAATTTCTGATGTGTTTTAACTGTGCCAGTACAGGATATAATTTTCGTGGCCGCAGATGGAACTTCTGTTGGTAGTGTGGGTTGATGAACCATAATTGTCTGTCGATTATTTCGTATCCATACTTTTCAGCAAGTTGTTCAAAGGCGTCTATGGTCATGCGGCAGCGTTTGATGTCTGATAATTCTTCGATACATGATGGTGTTTCATGGAAACATCTGAGCAGAAACCGATAGAATATACCGGGACATAAATGGATGAAAGGAAGAGAGGAGACGAACCGGTTGTGACAAATTTGCTGATGTCCGCCAAATGGCATTTGCCAAGACGGGAATCCCCAGAATATGATGCCTCCCTTAGCTAGAAGAGGAGAGAGGCAACGGAAGAATTCTTCTTTGTTACTGATGTGTTCAATGACATCGTGTATCAGGATGAGCTGGTAACGGGAAACTGAAGAGAAGTTGAAGAAATCCATCGTCCTGAATTCTCCTTTGTAGCCGGAGGCGGCGAAGAAGGATTGTGCCTGGTGTATGCGGCTGGCTGCACGGTCTATGCCTGTTACCTTGCAGTCTAGTTCGGCAAAGGGGAGCAGGTTACCTCCTTCTCCGCAACCTATTTCCAGTATGTGGGTAGAAGAGCTGAGGGAGATAAATTGCTTTACATAGTCTATATAGAAACTGCGTGATGTGTTTGCTAGTTCGTTAAAATAACATTGTCTGTCTTGATGTCTTTTTTGCATGGCTGTCTTTTTATCCTATAGATACAAGGATGGACAAAAGACTGCATGAAGTTTCCTTAATAATTCCAGCGCACTCCCAACTGTAGGTTGAAATGGAACGGGTACTCGTCACGTATTGTGTTTTTAAAGCTGCCGTCCTTGAAATAAAAAGCTGCTCCGGGTTCTATAAAAGCCCCTAGGGTAGGATTTATATTATATTGTATTCCCAATGCGGCGTGTATGGAGAATTGGAGCGGTTTTATTTTCAGACTCTCTGTACTGGAATAGATTTTTTCTTTCTGAACGATGAAATCTTGTTCCAGTTTACCCGATACGGATTTGTCTATCGTGCCTCCTCCTGTGGTATAAAAGGAAAAGGTACGGGTGGTATAAAGCCGGCGGTCTAGTTTCACAGACAAGCCTATGTAGTGGAACTTTTGTCGTTTAACCCACTTGGAATCTTCTCCTATGGAACTTTCGGACGACAGATAGGTATATTGCAGACCTGCACTGACTCCCCAATGCCTGCTTATGGATTTACGGAACGAAAGCGCAAAACTGACGGGGAGATTATAATGGGTATATTCTGTCATGGGGCGTCCTGTGTTGTCATTTGCTATTTGTAGCAGAGCTCCGTAAGCTTGTGCATCGGGAAAGTCCGAGGGATATTCCTGCAAATAGTTTTTGAAGTCATTCCAATACATAATTTCATCCTTATGAGAACTTCCTATGTCTCCCCGGGAAAAAGTTTTGTTTATGAAGCCGGTGCTTGTTCCGTTATTGCCGGCAGATATGGCAAGTGCCAAAGTATATTCGGAACGTTTATGCGGTAATGCAAAGTGGTTATGTCCGGAGGGGCTCTTGTGTACAGATTCTGTGTTCCGGATTGTATCTTGTGCCGGGAGAGTGCATTCTATTCCTATATTATTTGCCGTATCGGTATTGATACTTGTTTGGATTGGTGGTTTTGTCAAGGAAGTTGTCTTTGATTGGGGCCTGTCCGGTAATAGTTTGTTTTCAGGCATAATGGAAGGATTGCCTGTAATGCTTCTTGGCTGGTGTGCCGGTAAGGATACGACGGGCGAGGCTACTTTGTGCTTTTCTGTCTGTAAAAAATAAAAAGTGGTGGCAAAAGGTATAAACAGCAAGAGGAGAACGGCTGCTATACGCATCGTTCTTATCCTTTTTTTCTTATGTAAATAGGGGGTGAAATATTCCGTTTGAAAATGATTCCAATCATTTTCGGGGAGGGGCTTTTCGTATTCGTTAACCCGTTGTTTCAAGTGGTCTATCCACGGTTCTTCTTCCTGTTTCATAATGATTGTCGAGTTAAGTATTCTTTAATTTTTTGAGCAAGTACACATTTGGCGCGGTGCAGTTGTGAGGAGGATGAATGTTCGTTAATGCCTAATGTCTTCGCAATCTCCTTATGAGGCATTCCTTCGAATACGGCCAAGTTCAGTATGGTGCGATAGCCTGCCGGTAATTCAGCTATGAATTTCATCAAGGTTTCAATAGGAATCGAAATCATATCTTCTTCGTCCACAGGCTGCATGTCTTCTTCCAGATCATCTACAGAAAGGAAAAAGCAGGTTTTCTGTTTACGGAGATGATGCAAGGAGGTAGTTACCATGATACGGGTGACCCAGGATTTGAATCCATGCAGGTCGGTGGCATGTAGTTGGTCGATGGCGGAAAATACTTTGATGAATCCATCATGCATGACGTCCAAGGCCGATTCTTCGCCTACATAGCGACAGCACACTCCATACATTTGGCGGGAGAAGAGTCTGTATATGGTTTCCAAAGCTTCCCTCTTTCCGGCTTTACATCCTTCTATTAGTTCTGCGTCATTCATTTTTCTTTTGTCATGTTATTATATAAAGATACAGGGGAGAATAAAAGACTGCATAAGAACAGGAGTTTTTCTATAAAATAGATGTGAAATAGAAGATTATTGCCTACATTTGTTAGGTTAAAACAAAATAGATGAGAAACATGAGAAAACAACTTTATGCAACATTGGCTTGCTTTCTTCTCACTTCGGTCACAACTTACGGGCAGGGCTGGAAACTTTATGAGGAAGCTGCGAAAGGAGAATCGTATGCCAAGTTTGACTGTGTGGCGTTGCTGGACAGTACATCGGTGTCAGTACAACCGACAGGGCAGGGATCATTTGCCGTATGTAAGGTTATCAAGGTGCAGACTCCTAAAGGAGCAGTAGCTAACCGGGTGATTAAATATGATTATGATCCGTTGACGGCCCATGCCGAGTTTAAACGTGTGACGATATATCATGCTGACGGGCAGATTGAAGAGGTGGATGTGAAGAAGACCTGTGACTATGCGGCTCCGGCCCGTGCTATTTATTGGGGAGCACGACAGATTATGATAGAAGTGGGGGCTTTGAACCCCGGTGATGTCATAGATTATGAAATAGCGAAAAAGGGATTTACATACGCTTTGCTGGGAGCTGTTCCTGAGGATGATTCCCGGTTTATACCTCCCATGCGTGGCCAGTTCTATGACATTGTTCCATTTTGGAGCAGTGAGCCTACCGTGCGTAAAGTGTACAAGGTCAGTATTCCTATGGAAAAAGAGATGCAATTTCAATTTTATCAAGGAGAATGTACATCGTCCATGCGTTATGAAGACGGACGAAAGGCTTATACTTTTGCTATGGAGGACATGATGCCTTTCCGGCGGGAGCCGAATATGGTAGATTTGTTTGATGCAGCTCCTAAACTGATGATGTCTTCTACTCCTCATTGGAAAGACAAGTCTTTGTGGTTCAATAAGGTCAATGAGGATTATGGAAGCTTTGCTCCACTGCCCGAAGCGCAGAAGAAAGTGGACGAACTGATAAAAGGAAAGAAAACCGAAATGGAGAAAATAGCTGTACTGACCCATTGGGTAGCGGATAATATCCGTTATGCAGGTATCTCTATGGGAAAAGGAGAGGGCTATACGTTACATGATACTAAAATGAATTATACGGATCGTTGCGGCGTGTGTAAAGATATAGCAGGAACTTTGGTTTCTTTTCTGCGCATGGCGGGGTTCGAGGCCTATCCGGCCATGACGATGGCGGGCAGTCGTGTCGAAAGTATTCCTGCGGATCATTTCAATCATTGTGTAGCTGTGGTGAAACTTGCTGATGGAACTTATATGCCGTTAGACCCCACATGGGTTCCTTTCTGCCGTGAGTTGTGGAGTAGTGCCGAGCAACAGCAGAATTATCTGCCCGGTGTACCTGAAGGTTCCGATCTCTGTCTGACTCCTGTTTCTGCTCCGGAAAATCACTATGTACGCATCAAGGCAGACAACCGCTTGGACGCTAATGGTACTTTGCGTGGTACATTTACCATTCAAGCCGAGGGACAGAGTGACAGCAATATACGCAGCATCTTTACAAGAGGTTTTCAGAGCCAGTGGCGTGCGACTATGGAAAGACAATTGCTGGCTGTTTCTCCTAAAGCCAGATTGCTGAGTGTAGATTATGGCAGGAATCCTAAAGATTATCAAGCTGCTCCTATCCAAATCATTTTCCGTTACGAGATTCCGGATTATGCCATGCAAGGGGAGAAGGAAATGTTGTTCAAGCCTTTGGTAATGAATAATCTTTATAATCAGGTACGCTCTTATCTACGGATTGATACAGAAATGAAGGAACGGAAGTATGGTTTTAAAGACGCCTGCTCCCGTTTGGTGGAATTGGATGAAACCATTCAATTGCCATCAGGCTATAGGCTGATAAATGGGCCAAAGGAGGATACCATGCAGGGAACGGGAGCCGATTTTGAAGGCTCGCTTCTACAAAAAGGAAACCGGGTGGTCCTGCATAATCGTCTGGCTTTGAAAAAGCGTGTATATGAAGCGTCGGATTGGGATAGCTTCCGTAAAGCGGTGGAAGCTCATAAAGCATACGGTGATTATTTGGTGATTAAAAAGTAAAGCGACATGAAAAAGATTTATTATATATATGTATGCTTGGGAGTGTTGTTATTGACAGCTCTTCCGGCAAAAGCGGCTTCTGAAGCAGAATTTGGGAAGTTAGCCAAGACTTATACATTACATAAGGACGGTAGTCAGGAAATGCGGGTATATAAGGAGTTGACTTTATTTACACATGCAGCGGTGAATGGTTTGTATGGTGAAAGCTTCATTGTTTACAATCCGGCATATCAGGAATTGAAGATACATGAATCTTATACTCGCCAGAAAGACGGGAAGATAGTAAAGACTCCCGAAAATGCATTTGTAGAGGTTCTTCCTGCTGCGGCGGCTGATGCTCCTGCCTATAACGGACTGAAAGAGATGGTGGTGGTACATACGGGACTGGAGTTGGGAGCGACTATTTGTTTGGATTACTCGGTTATCACACGTCCCGGTTATTTGCCCGGGCTGGATGTATATGTGCCGGTAGAGGAGTTATCGCCCGTCAAAGAATATATCTGTAGTGTGTCGGTTCCTGAGGACAAGCCTTTGAATTATGCATTGATAAACGGAAAAGCTGCGCCGGTAGTGAAAAATGAGAATGGAAGTAAAGTTGTTACTTGGACACTGAAAAATATTCCTGCTTATTATCCTATGGAAAGTACTCCTGCTTTATCAGGAAATATACCGGTTATTTTAGCAAATACGTATCCGTCGATGGCCGATGCTTTGAAAGTGCTGAAATCTCAATTTACGGCAGCTCATGAAAAAGAGGTCATGGCTTTGGCACAAAAATTATTGCAAGGAAAAAATGCGGATGAAAAGGAAGCTGTCCTGATGAACTATGTACATGGATTGGGCACGTCCCGGTTGTCTTTGTCCGAAACAGGATACCGGATCCGTCCGGCAACTGAAGTAATCCGTACTGCCTATGGCACGGAAGCGGAAAAGATAAATCTGCTTGCAGGATTGTTGCAGGCGGCAGGATTACAAGGTGAGGTTAAGGTTGCTTTTGGCGTAAAAGCACCGGATAATTGTTTGGGATTGGGCGCTATCAGCCAGTTGTTTCTGGACTCTCCTGTCATAGCGGGCATACAGGAATATCAGCCTGTCAATACGTTGGATGGTAAGAAAGCGGTTTTGGAAGTGAAGAATAAACCGGTTTATGAAACGGATACGATAACAGTCACTTCTGAAACAGGTAAAACGTTGGCAGGGGGCTATCGTCTGATAACATTGCCTCGCGCTAAAACCGGAATAGCCATGAATGGTTATGGCTTTGGAAATACAGAACGTACTACGAACCTGTTGCTTCCTGGTATGACGGATGAAACCTATATTTGCATAGTAAATGTTCCGTCGGATATGCAGGTATGTACTCCGCAAAAGGCAAAAGAAATAGTCAATGCGGTAGGGAAATTGAAAATAACCGTACAGACTACAGAGGATAAGACGGAAGTAACCCGTTCGCTGCGACTGAATAAACAATGGATAACTCCCACCGATTATGCAGATTTTCATCGGTTGATGTCCGAATGGGAGGATAGTCATCATACTACTCTATTGCTGAAAGAGAAGAAGTAATCGGGTAAAAATTGGTTGAAATAGTTGAAAAGTTGGTCATCCCTTGAAAAAGGAAAGGCCGGCTTTTCTTATTTTCCATCGGAGGATTTACATTTGTGGCATTTAAAACCTATAAAATGAATGATATGAGTGGAAAACATGGTATAGTTTGTATGGGCTTGTTGATGCTGCTTTCTTCTTGTCACGACGACAAGCAGGTCACTGCTTCAGGATTACAACGTAAGGATTTTCAGACAGAAGTGAATGGGCAGTATACCGATTTATTTACTTTGAGTAACAAAAAAGGGATGGAGGTCTGTATCACGAACTATGGGGCGCGAGTAGTTTCTATCCTTGTACCCGACAAAAATGGAAAAAGGGAAGATGTAGTGTGTGGATTTTCCACGATTGGTGAGTATATGGAACAACGGCAGAATTTTGGTTCTACGGTAGGACGCTATATAGGACGTATTCTGAATGCGCGTTTCACACTGGACGGGGTAGAGCATAAGCTGGTCCCTAACAATGGGAAGTCCGGACATATATCACATGGGGGGAATCCCGGTTTTGCCGATAGAATATGGAAAGTGGAACAGGCAGATACATATACGGTTCGTCTGTCTTATCTCTCCCCTGATGGAGAAAATGGTTTCCCCGGAAACCTGAAAGTGACGTTAGTCTATAGTCTTGGTGAGGATGAGAATGCACTGGATTTGACATACGAGGCAACTACGGATGCACCCACGGTACTTAATCTTTCTCATCATTCTTTTTTTAATATCTCGGGAGACTTTACAAAAAGCGTGGAAGACCAGCAACTTTGGGTAGATGCAGATCGCTTTACTCCATACGATGATAAGAAATGTGTCACAGGAGAATATCTCCCGGTGGCCGGTACTCCCCTTGATTTCCGTATGCCGCATACTATCGGAGAACGTATAGATGCGGATTATCCGCAATTGAAGGTAGTAAACGGATACGATCATACTTGGGAATTGAATACGAAAGGAGATGATACAAGGCCGGCTGCTTGGGTGTATGATCCAACAAGCGGGCGTAAGATGGAGATCTTCACCACCGAACCGGGAATACAAATCTATACCGGTAATGGACTGAAAGGAAAAATGACTGGTAAAAGGGGGATAGCTTATCCTTTCCGTTCGGCGGTATGTTTCGAAACGATGCATTTTCAAGATAGCCCCAATCAGCCTGAATTCCCCAGTACTGTACTCCGGCCGGGAGAGGTTTTTCATAGTCATACGGTTTATAAGTTTGAATAATTTGCTAATCTGTCAATTTGCTGATGTGCTAATTAGGGGTGCTATATATGCCCACACGGTTATTGGTATATTAGCAAATTGACATGTCGGCAAATTATTTTTCATTTTGATGTAACGTTTCCCTACCTCTATGTGTCATACTAGTGAACATGGAACAAAATAGATTTGAAATAGAGGCAAAACGAATGCGGCCGGCTTTGTTAAGAATGGCTATCCGTTATCTGGAAGACTCCGATGAGGCAGAAGATGCAGTACAAGATGTACTGTTGAAACTTTGGTTTCTTCGCGACCGTCTGGACCAATATCGTAGCGTGGATGCACTGGCTATTGTTATAACCAAGCATTTGTGTATTAATCGTTTGCGAGGTATTCGAATAGAGAAAGTCGATTTGGAGCAAGGCATCAGCATTGGTGGAGGTGAAAACCCTGAAATGAAACTGGTAGAGGAAGAGAATATGCAGGAGATACTGGAAGTAATAGGTACTTTACCTGACTTGCAACAGTCTATTCTCCGCATGAAGCACTTGGAAGGTTTCGAAGTAGAGGAGATAGCCCGTCTCACAGGAAGTACGCCGGTGGCGGTACGAACCAATTTGTCGAGAGCTAGAAAAAGAGTAAAAGAACAATTTATGATACACAGTAAGGTATGGAATTAGATAAGAGGAATATAGAAGAATACATTAACCGTTTCTTGGAAGGGGAAACTACGAATGCCGAGGAGCAGGCTATTTATCGTTTCTTCCATACAGGGGATGTACCTTCTCATCTGATGGGATATGCTCCGATGTTTGCCTGGTATGAGGGAGGTATGCAGGGAGAACCGGGTATGTTGCAGCCAGACGGACAGAAGGAGGTTGCTGGAGGAAAGAAATCAGAAAAGGTACCGGTGGTTGGAAAAGAAAGCTTTTATCAGCGTATTCCAATAGCTGTCTGGAGTGCCGGTATAGCGGCAATGATGGTCATTGCGCTGGGGTTAGGTTTTATTTTCTATTCGGAAAACCAAGCAGACGGAAGTGGTGAGTGGTCGTGCTACGAAGGTAGTTATGTGGAAGTGGGAGGCAAGCGCATTTCGGATGTGAAACAGATTATGCCTTGTATTATTGAAACATTGGAAAAGGCGGAACGGGTGGAGAAACTGGCCCAGGAACGTGTGGAAGAAATTCATCGTTCCGAGAAAGAGATAGAAGAAAAGGAATTATTGGTAAGCGAATAAAAAACATAAAAAATAAGATATGAAAACAAGGTTTATTTTAGGAAGTGCATTGGCGGCTGTTTTGCTGCTGTGTGGTGGAACAGGCAAGGTTATGGCCCAGAAGAATATTGATAAAATGGCGGCAGAATTGGAAAAGCGGGATGATGTGGCTATCAACTCTGTAACGAAACGTGACTCTAAAACCCGCAAAGTGGTAAAGGTGGTGAAAAGTTTTTCGTTAAAGGATGAGAAAATAGGCGCAAGGTTGATTGAGGCTTTCGAGAAGGATGAGGAATATGCAGAAACTGCCATTAAGGATATGCCGAAGGGAAGGGGCAAGGCGCAGAAAGCGAATTTTACATTCATTTATAAGATGGATAATGAGAAACGTACTTACACCCTTAATGTCAATGAAAACGGAAATGTAAGCATGACCGTTATTATCAGTCCGATGAAGGATGGGAAAGAAGTGTATTCTGCTGTCCTTGATTCGGAATATTGGGATTCGTTCAATGAGCAGATGGCTGAATTGGGGAATAATCTAAGAGATTCCGGTATAGAGGTGCGCCAAATGAGCCGGGAAGAGATGGAGAAGATGCAGAAAACTATCCGCCAGTCATTGAAAGGACTGGATGCTTATGCCATAGCTGAATAGATAATGGCATTATTTTTCACGAACACCAGATAATAAAACACTCTCTTTTAGTTAGATTACAAAAACTTTTTAATTGTCTTGCCTTTCCGGAAGTTGTGAAACCACCGGAGAGGCTTTGTTTTTTAAGATGAATCTCCATGAAAAATCGAATTGTTTTATATCTTTGCAAGTAATATAAAAAACACACATTAAAGAAGAAAGATGAAAAACGAAATTACCGGAATGAAACTCAGACTGATAGTCATGAACTTCTTACAATTTGCCGTATGGGGGGCTTATCTTACTTCCATGGGGACATATTTGTTTAATATTGGCTTGGGTGCTAGGATAGGCCTGTTTTACGCCATGCAGGGGATTGTTTCCTTGTTTATGCCTGCTGTAATGGGAATTATTGCCGACAGATGGGTGCCTGCTCAAAAATTATATGGCTTCTGTCATTTTATGGCTGCCGTGTTTATGGTGGCTGCCGGGTGGTATGGCTACGTGGATGGTGAAGCGGTTAATTTCAGTACTTTATTTACATTTTATTCTTTTAGTGTAGCTTTTTATATGCCAACATTGGCATTGACAAATTCGGTAGCCTATACCGCACTGGATAAAGTAAAACTGGATCCTGTCATCGCTTTTCCTCCTATCCGTATTTTTGGAACGATTGGTTTCATCTGTTCTATGTTGCTGACGGATATCTTGGGATTCCAAAATAATTATATGCAGTTCTTTTCTTGTGCTTGCTTTGGAGTGATACTGGCCATTTATGCGCTTACTTTGCCCGAGTGTCCTGTAAGTCGTGGTGGAGAACAGAAATCGCTGGTAGATGCTATGGGATTGCGGGCGTTTACACTGTTCAAACAGAAAAAGATGGCTGTTTTCTTTATATTTTCTATGTTGTTGGGGGTTTCTTTACAGATAACCAACGGTTTTGCCAATCCGTTTCTCAGCAGTTTCAGGGGAGTTCCAGAGTATGCTGATACGTTTGGAGTGAATCATGCTAACGCATTGATATCTTTGTCTCAGGTGTCGGAAACGTTGTGTATTTTATTAATACCTTTTGTATTAAAGCATTTCGGAATCAAGCGCGTTATGCTGATAGCCATGTTGGCATGGGTACTTCGTTTCGGATTGTTCGGACTGGGGAATCCAGGGCCGGGTGTCTGGATGTTTGTACTGTCCATGATTGTGTATGGTGTGGCTTTCGACTTCTTCAACATTTCAGGTTCGTTGTTTGTTAACAATGAGACTGATTTATCCATTCGTTCCAGTGCTCAGGGATTGTTCGTGATTATGACAAATGGTATTGGCGCTACAGTGGGAACGTTGGGAGCTCAAGCTGTGGTAAATCGTTTTGTTGATATGAACAGCACTGCTCCGCAGATGGAGGGATGGAGTATGACATGGTTTGTTTTTGCAGGATATGCCTTGGTGGTTGCGGTATTGTTTGCTGTCATATTCAAGTATAAGCATAATCCCAGGCAAGTTTAATAAATTATTTTTGACCATATCCGATGTAAACAGGAGTGGTAGAAGGGAAGTTAAAATTATGGATGAAATAGAATTGAAGGTACATGATATGTCCTCTACATTGCAGCCGGCGGATGCATATGCGCTGGTGTTGGAAGAAGTGAATGGTAACCGTAAGCTGCCTATTATTATCGGTTCGTTGGAGGCGCAGGCTATTAAGGTGGTAATGATGGAATATAAGATGCCCAGACCATTGACGCACGATCTTTTTCTGACAGTGACCAAAGAGTTGGGGGCTGCTTTAAAGAAAGTGTTGATATATAAGGTAAAGGATGGAGTCTATTATTCCTATCTGTTTTTGGAAAAGGAGGGTGAGGTATTTAAAATAGACTCACGTACTTCCGATGCGATTGCGTTGGCTATGCGTTGCGGATGTCCTGTTTATACTACTAATGAGATCATGGAAAGTGAACAGTTGCATGAAGTTGGGAATACGGCATTTTCTGTCAATGTAAATACAGTTGATGTGGTGATGCTGAAAGAAGCATTGTCAAAGGCTATAGAAGAAGAGAATTATGAGCAGGCATCCCGTTTGCGTGATGAGATAAAACGACGGGAACAAGAGGAGGAGAATACGATAGTTTGATATATAAATTGAAAAACAAGAAGAACTATGCATGTTTTTTATACCCCTGATATAGCGAGTAACCTTGAACTTCCAGAAGAGGAAGCAGGACATTGTTTACGGGTTTTGCGTCTTTCCATAGGCGATGAGATAATGTTGACTGATGGAAAAGGTTGTTTTTACAAGGCTGTAATCAGTGCTGCAAGCGGTAAACGTTGCCAAGTGAAGGTAACGGAAACGATTCCGCAGGAAAAAGGGTGGAACGGGTGGTTGCATATTGCCATGGCTCCCACTAAAAATATGGATCGTACTGAATGGTTTACAGAGAAAGCGACTGAAATAGGCTTTGATGAACTGTCTTTCTTGAACTGCCGTTATTCCGAGCGGAAAGTAATCAAGAAAGAACGTATTGAAAAAATTCTGGTATCGGCAGTGAAACAATCGTTAAAGGCGACTATGCCGGTACTGAATGAAATGACGGACTTTAATAAGTTTGTTTCACGGGATTTTAAAGGGCAGAAGTTCATCGCCCATTGCTATGAAGGGGAAAAACTTTTGTTGAAAGATATATTGCGTTCCGGAGAAGATGCTTTGGTGATGATAGGTCCGGAAGGGGATTTTAGCGAGGAAGAAGTGGCTAAGGCTATAGCGGCAGGTTTTCAGCCTGTTAGTTTGGGAAAGTCCCGTCTTCGCACGGAAACAGCCGCATTGGTAGCCTGTCATACACTGAATTTATTAAACCAAAAATAAGAATATGAGAAAAGGTATTTGGGGATTTGCATTGGTGGCGATCATGCTGCTTATGGCTTCCTGTTCGTCTAAAAGTGAATATGCCAATGCTATTCCTAAGGATGCGGCAATGGTCATGTCATTCGATTTCAAAACAATGGCAGAGAAGAGTGGCATAAACGGTAAAGGGGGAGAAAAGGTGGTAGCCAAACTGACGGACGCATTAAAAAGCGGTCTGGAAGGAGAGGCCTATAAAACTGCCGAGAAGATTATTAAAAGCCCGTCTGAATCCGGCTTGTCTTTTACTGATAAAGTATATATGTTCATTACTCCTCATTCTAATGCTTTTGCTTTATTGGCAAAAGTAGATGATGAAGGTAAAGTGGAAGATTTGCTGGAGGCGTTGAAGGAGGAGCAGATATGTACGGAATTGAAAAGCGAAAGCGGATGTACATGGACACAGATGGGTACGGCGCTGTGCGCTTTTAATAAGGGCACTTTCCTGTTGATGGGAAGTAATAAAGGAGATGCTCTCAGCTTGAAAGGAAGTTTGCTTTCATTGATGCGCCAGGATGCTGAAAACAGCTATGTAAAGACCACAGACTTTGGTAAGTTGGCCTCGTCGAAGGGTGAAATTGTCACTGTGATGAATATGTCATTTATTCCTAATGATATTACCATGCAGATGCGAATGGGAATGCCTGCCTATTTGAAATTGGAAGATATCAAATATCTGGTTTCCGCTACTTTCGAAAAAGGTAAAATTGTAGTGAAGATGGAAACATTGATTGAAAATAAGGATTTGATTGCTATG